>OLND01001359.1_pt1 | contig 25576 bp, 18 predicted proteins | sample 1672031 | NCBI WGS metagenome assembly OLND01 (sample SAMEA3136638, study PRJEB25190) | human gut metagenome | biome: human gut; feature: human-associated habitat; material: faeces | place: Austria | collected 2013 | reverse complement strand
ATCGTATCAATATCATTGATACTCCGGGACACGTTGACTTCACTGTAGAGGTTGAGCGTTCACTCCGTGTACTTGATGGAGCTGTCGGCGTATTCTGTGCTAAGGGTGGTGTTGAGCCGCAGTCAGAAAACGTATGGCGTCAGGCAGACACATACAACGTACCACGTATGGCATTCATCAATAAGATGGACATCCTTGGTGCTGATTTCTACAATGCTGTAGATCAGATCAAGACAAGACTTGGAAAGAACGCTATTTGTCTTCAGCTTCCAATCGGAAAAGAAGACGAATTCAAAGGAATCATCGATCTGTTCGAGATGCAGGCCTACATCTACAATGATGAGAAGGGGGAAGACATCACTGTAACAGATATTCCGGAAGAGATGCAGGATGAAGCTGAGCTTTATCACACAGAACTCGTAGAGAAAATCTGTGAGCTGGATGATGACCTTATGATGGAATACCTTGAGGGTGAAGAACCTTCTATCGATGCAATGAAAGCAGTTCTGAGAAAAGCTACATGTGAGTGTACAGCTGTTCCGGTATGCTGCGGTACTGCATACAGAAACAAAGGTGTTCAGAAACTCCTTGATGCAATCATCGAGTTTATGCCGGCTCCAACAGACATCCCGGCAATCGAGGGTGTTGATGAAGACGGAAACGAAGTAGTAAGACACTCTTCTGATGAAGAGCCGTTCTCTGCTCTCGTATTTAAGATCATGACAGACCCATTCGTAGGTAAGCTTGCTTACTTCCGTGTGTATTCAGGTGTTATGAACTCCGGTTCTTATGTACTGAATGCTACTAAAAATAAAAAAGAGCGTGTTGGACGTATCCTTCAGATGCATGCCAACAAGCGTGAAGAGCTGGATAAAGTATATTCAGGAGATATCGCTGCAGCAATCGGATTCAAGTTCTCTACAACAGGAGATACAATCTGCGACGAGCAGCATCCAGTAATTCTTGAGTCCATGGAATTCCCAGAGCCAGTTATTGAGCTCGCTATCGAGCCTAAGACAAAGGCTTCACAGGGAAAACTTGGAGAGTCTCTTGCAAAACTTGCAGAAGAAGACCCGACATTCCGTGCTCATACAGATAAAGAAACTGGACAGACAATCATTGCTGGTATGGGTGAGCTTCATCTTGAGATCATCGTAGACAGACTTCTTCGTGAGTTCAAGGTAGAGGCTAACGTAGGTGCACCTCAGGTTGCTTACAAAGAGTCCATCACAAAAGCAGTTGATATCGACAGCAAGTATGCAAAACAGTCTGGTGGACGTGGACAGTATGGACACTGTAAAGTTAAATTCGAGCCAATGGATGTCAACGGTGAGGAGACATACAAGTTCGAGTCTACTGTAGTTGGTGGAGCTATTCCGAAGGAATACATCCCGGCAGTAGGTGAAGGTATTGAAGAAGCTATGAAGTCTGGTATCCTTGGAGGATTTCCTGTAGTTGGTGTTTACGCTAACGTATACGACGGATCTTACCATGAAGTCGATTCCAGTGAGATGGCATTCCACATCGCTGGTTCCCTTGCATTCAAGGATGCTATGAAACAGGGCGCACCTGTACTTCTTGAGCCTATCATGAAGGTAGAGGTTACAATGCCTGAAGAATATATGGGAGATATCATCGGAGACCTGAACTCACGTCGTGGACGTATTGAAGGTATGGATGATCTCGGTGGCGGAAAGATCGTACGTGCGTACGTTCCTCTGTCAGAAATGTTTGGATACTCTACAGATCTTCGTTCCAGAACACAGGGACGTGGTAACTACTCAATGTTCTTTGAGAAATACGAGCCAGTACCGAAGTCTGTACAGGAGAAAGTATTATCCAACAAAAATGCCTAAAATATCATAAAAGGCTTGAAAATCGGCTAAGTTTGAAATATAATCAAACTTAGCCAGGTTTAAAATAGAAAACCAAAACAAGGTTGCCCCATTGAGGGTTATATTTTTAAGGAGGATATTCAAAATGGCAAAGGCTAAATTTGAAAGAACAAAACCGCATTGTAATATCGGTACTATCGGACACGTTGACCATGGTAAAACAACTCTTACAGCTGCTATCACAAAAGTACTTTCTCACAGAGTAGAAGGTAACGCATCTGTAGATTTCGAGAACATCGATAAGGCTCCAGAAGAAAGAGAGCGTGGAATCACAATCTCTACAGCACACGTTGAGTATGAGACAGCTAACCGTCACTACGCACACGTTGACTGCCCAGGACATGCTGACTACGTTAAGAACATGATCACAGGAGCAGCTCAGATGGACGGAGCTATCCTTGTTGTAGCTGCAACAGACGGAGTTATGGCTCAGACTAAAGAGCATATTCTTCTGTCCCGTCAGGTTAACGTACCATATATCGTTGTATTCATGAACAAATGTGACATGGTAGACGACGAAGAGCTTCTTGAACTCGTAGAGATGGAGATCCGTGAAGTACTTAACGAGTATGACTTCCCAGGAGATGACACACCGATCATCCAGGGATCAGCTCTTAAGGCTCTTGAAGATCCAGACGGACCGTGGGGAGACAAGATCATGGAACTTATGGACGCTGTTGATACATGGATCCCAACACCAGAGCGTGCTACAGACAAGCCATTCCTTATGCCAGTAGAGGACGTATTCTCTATCACAGGACGTGGAACAGTTGCAACTGGTAGAGTAGAGCGTGGAACACTTCACGTATCTGACGAAGTTGAAATCATCGGTATCCACGAGGACGTTAAGAAGACTGTTGTAACAGGAATCGAGATGTTCCGTAAGCTTCTTGATGAGGCTCAGGCTGGAGATAACATCGGAGCACTTCTTCGTGGTATTCAGAGAACAGAGATCGAAAGAGGACAGGTTCTTATCAAACCAGGTACAGTAAGCTGCCATAAGAAATTCACATGCCAGGTTTACGTACTGACAAAAGACGAGGGTGGACGTCATACTCCATTCTTCAACAACTACCGTCCACAGTTCTACTTCAGAACAACAGACGTAACAGGTGTTTGCGAGCTTCCAGAAGGAATCGAGATGTGTATGCCTGGAGATAACGTAGAGATGACAGTTGAACTGATCCATCCAGTAGCTATGGAGGAAGGTCTTCGTTTCGCTATCCGTGAAGGTGGACGTACAGTAGGATCAGGTACAGTTGCTTCAATCATCGAGTAATTAATATCTAGATAGATTTAATATCGATACTTAAAATGAAATATGCCCGCAGGACTTCGGTTCTGCGGGTTTTTCTATTGGTGCGCAAATATTCAAAAAAGTATTATCTTAAATATGTTGTGCTTTGAAAAATCCTATTGAAACTGCCCGCATTTCTCAGTATAATATCACTATATTAGGAAATACTTTGAAAAACGTCTGTTAGGGAAGATTCTCTAACGGACGTTTTTGGGGATAATCAAAATCATATGGCTAATGGGAGGAATTTATGGATAAGGCATATTTAAAGCGGGCAAGTACCGTTGCAAAGGTCATTTTTGGAAACGTTTTCTATGCGTTTGTAATCAAACTTTTTCTTTTACCGGGGAATCTGATGACAGGAGGAACAACCGGTATTGGTCTGGTAGTGAAGCATTTTACGGGAGCATCAATTTCTGGATTTGTCTTAGCATTTAATATTGTGATGCTGATAGTTGGAGTGATTTTTCTTGGTAAGAAATTTGCACTGACGACAATTCTCAGTTCTTTCACATATCCAATTGCATTGGAAGCGGCCAATCATATTTTTGGGGATCTGGTGATCACGGATAATCCAATGCTGAATACGATTTTTGCCGGACTTGGAATCGGGATTGGACTTGGTATTGTAATTCGAACGGGAGCTTCTACCGGAGGTATGGATATTCCACCGTTGATTTTGAATAAGTATTTTCGAATTCCGGTGTCAGTGAGTCTGAATGTATTTGATATATTGATTCTGTTACCGCAGATTCTATATAATCCTCCGGAACGCGTTTTATACGGAATTTTACTGGTAATAATCTACACGACAGTGCTGGACAAAGTGTTAGTGATGGGAAATACCAAGACGGAAGTGAAGATTATCAGCAAGCAGGTGGAAGAAGTACGTCAGGCAATTCTTGCGCAGGTAGACAGAGGCGTGACGATGCTGTATGGGGAAGGCGGTTACAAACAAGAACAAAAGCAGATTGTATTGAGTATTGTGTCTAATCGAGAACTTCCACAAGTTGAGAAATTGATCAGACAGATTGACCCGGAGGCATTTATGATCATCAGCAGAGTTACAGAGGTACGAGGAAGAGGCTTCTCTTTGAGTAAACATTACGGAGAAGAGGAAGGCTGATGATGCTGCAAAAACAGTACTGTAGATTAAACATTTATAGAATTAAGGAAGAACAGTTGTATGCTAAATAAAAAAGATTTCTTAAAATACGCATCAAAATTAGCCTTTCCGATCATGATTCAAAATTTGATTGGAACATTGGTAAACATTGCCGATACGGTAATGCTTGGATACGTAAGCCAGACGGCGATGTCAGCTTCATCACTTGCGAACCAGTATACGTTTATTCTTTTCTGCTTATATTACGGTATGGCTACAGGAACTTCGGTTCTGTGTGCCCAGTACTGGGGAAAAGGGGATAAAAAGACAGTAGAAAGGATTCTCGGTCTGGCGGAACGGATTTCACTGATCGTCTCGCTTATATTTTTCGTTATTTCCTTTACTATGCCGGTTACGGTTATGAAGATTTTCACAAATAGTCCGGATACGATTGCTGCCGGAAGTGAGTATTTGAAGGTGATTTCATTTTCATTTATGTTTATGGGGTTCTCACAGGTTTTTATGAGCGCTCTTCGAAGTATTGGAAAAATAATGCTGCCTTCTATTACGTACATTGTTTCTCTTTGTGTCAATGTACTTTGTAATGCCACATTTATCTTTGGTCTGTTTGGATTTCCAAAGCTTGGCGTTACAGGTGTTGCACTTGGTACCGTGATTGCCAGAATTACAGAGGTATTAATTTGTCTCATCTATTCATTAAACAGTTCAGATGTCAGATTCCGGATAAAATACTTCTTTGCGAAATCAGGCATTTTGTTTCATGACTTTATGAAAATTGCCACTCCAGCCGTGATAAATGATGTTGTCTGGAGTTTTGCCACTTCAGCATTTGCAGCAATTCTTGGGCATATCGGAGATGACATGGTTGCAGCAAATGCGGTTGCTGTTATGGTGGTAAATATTGGTGCTATTGCCTGCCGCGGTTTTGCCAACGCTACTACTATCATTATCAGCCAGGAGTTAGGGAAAAATCAAATTGATACAGCCGGAGAATACGGGAAACGGATGCTTAGGATAACACTTGCTGTAAGCCTGATCGGATGCGTTATCATTCTGGCGATTCGTCCTCTGATACTGGACTTCTATCGGGATAAATTGACTGAGACTGCCCTTTCTTATCTTAGCATTTTTATAATTATGACAACCTGGCGTCTTGTGGGAGAAGGGATTAATACCTGCCTTATATGCGGTTGTTTCAGAGGTGGCGGAGATTCCAGATTTGGAATGATCGTAGATTCCATATTTATGTGGCTTGTTGCAGTTCCGGCAACTTTCCTTGCAGCATATGTTTTTAAATTACCGCCTGTCTGGGTTTACTTTGTAATGACTTTAGATGAGTTCGAGAAAATGCCCGTGGTATTTATTCACTATTTCAGAAAGAAATGGCTTACAAATATTACCAGAGATTTTGATTGAGGCTACAGGGAAATGTTTGACAATTCCAAAGATAAGTACTACTGTATTTTGTATGAACTTATAACCTGGAATTTTAGGAGAAGTATAATCATGTCAAAAGATGAATATCTAATTACAGATGCGCCCCTGAAAGCGTTAACTGTTTTTGCAATGCCTATGATCTTAGGCAGTTTTTTTCAGCAGATATATAATATGGCTGATTCGATCATTGTCGGTCAGTTTGTTGGTTCTTCGGCACTTGCGGCTGTCGGTGCCTGTGCTGCACTTACGAATGTTTTCATTTGTGTAGCTCTGGGCGCCGGTGTAGGCGCAGGTGTACTCGTAAGCCGTTATTTTGGAGCCAGAGATTATGGTAAAATGAAAACAATTGTGTCGACATCGCTGATCAGCTTTTTAGTCCTGAGCATACTACTTGGAATCTTTGGTTTTTGCTTTTCACATTCAATGATGAGTTTATTACAAACACCTCCTGATATACTGGATGAAGCAGTACTGTATCTGCGGGTTTATTTTGTGGGATTCCCATTTCTGTTTATGTATAATATCCTTTCAACGATGTTTACTTCCATCGGTGAATCCAGAATTCCATTGGTTCTTCTGATTTTTTCATCTGTGTTAAATATTTTTATGGATCTTTGGATGGTAGCCGGACTTGGTCTCGGCGTGTTTGGTGCGGCTCTGGCAACGCTTATTGCACAGGGGATTTCCGCAGTCTTTTCATTTCTGATTTTCCTTTATAGAATGAGGCGATATAAATGTCAGTTTGAATGGTTTGACGGACAGGAGTTATATTCGATGCTTCAAATTGCCATACCGTCAGTTCTTCAGCAGTCTACAGTGTCGATTGGTATGATGATCGTACAGGCAGTTGTAAATCCATTTGGTACACAGGCACTCGCAGGTTATTCGGCAACGATGCGAGTGGAAAATGTTTTTTCACTGATTTTTGTATCCATCGGCAATGCGATTTCGCCGTATATATCCCAAAATCTTGGTGCAAAGAAAATCGAACGGCTCAAAAAAGGCTATCATGCGGCACTGGTGTTAGATATATGTTTTGCAGTCCTTGCTTTTCTGGTCATTGAATCACTGCACAATCAGATTTCTTCCTTATTCCTTGGAAAAGATGGAACAGCTTTAGCGTATCAGGTATCTGGTGATTATATGAGATGGCTGGGGTATTTTTTCATCTTCATGGGTATTAAGATGGCAACCGATGGTGTTCTTCGCGGACTTGGAATCATGCGTCCGTTTCTCATTGCGAATATGGTAAATCTTGCAATCCGTTTGTCTGTTGCTTTGATTTGTGCACCGCGGTTTGGAATTGCATTTGTCTGGCTTGCAGTACCGGCCGGATGGCTTGCAAACTTCTTGATTTCTTATGCAGCACTCAGAAAATCATGGCCGAGTATTGAGGAAGATAAAGGAGCAATATCATGCAGAAAATACTGATTGTAGAAGACGATACAAATATTAATAACTTGCTTCAGGAGGCATTATCCAAAGAAGGCTATTCTTGTGAGCAGGCATTTTCCGGGACCGAAGCAAAGCTGCTTCTAAATATGCAGGATCATGATTACGCACTTGTTCTGCTGGATCTGATGCTGCCTGGAATTTCAGGAGAAGCAGTTCTGGAGGAAATACGGAAAAAGGGAAATCTTCCGGTTATTGTGTTGACTGCAAAAGACAGCCTGGATGAAAAGGTAGAGGTTTTAACGAGCGGAGCGGATGATTATATAACGAAACCATTTGAAATCAGGGAAGTGCTGGCAAGAGTTCAGGTACAGCTCCGTCATAAAGAAGAAAAGGAAGCAGAGGAACAGCATAAGCTTTCATTTAAAGATATGGTATTAAACAGAAATACATTTCAGGTTGAAATTGCTGGAAAGATACTTCCGAAGATCACAAAACAGGAGTTTGCGATTTTAGAATTACTGCTCAGGAATCCAAAACAGGTTTTCAGTAAAGAGGATATTTTCGAATATGCCTGGGACGAACCTTATATGGGTGAGACGAAGACATTGGACGTACATATCAGCAATATCCGCAAGAAGATCAAACAAGTGACTTCGGAGGAATACATTGAGACAGTATGGGGAATCGGTTATCGTCTTCATGCATAATCTTTACTCTTTTTTTACTATTTATTTGCGTTTGATTAGGATTCATCTTTTATGATAAGTGCAGATAAGAAAAAGGAGATGAATAATTTGAGTGAGATGTTATTGGAAACACGAGGATTGACGAAGCGGTATGGACATCATAAAGCTGTGGACAGTGTCAGCATGCATATTAAAAAGGGCGCTATCTATGGATTTATCGGACGAAATGGAGCCGGGAAGACGACTTGCCTGAAGATGATCAGTGGACTTTCCAGGCCAACGAGTGGAGAGATTGAGATCTTCGGATACAAGGGAAAGGATTTACAGAAAGTCCGCTCCCGTGTGGGATGTCTGATTGAAGCACCGGGATTATATGGAAATATGACCGCATATGAAAATCTGAATATCAAATGCAAGCTGTTTGGGATAAAGAAAGCAGGTTACATTGATGAGATATTGAAAACAGTAGGTCTGGAGCATGTGGGACGGAAAAAGACAAAACACTTTTCTCTTGGAATGAAACAGCGTCTGGGAATCGGTCTTGCGTTGGTTGGAGAACCGGATCTGTTAATCCTTGATGAACCGATCAATGGGTTGGATCCACAGGGAATTGCTGAAGTCCGGGACACGATTCAGAGGCTTCAGAAAGAAAGGAATATGACAATCTGCATTTCCAGTCATATTCTGGAAGAATTATCGAAGATTGCTAGCGATTATGGAATCATTCACAATGGAAGTTTATTGCAGGAGCTTACGAGAGAAGAATTAATGCGAAGATGCAGTGAGCGGATGGAATTAACACTGGCTGATCCGAAGCTGGCAATTCCGGTGCTGGATGCTATGGGATTCACGAATTATCAGGTGACAGACAAAGAACATATTCACATTTTTGAACGTCTGAATGAAAGCGCAGCGTTGAATATGGAGCTTGCAAAGGCAGGAATTCCGGTAAAAGGGCTTGCTATAACGAGTGAAGAACTGGAAACGTATTTTCTGAATCTGACAGGAGGTGCCAGCCATGCTTAATATGATAAAAATGGATTTGTACCGGATGTTTCGCACCAAAAGTATGTATGTAGTATGGATCGTGCTGGCTGTGTCAGTACTGTTTACAACATTTATGTGTAAAACAGATTATGATTCATTAAGTAAAGAAGATACCGTGCGGCAGGAGCAGTTTGCGGAACCGACTGCAGAGAATATTAATGTGGGAATGATGGTGACACTGCCGACAGAACCGGGAGAAAAGGTTACGGTGTATGACATTTTCTTTGCAAATTCACAGGGAAAATTTTATGCGTTGTTTTTGGTGATTTTTGCTGTGATGTTTTCAACAGCGGATATTGGAAGCGGTTATATTAAAAATATTGGCGGCCAGGTTCAAAAAAGAGGAACACTGATTTTTTCCAGATCTATTGCGTTGGCGGTCTTTACGGTGCTGACAATGGCAGGTGCATTCTTACTCCAGGGAGCTGCGAACTATATAGTATTCAAAGAATTGACGTGGGGAAGTTCAAAAGCTGTTCTGTCTTATTTCCTGACGGAGCTGGCACTTCATTACGCACTCGTGTTGATCTGCATGGCGATTGCAATTATTTTGAAAAATAATGTGATCAGCATGGTCATCGCGATTTGTCTTACAATGAATATAATGAGTATCGTATACGGATTGATAAACAGTGCTGTTCGGAAAATGGGAATCCAGAATTTCCAGATTTATAAGTATACGATAACCGGGAAATTATCACTGCTTCCTATGAATCCAAGTGGAAATGAGTGTCTGGCAGCATTCGGCGTGGCGATTGTGCTTGCTGTCATAATGATAGCTGCAAGCAGTGCTGTTTTTCAAAAGAGGGATATTTAGCGGATGTATATCGTAATTGGAATATTAGCAGGAATTATCATTTTACAATTTATTATTATGTGGAAATATCAGCGGCAGGTGAAGGACATCTGCCGCCAATTGGCGTTCTTGATGAAACATGACAGTAACATGTTGATTCAACGCGAGTTTGATTTGGGTGGAATCGGAACGCTTTCAGACAGATTGAATGAACTTCTGGAATTACAAAGAAAAGAGAAGCAGCGTTATCAGGAGAAAGAAGCTCTGATTGCGGATACTTATACGAACCTTTCCCATGATATCCGGACACCGCTGACATCTCTGGACGGATATTTTCAGCTTATGGAAGAATGCGAAAATGTCGAAGACCAGAAACGTTATCTGAATATTATTCATGAAAGAATACACAGTCTGAATGAAATGCTGGAAGAACTTTTCATGTTCACAAAGTTAAAAAATGAATCCTATAATCTGGAACTGACGCCTTGCTGTATCAACCGGATTCTGAAAGAAACGGTGTTTTCCTATTATGATGACTGGGTAAGAAGAGGAATCCAGCCGGATATTCAGATTACAGAAGAACTGCTATCTATAGCCGGAAATAAACAAGGACTCCACCGTGTTATTCAGAATGTAATTAAAAATGGCCTGGATCATGGAGAAAAGAAGATAAGTATTGTGTTAGAGCGCAAGCAGGAGCATGCAGTATTGCGAATCAGGAATCAGGTGATACATTCGGAGCAGATTGATATAGAACATGTCTTTGACAGATTTTATAAAGCGGATGTGGCAAGGAGCAAAACATCTACTGGATTGGGACTATCTATTGCAAAGGAACTTGTGAAACGTATGAATGGAGAAATCAGCGCAAAGACAGAGAAAAATGAGTTTATTATTGAGATGAGATTTCCGCTTTCTATCTAAAAAATCAGTAAAAATTGCACTTTATTGAGTTACAATGCTGAATTGCGAAAATTTAGATTTACCGAAACACTCAAATATGTTAATATGGTAGCAGTTATTTCAAAACTATAGATCAGATTGAAGGAGGTCTTTACATGATTAAATTGTACGAGAATGGCGTATATCTTCTCAATGGAACAGAGATAGTAGAAGACACAGGAAATGTGCAGGTTCCGCTGACGAAGGAAGAAGCCGCTCAGAACACAATGGCATATGGTATTTTAAAGGCACACAATACATCCGAGAACATGGAGCGTCTGCAGATCCGTTTTGATAAGCTGACATCCCATGACATTACATTTGTTGGAATTATCCAGACAGCACGTGCGTCAGGACTTGAGAAGTTCCCGATGCCGTATGTACTTACAAACTGTCATAACAGTCTTTGTGCAGTTGGTGGAACAATCAACGAAGATGATCATATGTTTGGATTAACTTGTGCGAAGAAGTACGGCGGTATGTATGTACCACCGCATCAGGCGGTTATCCATCAGTTTGCCCGTGAGATGCTTGCAGGCGGAGGAAAGATGATCCTTGGATCTGACAGCCATACACGTTACGGAGCACTCGGAACGATGGCTATGGGTGAAGGTGGACCGGAGCTTGTGAAACAGCTTCTGAACAAGACTTATGATATTAAGATGCCGGGCGTGATCGGAATCTACTTAGACGGAGAGCCGATGAAAGGTGTAGGACCGCAGGACGTTGCTCTTGCAATCATCGGAGCTACATTCAAGAACGGCTATGTGAATAACAAGGTTATGGAGTTTGTTGGACCTGGAGTCAGCAAGCTTAGTGCAGATTTCCGTATCGGAATTGACGTTATGACAACAGAGACAACTTGTCTGTCTTCTATCTGGAAAACAGATGAGAAGATTCAGGAGTTCTATGATATTCACGGAAGAAGTGAAGATTACAAAGAACTGAATCCTGGAGCAGTTACATATTATGACGGTATGGTTTATGTGAACTTAAGCGAGATCAAGCCAATGATCGCAATGCCGTTCCACCCAAGCAATGTTTATACAATTGATGAACTGAACGCAAATCTGGCAGACATCCTTCATGATGTAGAGCAGAAAGCACTTGTAAGTCTTGACGGTGCAGTTGATTACTCTCTGCAGGATAAGATTAGAAACGGTAAGTTCTATGTAGAGCAGGGAATCATCGCAGGATGTGCAGGTGGTGGATTTGAAAATATCTGTGCAGCTGCAGATATCATCAAAGGAAAGAACATCGGAGCAGATGAATTTACATTCAGCGTTTACCCGGCAAGTACACCGATTTATATGGAACTTGTTAAGAATGGTGCAATTGCAGATCTTATGGAAGCGGGAACTGTTGTGAAGACAGCATTCTGTGGACCGTGCTTCGGAGCAGGAGATACTCCGGCGAATAACGCATTCTCTATCCGTCATACAACAAGAAACTTCCCGAACCGTGAAGGAAGTAAGCTGCAGAATGGACAGATCTCTTCTGTAGCACTGATGGATGCTCGTTCTATCGCAGCAACAGCAGCAAACAAGGGATTCTTAACACCGGCAACAGCAATGGATGTAGAGTACAAAGGACAGAAATATCACTTTGATAAGAACATTTATGCAAACCGTGTATTTGACAGCAAGGGCGTTGCTGATCCAAGCGTTGAGATTAAATTTGGACCAAATATTAAGGACTGGCCGGCAATGTCAGCACTTCCACAGAACCTGCTTGTGAAGGTTGTATCTGAGATCCATGATCCTGTTACAACAACAGATGAGTTGATTCCGTCCGGAGAGACATCTTCTTACCGTTCTAATCCGCTGGGACTTGCAGAGTTCGCTCTTTCAAGAAAAGACCCTGCATATGTCGGACGTGCGAAAGAAGTACAGAAAGCTCAGAAAGCAATCGAAGCAGATGAATGTCCGGTAGATGCACTTGCAGAACTGAAACCGGTGATGGATAAGATCCACGAGACATATCCGGAAGTTGGCAAGGGTAACCTTGGTGTCGGAAGTACAATCTTCGCAGTAAAACCAGGAGACGGATCTGCTCGTGAGCAGGCAGCTTCCTGTCAGAAGGTACTTGGCGGATGGGCAAACATCGCAACAGAGTATGCAACAAAGCGTTACCGTTCTAACCTGATCAACTGGGGAATGTTTCCATTCCTGACAGAAGAAGATCATGAAGCACTTTCCTTCAAGAACGGAGATTACATCTTTGTTCCTAATGTGAGAAAAGCAGTAGAAGAGAAAGCGGATGTGATCAAAGCTTATGTTGTAGGTGATGAACTCAAAGAACTGAACCTTAAGCTGGGAGATCTGACAGACGCAGAGCGTGAGATCATTCTTGACGGATGTCTGATCAATTACTATAGAAATCATTAGTCAATCATTAAATATGATAAAATGAAAGAAAAGCGGCGAGATATGGGAAATGACCTGTATCTCGCTGCTTTGTTCTCATAGTTGTATTTTAGAGCTAACATGTGTTAAACTAAAGCATAAGACTGGAAATATTGAAAATAGGCGGTAAATAAAATGATATTTGATACACATGCGCATTATGATGATGAGCAGTTTGACACAGACAGAGATGAGCTACTAAGCAGTATGGCAGCAGGCGGCGTTGGAACAATTGTGGATGCAGCGGCGACAGTAGAGTCCTGGGATAAGATAGTAGAACTCGCAGAGAAATATTCATTTATATATGGATCAGTAGGTGTACATCCGGACGAAGTCGGTGCACTGAATGAAGAGAATTTCGCTCGAATGAGAGAATTATTAAAGAAAGAAAAGATCGTTGCAGTTGGCGAGATCGGACTTGATTATTATTGGGATAAAGAAGGGCATGATCTGCAGAAACATTGGTTCATCAGACAGCTGGATCTTGCACGAGAGATGAACAAACCTGTGATGATCCATAGCCGTGAGGCGGCAGCTGATACGATGGAAATTATGAAAGAACATGGAAAAGGACTCAAAGGTGTGATACACTGTTATTCTTACAGCCTTGAGATGGCGCGAGAATATGTAAAGATGGGATATTACATCGGAGTCGGCGGTGTTGTGACATTCAAGAACTCAAAGAAGTTAAAAGAGATTGTAGAAGAAATTCCACTGGAGTCAATTGTTCTTGAGACAGACTGTCCGTATCTGGCACCGACGCCGTTCAGAGGGAAGAGAAATTCGTCCTTGTACCTGCCATATGTTGTTGAAGCGATCGCAGAGCTAAAAGGCATTTCCGCGGAGCAGGTGATCGAACAGACAGAGAAGAATGCAAGGGATTTATATCAATTATAAGAAATGGAGAGATGAGATGAAAGAACCAACACTTGGAAATCCACAGAATACGATAGAAGTATTACAGAAATATAATTTCGTATTCCAGAAAAAGTTCGGTCAGAACTTTCTGATCGATACACATGTACTGGACAAAATTATTGCGGCAGCAGAGATTACGAAAGATGATTTTGTATTGGAAATCGGACCGGGAATCGGAACGATGACACAGTATCTGGCATGTGCAGCGAGAAAAGTTGTTGCAGTTGAGATTGACAAGGCACTGATTCCGATTCTGGAAGATACGCTTTCAGATTATGACAATGCCCGGGTTATTAACAATGACGTCCTGAAAGTAGATATTGCAAAGCTTGCAGAAGAGGAAAATGGAGGAAAACCGATCAAGGTTGTGGCCAACCTGCCATATTACATTACAACGCCGATTATTATGGGACTTTTTGAGAATCATGTTCCAATCAAGAGTATTACAGTTATGGTTCAGAAAGAAGTTGCAGACCGTATGCAGGTGGGACCGGGAACGAAGGACTATGGTGCACTGTCTCTGGCTGTGCAATATTATGCGAAACCATATATTGTGGCAAATGTACCACCGAACTGCTTTATGCCTCGTCCGAAGGTTGGATCTGCGGTAATCCGTCTGGAACGTTATGAAGAACCACCGGTGAAGGTAAAGGATGAAAAGCTTATGTTCCGTATTATCCGTGCCTCCTTTAACCAGAGAAGAAAGACTTTGGCAAATGGACTGAAGAATTCGGCAGAACTTGACTACACGAAGGAAGAAATCGAGGCAGCGATTGAAGCACTCGGAAGAGGTGCATCTATTAGAGGGGAAGCCCTTACGCTGGAAGAATTTGCAAAGCTGGCAGATTTTCTTTATGATTGCAGATAAAATAATATTAAAGGAATTTACAAAGTTGCTGTTTACAAAAATGTAGTGGACAGCAACTTTATTCTTCTTCACTTTTTGATTCATAAAGATTTAATATTCAGTTAATTGTTTACTAGACGGATATCTAGTATAATTAAAAGATAAAAAGACATTAGAAGAAACAAGAGAAGGAGGAAGAGCCCATGGCCAAAGATGTTAACAGCATATTTTTCGACATTACTCCGGAGATTGAAGAACTTGCTCTGAAATGTGAAACAAACAATGCAATTGACAAAGAACTCTATACCAAATACGAGGTAAAAAGAGGGCTTCGAGATCTGAACGGTAAAGGTGTACTTGCCGGATTGACGAATATATCCGATGTGTGTGCAACAAAGATTGTAGACGGTGTATCCGTACCGTGTGCAGGTAATCTTTATTACAGAGGTTACAATATTAAAGATCTTGTAAGCGGATTCCTTGAGGCGAAACATTTTGGATTTGAGGAGATTGCATATCTGCTTCTTTTTGGAGAGCTTCCGAATCAGAAGGAACTTGAGAATTTTAAGGATATGATAGCTGACCGCCGGATGCTTCCACCGAATTTTGTACGTGACGTGATCATGAAGGCTCCGAGCCGTGATATGATGAACAGTATTACAAGAAGTATTCTTCAGCTTTATTCTTACGACGACAAAGCGGATGATACAAGCATTCCGAATGTACTGCGCCAGAGTCTGAATCTGATCAGCCAGTTCCCAATGCTTATGGTTTACAGCTATCTTGCTTACAATTATAGAAGGGGTGAAGACCTGTATATTTATGCACCGAAAAAAGAACTGTCTATGGCAGAGAATATTCTGATGATGCTCAGAGAAGATCGTCAGTATACAGAACTTGAGGCGAAGATCCTTGATATGGCTCTTGTTCTTCATATGGATCATGGCGGTGGTAACAACTCAACATTTACAACGCATGTTGTTACATCTTCAGGAACAGATACTTATTCTACAATTGCAGCAGCTATGGCGTCCTTGAAAGGGCCAAAACATGGTGGTGCGAACGTAAAAGTAACACAGATGTTTGAAGATATGAAGACGCAGCTGACAGACTGGCAGGATGATGATCAGATCAGAGCTTACCTTGAGGCACTGCTGGAGAAGAGAGCGTTTGATAAGAGAGGTCTGATCTATGGAATGGGACATGCGATTTATTCTGTATCCGACCCAAGAGCGGAGATCTTCAAGAAGTTTGTAGAGCAGCTTGCATATGAAAAGGGCCACGAGGCAGAATATGCACTGTATGAGAAAGTAGAGAAGATGGCACCGGAGATCATTAGCGAGAGACGCAAGATGTATAAAGGTGTTAATGCGAACGTAGATTTCTACAGTGGACTTGTTTATAGCATGCTTGATCTTCCACCGGCATTATATACTCCAATTTTTGCGGCAGCACGTATCGTTGGATGGAGTGCACACAGACTGGAAGAGTTGAAGAATGTAGATAAGATTATACGTCCGGCTTATAAGCCGCTTGCACCATATCGTGATTATATCAAATTAGATGACAGGTAGTGAATGAACGATGAGAGATGAGTTTTATTTCCCTTCAAAGGATGGCAATACGGAGATCCATACGATTGAGTGGAAACCGGAAGGAGAAGTGAAAGCTGTCCTGCAGTTAAGCCATGGAATGGTGGAATATATTAAGAGATACGATGAATTTGCAGAATTCATGTGTAGTCATGGATATTATGTCGTTGGAAACGATCATTTAGGACATGGAAAATCTGTGCAGAGCAAGTCGGAGTATGGATTTTTTAACGAAAAATATGGAAATGCATGCGTGATCGGAGATATGCATACACTTCGTCAGCGGACGATGAAGAAATATCCGGATGTACCTTACTTTATGTTAGGACATAGCATGGGCTCAAGTCTTTTGCGCCAGTATGTACAGATGTATGGAAATGGGCTGGCGGGAGCAATGTTTATCGGAGTTGTAGCAGATCAGCAGAGAGCGACACTTCAGTTTGGAAGAAGACTGTGTAGGACACTGGCGATGTTCCGTGGCTGGCATTATAAAAGTAAACTAGTGGATGGAATGGCAGTCGGTGCCTATAATAGGAAATTCAAGAATCCAAAGACACGCGCGGACTGGGTGACCAGTGATGAAGAACATCTGGAAAAATATATTTCAGATCCACTGTGCTCCTTTGTCTTTACAGTGAACGCGTATTATAGCATGTTTACCGGGATGCTTATAATGGAGAAAAAAGAAAGTATCTATATGATTCCGAAGCAGCTTCCAATCCTTTTCGCAGCCGGTGCCGAAGATCCGGTTGGAGGATTCGGAAAAGGCGTGAGGAAGGTTTATGAGAAATACAAAGCGGCCGGAATCCAGGACATCAGTCTAAGACTGTATGCCGGTGATCGTCATGAACTGCTTAACGAGACAGATCGGGAGCAGGTATATGAAGATCTTCTCGAGTGGATGGAAGAACGTAGAAAAATAAATTATTAGTTTATATTTTTTCATAATCTGTTTATATTTTTTCGTATTCTTTAAGAAAGCACTCATACTTTTGACACATTTTCCGGATATACTAATATCAAGATAGTTGATAAGAGAAAATCAATTATCTTCCCCCCTCATAAAGTTGTGACACAGGAAAGCGTCAACACTTTACTCTCATTCCTTTAGATAACTATAAACACAACGAAGCCCGTTAGCCGAAAGGTTAGCGGGCTTTCGCGTTGCAGTGATAACTTAGATGATGCCAGAATATAGGTGGTGTTATATATAAAACAATCCTGCACGACATCATATAAAAACACAAAAAGTAAGACCCGAGCACCTCACTGCTTCAGCAGATTGGCAATCGGGTCTTCTTTTTATTATCTAAAGGAATGAGAGTAAAGTCGACATCCCGGCACACCGGGATGCCATTACTTTATGAGGGGGGAGATAGTTGTTTATCAACTATCTGAGTCTTAGTATAGACAGAAAATGTGTCAAAATTATGTTCAAACATTAAAAGAAAAATAAATTAAATAAAATAAACTTAATCCTGAACGCTTACAAACACTTCATAGACCTTCTTGAGTGATTTATGAAGATAAGGTTTGTACTCTTCCATAGAAACAGGTTTCTCATGAAGGATACAGTTGTAACTTGTTGAACTGATCAATTCAATTAGTGTAAAAAGTAAGAGATCCGGATTCTCACAGTTTACGTTATATTTTACAAGTGAATTTCTGTAGTGATCATAAAATTGCCTGGACACTACAGAACCTGTTCCGACAGCATCCTGGAAAACTCCCCAGGAGAGATTCTTTGACAAAAATTTTAACAAGGACTGCTGTTTCTGGAAACGGTCAATAATATAGTCTGTTAAAAAAAGAATCTCTTCTTCTAAAGAATTAATCTCAGTTCCTTCAAGCTGCTTGTGTGCATCATCAAAAAGCTGACATGCTTTGTATGCGATCAATTTATCTCTTAAATCATACTTGTCTTTGAAATAAAGATAGAATGTCCCCTTTGCCAGACCGGCCTGATTCACGATGTCGGATACAGTTGTTTTGGCAAAGCCTTTTCCGGTGAACAGGTCAAATGCAGTCTGGAGCAGTGTATTCATTTTCAGCTTTTTATTATCATCTACTTTTCCCATAATCTCAATGACCTCCTTTGTGTGTCTTTAGTGAGTGTAATATATAATACAAACTTTGCCAATAAGAGGTTTTCATAAAAATACATTCTGTGAAAAATTCCTATTGTCTTTTTACTAGTATGGCACAAAATTCCCAAAAGTCAATAAAAATGACTATTTTTCATTTTTTAACAAAAAAATATTGACTAATGGTCATTTCGAGCTATACTATAAGAGACTTGAGTAGTGAGACAGTATAGGAGATGATACAAATGGTTAAAGTTGGCAAATGGATTGCCAAACACAGAGTTCTGATGTTGATCATCGGATTTCTTCTGATTATCCCGTCGGTCATCGGGATGGCAAAGACACGTGTAAACTATGATTTGCTCAGTTATCTGCCGGAGCATCTGGAGACAGTAAAGGGTCAGGATATTCTGGTGGATGAGTATGGAATGGGCGCTTTCTCCATGGTCGTGGTAGAGAACATGGACATGAAGGATGTTCAGAAGCTTGAAGATCAGTTCAGTGAAGTACCGCATGTAAAAGATGTACTCTGGTATGACGATGTAGCTGATATCAGTCTTCCGGTGGAGATGATCCCAAAGGATTTAAAGGAGGCGTTTTTCAAAGGCGATGCCACGATGATGCTTGTATTGTTTGATAATACAACATCTTCTGATGACGCTATGGATGCTGTCGGACAGATGAGGAAGCTGGCGAATGATCAGTGCTTTATCAGCGGTATGACAGGAGTTGTTACAGATATTAAGAATCTGGCACTTAAAGAACTTCCGGTTTATGTGGTGATTGCAGCACTTTTAAGTCTGGTCGTACTTGAACTGACAAGCGGATCTTTCGTAGTACCGATTTTATTTCTGATCAGTATTGGGCTTGCGATTCTCTACAATCTTGGAAGCAACATTTTCCTTGGAGAGACTTCGTATATCACAAAGGCATTGACTGCGGTATTGCAGCTGGGTGTGACAATGGATTATTCCATTTTCCTCTTGAACAGCTACGAGGAAAACAAGAAGCGTTTTCCGGGAGAGAAAGAACGTGCCATGGGACATGCGATTTCCAATACATTTAAGTCTGTGGCAGGAAGCTCTGTTACGACAGTAGCCGGATTCGTAGCGTTGTGTGTTATGACATTTGCACTTGGCCGAGATCTTGGTATCGTTATGGCAAAAGGCGTATTGATCGGTGTGATCTGTTGCGTAACAGTTTTACCTTCTCTGGTTCTTGTATTTGATAAACCAATTGAGAAGACAAAACATAAACTGTTGCTCAGCAACATGGATAAGCCATCAGCTTTTATTACAAAGCACTATAAAGTATGGATCGTTGTTTTCCTGGTACTTTTATTCCCGGCTATTTATGGAAATAATCACACAAAGATTTACTACAACATTGCAGATTCACTCCCGTCCACACTGGACAGTAATGTGGCGAATGCAGAACTTAAGAAAGACTTCGATATGAGTAATATTCATATGGTTATGTTAGATAGAAGTATGGATGCAAAACAGAAGTCGAAAATGTTCGATGAGATTGATTCTGTGAAGGGTGTCAAGTGGACGATCAGTATGAATTCGCTGATTGGACCGGCAGTGCCGGACTCTATGATACCAAATGATATCAAAGATATGCTGCAAAGCGATGATTCCGAGCTTGCATTCGTATGCTCGGAATATGAATCAGCAACAGAGGAAGTCAATACACAGATTGCATCGATCGATAAGATTGTAAAATCTTATGATAAAAATGCGATGGTAATTGGAGAAGCTCCTTTGATGAAAGACTTGGAGGATGTAACCAATGTGGATCTGGTAAATGTAAATGCACTTTCAATTGCAGCGATATTTATCATTATTATGATTATCTTCAAATCAATATCACTGCCAATCATATTGGTGGCAGTTATTGAATTTGCAATTATGGTTAATATGGCAATCCCGTTTTATCAGGGAACAAGCCTTCCATTTGTTGCAAGTATAGTAATTGGAGCAATTCAGTTGGGAGCAACTGTAGATTATGCAATTCTAATGACGACCCGCTATCAGAAAGAGCGTCAGCGTGGACGAGATAAGATGGAAGCAATCAGTATTGCTCATAAAACCAGTATGCCGTCAATTATCAGCAGCGGATTAAGTTTCTTCGCGGCAACATTTGGAGTAGCCTGCTACTCACAGGTTGAAATGATCGGTTCTATTTGCACTTTGCTTGCGCGAGGCGCGATTATCAGTATGGTTGTTGTAATCCTGATATTGCCGGCGATGTTTATGATATTTGACAAAGTAATATGTAAGACGTCCATCGGATTCCTCGGTGGAAAAAAGTAGAAAGGATGTAAGAATCATGAACAAAAACAGAAAAATCAAACGTGGACTCACAACTTCTCTTGCCGTTGGAATGTCAGTAATGATGGGCGCTGTGCCGGTCTTTGCTGCAGGAACAAGTTCTGACGCAGATGCAGTTTATAAGGAAGAGACAGTTTATGTAAATGCAGACGCAACAGGAACAATTGATGAAGTAACAGTATCTAACTGGCTGAAGAATTCAGGCAGTGTATCAGGAAGTCTGACAGATGCAAGTACTCTGAAAGATATTAAGAATGTAAAAGGTGATGAAACATTCAAAGCATCCGGAGATACATTGACATGGAATACAGACGGTGAAGATATTTATTATCAGGGAACAACAGATCAGAATCTTCCGGTTTCCGTAAAGCTTACTTACTATCTGGACGGAAAAGAAATCAAACCGGCAGATCTGAAAGGAAAAAGCGGACATCTGAAGATTCAGGTGGATTATACAAATAAAGAGAAGAAAACAGTCAGCGTAGATGGAAAACAAGAAGAAGTTTACACACCATTTGTCATGATGACGGGAATGATCCTTCCGAATGAAACATTTAGCAATGTTACGATTGATAACGGAAAAGTTATTTCTGATGGAAGCAAGAATATCGTAGTCGGATTCGGAATGCCTGGCATGAAAGAAAGTTTGAATCTGGACGAAAGCAAAACAGAAGATCTGACAATTCCGGAAAGTCTCTGCGTGGAAGCTGATGTGACAGATTTCACAATGTCTTCTACATTTACAGTGGCACTTACCGATCTTCTTGATGACATTGATTTTGATAATATCGTAGATGTTGATTCACTGAAGAGTTCCTTAGATGAACTGGAAGATGCAGCACTTCAGTTAGTAAGTGGATCTGACACACTTGCAGACGGAGCCGGAACACTTGCAGACGGTGTCAACAGCTATACAGAAGGTGCGGATACTTTGAATGATGCAATTCAGAAGTACCTTGGAAGCAATGGAGAACTGAACGGAAGCGTGACAGAGTATGTGAATGGTGTCAATAAAGTTGTCAAAGGCGTGCAGGATTATACAGACGGAACAAATGCACTGGCTGACGGAGTGACAGCTTATATTGGCGGTGAACAGCAGCTGGCAGCAGGTGCCGCGAAACTGAGCCAGCTCAGCAGCGGACTGAAAACAGTACAGGGAGCGATCAGTCAGCTGAATGCAGCAATTGATGGAGAAGGCAGTGTGACAGAAGATATTCAGTCAGCGTCAAGACAATTGGCAGCAGGTACAGCACAGCTTAAGGCATCCCTTGGAAACCAGGAAGTGCAGGCACTTTTGGGTCAGGTTGAAAACATGCTTACAACCGGAAATGAAATGATCGAGCAGACAGAGCAGCTTGAAACAGCATTGAATGATGGAATTGCAGTACCGGTTCAGAATATAGCAGGTAATTTACAGAGCCTGAGTCAGCAGCTTGGAGCAATTAATCAGCAACTTGCTACTTTGGACACAACTTGTCAGAGTGCAGTAGATGATTTGAATGCGAAGATTGCAGATTACAATAATAAAGTAGATGCAGCGCAGAGTGCAGCAACAAGCAGCAAAGCAACTATCAATTCAGCAATCAGTGAATTACAGACAAAGAAAGATCAGACAACAGATGAGACAGCAAAGGCCGATCTTCAGGCAGCAATTGATAAGCTGAATGCGGCATCAAATGCAGCGGATGGACTGCTTGGACTGGAGAAGGCAAGTGAAGTGTCAGTGTCACTCCCGTCAATTGACACAACTCAAATTCAGAAGGAAATAGGAAAGATTGCAGCTTCTATGGAAACATTTAAAACGACTGCAAATGATCTGAAAGCTCAATTACCGGAAATGAAAGAGAAGTTAGAGTCTATTACAGCTATGAAGTCACAGCTTCCAACAGAGGCACTTGGACAGTTGTCTGTATCAGTAGATCAGTTGAACGTAGGAATGCAGGGATTGAATGCAGCAATCGGATCCTTCTCATCTAATCTCGGAACATTAAATGAGTCTGTACAGGCACAGTTCCCGGCAGCAGTTATGGGTATTCTTGAACTGAACGGCGGATTCTCACAGCTGAGTGCAAATAATGATGCACTTTTAGCAGGAGCCAACAAACTGAAAGCTAACAGTTCAACACTGGTAGCAGGAGTTCAGACACTTCAGAGCGGAACAAACCAGCTGGCAAGCGGACTAAATACACTGGGAAGCCAGATGTCATCCGGAGCGGCAAAACTTTCACTGAACAGCGCAGCCCTTCGTGAAGGTGCAGCAACTCTTCAGTCAGGAGCAAGAGAACTCGCAGACGGTATGGAGAAGTTCGACCGTGAAGGAACAAGCAAATTAAAGAGCACAGTAGAAGACGAACTCGGTGATGTACTTGACCGTTTCGATGCACTTACATCGGATGATTGTACTTATACAACATTCAGTGGAAAAGACAGCGGAATGGAAGGAAGCGTGAAATTCGTAATCGAGACAGAAGCAATCGAGTAAATCGTATCATCTCTATAATATAGGAAAAACGGAGAAATCCCCGACCAGGATTTCTCCGTTTTGTTACTGTGTCAATCAGCGGAGTGATTGACACGGGAGTGAACAGTAACTCCGTTTTTCGTTTTGGAATTTGCCATCACAAGAAGGGATTGCAAAAAATACCATTATGTAGTAGTCTGTCTATAGAGATGCTATTGAATGCACAGTAGAACAAATTGATAGTAGAAATTATGGTATGTGGGGAAGATATGGAAGGAAATTTAACAAAGGGTCCTATTTTAAAGACCTTGACAAAGTTGGCGATACCGATTATGGCATCGTCATTTTTAGGGACATTGTATAATCTTACAGATATGGCATGGATCGGTCTGCTTGGTTCGAAGGCAGTTGCCGGAGTTGGTGTCGGAGGAATGTACACCTGGCTGTCACAGGGACTGGCATCCATGGCTCGAATGGGCGGACAAGTTCAAGTAGCGCAATGCATCGGAAAAGGAAATAGAGACGAGGCGAATAAATATGCACAGACCGCAGTACAGTTAGCTACATTGATGGGATTAGTATATGCGGCAATTGTATTGCTGTTTTTACATCGACTGATCGGCTTCTTTCATTTGGATGATGCAGAAGCAATTGCGGCTGCACTTTCTTATACAAGAATTGCCTGTGGTTTGATCGTATTTTCATTTCTGACATTTACATTGACAGGTATTTATACTGCACAGGGAGATTCAAAGACTCCATTTATTGCGAACCTGATCGGGCTGGTAATTAATATGATCCTGGATCCGGTACTGATTCTTGGACCGGGGGCACTTCCTGAATTGGGTGTGGCAGGTGCAGCAATTGCGACTGTAACAGCGCAGGGAATTGTAATGAGTGTGATGATCATCGGAATCTTTGTGCAGAAGAAGGATAATGTATTAAAAGGAATTCGTCTGTTTGCAAGAATTCCGATGGAATATGTAAGTGGAATCTGCAAGATCGGAATTCCGACAGCACTTCAGGGAATGGCTTATTGTGTAATCTCAATGGTACTTGCACGTATGGTATCCGTCTTTGGTGCTGAGGCAGTTGCAGTACAGAGAGTCGGTGGTCAGATTGAATCGATCTCATGGAATACGGCGGATGGATTCGCTGCGGCGCTGAATGCATTTGTTGGACAGAACTATGGAGCCAACAAGATGGATCGTGTCAAGAAAGGATACAGAGCATCTTTATGGACAGTTGGTATTTGGGGATTGATAATTACAGCAATATTTGTATTTGTTCCAAAACCAATCGCAAGAATTTTTTTCCATGAAGCAACAGCAATTGAAATCGCAGTGGATTACCTTATGATCGTAGGACTCAGTGAAGCATTTATGTGCGTAGAGCTTATGACGGTTGGGGCATTGTCCGGACTTGGAAAGACACATCTGTGCAGTGTGATTTCAATTATATTTACAGGAGCGAGAATTCCATTGGCAATTCTCCTTTGCAGAACAGCACTCGGACTTAATGGAATCTGGTGTGCAGTTTCATCAACATCCATTGTAAAAGGTATTATCTTTGTAGCAACATTCTTCTGGATTACAAGAAGTTCAAGAATACTTAAGAATAATAGCAGGCTTTGATTAAGAAAAGCCTGCTATTATTCTTTTATAAAAGAGGATAGTTCAAGGAAGGTATTGGAGAAAAAATGAAAATAGAAAAACGATGGGAAAATAATAGAAGTAAAATGATATCATATATTGTATTTGTAGCATATCTCTTCTTACTGACATGGCTTGTGCTGTTTAAGTTTGCATTTACTATAGAAGAAATCCCACATTTAAGACAACTAAATCTAATCCCATTTCATTACGAAACAAGTGTTGCGTATATAACACATATGAAAGAGGTTATATACAATATACTGATATTTGTTCCGGCAGGAGTTTACTTCACTGCATTTCTTGGTAAAAGAAAATGGTGGCTGGGGATCGGAGCATCATTTTTTGTGAGCCTGACATTTGAGACAGTACAGTGGATATTCTCTATTGGCGTAAGCGATATTACAGATTTAATCGGAAATACACTTGGCAGTGGGGTGGGAGCAGTGCTCTTTGCATTTCTTGGAAAAATATTGCCAAAGAAGAGAATGAGCATGATCAATGGAATCGGAGCAGTGGTTGAGGTGGTCGGAATTGCATTACTGAGTGCGCTGTTTGTGGCAAATAAGTAAGCATGCAATATTCGTAGCATTTGGAAACGCAGTTTACGCATCTGCAACAACCGAAAGAACTGACGTCCTTTCGGTTAAGGGCATTCGC
>OLND01001355.1_pt1 | contig 25679 bp, 34 predicted proteins | sample 1672031 | NCBI WGS metagenome assembly OLND01 (sample SAMEA3136638, study PRJEB25190) | human gut metagenome | biome: human gut; feature: human-associated habitat; material: faeces | place: Austria | collected 2013 | reverse complement strand
AGCGCTCGCTCCGTGCAGATGATGCTGAACAAATATGTGAAGCTGTCTTCCATTCCTTTTACCATTTCTCCCCATAAGATCAGGCATACATTCGCCACGCACATTCTGGAGGCTGGGGCGGATCTCCGTTCCGTCCAGGAACTGCTGGGTCATGCTTCCTTATCCACTACCCAGATTTACACGCATGTGACGCGTGCCAGAATGGCGGAAGTTTACAGACAGGCGCATCCCAGGGCATAAGGATTTTTTGTTTCATGAAGGAAGAACTTATATTCGCAGGTATTCTGCTTCTTTCCCAGGCATCTCCGGGGCCCGACCAGGCTTTTGTTACCCGGAGCACGCTGGCTTACGGCTTTGGCGCGGGAGTGATGGCTGCTTTGGGCATTGGTACCGGAATAGTTGCCCATGCTGCACTGGCTTGTACAGTAGGAGCATCCGTTTTTCACAGTTTCCTGGGGTTGGGGCTGTTTTGCGCCGCTTCCTGCTGGATGCTGTATTTGGCATGGAAAATATGGCCGAGGGGGAGGAATGCTTTTCTTGCCGGGTGCGGGGATATTCCCCCGGCTTCCTGTATTTACCGTGATGCTCTGGTGACTAACCTGATGAATCCCAAGGCCACGTTTTTCTTTGTGGCTCTTTCCGCTCCGCTGTTGGAAAAAAATCATGATCCTTCCTATGCTCTTCTTATCGGTTTTTTAATCGTGGCGACGGGAACGGTGGGGTGGATTTTGTGGGCTCTTGTTTTCGCTGGCAGCCCATTCGTTCCTTTTACGGACGGTATGCCGTAATACTGGATGGAATATTGTCCCTTGTGCTGGCGGGGTTCGGATTCAGCATGCTGTATTCTTTTGGCCGCATGACGGTGGAAAATTTTTCCTGATGTAGAAATGGAGGAGAGGCTTTTTTCCCGTAAAAATAACTCTGGTATTGACAATGACTCCATTATATCGCATACATCTGCACCCGCTGTGGAAAGCCGAACGCGCACGCATGTGAGTGGCAAGGCGCGCAAGTTTTCCATTAACACCTTTTATTTATAATTGATATGGCAGTAGCAATCAGACTCAACCGTCAGGGTTCCAAGGACCGTCCTTACTACAAAATCGTCGTTGTCGACAGCCGCGCGCGTCGTGACGGCCGTTACATTGAGCAAGTGGGCTCCTATGACCCCATGAAGGAAGGCGTCAACTATACCATCAATCTGGAAAAGGTTGACAAATGGCTTGCCAACGGAGCACAGCCCTCTGAAACGGTGAATTCAATGATCCGTAAGGCCCGTAAGGCTTAAGCCTTTTCCGGTCATTATTATTTTCCTGAAGGCGTTCCTTTAATGGGGATCGCCTTTTGTTGTTTCTTGTGCATGGAGCGGGGAAAAGGGCTTCCCCGGAAGCGCTTGCGTTAGGATGGGTCAGAAAGAAAAAATTTCCCGCTCACGGAAAAACGGGTCGGCATTATTGCCGCCGGGACCGGAATACTCTGGCGGATTCCAGAATGCCGAATGCGATTTCATGGATGTGGAGATTGGCCGTATCAATGGTCAAGTGCGCCGTTTCCCGGTAAAAATCATGCCGTTCTTTCATGAGATGTTCCAGCACGGCCTTGGGATTGGGTTGTTGGAGCAGGGGGCGGTTGGTGCATCTGGAAATACGCTGGTACAGGATGTTTACGTCTGTATGGAGCCAGACGACGAAGCCCAGTTTTTTCAGTAGCAGCCGGTTCTCCGGTCTGATAATGATGCCTCCTCCTGTGGAAATAATGCGGCTTTGTGCGGCGGCCGTCTGAAGCTGTTGCAGGATTCCGGTTTCCAGGTCTCGAAAATGTGATTCCCCATGAATTTTGAAAATCTGCGGAATGTGCATTCCCGTCTGGCGTTCGATTAACTGGTCCGTATCCGTAAAACCAAGGTTCGTTTCCCGGTGCAGTTCCTTTCCGATGGTCGTTTTGCCGCATCCCATCAGCCCGATCAGGATGATGTTTGGCAAGGATGTTGATGCGGCCTTATTCATGGCTTGATTGTACTCAATCCGGCGGCGTGAGAAAACAACTTTTTAGCGGAATGGCCTTTTCCAGCGCCGGCTTTCACTCGGGGAAGTCCGTAAGGGTGGAGTGAAGTAAAGGCAGTTGGAAAAAGAGAGGGGAAGTATGAGGCCGCAGGACGTGCTCTTATTCATTTGTCTGTTTTCTCCCTTCCAGGGAAGGAGGTCTTGCTTGACGCAGGAGCTTCTTCAGGCAAGGATAAAGCCATGCAAACCGAATTGTTCGAGGTAGATCCCCTGTCAGACAACCGCAAACTGTATGCCCGTGCGGCGGAAGCTCTGGGTGCGGGAGCGCTGGTGGGGATTCCCACGGAGACTGTATACGGCCTGGGGGCAGATGCCTTGAACCCGGAAGCGGTAGCAAGGATTTTTGAAGCCAAGGGAAGGCCTTCTTTTGATCCGCTGATTATTCATGTGCATCATGGGTGTGAGGTGGAAAAATATACCGCCGTTCCGGAGGGGCTGAAAGATCTGGTGCATACGCTTGCCTCCAGATTCTGGCCGGGGCCGCTGACCCTGGTGTTGCCAAAGGCGGATATCATTCCGGATATTGTAACCAGCGGCCTTCCTACGGTGGCCGTTCGCGTAAGCGCTCATCCTGCCATGCGGGGGGTGGCGAAAGCGCTGGGGCGTCCTATAGCTGCGCCCAGCGCCAATCGCTTCGGCCATATCAGCCCTACTTCCGCCTCTGCCGTGCAAAAGGAATTGGGGGGCAGTATTGAAATGATTCTGGATGCCGGAGCCTGTTCCGAGGGGCTGGAAAGCACGATTGTGCGTCCTGTGCTTGACGAGAAGGGCAAGCCCTCTCTGGAATTGCTGCGTGAGGGGCCGGTGACCCGGGAACAATTTCGCAACTTGGTTAAGGTGGTGCGCCGCAAGCCTTCCTGCCGTCCTGTTTCGGAAGAATCTCCGGCGGATGCGCCGGGGCAGCTCACCAGCCATTACGCCCCGCGCAAACCTATGCTGCTGCTGGAACCGGGGGAAAATTTTGCCCCGGTGGAGGGGGTGAGGTACGGCTTGCTTTCCTATGAAGGAACGTCCGCTCTTGCCCGGGAAGGGGATTGGGCGGAAGTGGTAGCCATGAGTCCCGGCAGCGGGCGGCTGGCAGAAGCTGCCGTGCGCCTGTTTGCCCTGATGAGACAGATGGATGAAAATGAAGCTATTGACGTCATTGTGGCGGAATCCGTTCCGGAATCCGGCCTGGGCCGCGCTATTATGGATCGACTGCGACGCGCTTCTGCCGTCAGGGAGTAACTTGCCCTCGGTTTGCAAAATATGTTAAAGTCATTGCAGATTCCTTTTTGATTTTATGGCCGCTACGTTATTTGAAAAAATCTGTTCTGGGGAAATCCCCGCGGACATCGTATATCAGGATGAACTGTGTGTTTGCTTCCGGGACATTAGTCCACAAGCACCGGAACATTTGCTGCTTGTTCCGCGCAAGCCCATTCCCCGCCTTTCCGAGGCCGGGGAGGAAGATGCCGTCCTTCTGGGACACATGATGCTGGCAGTCGGGCGGATTGCCCGGACTCTTCATCTGGATGAAGGTGGCTTTCGCCTGGTCATCAACAACGGGCATGACGCCGGGGAAGCTGTTCCCCATTTGCACATGCATCTGTTGGCAGGCCGCAAGCTGGAATGGCCTCCCGGTTAGGCCGGAGCGAATTCGGGCATTGCCTGAAAGAGGGACGGATGTGTCATTTTCCATGAATGGTGCCGCCCTGCCTGCTTGTCAGGCATTAAGTATGCCTGTAAGATATACTCATGAAAAGATTGCTGGTAGAACTGGAGAACTTGCCGGAGGCAGGAAAAAAATACAGCGGCGAACTGGATTCTGAAATTTTCGGCATTGATGATGAAGAGGTTACTTCCATTGGGTCTCTTGCTTTTGATCTGCATGTGCAGAGATTTGAAAATGAATTGTTTGTAAGAGGCAATATTTCCGCCCCCTTCAAATTCCGCTGCGTGCGTTGCTTGGGCTACTTTGACTACGTGGTGGAAGTTTGTGATTTCACAGCTTCTTTCCAGATTGATTCACAGAATGTTGTGGATGTTTCAGATTCCTTGAGGGAAGAAATAGTTCTGGATTTTCCGGCATACCCGAAGTGTGCTGACGGAGGCATGGAAAACGACTGTATGGCGAAAACTCCGTATTTTGGAGTGGACAAAGAGGGGGGAACGGGTGTAAACAGTTCTGCCCCGATCAGGAATAGCGGCGTGTGGGACGCCCTCAATGAACTGGGAGATCATCATTAATCACCTTTTTACCAACTAAAATTATGGCAGCACCTAAGCGCAGAACGTCCAAGATGAAGCAGCGTACCCGCCTTGCCGCTCAGGCATGGCGTGCGCCGAAGCTCCGCAAGTGCCAGAATTGCGGCAGCAGCACCCCCGGCCATACCGCCTGCCCCAATTGCGGTACGTACAAGACCCGTTCCGGCAAGGAAATCGTGGTGAAGGCGGAAGCGTAAGTTCCGCGGGCGCCGCATTTGCCTTGAAAATTATCGCCGTATTGCGGCGCTATCATATAGGCTTTCCAGCCGCTTTTGCTTCGCAAAGCGGCTGAACTTGCTTGAAGCGGACTGTTTTTTCTGCTAACACATTTCTTCAACAAATAATATGAAGATTGCACTGGATGTGATGGGCGGCGACAATGCGCCCGATATTAATGTGGACGGGGCGAAGCGGGCCCTCCGGGATTTCCCTCTCATTGAAAAGATCTACCTTGTGGGAAGGGAAGAAACGGTGCGCAGCTCTTGTGACCGCTTGGGGCTTTCCGGTCCGCGCGTGGAGATCGTTCCGGCTGCGGAAGTTGTGGAAATGAACGAATCCGGATTGCTGGCGGTGAGAAAGAAAAAAAATTCGTCCGTGTCCATTTCCGTGGATCTGGTCAAGTCCGGAGATGCGGATGCCGTGGTCAGCGCGGGCAACACGGGGGCAGCTGTAGCGGCTGCCACCGTCAAACTGAGGTTGCTTGAGGGGGTGGAGCGTGCGGGCATTGTGACCCAGCTTCCAAATGAATTCGGAGTCTGCAATGTGACTGATACCGGAGCCAACCCGGATGCCAAGCCCCGGCATTTGGTTGGGTATGCCGTTATGGCCAGCATTCTGGCGCGTTCCGTTTACGGCAAACAGATGCCTAAGGTGGGAGTTATGAGCAATGGCTCTGAAGATGAAAAGGGAACAGATTTTACCAAAGGAACTTTTTGTCTGTTGAAGCATTTGGAGGAGCGCGGTGCGCTCCCTTTTAAATTTGTAGGCAATGTGGAAGGCCACGATCTTTTTGAACATGAAATAGATGTGGCTCTGACAGACGGTTTTACCGGAAACGTCCTGCTGAAAACATGCGAGGCCACCGCCAAGGCTTTCAGCAAATGGCTGAAAGAGGAACTTAAGGCAAACCCGTTCCGCATGGTTGGAGCTGCCTGCGCCTCCGGAGCATTCCGCGCCATGAAAGCACGCCTTTCTGCGGACTCCGTAGGGGGAAGCCCTCTTTTGGGCGTTAAGGGCGTGACCATCATAGCGCATGGCAGTTCTACCCCCGTAGCCATCCGCAATGCCCTGAGAGTTTCCATGGAAATGGTCCAGCAGGGCGTCAATCCCCTCATAGAAGAGGAGATGGCCCGGCTGGGTACTATTCCGGAGGTTGCCGAAGTGTACCCCAAATAATCATCATGTTTCAGTTTCTGAAAAAGCATGCCGCCGCGGCAAAAGAAGGAGCTCCCCCGGAAGGGGCTGCCCCCGTGTCCCGTTCAGCCGGTGATCGTTTGGACTCCAGCCTGGCGGTATCCGTCGGGTTGTGCGTGCTGGTTTTCATCGTGCTTCAATGGATGGGCAGTTACAGCCCCCATTGGGGAAAATCCATATGGCATCACGTGTCGGAAGCTTTTCTGCTTTTTTCCGTGACGCTGGCGCTGATGCCTATGTACTGGTTATGCGCCGGTTCCCTGCGCAGAAAAAACAAAACCTTTGTCGTCACATGGGGGGCGGTTCTGGTTCAGCTCCTGTTTTTTGGCTTCATCCGGCATGTAACGGCTGACATTACTTCCGACATAGGCAATGAGCTTTTGTACATTCCCTATATGATGGCTCCGTTGATTGTCACGGTGCTGCTGGGGCCTCTTCTGGGCATGTTTGCCACTATTTCCATCTGCATGCTTGGCGGATTTTTCATTCTGCCGGAGCAATATGCTCCGGAAAAGCAGGTCCAGTTCTGGATTCTGAGCTCTCTCTCCGGCATGCTTACCGTGTTGCTTACCCATAACCTGCGGAATCGTGCCCAGTTGCTGCGGGCGGGATTCTTTGTGGGGCTGCTTGTCATGGTACTGTGTTGCATCATGGGGGTCATCAATCTCCAGGCATGGGATTACAATCTCACTGGAGTTCTGGTTTGCCTGGCTGTGGCTTTTGGCGTAAGCATGCTGACCAGCGTGCTGATCAGCGGCGTCCTGCCTATCATAGAAGGAGCTTTTAAAATCATTACGCCTATTTCCTGGCTGGAAATGGCGGATATGAACCGCCCTCTCATGAAAAGGCTGCAAATGGAAGCTCCGGGAACTTTTCATCATTGTCTGATGGTTGCCCAGCTGGCGGAGGCAGCGGCGGAAGCCATTGGGGCCAATCCCATTGAATGCCGGGTGGAGGCTTATTACCATGACATTGGCAAAATGCAAAATCCCCTTTATTTTATTGAAAATATCATGGATGGCCCCAATCCCCATGATGAGCTGACGCCCAGCATGAGCGCCCGTATCATCATCGACCACGTTCAGGACGGGGTGGCATTGGCCAGGGAGAACAACCTTCCGCGTCCTTTGGTGGACGTCATAGAGCAGCATCACGGCACTTCACTGGCTTACTTCTTTTACCGGAAAGCCCTTCAATACCGGGACGAGATCCTGAGCCGCGTGGAAAGCGGCCTGGCTTCTCCGGATGACGTTCCGGAAGTGGTGGAATCCAACTTCCGTTACAAGGGGCCCAATCCGCAGAGCAAGGAAACAGGAATCGTCAGCCTGGCGGACATCGTGGAAAGCGCCACGCGCTCCATGGGTAAAATTTCCTGTGAGGAAATGCAGAAAAGGGTGGATGAACTTTTGAAGCAACGGGTGGTGGACGGCCATTTGGACGATAGCGGCCTTACCTTCGGAGATCTCAAGAAGATCCGCAACAGTTTCATTAAGACGCTGAAAAGCATCCACCACAACCGCATTGCCTATCCTTCCCACAATCCGGAGGCAAAGATTGAAAAAAATGTTCTTCCTGATGTGTCCGTCAGGGAACAGGAAGAGAAAGCGGTGAAAAAGGAAAGTGAAGGCAAAGCCGTTCCTGAAATCATGGAGTTGCCCGATGCCGGAACCCTTCAAGAGGGAAAATCCACGGGAGCGGAGATGGAGAACGGTGCGGTTACGGAGAAAAATGAAACCGAATCTTGAACTCTACAATCATCTGGAGGAGGGGAGGCTCAATTCATCCGTTACGGATGCCCTGATTGGAGCCTTGGAGAGTTGTCTTCCGTCCGTGTTGGCGTTGCCTGAAGGCCCTGTCCCCGTACTTTCCGGATTGGATGAAGTAGAAATCAGCGTGGTTTCCGATGACGTCATCCGGGATGTGCATGCCCGTTTTTTGAATGACCCGACGGCGACGGATGTCATTACTTTTCCGCATGGAGACGGAATAGGAGAGATCATCGTCAGCTTTGATACCGCTATCCGGCAGGCTTCGGAATTCGGAGAACCTGTTTTCAGAGAACTTTTCCGGTACATGGTGCATGGTCTTCTGCATCTGCACGGATATATAGATACGGAACCGGAGGAACGGGAGCGCATGTTTTCCTGTCAGGAGCCTCTGGTGCGGAAGTTTGGAGCGACCCTGGCGGACATTCCTTTTACGCATAACCGCTGTTCCGGCACTTAAAGCGCGCTTTTCAAAGATCCGGGCTTGCCAAGTTGAGATGAACTCTGTTACTCTTTTGCCGCATCATGCGTCCATAGCTCAGTTGGATAGAGCAACTGCCTTCTAAGCAGTGGGTCACTGGTTCGAATCCAGTTGGACGTGCCATTATAAACCCCGTAAACTGAAAGGTTTGCGGGGTTTTCTTTTCTTTTGTCTTTGTGTTGGTTGTCCGTATGGTTGTCCGTAAAAAGAGATTATTCTTGCGGTTTAAGGGCCGCAGGGCATGCTTGGAAGTATGAAAAACACCCTTGTTGCGACGGATTATCCGAACTTGTATCGGTCAAAAGAGTCGGAAATTTTCTATGCCCGAATTGATACCGGAAGAAAAACGGTGAAAAAATCTCTTAAAACGCGCGTGTTGACGGAAGCCCTTTCCAGGCTGGCCGGGTTCCTGGCGGAGCAAGGGAGGGATGAATTACCCGTGGAATCCGTGTCTTGGTATTTGGCGGTTGATATGTACGTCCAGCGGCAGGAAATGCGCCCCCATTTGAAGCCGGCCGCTGTAGAATCCATCAAGTTCTTTTCCAGCCGCGCTAAAAAGCTTGTTGCTCGTGATATTGCAGCAGAGGCCATCACGGAACAAATGTGCCGGGCTTGGTGGAAAAAAGATGCGTTGTCTGTGTCTGCACGAACAGCAAACGGAACACTCGCTGTTGTGAAAAATATTTTTTCCATGCTTCAGGAAGCAGGAAGTATCAAGAGCAATCCAGCAGCCAAGCTTGAACGGATGACTTTGAGGAGTTCAAATCTTAACGTTCCGGAAAAAGAAGATTTCCGAAGAATCGTTGAGGAAGTGAAAAAAGCCCCTATATTAAGGAAGTGGCAAAAGAAGGGGCTATATTCCGAAGCGGCGGATATGATCGCTTTCCTGGCTTATTCAGGGTTACGTATTGAGGAAGTCCGGCGCTTGGTGTGGGGAGATATCGGGAAAGAGTCCATTTCCGTGCCTGATATCAAACATGCCACCTCACGCCGGACCCTGTACATTAACGCATCTCTGGCGGAGGTGATAGAAAGCCTCCGAAGAGAAAGGCGGGGGAATAGCCCAGATGACCCGGTATTTGCCATAGAAAGCCCCCGAAAGGCCCTTACAAACGCGTGTATCAGGCTTGGACTGCCTCACGTCCGGATTCACGATTTACGGCATTTCTTCGCCACGTCCTGCATTGAGGCAGGCATTGATATTCCTACGGTGGCTAAATGGCTGGGGCATCGTGACGGCGGAGCATTGGCTATGAAGGTATATGGACACCTTCGGGACGAACACAGTAAGGAAGCGGCTAGAAAACTCACTTTTTAGTTATTTGCGGCTTGCAACCCAGAAGATGTGTCCGCCTACTGGCGGATTTTCCCTGAAGATGGAGGCTCATTAGCCTCTGTTGAGTGATTTTGGAGCATATTTCAAAGAGATTGGACGGGTGTACGTACATCCGTATTCTGAAGCCATAGCTGAAGCTGTGAAACATCTTGTTCTGTAAAAAGAGATTTTTAGGAGAATTATTATGAAATCGGTACGCTAACATATTAGGGCTTATCAAAGATAAAGACGTTTATTTTTAAGAGTTTCTGTCTGGTATTTCAAATGAGGTTAAACAGATTTTTTCTTTAGAAGAACTGTAAAAATGGAACTAATTCTCCAAAATGCTGTACACATATACGTACCGCACCCTAACCATAGGGCAAAGGCAAAAGGCTTCCACCAATGCTCTTTCAAATTAAATATTTGGTTACTATCTATCATGTGGAGCAGTATAAAGGAATAAATAACAAAAATAAGAGCTCCTTTTAAATTGGCATTCATGTAACCAATAAGGTAGTTATAATAGCTTTTTACGTTTTCTATTTGTTTAATTTTATTCGAGTTAAGAGTAATCAATAATGTTTTGTGTGTAACATCAAATCCTGCGAAAATTGCACCTACTGTAATTCCCGAAGATAGAATACTTGATGATATATATAAAACATAATTGAAATTATACAGAACAATGCCAAGCACTGTGCCTAAAATGCCAGCTACCAAAGGCCAGAATCGTTCTGCAAAAAGTGTATTCATTCGAATAATCCGTTTCGTCTCCATTCATGGAATGATCGTTCTAACGCATTCCATCTGTCATCACGTGGGAAGCGTCTATCAGAGGCAGTTGTAATTTCGCATTCTTTATATTCTCTTGCTCTTAGTAAATCTAGGGTTTCTGAAGGATCTTGTTCTGAATCTTTTCCAGTAATACATGCTCTATCAATAGCATATTCAGATTGTTGACTTTTTCTTAGTAACCAATGAGCTAGAGAAGACGCAGCACGATTCGCCAAACTGTGGTATCTCTCTGCTCCTATGGTGATTTTAACATAAGCTGAACCATTCTCTTCTGCCATTTCAACTGCTCTTCGGACAGAAATATTTTCTTCTCGATCTGCTTCAGTAATGACATGAGGTCGCATTTTAAAATCGATTTTTGTAAAAAGCGTTTTATTCAATAATTTTTGCTCAATGTCATGATTTAAAATAGGTTCAAAACGGAAAGTAGCATGACGATTAGGATAAAAGTCTGAAAGATAGTTTGCCATTTTACTACTTCTGATACCAGCAAAATTATATTGATCAACCCATACGTGATGTTCAGGAGAATAAATAGCTGCTGTCTCTTCACAGAAACCCTCATCCTCATTGAAGTTAAATCCCTCTATTTCCCGTTGAAGTCCCCCTATAGCGGGACCGTGACTCATTCTTACTCTAATAAAATCCATAAAAAATAGATTTTTTTCTTCATTCCATATTATATTATTGAGTCGCATAAAATCTCCTAAAAAAGGACGATTTCTGGCCATTAAGGATTCTTCTTTTACCAAGTGAAGAATGTCTTTAAGTGGTTGAAGATGATTTTCTTCTGTAACAGTATAAACGTATATCTTCATAATATTATTGTATTTTTCCTTATTCAAATAAATATTTATTGTTTCTTCGATCCCCCACAAATCTTGCAGTTCACACCGCTGGGCGTATCGCTGGCTCGCCCTTTGCAAGCCCGGTAGTACCGGCAGTTTTTGTTATGGGTCTTGCCCGTTGAGCTGATCCAGTACGTTTTTTCTTCCGCTGCTGTTTTGGTCGCTGGTTTCCGGTGGTAGTGGTATTCCCCCGTTTTGCGGTTGTAGTGACCGCCGTTGGCGTCCAAGCCGCCAGGGTGCGCCTCCGAGAATGAAGTGAGGGAAATAACAGCTAAAATGAGAGAGAATAGTTTCATACAAATTCATAATACCATGAAATATAGAGAGTTGTAAATAATTTGCTTAACTCTTTCAACGGCATTATGAAATGATTATTTCCAACATTTTAGGAGATATTTCCTTCTCGACTCTAGGTAGCAGTAACGAAAAAGCCCCCTGGCCCGGAGGCCAAGGGGCGAAGCAAGTAATATAATGTAAACTTCATTAGGTTTATTTAAAGGCCTCTTTGATGTTTCTCGATAGGAGTGAAAATATTTTTTTTGTTTGAGTATCCAAGGATTTTTTAATGATAAGGGATTTCTTTTCTTGGTCAATGAAATGGAGTGTTCTTATTAGAGCCTCATAACTGGTATCTTTTTCCATTCCGAGTAGGTCTTTCAAGGAAGAGATTGTTTGGGAAGAGAACATTTCTTCCATTCTTCTCTTGCCTTCCGTTTTGGAGGGAGCAGGTAGAAGCAGAAATTTATGCGATTCTCCTTCACCAAAAGTTTTTTTAGCTCTTTCATATTCTTTTTCTCCTTCACGGTCATTGTCCCACAGAGCAACATAGTTAGCTCCCCAAGCAATGAGGTGTTGTATAGTGTCAACGATTGATGCAGCATTGGCTCCAGGTATCACGACTGCGTTTTCAGGAAGGTCACAGAATGATTTTATTGCATACAAATCGCTGATTCCCTCTACACAAATAATCGGATGATTTTTTATTTCAGATGTTTGAATGTGGGGTATTCTGAGAGCTTCGTAGAGTGGTTGTAAATGATCGGATTTTCTAGTAGCTGTTTTTTTCTTTGTAATTGGAATGGCTTGGATGGCACTCGTATTGCTTTCCTTATCTACAATTAAAATGTTGTTTGAAGGGATGTATTTAATATCAAGCAGTGAACTTGAGTGTGTACTGTAGATTACAACACCTTCTTTTTCTGATATTTCTTTTAATTTTTTACATAAAAGAGCCTGAACGGATACATGTAAATACGATCCGGGTTCATCTAAGAGAAATATTGTTTCCCTTTCTTGTTTAAAGGGTTTAGAATTGAAAAGGGTTTTCATGATGAAGTTGTAATGCCATATAAATCCCTTACTCCTATCACTCAGATCAAAATAGTTATCGTTATCTTGCACTCTATCATTAATCTGAATTTTTATTCCCTGCTCAGTTGGTGTATTTTTGACTCTCAATTCAATTTTAAATAGGTCTTTTGCGTTTTCAGAGAATCTCAACCATTCATCTGTTATTCTTTGGTTGATATGGGATGCAATCCTTGACAATACGGTTTGTTGTCTTCGCTCGTCAACCTCAAAGATATTGTTGAATGGCTCTTCTACTCCAGCTTCTTTCGCTATTCTTTTGAATATTTCTTTCCATTCAAAGTTTCCTGACTGGGAATTACTTTTAAAGTCAATGAATGATGGAGGGCGATCATTGAAGTCATCACTATAAATAATGGCAGGACAATTCTGAATAATGCAGGAACATATATTTGATGTTATTTCTTCATCATAAGGCTTCTCTTCTTCTTCCGACGGCTCATAAAAGTTTAATGAAGATATATAGTGAGATTTACCGTTAAGTATTCTCGTTATTGTGATTTGTCCGTCTGTTTCCACGAAATCATCTTGTATTTCTAATCCACTGTCAGCTTTCATTTCTTCATACACAAGATCAAGTTCTTCCCTTGTGCATTCAATAACAGCAGTTATTTCCGTGGGGCCATTGTCTGATGGTTCATATAGATTAAAACGATTGCTGATGTGGCTTCCTTCATAAAGGTCATCGTTTTCTTCGTCAAAGCAGAAAATTGCTTGTAAAATTGTTGTTTTACCGCATTCATTGATTCCGATTAATGGAATAAGACGTGGAGAAAGATCAATCGTAAGTTCTTTGGAAATAGCCTTATAATTTTTTATTTTGAAATTTTTGTATCTCATAGAATGATAATAAGTGTATTTTAGTTATGATGTATACTGTTTTTTGATGGGGGGAAGTTATGCCTTCTTCCAGCGTTCCAGCGTCTCCACGTACACGCCGGAGATTTTTCCTCCGTCCATGGGTTCGATGTCTCCGAAGTTGGGGTTGATGGGATGGAGGGTGTATTCCATTTTGCCGGTTTCCGGGTTTTTCCTGCGGACCAGTTTTTTGAGCGTCACCCCGCGTTCATCATGGTATTGAACAATGGTTCCGGGTTTGGGGATGGGGGGGATAGTGTATTTTTTCATGATGACCACGGAGCCGTCCGGAATGGAAGGTTCCATAGAGTGACCGTTCACGCGCAGCAAGTATTCCCCTTTTTCCAGTTCACGGTATAGTCGGATGTCCTGCGGAATGGTGTCTCCATCCGCCAGGTTGCCGGCGGCAATGTTGCCGATGATTCGTCCCTGAGCCTCCAAGGGAGGGGCTGTGAATGTTTCTACCGGGGTAAACTTCTTGCGGGCAGCCTCTTTTTCTTTGGCGGCATTTTGAATGGCGGTATTGACGAATTCCAGGAAGGTTTCTTTGTGGGCTTTAGCAGCCTCACAGATGATGTCCCATTCTTCATCTGTGAAGTCTATGACGATGCGGGGAGAGGATTCGGCTTCTCCGTTCATTAGTTTTTGGAGCTGAAGAACTGCATAAGCAGGGAATGCCCCTCCGGGAGCAAGCCAGTTGTCTATGGTTCTTTTAGGCGTGTTGAGTTTCCCTGAAAGCCAAAAGCGATCCTTACCTATAGTTTTGAGCCATTTTTTTACGTCTTCTTTAGTCGGCGTCATACGTTGATTTTACGCACATTTCATGAAAAGTCAACCTATTGATTAGAAAATATCACGCATAAAACATGAAATGTGTGTTGACGTGTTCATGATTTTTACGTAAAAAGATTTCATCAACTACGAGAGATCATGAAAACAGAAATCGACTTAGACAAATTGCCGGACGGCTGCAAGAGCCATCTGCTGGCCGAAGCGGAAGAAGGGTTGAAGCCTTCGGAGGCTATTATTCGCATCATTGAACGAGAATCATTCCGCAGGGGATTCCGTGTTCACTTGACCACGCCCCGCGATCTTCCCCGCCCGAAGAACCCCAAGAAGCCTGCAGCCTAATGGAAGAAGACCTGATCGAAGAATTTATCCGGCTCGGCTGGCACGAGCTTTAACCCGCCCCCTGAACAACAATGAAAAAAATGACGAACGAACAATATTGGATGCGCCGAGACCGCGCCGAGAAAATGAAATCTCTTTACGGCTGCCCAATAGACTTTTCGGAAGACGAACTCAAGCCCCGGCCCGGTATCGTACAGAACCTTGTCTTTTCCGCTCTGCTGGTTGGGATTTTTGCAATCATTTATTTCATCGTTAAATCTTAGTGAATTATGAACGGATTAGATCAATTTGTAACCTCTATTGTGGAGCAAACCATAGAATCCCTTCATGAACGTGGCTTGTTGATTTTGAATGAGTCCGAGGAAGAGAATGCCACTCGCATGTTCGACGGCAAGATATGGCTTACCCTTGAGGATCTGCGGAAACACCCTGCTTGTTTATGGGGTAGGAAAAAGGTTCGTAACCTGTTGCAGAACCATGAAATAGAAGACATTGGCACCAATCAACGCGAATATAGAATTTCCGCGATAAGCGTGTACAGGTATTTGACCCAAAAGACATCCAAAACCAGGACGGACATGAACAAACCTCCCGCTAAGCGGAAACGTAACTCCGTCAGTACCCTTTCCAACTACCCATAACCAAAAAGGCCGGGGCCAGCAGGAACTGACACCCGACCTGAATACAATCAAACAAGGAAATAATATGAGCCTATTACAAAACATCAAGCGCGGAGTGCAGCAGCGGCCGCAGCGTGTCATCATCTACGGGCCGGAAGGCGTGGGAAAATCCACGCTGGCGGCCGGGTTGCCCGCCCCCCTCTTCCTGGACACGGAAGAAGGAACCCAGCACATGAATGTGGACCGCATCCAGGTAGACCACTACGGCGCCATGCTGGAAGCCCTGCAGGACATCTACAAGGAAGCCCGGAACGGAAACCTCCCTTACAAAACGCTCGTTATCGACACGGGAGACCGCCTGTGGGACATGTGCGCCCGCCAGGTCATCAGGGACTACAACGCCTCCCCCAAAGACGGAAAAATCTCCTCCATTGAAAGCATCGGCTATGGAAAAGGGTACGCCCAGGCCAGCGAAATGTTCGTCAACCTGCTTTCCGTCTTTGACAACTGCCGGAGCGCAGGGCTGCACATCGCCGTCATCTGCCACTGCCGAGTGGAAACGGTGAACCCTCCGGAAGGGGAAGCCTACACCATGTACACCATCAAAATCAACGCTCCGGCCAAACAGGCCATCACCGCCAAGGAAAAACTCAAGGAATGGGGGGACGCTATCCTGTTCTGCAACTACGTGACCACCTTCACGGACGGAGGCAAGGCCAAAGGCGGGGAACTCCGGGCCGTCTACACGGAACACCGGGCCACCTGGGAAGCCAAAAACCGGCACGGGATGCCCGCGGTGATGGCGATGGACGCCGGGGAAATCTCCCGCCTGCTGTTTGGAGAGGGCTGCGGACCTTCCGGGAACGCTCCGGCCGGCGAAAAGCAGGCGCCGCCTCCCGCACAGCAGGAAAAACCGGCTCCCTCCCTGGCGGACCAACTGGCCGCGGTCATCAACGACGTGCCGGGAGCGCTGAACTTCCTCGCGTACAAAAAGGAAATCCAGCCGGGGCAGGGCCTTGAAGCCGTCTCGGAAAAATTCGCCACCTTCATCCTCTCCGCCCCCGACCGGTTCAACACGGCCGTTCTGCAATACAACACCCCTGCCGCCCAATGAAACCCGTCACCTGCATCAACGTCGCCCGCGAAACCGGGCATGCCGTCCTCTCCCTGGACGGAGCGGAATACGCCGTCAGCCTGGACGACCTGCAAAAAATCCTCGCTGACATTGCCGGGCCCCGTCCGGCCCCGGCCACGGAACTATTGAGGCCGTCCCTGCTCCCCAAGCTGGCGCAATGCCCCTGCTACGTCTCCTCCCCCGACGCGGGGGAAGCGGCCCAGCGGGGAACCCGGATGGACGCCGCCTTCCGGTCCCTGCTCATGGGCGTGGACGAATTCAGGGCGTGTGAACACCTGAAAGCCGATGAAAAAGAATCCATCCTCTGGGCGGTGAAAACGGTCCGGACGCTCTGCTCCGGCGAAGAAATCATTGCCGACAAAAACCGCTGCGCCTTCCCGCAATGGCACCCCCGCGTGACAGGCGGGGAAGCGGACTGCCTCTGTCCCGCGCTGGGCAAACTCTTCGACCTCAAAAGCGGCCAAATCCGCAACTACTGGGAACAGCAGGCCTCTTACGCGAAATCCTTCATGGAACGGGAATTCATGGATGAAATCACCTGCCACCTCCTCTACTGCGACCAGCAGCAAATCGTCACCCGGAAATTCACCTACCGGGAAGCCATCTCCATCGTCAACGGAGTGGTGGACGCCGTGGACCGCGGCGGCGGGCCGCGCCTCTGCGACTACTGCGGCTGGTGCGCCTCGCAGGACACCTGCCCGCTGCGGAACCGGGCGGCGCAGGAAATGCTGACCCTGGCGGAAGCCGGAACGCTGGAAGCGAGCTTCGCCGAAATCGCGGAAAACCCGTCCAGGCTGGCGGAATTCGTCACCAAGGCGGCTGTGCTGGAAAGTTACGTCAAAAAGGGAAAAGAAAAAATCCTCGACTACCTCAACAACGGCACGGAAGTCCCCGGATTCAGGCGCGTCTCCCGGAAAGGCACGGACACCGTCGCTCCGGAAGACGTCGCCAAATACGCCACCTGGATTGGCGTCCCGAAACTCCTGAAATCCTATGGCCCGCTCAAGGCGGACGTCTTCCGCGCCTTGTTCGCGGAAGCATTGCCGGAACAACAATTCCCGGAAGAACTGGTCAGGACGGGGGCCGGCTCCTCCTACGTTAAAAAAATCTCCGTCTCCAAAACCGCAACCACCAAATAACCATTATGTTCAGTTACATATCAGAAGGCGAGCCCAGCGAATACGGATTTCTCCCCGCGGGCGTCTACGAAGGAAAAATCGTCAAAATGGAAGAAGGAATCTCCCAAGGCGCCAAAACGCGGGGATGCCCGCAGCTGGCCGTCCACATCAGAGCCTTCGGCCCTGAAGGGGCGGCGACGGTCCGTTACTACCTGACCGCCTCGAAAGACCTGGCCTGGAAAATCGACCTGTTCGTCAAAAACGTCACCGGGAACGTCTACCAACCCGGCCAGCAGGTCATCATCAACCCGGCGGAATACCTCGGCAAACCCTGCTACGTCCGGCTCAGCGTCAGACAGGGAGACAAGCCCAGGGCGGACGGGACTTATCCCGAATTCAGCAACTGCGAAGACGTGCTGGGGCCGGACGAAGCCCGGGCCATCATGGCGGCTCAGGACAGGGCAGCGGCAGGGCGCGGCGGAGCGTCCCTGCCTCCGCGCCCGGCGGACCTGCCGGCCAACAACCACATGAGCGCCACGGCGGGACCGCCGGCGGAAGAAGACGAAATCCCCTTCTAATCAACAGCCATGAACAACTGTGTACTGGGTCTTGATCTGTCGCTCACCTCTACGGGGTGGGCGATAGACGCCGCCGACGAACGCCGTAAATGGGGCGTCATTAAAACTGCCAGGCGGGGGGCGTCCCGGCTTGATTATATAGATGACGCCATTACACGCCTCGTTGAGGCGGAAATGCCCGATCTTGTCGTGATTGAAAACTATGCCTTCGGCAACTCTCTAAGCCTGGCGGCCCTTGCGGAACTGGGCGGTGTTGTCCGCCTGTCTCTTCACCGCATGGGGTATCGGTACATTGCCGTCGCCCCGGCGACATTGAAAAAATTTGTTACCGGGAAAGGGCAGGCGGAAAAAGCCGCCATGATGATGCATTGCCTTAGGAACTGGCTCGTTGAAATCGGCAATAACAATGCCGCCGATGCGTTCGGCCTTTGCCAGTTTGGGCGCTGCTATCTGGACGGAACAGGATTCAAGGCCTTTCAGGTTAAGAGCGTTGAACAATTTAAGAAGAAGGAGGAACCATGAAACGGAACCCTCACATCATCGTCCAGCAGGTTTGCCCCATGAAGAAAACCGACGATGGGAAATATGAAGTTCAGGCCGCGATTGTTCACCACAAAGGGCTTATCGCCCGCTATCGAATGGAGTACCCCACGAAACGGCATGCCCGGTGGGCGCAGCACCTTATTTGCACGGTGAAAAATGCTTCACGCCTCCGTTGTTCTGATGAACTTAAAGCCTTGATTGAGAAAGGAACCCGATGAAAACGCCTAAATGCCCGCTGTGCGGAACAAATTCAGAATATTTCTTATGCGCAATAGGAACTAATCCATATTACGCTACTACGGCCAAATTGTTTGGTTGCCCTACCTGCAAGATTGGATTCAACCATCATGATGGATGGAAAGAATATGTCTCCAAGTTTCCCCCCATCATGCGGTTAGGGCAGGGTGATAACGTCATGGTTCGTTTTAGTGATGATACACATACAGTACTTTATACAAACGTAGACCGGGGGAAAATATATCTTCAGGATGTATATGGGAATGCACTTCCCTACGATGTGGACGAGATTAAACAATGGCCCTGGGAGCTTGAGCAGAAAGGAGGAAGCAATGATATTTGATATTGCGCAACTTATAGTTGTTTTAGTATCCATTTTCTCATTTGGGTATTACCGCTATTTAGCGGGCCAATACAAAGGATTTCTTAAAGCGATTGAAGTCTACTTAAAATATGAGGAAAAAGAAAATGAAGATGACGCCTGAACAGAAAGCGTTTTATGAATATGGTCGAGCTGTGGAATCTCTCAGAGGGACAATTTATAAAATCCGCAAAAATGCCATTCATGGATTCGGGGAACCATATCGCCGTCTCATGATGCATGAACAGAAATGCCTAATTAACGCGATGGGCCTTGCCTCGAAAATTCATGTCGTTCGCCAGAAACGGGCCGCGTGCAGGGCGTGGGTGCCTTTAATCCATCGCGATTGCCACAACTGCGCTTACAAAAATATTAAACCCGTGCCGGTTGTTTGTAACCCCTGCATCAACGAGGGATTTGCTGTCAACTGGGAGCCGAGAAAGGAGGGAGAGTGAAGCCTGTGCTTGATGCCTGCTGCGGCTCCCGCATGTTCTGGTTTGACCGCCGCCATCCTGACGTGGTGTTCATGGACCGCCGGGAGGAAACACACACGCTTTGCGACGGGCGCACTCTGGAAATCAAGCCGGATGTCGTCGGAGACTTCCGGGCCATGCCTTTCAGTGACGGGGCGTTTCGCCTTGTCGTGTTCGACCCTCCGCACCTGATTCACGCCGGGGAATCGTCCTGGCTGGCCAAGAAATACGGAAAACTGGACAGGGAGACTTGGCAGGAGGATTTGAAGGCCGGTTTCCGGGAGTGTTTCCGGGTTTTGGAACCGGGCGGCGTTCTGGTGTTCAAATGGTGTGAGGATCAGGTCAGCACGGCAGAAGTGTTGAAGCTGGCCAGCCATGAACCTTTGTTCGGACACCGCCGCGGGAAGACCGTCTTCCTGGTCTTTATGAAATCTACAACCCCCAACTGACACTTTTTTGATATGCCAAATAGAATAATCAGAGAAGGGATTTTAACCAGCGAAGCGGTTAATTCTCTGAGCTGGGAAGCGGAGGTATTTTTCCGCCGCTTGCTCTCCGTTGTAGACGACTTTGGACGTTTTGACGCCCGTTCGTCTGTTCTACGCTCTGCCCTGTACCCCTTGAAACTCGACTCCATGAGGGAGGATTCCGTTCAACGTTGCCTCAAATCCTGTGAGGCAGCCCGGCTCGTCGTCCTGTACTCCATCGAGGGAAAAGAATATCTGGAAGTGACCAACTTCCGGCAACAGGTACGGAGCAAGAAAAGCAAATACCCTGCGCCTGATGCACATATGCGCAGCACATGCTTAGCAGATGCGCAGCATATGCACACTAAGACGGAGTCGGAGACGAAGACGAATAATACCCCCTCTACCCCCCTTCCGTGCACCGTGGAAGAAGTCGAAGACCATCTTCGGGCCGCGGCCTTTGCGGGGCGTGTGCGTTTAACCCCCGACCAGATACCGGACTGCGCCACAGCCTACTGGGGAAGCCGGGATGCCGTCAACTGGACCCGCAACGGCATCCCCGTGACCAAATGGCAATCCGACGCCATCAGCTTCGCCACCTCCTACGCCGTCAACCATCCGCCACCCCCTGGGAACGGAGACAAAGACCCTTACAGCAACCTTGAAGAACTTTAACAATCAACAATTTCAAAAAAACATGATCGACTCTCAGACACTCATCGACGCCGAAAAACTGGTGCTCTCCCAGGCAATGGACGGCTCCCTGGCCTTTGCGGACCTCCGGGACAAGGGCATCAGCCGCCAGACATTCAGCCTCCCGGCGCACCAGCAAATCTGGACCGCTCTGGAAACCGTCGCCGGCACGGGAGGAACCGTGGACGCCCTCACCGTCATCGCGCGCCTTGAAGCCCAGGGCCAGCTTGACGCCGTGGGAGGGCACGCCGGAGTCGTGGAGACGGCCACCTACGGAGCCCTTGCCCGGTACAAAACCGCCGCCGCCCTGGAAATGGTCACGGAAGCTGCCAAAAAACATGCGCTGCTCGCGTTTGCCTCCCGGATGGCGGAAGCCGCCGGCGATCAGCTCAAAAGCGCGGAAGAAGCCCTTGATGAAGCCGAGCGCGGCATGTCCGCCCTGCGGGACCGGTGTGGCGTCCGCCAAACCGAAACCATCCGCGGAGCCGTGGGAACCATCATTGAAAACCTGCAATGGCGCATGAACAACCCCGGAGCTATCAAAGGAATCTCCTCCGGATACCGCCGCCTGGACCTGACCCTGGACGGCCTGCAGCCCGGCGCCATGATCGTGCTTGCCGCCCGGCCCGGAGTCGGGAAAACCGCCGCCCTGGTCAACATCCTCACCAACATCTGCCTTGAGGGAACCCCCGTGGGCATGTTCAGCCTGGAAATGCCGAAATCCCAGCTCCTGGAACGCATCCTCTACGGCATGGCCGGCATCAACTCCGACGACATCCGCCGCGGCAAGCCGATGACGGTCGGACAGCAGCAGCATTTCACGGCCGCCGTCAGGAAAATCACGGCCGCCCCGCTGCACATCGACGACGAAAGCTCCCTCACCATCGACAGCATCAGAGCCCGGGGCCGCCGGATGGTCCGGGAACACGGCGTCAAATGCATCGGCGTGGACTACCTGCAGCTGGTGCGCTCCACGACCCAGCAGGCCCGGGGAAGCCGGGAACGGGAAGTCTCGGAAATCTCCGCCGGCCTCAAATCCCTGGCCAAGGAACTCAATATTCCCGTCCTGGTGCTGGCCCAGCTCAACCGCGACGTGGAAAAAAGAGCCGGGAACGCCCAGGGCAAACCGGTCGTTTCCGACCTGCGCGACTCCGGCTCCATTGAGCAGGACGCCGACCAGATCATCATGATCCACCGCCCCTACATGTACAAGCCCGACAAGCACGACCCCACGGAAGCGCAGTGGATCATCGGCAAAAACCGCTTCGGACGGCTGGGGCGTATTCAATTCCGCTGGACCGCGGAACTCACAAAATACGAGGAAGAACAGAATTATCCCGTCACCAACAAATGAGACCCCCCAAACCATCCCTGCGAAAAAACAAGCCGACGCGGCGAGGAAAGCCCGGATCCTACAAACTGCGCTTAACGCTTCTGGTGGATCCCAGAAAGAAAGGCAAACTTGTCGAGCTGGGACTTGGTACTAACGACAGACAGGAAGCCGAAGAACGCGCCAACAGCATTATCAATGCTCTGGAATCCGCCGGACTCTACCGTCTTCCCGCCGTCCGCATTCTGGAACATCACGTAGCCCAATTTGGCAAGATTGAACCTCCCCCCTTTGAACATCCAGAATTGCCTCTATGGTAACACCCCTGGAAAAATTCCTGGCAAAACATCCCACACCCTCCGGCATGGATTCAAAGGAATGGGCTGCTCTGAACGCTGCCATGAAGGAAAACAAGTTTTTCTCTTCCAAGGTGGAGAATATCAGATTGCTGGAACGGCTGCACAGGTTGATTAAGAATTATCTGACAGGAGAAAAGGAGACTTTACCCAATGGGGAAACGGTTATCAAGGTAGGAAGCGCCGCGGACTTTTCCAACCAGGCACTTCAATGGCTCCAAACCGAGGGACTTGTTCCACCGGACGCCGAAGGCCCGAAGTATCACAACGATATTAAAAACATCGGTGCTCTGGCCCGTCTGAAGCTCATTTTCAAGACCAACGTCCGGCAAAGCATTGGGGCTGCTCAATGGGAGGCATCCATGAAACCAGCCAATCTCAAAGCATGGCCTGCTTTCCGGTTCATCCGCTTTCCGGGAGCCAAGACAAAGCGGCTTGTTCATGTCGTCAACGAAGATGCTGTCCGGCTTAAAACCGACTTTACTTTTTGGGCAGACGAAATGAACGCCGCCAGCCTCGGGGGCTTTGAGGTCCCCTGGCCGCCGTTCGGCTTCAACTCCTACATGGATCAGGAGCCTGTTTCCCGGGAAGAATGCGAACGGCTGGGACTACTCAAACCCGGGGAGCCGTTGAAGCGTCCAAGGGGTGCGGAGCGCTTCGGGATTGACCTGATTGAACGGTACGGGTACGGCAAGAAGGCCAGTACGGCGAAGTTGCCGGAGGAACTGAAGGCCAAATTGAAAAAGGTCTATGAAGACCGCTGGGGAGTCAAACAGGACAAATCTGATGAGGTTGTCTTTCCCTCACAGGAAGTGGCGAAAAAGGCCAGGGAAACGGCGGAGAAAGTCATCAAGGTTCCCTCTGCTCCCATTCCTGCGCCAGTCTCAGCCGTCACGCACACGGTCAGCCTGGGAGATGTCCCCAAGGTGAAGATGCCTGCCCCGTTGACGGATAAGGAAGCTGATGACCTTTTGCGAAGCGTTACCGGGGAAGTGTGGGCAAAGGCATCCAGACTGGAAAAGAACGCTTTGTTTTCCTACACCGGAAATGGATATGCCCGCATCAACAACGATTTGAGGAAGGGGAAGTCCAACGCCAAGGCGAAACAGATCGCCAAAGTCATTGACAGATGCAAAGTGCCTCAAGACATGGTTGTTTTCCGTGGCTGTGGGGTTTACAAGGAATTGAAAGACGCTTTGAACTGGAAAGGAGAAGAAATAACAGACGAGCTGGTTGATATGCTCAATCTCTCCGTAGTGGGAAACCCTCTCAAAGACGAAGGTTTCATGTCTGCTGCCGTAGCGGAGGGGAAAGGATTCATGAACCGTCCCGTGTTGTTCAGAATTCTCCTGAAGAAGAAAACCCGTGCCATTTATGCAGAGCCCTTTTCCAGATTCGGGGCAGGGGCCGGTAAGGACTGGGACGGCCTTAGCCCGCAAACCTATTTTAGCAGTGAAGATGAAATCATCATCCAGAAGGGAGGAACCCTCAAATTTCTCCAATTCCATAATCAGAACGGGAAATTGATCATTGACTGTGAATTGATACAATAATGATATGAAAGAAGAAACATCACCAGCGCACAAGAGAATTTGGGAGTCTGATTTCAAAGGATGCAAAACATCCCACCCTCTCCTGATGAAATGCCTTTTGTGCTCCAAGAAGAAGCTCAACCCGGGTAGTATGGAATGTAGCGCTTATGAGCGTAAACCTGATAGTATCCTCTACGATAACGCGGACTGCCCCAGCTTTGAACGCTGTATTGACGCGGAAGGGCTGCGCTGGATTGAAGGATATGTGAAACTCTCCGGAAAGGCGTACGTTCCCCGCCAGGACGATATACCTCCGGCAGGGTGGGAAAAAATCAACAAGGAGTATGCGAAATGAAGAAAGAGAGGACCGGGAAGAAGGGAAATGTTTCCAGGTATAGCGCTGCCCTCTCTGAACGCATTTGCGGTCATATACGTTGCGGGGATAGTCTGAGGAAGGCTGCCGAAAAGGAAGGCATTCCCCATCCCACGGTGATGAATTGGGCCAGAGAGAACGCGGATTTTGCAAACCAATACGCGCGCGCGTGCGAGGAACGGCTTGCCGCCCTAGAAGACAAGTTGCTTGACCTTGTGGAGAAAGGGCATGAAGTGGCCCCACGTGCCGAAATAGGGGGAACCATGTTGCAGGCGGTCAAGTTGGAAATAGACACACTCAAATGGATGCTTGCCAAGCTGATGCCGAAGAAGTACGGAGACCGTGCGGCGTTGGCTCTGGAAGGTGGAGAAAAAAACGTAGAGGTGACCCATAAACTTCCAGCAGAAGCAATCGTTCCGTTAGTGACAGCCTTGAGAGAAATATGGTCCGAAGAGGAAGAAAGCTAGGGGCTCCGGTCAGGCCGGAAGACTCTCCCGTCATCTTTGCCGCCCTGATTCTGGGGGAAACAGGGCTGTACAAATGGCAGATGCGGGCCCTTGAAAGGGCTGCCCGGGGAAAGCGGGTTGCCCTGCGCGCTGCTAATGGTTCCGGCAAGACGGACAAGGTAATTGGTATCCTTGCCCTATGGTTTCTCTGGCGCTACCCCCGTGGGCGTATGCCTATTACGTCCGGCTCATGGCGCCAGGTAAAAAACCAGCTCTGGCCTGCCCTGGAACGGCACCGGAACAACCCATCCCTTGCGGGCTGGAAATGGCTCAAGAATTGCCGCGTGGAAACGCCGGAAGGGGGATTCATCGAAGGCTTTTCCACCAACCACGCCGGGAAGGCGGAAGGCTGGCACGGGCGTGTGACGGACGAATTCAAGGATGAGCGGAAGGAACAGGAGGAGGAAGACCCCCGCAGCGAGAAGAAAGCCCGTCTGTTTGACGTTGACGAGTTTACCGGGGATGATCCTTCTTCCCCCGTGTTTTTCGTGGTGGACGAGGCAAAGACGGTTCCTGATGAAATCTTTGACGCCATTGAACGATGTACGCTTCAATTCTGCATCTACCTTTCATCCCCAGGCAAGCCGGAAGGGCAATTTTATCGCTGTTTCCACGAGGAAAAAGACCTCTTCTGTCCGATGGTGGTAACGGCCTTTGATTGCCCCCATATCTCCCAGGAGCGCATTGACCGCATTCTGGCCCGTGTGGGGGGTAATGAGGATGATTCCTATTTCCGTTCCGTCGTGCTGGCGGAATTCACGCTGGAAGGAGATTTGTACATCATTGACCCTGGAAAACTGGAATGGGGTCAGCGGCAGCCCTACGAGCCGCGCAGGGGGCGCCCCGTGGCCTTCCTGGACATTGCCGCGGGCGGGGATGAAACAGTCCTTGCCATCTGCGACGGAAACGAAGCCTGGATTGAATACGCGGAACGACAGCGGGACACGGTGCAGAGTGTCCGCAAGTGCATTGCCACCCTCAAGGGGCTGGGCATTGCGGATTGTGATTTGTGGGTGGACGCTCCGGGCATGGGCCTGGCTGTCATCAGCGATTTTAATGAATCAGGTTG
>OLND01001338.1_pt1 | contig 25934 bp, 21 predicted proteins | sample 1672031 | NCBI WGS metagenome assembly OLND01 (sample SAMEA3136638, study PRJEB25190) | human gut metagenome | biome: human gut; feature: human-associated habitat; material: faeces | place: Austria | collected 2013 | reverse complement strand
TGACCATACCTGCAATAAATACATTAAGAAAGCACTTTCTCAAAGGATGTATGAATTAGCAAATGGAGCGCGAGTTCAGCGCGACTGGTATTCATCATTCTTAATGTACTGTATTGGTACAGACCTGCAGAACATAAGCAGATATAAATGTAAACGATACTTTGATGAATTGTACGCAAAGTATCTTGAATTAGAACAATATATAATAAACAATAAGATTATAGTAATGAACAGTGGAATTAAACTTAAAGCTGCATAACATAAACAACAGGTGGGATTGACTATGCCCTCCCCATGCTGGCAACAGTATGAAAAGCGTCCGATAATACGATAGTCCTTCGGGATTGTCTGGACGTAAAGTGAAGATGCTCTGGCAGAGAGCTTCATCCCAAAGCCCTTACGGTGTACGGATGTTGATAGAATGCAATCATCGGAACCCCCGAGGCTTGCCTCGGGGAGTAGTCAGAGTATGGGAACAGTGTTTCTTGTGTTTTAAATTATTTTTCTTGATTCACCTGCTATGTCAGCAGAAGTGATTAGATTTGGTTTTGCTTTTTTGTCTCGTGTAAGCCTAAGTGCATGCTTGCTTATTGATTCATCCAGAATATTTCTTACAGTTCTCGCATTACCAAAATCGGATTTTGTAAGTTCAATTTCATACCGTTCCTTAAATTTCTCAATGCCTTCCCGGCTTACATGCAGGCCAGCTTTTTCAGCCATTGATTTAAAAATAGATACTGCTTCATCAACCGTATAATCCGGAAACTCGAGATAATCCTTGATTCTGGAACGGAACCCAGGATTGGATGAAAGAAGGTTTGCCATTGGTTCTGTATAACCTGCCAGAATCAAAACAAACTGGCCCCTCATATCCTCCATCAGCTTAATCAGTGTATCAACAGCCTCATTTCCGTATCCTTCAGCCATAGAGTATGCCTCATCAATAAAAAGGACACCACCCATTGCATATTTTACAAGAATTTCAGCTTTCATACCACCTTCTCCAGGAGCAGATGCCTTGAGAAGGTTACCATCAACTTCAATACACTGGTTTTTTGCAATGATTTTGTTTTTGTACAAAAATCCGGTAAGTATTCTTGCAAATGTAGTTTTACCTGTTCCTGGTGCACCGTAAAAAACATAATGTGAACTAAATCCTTCACCTTTTTTGCCATGTGCTTTATCATAATTTGCACGGGCCACGATTTCTGTTATTTTTTCCTTTACCTCATCCATGCCGGAAAGGGCAGCCATTTCCTGCTCTGGCTTTTTTGAACCAGGATGTGTTGCCTTTCTTATTGTAGATTCTGGCATAACACGGTTCATTTCTTCTTTTCGCTGTTTATCATATTCTTTTCGTTCTTTATCTGACAAGTCAAAATAACCAAATTTACTTGTCATACCAAATGCGTCAACGTTCTTATTGTATTTTGATTTCTCATACCATCTGTTACATGACTTAAACAATGCAAGCCATACGACAACAGCAATGCAAATCTGCATCGGGTATTCCATCGCAAATTCGGTGATATCAAACCCGGGCTGTGTTGACAGGTAATAGATACCTCCACATGGAACTGCAATCAAAAGAATTAATGATAAAAAAGACAGCCAATACTTTAATGATTTCATATTTTTTCTCCTTTTCGACTTTTTGGCTTTGAATTTAATATGCCAAATTTATTTAAAAAGAGAACGCATTCCATGCAAAAATAAAAAAACCAGCGAAAACCGAACATATATTCGTTTTTATATTACTTCAGTCCGTTTTATCGCCCACTATTATGTTTATAATGAAATTAAATCGAACGGATGTTCCTGTATGTAAAAAACAGCGTTTCCAAAGTTTCCATTTTTAGAGGTTTCCAGCATATTAAACCTGCAATACAAAATAAAGAAAAGGAGATTGAAAAATGGATAAAAATAATAATGCAAAGTTCGCACATCTTCATGTGCATACTGACTACAGTTTGCTGGATGGCCTTGGAAAAATTAATGATTATGTAAAAACCGGTCTTTCACTTGGAATGAACGCCATGGCTTTTACAGACCACGGAACAATGGCCGGGCTCGTTACAGCTTATGATACATGCAAGAAATATGGCATGAAATTCATTGGAGGGTTTGAGGCATATACGGCACCTTATGGAACATCCCGTTTTGATAAAAAAATGCTGGGTGAAAAAGCATATAATCATCTGGTCATTTTATTCAAAAATGAGATTGGTTATAAAAACGGCTGCATACTGCTGACAAGAAGTAATACAGAAGGTTTTTATTATAAACCACGTATTGATTTTGAGCTTCTGAAAGAGCATCACGAAGGCCTTATCGTAACGTCAGCCTGCCTCGCAGGTGCAATCCCTAAAGCTATACTGGCTGGTGATATTGAAAAGGCAAGAAAAATCATCATGGATTATAAAGAAGTTTTTGGTGAAGATTTTTACCTTGAAATTCAGGACCACGGTTTTGCAGACGACAGGGTAGTAATCACTGAATTGCTACGGCTTTCGAGTGAATGCGGGGTAAAACTGATTGCAACCAATGACTGTCATTATGTTCATAAAGATGACAAAGAGGCTCATAACTGGCTTCTCTGTATGCAGATGGAGAAAAAAATCGGCGAAGAAAACCGTATGATTAATGATGGTGACTACTATCTGAAGTCAGAACAAGAAATGCTTGATTTGTTTCCATATTGCACCGAAGCTGTCTATAACACACAGGAAATTGTTGATAAATGCAATTTTGAATTTGATTATGGACATTACAGAATGCCAAGAGTCCGTATTCCAAGAAAATATGGTGACGACTATTATAAATATCTGGAAGATGAAGCCTGGAAGGGGTATGAAATGAGATATCCTGCCGGACACATCAACAGACAGAAAGCAAAACCACGACTTGAATATGAACTTGGTATTATCAAACAGATGAATTTCGCTCAGTACTTCCTTGATATCAGAAAGACAATCCTGGAAGCAAGAAAAGCAAATATCCTTGTCGGCCCGGGACGTGGCTCAGGAGCAGGTAGCTGTTTAAACTACTGCCTGGGAATCACAGACCTTGACCCGCTTAGATATGATTTGCTGTTTGAAAGATTTTTGAACCCGGAAAGAATATCGATGCCTGTATAATTTCGGGCGTTCATAGTGAACCTGATTGCTCAAGGGTGTCTGTTGTAAAACAGGCTAACGGTAGAAGTTGAATAAGACTGCTATATGAAGCGTCACAACGAGATATATAGCAATGTGTAATATTTGCACAATTCCACAGACGAAGCAACTTCGTAAGAGAATCTACGGTCCAAAATAAATGGATAGCAGACGATACCGTGCTAAATAACTTATAAAAATCAGCATATTAAAAATAAAAGGAGTTCCCATATTGAAAGAAATAAAAGGATTCCATGATTATTATGCTGATAAAAATGGAATTATCTATAGTTGCAAAAACAATAATAATATGAAACCGATTGCACAATGGAAAGACGGAAGGGGACGTTACTTGCTTGTTCATATAATTGATGATAATGGATATGCTAAGAATGTCCTAGTACATCGAATTATCGGAGAAACATTCATCCCAAACCCGTTGAATTTGCCAGAAATAAATCATAAAGATAACAATCCTAAAAAATAACTGTGTTACAAATCTGGAATGGTGTACAAGAAAAGAAAACCTAATGCAAAGTTATAAAACAATGTCACCAGTTCGGAATTTCAAAACATGTAAATTATACAAAAATGGAAAGTTTATTTCTGATTTTAAATCGATAAATGAGGCTTGCAGGTTTGCTTCAACACAATATAATGCAAGCTATTCAATGCTAAATAAGCACAGAAAATGGAAAGATATAGAAATTCTAACTAAATAAGGGAAAAGTGTAACGACTAGCCGAAAGGCGTACTCCTGAAGATGAGCTGCAGGAGGAAGTGCTTTGACAGTGCACCTTGCTGGTGTATTGGAGATATAGTCTAATCCCGCCACATAAAGCGGCGTTAAAGTATGACGAAAGTCAGGGTGTAAATGGATATCGATACGGACTTCGAGTTCTTAAGAAAGGATGATGTATTAAAGGAAGAAGCAGAAGATTATGGGTATGACTGCTTTGCCAAGATTGAGACATTTGGAACAATGAAAGCAAAAAATGTTTTAAAAGGATGCGCAAAAGTATCCGGAATTGAAAACCATGTTGCAATTGGTAATAAGCTTGCAAAGTTTATTCTTGATGATAAGCAGACATTAAAAAAGGCCTGGAATACAAATAAAGACCTTCGGGCATATGTCCATAGTGACCCAAGACTTGAAAAAATCTGGGAAATCGCTTTAAAACTGGAAGGAACCAAAAAATCTGCAGGAACTCATGCATGTGGACACATTCCAACACCGGTGCCATGCGAGCAGCTTTTCCCCTGCCGCCTAGATACTGAATCCGGATATCTCGTATGTGAATACGACATGAACCAGGCAGAACATCTTGGAAACCTAAAAAAGGACCTGCTGATGCTTAGAAACCTCACAATTATTGATACAGCGCAGAAAGAAATTGAAAGAAGAACAGGAAAGAAAATCCCTCTGTGGACTGAAGAAATCCTGAACGACAAAAAAGCGCTTGAAATGATTGCTGCCGGAGATACAAATGGCGTATTCCAGCTTGAGTCTGACGGCATGAAGCGGTTTATGAGACAGCTGCATCCAGACTGTTTTGAAGATATCATTGCCGGAGTGGCATTATATCGTCCAGGCCCGATGGAGTATATTCCTGATTACATCAGAAACAAACACAATCCTGGCGGCATTAAATATGCGGCACCTGAATTAAAACCAATCCTGGAATCCACATACGGAATTATCGTATACCAGGAGCAGGTTATGCTCATTGTCCAGGCAATTGCCGGATTTTCAATGGGCAGGGCTGATGTAGTCCGTAAAGCGATGGGTAAAAAAAAGGAAGACATCATGCGTCAGGAAGGAATTCATTTTGTTTATGGAGACAAAGAGCTTGGTATTGAAGGATGTATTAATCATGGAATCCAAAAGGCAGTAGCAGAAGACCTGTGGAGCCAGATGGAAGACTTCGGAAAATATGCATTTAATAAATCCCATGCAGCCGCTTATGCAGCAATCAGTATGCAGACAGCATACCTGAAAGCAAATTATCCGCTTGAATTTGCAGTCGGTCTCTTGACATCCGTAATGGATGATTCCAAAAAACTGATGAAATATGTAAATTCATACAGGGCAATGGGAATCAACATCCTACCACCTGATGTGAGACATTCTGAGTATGGATTTTCCATTGAAGAAGACAAAAACAGAAACGAAAGTATCCGTTTCGGGCTTTTCGCACTGAAGGGAGTTGGAGAAGAAATCGCAACAAGTATCCCAAAAGAAAGGAAAAATCGTTCTTACGAAGATATTGAAGACTTTGTAACACGCCATCTTGATTTTAATAAGAAGGCATTTGAATCGCTTGCAAAGTCTGGTGCGCTTGATTCCTTTGGATACACAAGGCATACTCTTGTAGAAAATCTTGGTGATATGCTTAATAATATTAAAAAAGCAAACAAAAATATTAATAAAGGCCAATTGACATTATTTGATATTGGACTTGAAAAACCAAGTAACTCATTCTGTATGAATGAACTTCCGGAATATGATTTCCTGCAAAAATGCAGATTTGAAAAAGATGCAACAGGAATGTATGTATCCGGTCATCCGGCATCAGAGATTGAAGAAGCTGCGAAAAAACACGGAGCTGTTGATATCGCTGACATACTTGATGAGAACTCTATATTTGAAAACAATGATAAGGTCTCAATCTACGGAGTTATCACTGAAATAACAAGAAAGGTTACTAAAAATGGCAACCCAATGATGATATTGAAAGTGGAAGATGAGACAGAATCAATAACTGTAATGATGTTTGACCGGGCAATCCAGCAGTATGCTTCTGAACTACATGAAGACGGCCTTGTATTTATACAAGGAAAAGTAAGGGGAGGAGGAGAAGACAGCTCAATCATGCTTGATAAAGTATGTGAAATGAAAGAAACTCCTGTAATATTATGGATTGCAACACCTGATACTTCATTAATCAATATCAAAAAGCTTGCGTCTGATTTTATGAGGGAAAATTCAGGTCTCGGTGATTACGTTTATGTAATGTCACTAAAGACCAGAAAACCTGAGCTTCTCGGCGAAATCTCAGTCACACCGGAAGTTATACAGAAAGCAAGAATAAAATTTGGTAATGAAAATATCAAAGTAACTGAAAAGAAAAAGAAAAAATTTGCAGGCATTCATCCTGCGGCATAGAAACAGTTCTCGGGACCCACTCTCGACCCACAATATTTCTATATTTTTTTGAATCCAGATACACAAGGCGGCTGCATTTTTTGCAGGCAGCTGCCTTTTTTATACAAAAAAACGAACCATTCTGTAATCTTTTTGCATTTTATCTTTAAGGCAGACAGCCAAAAAGAAAAACAAAAAGGAACAGAAAATAAATGAAAGGAAACTGGATTTTAAAAACATATCCAAAACAATATCAATTAAACACCGTCAAAAGAATATGCAGAAAAAAAACACAAAAAGATAATACTTACAATTATATAGATAAGCCAAAAAAAGAAATAAAAAAGCTTCAAAAAGCAGGGATTAAATATACATGTTACCGCGTGGAGTATGAACGTGCAAACAATTACCGGCAGACTTTTTTTCAAAGAACAAAAGGGCCTTACCGATGCAGGTATTGCAATAAGAAATTAAGCAAGGACAAAGTATTTGTTGACCATATAATCCCGGTAGCAAAAACACAAAAGACAGCCCGTGCAAAAATGATGCTGGCAATGAGGAGGTGCGGAAGCGTAAATGATATACGTAATCTTGCACCGGCATGCAAAGAATGTAACTCAAAAAAATCAGATAAAATGGGGATTTGGATAATCCGAGGATGGCTTGGAAAATATAAGACATACTGGATTTGCTTACGCATACTGCAGTTTCTATTAGTATGCCTGGTTATACTTGGCCTTTTTTGGGTGATTCAGATGATAAGAGGAGAGTTTTGGCTGCCTGGAACATTTGGAATTACATAAAAAAAGAAGCGCATGTAAAAACACACGCCTCTATGGAAGAATAACCAAAGTATAGACCCTAACGGTGATTCTTCCATACATCAAAATAACGTTTCAACATATCAACTTTCGATGTTATTTTTACAATTGCAAAAATAACAGCCAGCGCAGCAAAGCAAAATATGACAACCGGAATAAGAATCTTCTGCGCATAATACCCGGTCGCTTCCTGCGCACTTGCAGCAGTGTCAGAGAACAATGATTCAAATGATTCTAATTCGTCGCTCTGTCTGTACTGACAATTCCCAAGGTCTGCACCGTATACAGGAGTCTTCATAAACTCAGATACGACAAGGAATGAAAATAAAATGGTTCCAATCATTCCAAGAACAAAAAGAAAAGATGGTCTACGAGTTTCAGTCTTTGTTTTTGCAGACACTGCGGCCTGCTGATACATAACGTTATCCATAGTATGTATCTCCTTTCTTTATGTGATTTTTCATATATAACATGCCTGAATCACGAAAAAATAAAATCTTACAAAATAATGGCAGTATGCACAAAAAAAATCGTAAAAATTTATTTAAAAATAATTCGCAAAAATTTACAGCAGCCATAAAATTTCGGCATATCAAATAAGACGAAACGAAAACAGTGTTTTTTATCAAAAAGGAGAAATCAGAATATGGAAAAGAGAACAGAAAACCAGGGCCGCATGAGTGATGTTGAAATCATGGCAATCTACAGAAAAGACAAAAAAGCAGGTAATGAACAGATGATTAATAAATACTCTAAATATGTGTATGATGTAATCAACAGCAGCTACCCGACATTCCATAAGGAAATCCCTGAAATGTACCAACAGGGCGTTATCGGTATCATGAACGCCATGCATTCTTACGACCCTGAAAAAGGTGCCTTTACTACATACAGTACTCCTTTTATCAAAAAGGAAATCAGTAAGCACGTGCGGTTTATTGCCGGGGAAAGCTCCGAATATTTCGCATCCATTCATAACTCCATCAACCGCGCAAAAAGCAGGATTGAAACAAATGGCAATATGGCCACAGTCGAAAGCCTTGCGAAAGAAACCGGGCTCAGCCACAAAATCGTAAAAAGAGAAATGAAGGTTGACCACACAAAGGTGTCTTACGATGTACTTGAAAATACACCGTCAGACATGTCCCTGACAGATAGTTTCGTTGTTAATGATATGCTTTCAGCAGTTGACGAACTCAGCCGCAGAATCATCCGGCTGAAAGCAATTGAAGGCGTATCATTCACTGCAATTGCAAAAGAAACAGGAATGACACCACATAATGTTAAAAAAGTGTACAGTAAAGGAATCGCAGTACTGCGTGAGTCACTGGAGGTATGCTAAAAAAGCTGCTGCGTTTCGTTAGACAGGCCGGAAAACATTCCGGTCTGTTTTTTTGTTTCTACGGATTGCCATATTTTGCATATTAAGTATATGAAATTAAACAAAATATACCGGAAACAACCGAAAATTGGCATAAGGAGGAATAAATTATGACGTATGAAAGAGAAGATGAGCTTGTAAAAAAGCTTGAAAACGAAAACTATAAGGGAACAAAGTCACTTGTAAAAGAGTTAGAAAATAAATTTGGCGAAATGCATTATCAAAATATAGATTCAAAACAGCGATACATAAACAGTATGTACGACAGCTTATCAAGTAGTGGTGAAGCAAAATTAAATAAAGTCATAGAACTATACAATAAAGACCATCCGATTGACAAGCTTGAATCCATGCAGGAAAGAATGCGTGAGCAGGAAGATATAGTAGACCGTATTACAGTTCTCTTTTTGGAATATGGCGACATGTATTCAAAAGAAAATATAAATGTAGATAATTTTATATACACAGAATTAAAAGATTCACTAAAAAATATAAAATATGATGAAATTCAGGATGTAATTGATGAGGCCAGTAAAAAAATAAGAACACAAATGAAAGAACAAGACGTTGACGAAGGCAAGCAAAAAAGCTGTATCGATGCGTTTGCTATGAATGTGAAACAATATGGAGAAGATAATATTGTCAGATTGAGAATTACAAATTTTGAGATATCGGATGCACAAGCTGAAAAATTAATGGCACTTCTGAACCCAGACAAAGAAAAGTTTGAAAAGATGTCCGAACAAGAACAGAAAATTGAAAAAATAAAAATGGCAAACAATTTCAAGTTCGAATTTCGTGAAGCGCAGAGAAAAATGGCACCAGAAGATTTTCAATCTGTCATTAAAAAACTTGATAAATCATTAAACTGGGAAGAGCGAAAAGTGCTCGACTCTGCTGTGAAGCTAAACAATAGGGAAAATGACAATAAATATGAAACACGTAGAATAAAATTAAGCGAGTCTGAAAAAGATAAATCCTGGCAAAAAATAGAAGCAGAATCGGTAAGAGCAAAGAGATTACGCGATTTCAAAATTGAACTAGCAGAATTGAAAAGAAACAAAGAACGAAGCAAAGATAAGTACGACACAGGATTTGTCAATTTTGCATTACGAACGGCAATTAATCTACAAAATTATATACAAAAAATCGCAAACTATATATCAGACAATATACTTTACAAAAACCCTGAGTTTAAAAATGGCAGCCGAACCGATGATATAACACGACAAGCTATTAAAGAACCAACGCAAGAGCAAAAGAATCAGGCTTCACCGTTTTATGCTTTAATGAAAGAGGCATATAAGGAAAAAGGAAATGAACTTGTGATATTGCTAAGTAAAAACAATATAACAAAGGCACAGGCTGAGCAAATGTTTGTGAAAGATATGGCATATATATCTACACTAAATAAAGACCAGCAAGATGAAATTATGCAAAATTACACGAATAGTATTGCAAAAGGAATGTTACAGCCAATAACGTCTATTGATGCAAAAAATATAGTTCGTGAACTTATTGCAAATTATGAATCCGGAAAATATGATTCATTAATAGAAAAAACTGCCAAGGAAAAGGATTTTGACTGGAGCTCAATATATAAAGAAGAAAGGCGAAAATCAAAAACAGAAAATGAGCCTCAAAAAAAACAGGAAGAAAAAACAGATGCCTCAAAAGGATTTAAGCCTCATTTAACAGAAAATGATAAGACAGCTCTAGAAATCGGAAGCCTTACACGACAGGCATGGACCATTGGTGTAAAAACAGCAAAAGACGGGAATAATATAGAGTCGTTTCAGGCTTCAATAAGCGAGTTTGCACATAATCATCAGGATATGAACAAAGAAAAGTTAAGTGAATATGTAACAATGTCAGCGGCGGTTGCGCTAAATTATCCTCACGACAATAATTTTAAAGAAAATATACAAAATTACACAAATCAATACCAGCAAAAGCACGGAAAATTATCAATAAATACAGAAAAAGAAAGGATAATGGCATTATTGGAAGGTGCATCAAGAATAGATACCGCTGATAGAATTAACTTTGTTGTAAATAAAAAACAAAATGCACCTAATGTATTCCAGGAAGAAACCCACAATGCGATGGAGGCAGCGTTGAAAAATATAAAAGGAGATGATAAACAAAAGTTTGTAACGGAACTGGCTGAAAAAACATTCTATACAAAACAGCAGTACTTTCTTGCAATTGAGGCACATAAATTGAATTTAAATGTAAAAACTGATAAAGAAACAAAGGACAAAAAGCAAATTGATAAAAAAATAAGTAGTATTTCCGCAGCATATGAAAAAAGAGCCACTTTTAACAACGACAGATTAAACACGGAACAGATATTGGTTGCAGCATGTGAGAGAGCTTCAGGAAGCATTAGTGCACAATATATCTATGATAATGTCGCGAAAAGCCTCACAGGTAATAAGAAAGCGATAGAACAGCTATGTGCTGACGCACAATCATATAACAAATTTAAAGAACAGCATATCATAAACACTGAGAAAAAAAAGGAACCTATATTAAAAGAAGGAAAATTTACAAGTATGGCAAACGATACGAATGCATCAGGCTTACATCATTCCAAAAAAATAGAAGAAATCTCTAAAAATCTTACAGTAAACAAAGAAGCTACTGATAATATAATAGATATAAATGTAGGTATTGAAGAGCAGGCAAAGATATTTGCAGACAGGTTTAACAATTTAGAAAAAGAAGCTGGACCCGATTTAATTGAATGGGGAAAAACGCATCATAGCGAAGAAAAAGAAAACTTAATATCACAAATCGATGAACGAATCAACAACAAAAATGCTGCTGAAAATTTCACAGATATTGTTTCAGATAATTTTCCATTTTGCGAAACTCCTAAAAGCTTAGAATTAAAATTTCAAGAACCGGAAGAAGTCACAGAAATCCCATTTGAAGAAGTTGATATAAATGACTTTGGTTTTGAAGATAGGTGAACAGCTTAATGCACATGTAATCATACATGTGCATTTTTTGCCAGCAAAAATTATCTTTTTAGTATTTTTTCGGCATATTGTAATCAGGTGCATAAGCAATGCATCGATTGGAGAGGAAACATATGGTAAGTGTAATAATATATTCATACAATGCAGAAGACCGTCTCCGGCAATGTGTAGAATCGGTACTCATGCAGACATATGAAAGTTTTGAAATCATCATCATTGATGACGGGTCGTCAGATTTATCTGCTGTAAAAGCATTACAGCTTGCGGATGAAGACTACCGGATACAAGTTTATTGCCATGCTAAGAGAACCGGTCCGGCAAATGCAAAAAATAATGGAATATATTACGCATCTGGAAATTACTTATTATTTCTTGACAGTAATGACTGCCTGGAACCAGATGCATTAAAAAGAATGGTTATAAATGCAAAACGTTATGATGCAGACCTTGTTATCGGAAATTTTAAATACAGCCCAAAAAACCAAGTTGATATAATTGATGAATCATGCATTTTAAACCATAAGGTATATTCAAAAGAAGAAGCAATAAACTGCATACATATTCCTGGTATTTGCGGAAATAAGTTATGGAAATCATCGCTGATTGGAAAGTATGATATAAAATTCCAGGATAAATGTCTCGGTGAAGACATGGTATTTTTTCATTACGGCCTTGCAAGGTGCACAAAGATTGTTACAATAACAGATTTCGTACTAGAATACAGGATTCCAGAAAAAAATGATGCAATATATACATGGCAGGACGCAGTAAGGGAACCATTTGATTTAATAAGGATAAATTATCAGAAAACAGGCAAACCCGAATATGCGGAAAACGTTATGTACAATGAGCTCATATACAGAATCAACGGAATAAAAAATATTCCATTATATAAAAATAGAAAATTCAGGAAATTTCTGTTTGATGTGTTATCGCGAGAAATGCCAGAAATAAAATCACAAAATGACTCTGTAAATCAGCTGGCAGCTGAATACAAAAAAATCAGGAAAAAACGGTTTTTATATACATCATCAATATCTACATTAGCGTACAGGCATATTAAAGAGATACAGAAAAAGATTACTAAAAAAGAAAAAGGAGATGTGTATTTTGGTAAGTATTATAATCCCGGCGTTTAACGCTGAAAAATATATTGAAGAAACCTTAGATTCAATTTTACAACAGACATATACCGATTTTGAAATAATTCTTGTAGATGACGGTTCAGAAGACAATACGATAAAAATTATGCAAAATTACCAGACCGGGGAAAAAGCGCCCAAAAATAATATTAAAATAACGATTGCCTCCGGATATCATGAAGGAGCATCTTGCGCAAGGAATAAAGGAATGGGAATAGCATCTGGACAATACTTCCTGTTTTTTGATGCGGACGACATCATGAGCCCTGATTACCTGTATGAACTTGTAAAACATATAGATGATAAAAATGTTGATATGGTAATCGGACGTGCAGAAAAGATTGACGAAAACGGCGCATTATTAGAAGAACCGCCAAAAATCATTAATCTTGCATGGGATGGAAATTACAGCACTGACAGTGTTTATGATTTAAGCAAAATTGGAGATTGTGCAGACACAGTAACAGGAACAAAATTATATAAAAGTAGTATCATTTTTAATCACAAATTAACTTTTGATAATATAAAAATCGCAGACGACGTAGCGTTCTTCTTAAAATATACATTTTTCTGTAACAATATATACGTTACAAATGATGCAGTTATGAAATACCGTATCGTGAGCGGAAGCCTGAGCCATAATGCTTCAAATGATGACCTTGAAGTCATCAATAGCTTTAAAACAGCTGAGCAGTACATAAACAAAATGCCAGGAGCACGCACACATACATTTCGTTATCTGATGCAAAATATGAAAATAAAAGACTATTATTCATGGTCACTGCACTATATTTCACCATCGGCATCAAGCAGGACGTTAAGAAAGAGGTTGTTTAAAAAGTTTCATAAAGAAATTTTAAAAGAAGGAAAAAAATATAAAAAATATCTGAGCAGAGAAAGAAAGAAGGAAGTAAAAGAAGCAGAAAAAAGGTACAGGTTAAGATTTTTATACCTGAACTGGTTATATATCGTAATTAAGAGAAAGAAAAAAATAAAAGAAAGTGAGTATATTTAAGAAGGCAGCGCATTAAGCGCTGTCTTCTATTTTTTGCAGTTTAAAAATTTCGGCATATTTTCAGTGTAATCATTAAATTTCAACCAAAGAAAGGAGCACAAAAAAATGAAAAATGTGCAAAAAACAAGAGAACAGCAGGTGCAGCTGAAACATTTGGAAAAAATTGGATTCAAAATCGTCGATATTGCTGAAATGTTGGCGATTCTTGCAACAGCAGCATTGCTGCTGATTGGCAGCGCAGTTACGGCAAAGGCAAAACCTGTTTCCGAACAACATGAGAACAGTATCCTCCCGCGTGTAGAGTTTAATATCGCTGTGCCGGAAGGAAATATTGACAGTGAGACGCTGGATTTGGCAGACCGTATCTTAAACACGCTTCCAGACAATCTGCTAACCGAGTTTGTTAATAGCGGCTGGAAATTATATGTTACATCCAATATACCAGTACTTACATTCTTTTCTGGTATTTACGGAGAGCCGAATGGCCGTCCTGACCTGGAAGCACACTATATTGAGGTGACAAATGACCAGGAAACTATGGGCAAGACACTTCTTCATGAATTCGGACATTACGTTGATTACGCAAAAGGCGACGTGTCGTTAAAGTCCGAATTCGAAAATATCTACGAAAACTCATCGGAAACATTCGCTGATGCGTTTGGAATAGATACTGAAGGGTATGACCAATCGGAATTTTTTGCTGATGGCTTCGCAAAATATTACAGTGGGTACAGTCATCAGATGGAAAAGGAATACCCTGAACTTTGCAGGTATATTAAAAATACTGTACAGAAACCAAATCAGGCGGATTCCTCCAGGAAAACTGCATAAGGATTTTATTTAAGAAGGCCGCGGCCTTCTTTTTTTATTTTTTTTCAAAAAAAACGTTACTTTTTATTTTTTTTCTGCATATTAAATGTGAGCAATAAAATTGCAGAATATGGCCTCAAGACCGAAGCAAACAAGAATATATGTATTAAAAAAGGAGAAGTAAAATGGGACTTAAATTAAAAGTCAAATATTTCGATAAAGAAATCGAAAAAATCAAAAAAATTAATAAAGGAGACTGGATTGACCTCAGAAGTGCAGCAGACATGTTTTTGACAAAAGGCCAGTTTGCGCTCATTCCGCTTGGTGTTGGAATGGTTCTTCCGGAAGGATACGAAGCTCACATCGCACCACGCTCCAGCACATTTAAGAATTGGAAAATCCTTCAGGTGAACAGCGTTGGCATTGTTGACAATTCGTACAGCGGAGACACTGACCAGTGGATGATGCCAGTTTTTGCAACAGAAGATACTGAAATCAAAAAAAATGACCGCATCTGCCAATTCAGGATTATTGAAAAGATGCCAGAGCTTGAAATTGAAGAAGTAGAACACCTGAACGATAAATCACGCGGCGGCTTCGGCTCAACCGGTCAGAGATAAGAACAACAAAGACAAAAAAAATAATTTTAAATCAGAAAGGGAAAATATTATGGCATATAAAACACCAGAGCAGATGCTCGAACTTATCAGAGAAGAGAACCTTTTAACAGACGCGTGCATGACAATCATTGATGGACGTAACGAATTCGGATTTCACGCAGCAGAAGTGCCGGAAGGAAGTGTTAAAAACTTTGGAGACGGCGCTTATGAAATCACATTAGCAGACGGAGATGAAGATGTACATATTCCGGTGCATGTTCCACAGACAGATAAAGAGACAACATTCTGGCTCATCAGCTTTAAAGCAGGAGAATACAATATCGTTGCCGTACAGCATGATAAGAGCGATGAGGACCAGGTTGAATTAAAGAAGAAAGAATACATGTCAGTTATCGCATTCTTCCTTGACCACTACCATATCGGAACAAAGACAAGACTGCTTGGCGTTCTGCAGTATGGTTATGAGCAGCTGAAAAAAGAAATCGGAGAGGATAACGCATACACCTTATTAAGAGATTATCTTGACTCCAGCATGGATGTAAGAAGGGCAGAGGTTATGCCGAAAAAATTCGGTGTCAGATTTAACTTCCATTTTGACGAGTAATTTATCACGGCTGGCTGCTGGCAGCCGCCAGCCGATTTTTTTTGTAAGGAGGTTATATAATGACAAGTACAGAAGCTTTAAATAACTTCTTCTTATCTGTAATCATTATCTTTACAGTATATTTCATATTAGATTTAACAGGAAACGCAATGTTGCTAAAATCTACTGGGCAAAAGATGTGGATTGGTTTTATTCCAGTTGTTAACGATTTTTTCATATTCCGCTCATTTTGGAACGCAAAGATGTTTGTTGTTTACATCGCATCTTTTACAATAAATATTCTGGCATCCAAAAGTGATAATGTATATATTGCCGCAATAAGACTTATTGCATGTATTGTTGCACTCATTGTTGAAATTATGATTACAGACAGAATCAGTAAAGCATTTGGCAAAAGCGCACTCTGGACGCTTGGCCTTTTAATTATATTCCCGGTTTTCGCAATCATTCTTGGATGCAAAGGTGACTTAACAGCTGAAGCCAAAGAAAAAATAGAAAACCAGTTAAGAAAGAAAGCTGAAAAAAATTAAGTGTTCTCAATAACACTTACGCAGCCCGAAGGAAATATTTTTCCGGATATTGCACTAGAAAAAGGAGGTGATTCTATGTTCTGTAAGAATTGTGGACAGGAAATTGACGACAAAGCTGTAGTCTGCCCTCACTGTGGAGTTGCTCAGAAAAGCACACCAGAAGTAGTTGATAATGGCGGATTCGGATGGGGTCTTCTTGGATGCTGCATCCCAGTTGTTGGTCTTGTTTTATTCCTTGTTTGGCGTGACTCTAAGCCAAAGACTGCAAAAGCAGCAGGTATCGGAGCCCTGGTATCTGTAGGTCTTTGCCTGTTATGGTATGTCCTTATTGCAGTAGTAGGAATCGGTGCAGGTTTTAGCACTATGAGTTTTTATTAAGCATAAAGGAAGAATACTCCTTCCTCTATAGGAAGCGAGATGAATTCCATTTTTTTGTAAAAAAATCCGCATAAAATTGCTCTTTTACGAAAAAATTCGGCATATTAAAAATAACCGGTGGAACACCGGGGCTTGCCTGTGCAATATCGGCAGGAAAAAAGATGGTCTTAGACCAAAAGCCCCCACTTCAGCGCGAGCAAGTGGTGGGTAGTTCACATGTAGACGGAGAAAGAAATATATGCATAACAAAAACACTTACGCAAATCAGATAAACAAGTGGTTACCAATCATATTTGGATGCCAGGTTTATCCGTGGCTGAACAAATATGATACATACGGAGAAAGAAATACATGCAAGGTAAGAAAGTTTACTTTAGGTATATAAGCAAGTGGCTTCCAATCATATTTGGATGCCACCACCGTCCTGACCGTTCATTCTTTTATCACGGTCATCAATTTCCAATATGCGCAAGATGTACAGGAGAACTTGCCGGAATAGTTTCAAGCATTTTACTGTTCTGGTTCTGGCGCCCTTCATTAATTGCAGCTGTTGCTATGATGATACCGATGATTATAGACGGTTTTACACAACGATTAACGTCATATGAAAGCACAAATTTTAAAAGATTTATTACCGGATTTTTGTTTGGTGTTGGAATTACGGCATTATTTTCATACTCCGTAACATACACATTCAAAGCAGGATATAAATATGGCATGACACTCGCACTTAAATTAAAAAAATAACGCAAAAAAACAAAGCCAGGATTTTCTCCTGGCTTTTGCAATACAAATTACAATTTAAACGAAGTTTCACTACTTTCAGCCTTATTTTTCTCATCAAGAATATATGCCATAACAGTAGTCATATTATTCTTTTTCGCAGTTTTGTAAGTATCATCAAGCGCTTTTGGTGTCATGATGCCGAGTTTAAGATATTCAATCAGGCCTGTTTCATTATTATTCATTAAAAACCTGTTTACGATATTTTTGCTGACTCTTCTCAGATATGTTTTTGTGGTATCATTTGGTGCATGTTTATATGCTGCAATTGCAGTATCCCATTTAATATCAGGCTCAAGTCCATATTCATAAAAGCACTCCTCACATTTGCTTCTAAAAGAAGACACTGCAAGATTCATGTCGGCTGCCTTTATACTATCTGGAGACATTGCCTTTGGCATAAAAATTACCGAATCTGGCTTTTTAATCTTAACATATGCTGGCCCTTGCCTGAAAGTGTCTAATACTACAGCAGACACTAAACCATATGGCTCTTCGTTTTTTGCAAGCTCAATGCACTCTGCACATGTAAAATTATTATTACCAATATACATAAGAGATGCAGGAACATATACTTCCTTGATAGCGCATCCGCTGAACGTATCATCTAGTATCTGCGTTAATCCTTCATGAAAAACGACATGTTGAACGCCAGAATCTTTAAATGCCGCCTCTGCAATTACCCTTACCTGTTCAGGAATCTCAACTGAACAGAGTGATTTACACCCATTAAATATATTAGTTTCATGCCCGAACCCAATTTCTTCTATACCTGTTCCAAAATCAACTTTTTTTAAAAACTGACAGTCTTGAAAACAGTTTGGCATCAACATGCGCACTGAATCCGGAAAGTACACTTCCTCAACAAGACTTCTAAAAAACGCATTTGCGGCAATAGCAACAGTCCCTTCTGGTATATGTAAAGCACCAGTAACAGATGATGGACACTTAACAAGCGTAGTGCCATCTTTTGTGTATAAAAGACCATTACGTGAAGAGTAATAAGGATTATCATCACATAATTCAAGTTTTGGAATACACTTCCACATTGCAAGCTGTTCGTGATTAATGAGGCTCTTGTCCTTTAAAAAGACTGCTATCTCAGACGGTATTTTGTCCTGTAGATTTAATAATGTCTGAATTCTGTTTACCGTGATGCGCTTAATTCCGTTAAAATTAACTCCATCACGAATTGCAGTCAGTGCAGCTTTACTGTCGTTAATAATAATATCTTCTGATGTGTGGTCAATATCGACAAGTATTGTACCAACAATAACAGCTTTGCCTTTTTCCGGTTTTAAATCTCCAATCGCAGAGTCTTTAAATGCATCTTTTTTACATTTTTTCACACTTCCGGAATTGATAATCTTTGTAGACTTACATCCGGCGAATGCATTATCAATAATACAGGTTGCCCCCTTTAAGTCAACAGACTCGTCACTTCCAGCAATAAAAGTGTTAGCCACATACCAGCCGCTGTTACGACTGAAGCCAACGCCAGCACCATATGAATCCATCATCAAGACCCTGTTTGTTCCACTTTTGATTCTGCCATAACTCGAATCACACATTACATCTTTTACGTTTGGAAATAACGCATTTGGCATTAAGATACACCTAACGGAGCAATCAAACACCAGTCTTTTAACATTAGGGAAGCTTTTATTGCAATTCTGCAGTTGGTATTCTATATTATCATATTTACTTGAATTGCCAAAACTTACTTCTTCAACCCCCGGCTTAACATCAATGTCTATGCACTTTTTTTCGTTTGCAAAGTAAAAAGTGACTCCATTTATTTTTTTGTTCATTTTTTGGTTCTCCTTTTCTTTTTTTCTTTTTTAATCATTTTTAATATGCTGATTTTTTATGCTTAAAAAAACAGACCCGGAAATTTCCAGGTCTGAGTTTCTATATATGTATGATACGTTACATTTTGCGTTAATTTATGCTGGTAACGAAGGCGTTAAGCCTGAGTTATCAAAGCTTAAACGAAGTTTTTGTAATAGACGTATTATCGATAAGCCTTAAGATGTATGCAGATACAATCGCAGCCTCTTTCTCGTCTGCTTTTTTCAGGAGCTTCTTGATTGCATTTTCTGTCATTAAACCAAGCTTAAGAAACTCAACTAAATCCTCTTCTCTGCCTTCTTTGAGAAGCCTGGAAGAGTAGGAGTTACTGATTCTGCGAAGATAGCTTCCGACTTCTTCATTTTTTGTCAGCTTGTAAATCCTTGCTGCAATATCCTGTCTGGCATTCGTGCAAGACGCCATCTCATAAATAAACATATAGAATTCATCAGTAAGTCCATAAGTATTGAACCTGTCATCAGTTCTGTGAATAGTCTCAGTTGTCATATACTTCGGGATGTATACGACAGCACCATTAACCTCAACTGTAACAACACTTCTTAACATCTCTGCCCTCATGTCATCGGTTGGAGCATAAATCACAGTAGAATTTTGGGCGACTGCCTTAACCAATCCCCTTGGCAGGAAATTGCCTTGAAGATGGATGTTCTCTGCTGCACCGAATGCAAACTGTCCGATATTAGTAACAGATTCAGGAAGAGTTATATCATTTAATTTATCACATGATGCGAATGCGTATCTTTCAATTCGTTTAATACCATCATGAAAATTAACAGTTGTTAAACCTTTAAGGCAATAAAAGGTATTAATGCCTATAACTTCAACCTGTTCAGGGATATCAAGCTCGGTAAGACTTTCGCAATATGAGATGGTAGGAGTGTCAGTACCACCAATACGTTTTATCCCTTTACCGAAATCAATGTGACGAAGACTATCACACGCCTTGATAGATTCAGGACCAAGTTCAACAAGACTGTCTGGAAAGATAATTTCTGAAGCATGACTGTTATAAAAAGCACATCTAAGAACATACTTTGTTCCCTCTGCAATTTTGATAGTTCCTTCTTTTTTACCAGGACACGCAATCAATGTTTTCCCATCATTTGAATATATAATTCCGTCAATTGTCTTATAATACTGATTGTTTATATCAAACTCCTCAACATTATTAAAACAGCCGCATTCATTACGCGACGTTAATGCACTTAACTCAAATGAATCATCTCCACTAAAGCATAACTTACCAAAACTTAAATCAGTATGACCCCTAAACACATCAAATACTTTCAATGAATGAAAATGTGCATTTTTTACTTTTGTTAAGTCAATATTGCTTCTGACAACAGAAATCTCTTTCGAAAAATCAGTTTCATCAAATCCAGCATTAACATCAACAAGCATAGTTCCTGCCATTGCAACTGATGAGCCAGTGTTTTTTAGTGTAAAGATTGAGCCAACAAATGCATCCTTATCAATATAGTTTACTTTACCTTCATTAATAATTTTATCTGACATACATCCGGACAGAGAATATGCATCAAGAACCGCCACACCTGATAAATCAAGCACTTCATTTTCTTTTAAGCAAAATGAATTACGTAATTTCAAACCATTATGCACCTTGCTTAACAGCATGGACTTCCCATTGACAAAGTTATTGTTTTTTGAAATCACATGCCTGACATTTGGAAACGTTTCATTATTAATATCAATTGAATAAACTCCGCTTCCAATTTCAATAGTAGTTACATCTGGGAACTGTTTAAAGATATTCCATAACCTTACCCTAGTGTTATACGCAGAATTTCTTGTATTGATACGCTCAGTCTCAAACTTAACACATGTCTCACCCGGTGCAACATCAATATCAACAATATCCTGACTGAGAGTGTCTACATATAAAGTTACCGTCCCAGATTCGTTTTTTACCGTGTATGTACCATTTTTATTTTTCATATTTTTTCCTTTCTTTGTGTATTTTTAGTTTACATTTTTAATATGCCGGATTTTGCTGTACGCAAAAAAATCAGATACACATAATGTGCATCTGATAAAATGTAAAAAAAGATAAGAACAGCAACATTCAAGCATTGCCTGTCTTTGTTTATATTGTTATTAATTAATTTGGTTATTCGTTTATTTTTGTGTTTCTTGAGTTTTTTGTTATATATTAAACTTTTTTAATTGTGCATGTTTGGTTTTCTGCATCGTTTCCAGTATATACGGCCTAAGTATGGAATTCTCATCAACTTCATCCATCAAATCCTTTAAAGCCTTATTAGACAAAAGTCCTGCATTCAAAACCTGCACAATATTCTTATCCTTATTTTGGTCAAGGATGGATTCAACGTATGATTTTGCACTTCGCTTGCAATATGTATACAGTTTCTGCTTCTCAATGAGACCGCTTTCGTCCATAGCTTTATCCTTATAAGCCGAATATGTAAGTATTGCTGCTTCCTGTTTAGATATAGTAGATGAAGCATATGCGTGTAATGTTAATATATCTGCAATAGCAAGATTCGGCTTGCTGATAATATCAGATATTGTATATATATCGTCAAACTTTACATATCTTGGCATATATACTGTTTTGTTGCCAGGCAAGTCAATACGTATTGTATACGAAGCCGTATCAGGCATATATTCTGTAGCTGGCTTTTCGCGAATAAACGCAATTGCTACATGTGAAGCAGGATTCCCATGAAACACAACATGTTGCACTTTGTTTAATGCAGACTTTTCAATTTTTTGCACGCTTTCAGGAATTACAACCTTTTCCAGACTGTCACATCCGGAAAATGCCCTTCTTGAAATCAAAACAAGCCGGGAGTTAAAAATAACCTCCGAAAGATTCTTACAGTCTGAGAATACAGAATCTCCAATTTCCTCTGCTTGGGGTGGAAGTATAAGTCTCGTAAGATTCGCACAGATTGAAAAAGAATAACTTTCCCCAATTTTCTTAATCCCTTTTCCAAAGCTGATGTCTGAGATTTTTGAATTAAAAAAAGCCATACGCTCTATTTTCACAAGCGAATCAGGAAGTGAGACTGAATTGATTCTTCCAAGACGAAAGGCATATTTTCCAATTTCAGAGACTCCATCTGGAATGTCAACGTGTCCTGTTTTAAGTAGTGGACACCGAATTAATGTATGCATGTCTTTTGAGTACAAAATGCCATCAACCGTACAATACAATTTACTACCTGGTAGTACCTCAATATTTTTTGCAATAATATCATACGTCTCATCTCTTGAAAAATTACCCGATTTATCATCATCAAAAATGACAAGTGTTTGAAATTCAAACTTAAAAGTCTGAACAAGCCTAAAATCATGTATGATAACACGCTTATTTTTTGTAAAATCAACAGTTGGAAAAATATATGTCGTATTTCTCGGAACCTCAATCTCATCTGCATCAGGATTCACTGCAAGCAGTATCGTTCCAGCCATAATAACACCTTCATGGTATCTCTTTTCCAAAATCATACGCTCAATTTCTGAATCTTCAAAAATACTGAGCCTGACAGAGTTTGCCTCAATAAAACGTACTGATTCGGTATTAATGAAATGTATAGTTTTACATCCACGAAGAGCAAGAGAATCGATTACCTGAACACCTACAAGGTCAATGGTTTCATCAGGTTCTACGCCAAATACATTTAAAAGAGTTGGCCGGCTCCAGAATGACTCATGAATCAGTACATTTCCACTGCGGAACTGTGTACTCTTTGATATTATTGTTCTTACATTTGGAAACATACTGTTTGGCACTTTAATCCATTCCACATTCTCATTAATAATGAGTTTTTTAACACTTGGAAAACATCTCTTACTGTTACCAAGTTCATACCTGTCATAATCAAAAATAACCGTTTCTGCATCCGTACTGCTGCCTGTTATCCTGCCAAATGATATAGTCTTACTGCAGTCATCTTTTTTGTAATCCATTTTATTTTCCCCTTTCTTTATATAAATCATATCGTCAGTTTTAATATGCAGGAAAAACGGCAAGACAATATTTCACTGCCAGGGAAATCAGGCATATTGAAAATGTAAATACTAAAAAACTTAAAAAAGAAAGGAAAAATATTATGAAAAACAAAACTATCATCACAATTGCAGGAAGAACAGCAGCAGGCAAGAGTATTATTGCAAAAAAACTCGCAGAAAGACTTGGGCTTACGGTATTGAAATCGTATACAACACGTGCACCAAGACCTGATGAAATTGCAAACCCTGCAGATGCTGACCATATCTTTGTTTCTGAAGCAGAGTATGACAAGCTGACTGACATCATTGCCGAGACATGCATTAACGGGAACCGTTACTGTACGACAAAAGAGATTTTGAAAAACAGCGACTGTTACGTCATTGACCCTGATGGACTGTCATATTTAAAAAAGAATCTGGAACCAGGTTTTCGCCTTGCACAGTTCTATGTATATGCAGATGAAGACATTCGCAAAAAGAGATTTATGGAAAGAGGAAAATCTGAAAGTGAATTCCGGGTACGCAGTGATGCAGAAAATGAACAGTTTTCGACTTATGAAGATGAGCACGGATACGACATTATTATTTTCAATAATGGCAATATTGAAAATGCAGTTGACATAATGGAGTCTTATGTAAAACTCATCATAAAAGACAGGCTTGACGAAATTGAAGCAAAGAAAAACGGGACATGGGTTGAACCTGAGCCTGACAACGAAGAAGCTGCTCCAGGCGAGGAGGCAAACAATCAGGAAGAAAAGGCTTGCAGTGATTCTGCCGCTGAAGTAGAAACGGCTGATTCAACAGATGAACTGCAAGATGAAAAAACAGGAGAAAACGCTTCATCAGATGAAGGTATTTCTCTTGCAGATAGCATCCTCGACATTGATGCCGAAGAAAGCCATGAAACAGCAGACGAGGCTGCAGCAGAGCCAAAAGATTCGGACTTTGACCCGTTCAGCCTTGATGAAGACGATTCCGCAGCTCTTGGACTTGAAGACGAAGCCGAAACACCTTCCGAAGGAACTACAGAAAATGTTAATGCAGAGCCTGAAAAAGATGACTCGCTCACCATTGACGAAACCTCAGACTCAGAAGCGCTTACTGAAGAAACTGAGCAGCAGAATACAGACGACTGCGAAGAAACCGACGAAGACGAAGACGATGAAGATGAAGGTGCAGAAGCAATCCTGATAGATTAAGAAAGGAGATGACCGGCAATGAAAGTTAAGCTTGTTGGCATAGACGAAAACATGCATGCTGAACTTTGCAAGCTTTTCCTCAAATGCAAGGCAATCGCATCCCTTATACTGGATAAACCGGTATTATCAGAAAAAGAACAGAATGTTGCAAACGATATCTCTAACTTTCTCTGCAGCGTTCTGATTTGCGATGTATACAGCCGTGAATCTCCTGACTATTCAGGCATTGCATTATATGACCAGTTAAAAATGCTGAAAAAGGATGTTAAAAAAATCCTCCAGCGAGCACCAGAAGAAGATATCTGTGCAAACGAGGAAAATGAAATTTTCGCAGACCTGGAAAATCTGTATGCAGACCTGGAAGATTTACTAAAAAATTAATTTTGTTTTTTTTAAAATATACACGTATCGAGAAAGGATATAACATCCTTTCTCTTTTATTTTGCAAATAAGAAAAACATCTTTAGCTTTGCAGCGGTTTGTTATTCAATAAAGCAATTCTACAAATTAAAAAGAAAATAACGAACTAATATCATTATATAAAAGTGGAAAAACAAACGTACAGCTATGACGAGGCTTACAAGGCATCGTTGAAAAAAGACGGAAGCGGTCGGATCGCTTATGAGACATTGAATTATACAGATTATACATACAATCAAACGAACGGTCGTAGTGCATCGGTACAAATACCTGTCGGTGTCGATACGACGGCTTTGGTCGAAGTGTGGGTAGCCGAGGGCGAATATACCAGCCGTCGGGGATTCTTTATGCGGGATGCCGTGCAAGTGTACGGCGGATTTCCCAAGACCGGTACACCCGGGAAAGACGAGCGCAATCCCCGCGTCTACAATACGATTATACAGACGATGACTACCGCCGAGGCGAATGCTGTTACTTCGCTCGATGGGTATGCTCCTTATTTCGATATGGATGCCGGTGGATCGACGAGTCAGTTCTATGAATTGAACAGTCGGTACGACAATGCGAATAAAGTTCGTAGGGTACTTACCCAACCCTTCCCGTATTATGAGGACGGAGGTCGTTTGGAAGCGGGTTCGCAGGGACAGGCTTCGACCGAGACTAATAATGTGGCGTTGAATCCATTTGTTATCGAGACTATATGGGACGGATTTATAATACAAAACGGTCGAACTCGAATACGTCACGGAAAAGATGGCGGTGCAGGGGTAGCCTTGCGGAAAAATGGACGGCTCGAAAACTGTATTATCCGAAACAATTATAATGTAGCATCCCGTAGTCGCGGCGGAGGTGCATTTTGTAACGACGGAACATTTTCCAATTGTTCGTTTTTCAATAACGATATGCCTGCATTGGGGAGCGATTACGGAGAACAATACGGCGGGGGTGTTTACATGCGTTACGGTACGTTGTACAATTGCGTATTTGCCGGTAATTCCGTATCTGGCGGTAATTCCAACGGTCAGGCCGTTTATATTGAAGTAGCCGATTTTTATAACAATACGATTGCCGAC
>OLND01001334.1_pt1 | contig 25967 bp, 20 predicted proteins | sample 1672031 | NCBI WGS metagenome assembly OLND01 (sample SAMEA3136638, study PRJEB25190) | human gut metagenome | biome: human gut; feature: human-associated habitat; material: faeces | place: Austria | collected 2013 | reverse complement strand
CGGGCCCCCGTCAATTCCTTTGAGTTTCAACCTTGCGGTCGTACTCCCCAGGTGGATTACTTATTGTGTTAACTGCGGCACTGAAGGGGTCAATCCTCCAACACCTAGTAATCATCGTTTACGGCATGGACTACCAGGGTATCTAATCCTGTTTGCTACCCATGCTTTCGAGCCTCAGCGTCAGTTGGTGCCCAGTAGGCCGCCTTCGCCACTGGTGTTCCTCCCGATATCTACGCATTCCACCGCTACACCGGGAATTCCACCTACCTCTGCACTACTCAAGAAAAACAGTTTTGAAAGCAATTCATGGGTTGAGCCCATGGTTTTCACTTCCAACTTGTCTTCCCGCCTGCGCTCCCTTTACACCCAGTAATTCCGGACAACGCTTGCACCCTACGTTTTACCGCGGCTGCTGGCACGTAGTTAGCCGGTGCTTTCTTGTTAGGTACCGTCATTATCGTCCCTAACGACAGGAGTTTACAATCCGAAAACCTTCTTCCTCCACGCGGCGTCGCTGCATCAGGGTTTCCCCCATTGTGCAATATCCCCCACTGCTGCCTCCCGTAGGAGTCTGGGCCGTGTCTCAGTCCCAATGTGGCCGTTCAACCTCTCAGTCCGGCTACCAATCGTCGCCTTGGTGGGCCGTTACCTCACCAACTAGCTAATTGGACGCGAGTCCATCCTAAAGCGAATAAATCCTTTTCCCTCAGTGTCATGCGGCACCGTGGGCTTATGCGGTATTAGCAGTCGTTTCCAACTGTTGTCCCCCACTCTAGGGCAGGTTACTCACGCGTTACTCACCCGTTCGCCACTAAGCTTAAAAAGCAAGCTCTCTAAGCTCCGTTCGACTTGCATGTGTTAGGCGCGCCGCCAGCGTTCGTCCTGAGCCAGGATCAAACTCTTTATAAATGGTATTTATCACTCATAAAGTGTTAAATCAACTTCACTCAGACACAATCGCTTGCGTCCTGTATGAATTACTTGTTTGCCGATCTCTCGGCTTTGGAATTGTTTTTCGTGATTTTCCATCACGTTTAAGGTTCCACAAGTTTCAGTATTGTTCAATTTTCAAGGTCCTGCTTGCTCTCCTCTCGGACAGCTCAATCATTATATCAAAGGTCGTACTTTTTGTCAAGCACTTTTTTCGATATTTTTTTGAGCTTTCCGAACGCCTTTTTAAAAGCTTTCCACCCGCACGCTGTCCGGTTCCCCGCTGCGTTTTTGCTGGTACATCGCTTTTATTTGGCTTTTGAAGAGCTGCTGTCTTGCGCGACAGCTTATTTATAATACCACACTTTCAACCATTGTCAACACCTTTTTTCGATTTTTTCTATAATTTTTTCGATTTATTTTTGGGCAGGGTGCATATGGACGCTTTAACGTGGTTTCTCTATTCCTTTTCTTTTTGTCCCCGTTTTTTATCCTTTTCCCCCACATCTTCCTATAATACAAATAGCCTTCTCCATCCCCTGCTTCCCCATCTTTCCCAAATCATTTATCTTCCATACTTGCGCTTTCGGTCCAAAGCAAGTATACTAAAATCTGTGATTTAACAAAGAAATGATGGTGATCTTTCCATGCTGGCGATATACGAAACCGTCAACCGGCGCTTAACCCGCGCAGACGAAATTGAGGAAGGCACATGGATCTGCCTGACTGCCCCCAGCCAGGAGGAGATCCGCGAGGTTGCCGCCACCTTAGATATTGAGCCCGCTGATGTGCAGGCAGCCCTTGACCCGGAAGAATCCGCGCGTATCAGCCTGGAAGATGGTTATACCGTCATCATTGTGGATATACCCTTAAAGGTAGACGGCGCCGCCGAGGGCGTATACACCACCATTCCCCTTGGTATTCTGTTGACCCAGACCACCATCACCACGGTTTGCTCCGTAGATACCCCCGTATTGTCTGATTTCGCTTCCTGCCGTGTGCGTGGCTTTTCTACTAAAAAGAAGATGCGCTTTGTGTACCAGATTCTGTACCGCGCCGCCACGATGTACCAGCAGGAGCTGCGCCTGATCGACCGCCGCCGCCAGGAAATTGAGAAAAACCTGACCGGTACCCTGCGCGATAGTGACTTGATGGAGCTGCATGGGTTGGAATCCACCCTGGTATATTTCGCAACCTCACTGCGTGCCAACAGCACGGTTTTGGACCGGTTGACCCGCTACAAGCGGCTGGAACAGTACCCTGATGACATGGAACTACTGGACGATGTAATCGTTGAGATTCGGCAGGCCATTGAGATGACCAGCATCTACCGCGATGATATCAAGGGCACCCGCGAGCTGTTCAGCTCAATTTTGGATAACCGCCTGAACAATGCGATGAAATACCTGACTTCCGTTACCCTGTTGATGGCTGTCCCGACCGTTATTTCCGGTTTGTATGGCATGAACGTGGACATTGACGGCATGCCGTTTTCCGGTTCTGATTATGGATTTGTCATTGTCTGCTTGCTTACGCTTGCTATTTGTGGGATCGCTGCCTGGGTACTGCACAAAAAACATATGCTCTGATTTGTATTGTTTGCCGCATCCCGCCCGCCGGGGTGCGTTTTTTACTTTTCTGCCTGTAACATTTGGGGGTGATTCCCCTATTATATAAATAGTAAGAGGAAAGCGAGGTGTGCCGCAATGACTGATGCCGACATTGTTACGCTGTACTGGGCACGGGACGAGCAGGCCATTGCACAGACCGCACAAAAGTTTGGCGCCTATTGCCGTAAGATTGCCATGAACCTGCTGGGCAGCCAGGAAGACGCCGAAGAATGCGAAAATGACACCTGGATGGCCGCCTGGAACAGCATGCCGCAAAACCGGCCGGACAAGCTTGCACCCTACCTGGGGCGCATTACCCGCAACCTGGCACTGGACCTGCGGGAGCGGCAAAATGCCAAAAAGCGCGGCGGCGGCCAGACCGAAACCGTGCTGGAAGAGCTGGAATTTTGCCTGCCCGCCGGAGACCACACCGCGCAGGAGGTAGAAAGCGCTGAAACAGCCCGCTCCATCAGCGCGTTTCTGCGCAGCCAGCCGGAGCAGGCACGCAACATCTTTATTCGGCGGTACTGGTACTGCGACGCCACCGCCGACATTGCCAAGCGCTACGGTATTGGCGAAAGCAAGGTGCGCGTTACCCTGCACCGGATGCGCACCAAACTGAAAGCCTACTTAGAGAAAGAAGGTGTCTGCCTGTGAGCTCCCGCGATTTATTCCGCGCGATCGGGCAAATTGATGATGATTTGATTGAATCTGCCAACAAAACCCCCGTAAAGCACACCATTCCGTTGCAATTCCGGCATTTTGTTCCGGCAGCAGCTTGTTTTTGTCTTGTTCTGTTAGGGGCGGCGATGGTCAGTCAGGACCGTTCCGCCGGGGTCAGCCAGGCCGCCGAGACCGCTGATCTGAACGAAAGCGCCCCCGCCTATGAGGAATCCAACAGTCCCGATACCTTCAGCGCATTCAGCATGGAGGGCAGTGAACCAGATGCCGCCGCAGGCAGCGTTGCCGATGCCCCGTTGTCCTCCTCCCTGAAATCCGCGATGCAGGACAGCAGCCCCTTGCAGGCTCTGAGCGATATTTTGCTTGGCAGCGGCGCTTCCGGCAGTTCTTCCCTGCTGGCCCACAGTGCCGATGAGCTGTATTTCGGCGAAAGTCTAATTTTAGGCAGTTCCGCGGATGTTGTTCTCCCTGCCAGCCTGCCGGTCTACCGCAACAGCCTGCTGGATGCCGCCGACAATACCGATGCCATGAAAGCCCGTCTTCGCACGGTGCTGGATGCTCTTGGGCTGGATACCACACTGGCTGACACCGCCACGTTCAGCAGGGACAGCGCCGATACCATCTCCAAAACAGTATCTGATATAAAGGAATCCGCCGAGCAGAACGGGTGGGATGCAGATTCTTCCGTGCTGAATTATCTCTCTGATGCCGCACAGCTGCAGCTGAACATCCCCGAAAGCGACTGGCCCGGTGGGCTGACAATCATCGTCTCCAACGACCTGTGCACCAGTGTGGTCTGCAACAGCTCTGCCGAGGTGAAGACTTTTGCCACCCTTGCGGAAGAGCGCGTGATTGCCGCCGACCTGCAAGAGAAATACGGTTTCCTCTTTACCTCTCTGCTTGGCGGTGAATATACCGATGTGACGGATGGAGGCGACAGCACGATCTACGGCCAGCCCTCTTCCCTCTTTGTCAAGTTCGCGGCGGATTCTTTCCATTACTTGCTGGTCAGCGTAGATACCGACGGCAATCTGTTGAGCCTGCATGAAACGGACCGCACCGTGGAGCCCCTGGGCGAATACACCAGCGTTTCCCGCGCCGAGGCTGACAAGCGGCTGGCCAACGGAGAGTTTTTGACCGACAGCTACACGGCGGAAGCGGTTGACCCCGCCGCAGAGCCGGAGCACCTTGCCAACCTGCGCCTGACCTATGTACAGGGGAGCGCCGCCTACTACCTGCCCATGTGGGAATACACGATTGATGAAGGCCCCGCTGCCCTGGGCGACGGCGATGATGTCGACCAGACGCTGCACACCTTTTCTGCCTACTATGTGCCCGCTGTGGAGCTGGACGGAATCGACGTCCTAAAGAACAAATAAAGCCAGCAAAACCATACCGCAGGCCGAACCGCAACACCAAAGGCAATACCGCATAATTCTAAGTGCCGATACGGCGAGCGAGGTGCGGCAGATGCCAAGCCAAAAGCGCAGATAATACTGGATGTCTTATCGAGCATTTTGGCAACGCAGATGCCGTGCCGCAGCTGCCGGAGCGGTGCTTAAGCCGCAAGGCGGGAATTGTGCGGTGTTGCCTAAAATGTTCCGGGGCACAGCCTGCGGTATTTGTGTTATTGCAAAATTGCGGGTTCTGCGTTATAGTAAAGGCAACAACCTAACCGTTTTTATATAAGGAGGCCCGCCATGCCCACCGAACCGCAGAGCCAGCCGCTAGTCAGCATTATTGTTCCTGTTTACAACGCAGCGGACCATATTGCCCGCTGTATTGAGAGCATCCGCCGCCAGACCTACCGGAATTTGGAGATCATTCTGCTCAACGATGGCAGCAAGGATGTCAGCTATGCCGTCTGCCAGAGCTATGCCGGTATTGACCGCCGCATTGTGGTGATCGACAAAAACAACAGCGGAGTTTCCGCCACCCGCAACCTTGGCATGCAGGAAGCCCACGGCAAATACTTTCAGTTTGTGGATGCGGATGATTTCATCCAGCCCTATGCCACCGAGCTGCTGGTACAGAAAGCGGAAGCCAGCCACGCCGATATGGTGATCGCCCACTACAACCGCATTGAACCGCCGGTCAGCCTGCCCAAAACCATGCGGGATACCGTGGTGGAGCGTGTGCTGGACCCCATCCTGGATCCGCAGCACCGGGTGCAGACTTTCGGCTTTTTGATGGAAGGCCCCCTGAATAAAGACGCATTTGCCTGTGGCCTGATGCAGGAGCCCGCCAGCTTTTATTACGGCGTGATGTGGAACAAGCTCTACCGCGCCGACATTGTGCGTGAGCACCCCGATGTGCGCTGCAATGAGGAACTGGACTACAGCGAGGACCTGTATTTCAATCTAAGCTTTATCCGCTACGCCCAGCAGTTCTATGCGCTTTCCACCCCCATTTACAACTATGTGCAAAACCCAGACAGCGCCGTGCACCACCTGAACCCCTTTGATGTGCTGACCACTCGGTTTGAGCTGACCACCTATTACAAGGATCTGTTCAAGCACATTGGCCTGTATGAAGAAAACAAGTACCGCCTGAACAAGTTCTTCTTTGGTGTTGCGGAAAGCTGAAGCAATCCCGCATGATTCTATTACCGCCCCGGTAGAGTTTTTTGCCGAGGTGAATTTTATTTGGCTCTATATCACATACAGCGCGCACACTGCAGCAAAAATGCCCCGGACGAGAAACGTTTCTTGTCCGGGGCATCATGATTCTTATAAAAAACTCAGGATTCCTTCAGCATATGCTGGCTTTCGGCAAAAGCCACCAGCTTTTCAAAGGTTTCTGCGCTCAGGTCATGCTCGATCTTGCAGGCATCGTGGGAAGCAACGGCAGGGTCCACACCCAGTGCAACAAAAAAGCGGGTCAGCTTTTTGTGGCGGCCATAAATCCGGGTGGCAATTTCCAGTCCCGGCGGCTCCAGGGTGATATACCCAGCGCCATCCATCGAAATATAACCGGCCTGACGCAGATTTTTCATTGCAATGCTCACGCTCGGCTTGGTAACACCCATCTCGGTAGCGATGTCGATGGAGCGGACTTCCCCGTTGCGTTCTGTCAGCATCAGGATCTTTTCCAGGTAATCCTCTGCGGATTCATAGATTTTCAACGACACTGCCTCCTTTGTGGACTTGCCATCTGTCATATTGCTATAAAATTATAGTGTTATTTTAACACATTTTTTCAATTTTGGCAAGTGTAATACTTTTTGTTTATCTTTCCGTTTTTTCTTTGCTTTTTGGGCGGATCCTCACGGTCAGGCATCATCCCGTGGTCTTGCTCTTATCGAACACCCCGCCAAAAAAGTTTGCCACGGTGCTGCCTGCTTTCTTCAAAAATTCGCGGAACGGTTCTCTTGTTTTTTCGTCAGCAGCCGTTGTTTCTTCCCGAGTTGCAGCTGGGGCTTCGGTTGCTCTTGGCATTTTGGGCGGGGCCGCAGTTTCCGGCGTGGCCGTTTTTGCTGTTTCGGGTGTGGCGGCGCTTTCCGGTGTTGCCGGAGCTGCACTTTCGGGGGTAGCCGTTTCCGGGATAGCGGTCTCTGGAGTAGCAGCAGTTTCAGGCGTTGCGGGTTCAGCACTCTCCGGCGTGGCCGTTTCCGGGGTCGACTGGGCAGCAGTCTCCGGGGTGACAGGAACCGCGCTTTCGGGTGTTGCAGCTGTTTCCGGGGTCGACTGGGCAGCAGTCTCCGGGGTGACAGGAACCGCGCTTTCGGGTGTTGCAGCTGTTTCCGGGGTCGCCGGCGCAGCGCTCTCCGGCGTGGCTGTTTCCGGGGTCGACTGGGCAGCAGTCTCCGGGGTCGCGAGGGCTGCGCTTTCCGGCGTGGCGGCTTCCACAACATTAATGTTCACTTCGGCATAAAAATCCAGGTCCACACAGCTTACCAACACGGTTGCCGTGCCGGGGGTCACAGCGGTCACGTTGCCGTCCTGGTCTACTGCGGCCACACTGGGGTCAGTCGAAGCAATATGTACCACTGCATCGGTCACAGCTTGGGCAAACTCTGCCCGGTCCTGCGGCGTAATATCGGAAAGGCTGCCGGTAAACCGCAGCTCCCCGGCCAGCGCGCACTGCTGGCCAACGGCAAGCTGCACTTCATGCGGCAGGGCAAAATCTTCTGCACTGCACCCACACAACAGGCAAAGCGCTGCTGCCAGCGCGGCCAAAATCCAAATCCTGAACTTTTTCATACCGGTTTCCATTCCTTTCTGCGGCAGTGGTGCATACATCTTAAAATGCGCCTTATCCTGCCAAAAAGCTTTCTGTAATAACGAACATCGCACGAAGTACAATTTTAGCCTCTCGGAGCGACATATATTTTCGATACGAACCTAAATGTAATCTGTAGGGGACGATGCTTGCATCGTCCCGGATGTCGGGCCTTGCCGGATATTTTGCTTTCGGGATACTGGCAAACGCTCTGCAGACGCACTTTGTGCCCCTACGCTCCCTATAAGGTAAAGGTGCATCTTTTTGCCCCGCTGGGAGATATCTGAAAATCAGCCGCCTTCCCCTTTCGCTTCATTCTTATCATAATACGCGGCAGGTGTGAAATTTTCAACATTTTGTGCTGTCCCCCGTTTAAAATTTTCCGGTTTTCCCGCTTGGCATGTTGTGGTATACTGTTAGCAGTATGATAGGTTGGGGGTGTATGCTTTCTACAGCCACCGCCCCACAAGTTATATGATTTGTTTATCAAATCTTGCAAGAAATACATTTTGTATTAAGGCAATACCGCATAATTCTAAGTGCCGATACGGCGAGCGAGGTACGGCAGATGCTAAGCCAAAAGCGCAGATAATACTGGATGCTGCAAAGGTGAGCGCCGCCAGTGGCGGAAACAGCGAACCGAAGCAGGGGCAGCGGTCGCAGAGTGCGAGGGGCTTTTGCCCCCGAAGCACGATGCGGGTACCGCAACCCGACATTATCGAGCATTTTGGCAACGCAGATGCCGTGCCGCAGCCGCCGGAGCGGTGCTTAAGCCGTCAGGCGGGAATTGTGCGGTGCTGCCTTAAGTCTATCGGAGGTTCTGGCCATGCTGGATATCATTCTGCTTGGCACCGGCGGCACACAGCCCCTGCCGGAGCGCGCCCTGGCGGCTGCCTGCATCACGGTGGGCGGCTCCAACCTGCTGCTGGACTGCGGCGAGGGCACCCAGACTGCCGCGCGCCGGGCCGGGGTCAGTATTTTCCGCATGGACGCCATTCTGCTGACTCATTACCACGGGGACCACATTTTCGGCCTGCCCGGCATCTGGCAGACGATGGCCGCCCAGGGCCGCACTGCCCCCCTCGTCATGGCTGGGCCGCCGGGTTTGACGGATGTGGTGCGCACCTTTTACGCCGTGGCCGGACCGCTGCCGTTCGAACTACGGCTGAAAGAACTGCCGGACTGCAAAGGCGAGTTTGAAGTGCCCGCCGGGTGCGTGCAGGCGTTCCCCCTCAAGCACCGGGTACCCTGCTGCGGATATGCGTTCACCCTGCCGCGGGCGGGCAAGTTTGATCCCCAGCGTGCAAAGGCGGCGGGCATCCCCGTGCGTTACTGGTCCACCCTGCAAAGCGGCCAGCCGGTGGGCGGCTTCCTGCCGTCCCAGGTTCTCGGCCCGCCGCGCCGCGGGCTGAAAGTTGTCTATGCGACCGACACCCGCCCCTGCGCTGCGCTGCGCCGCGCTGCACAGGATGCCGATCTTTTGTTGATGGATTCCACCTATGCCGATGACGCCGACCTGCCCAAAGCGAAGTTATACGGCCATTCCACCTGCCGCGAAACGGGAGTCCTTGCCACCGAAGCCAACGTGTGCCGCCTGTGGCTGACCCATTACAGCGCCGCCGTAACGGACCTTACCCCCGGCCTTGCCGCCGCGCAGCAGGCGTTCCCCACCGCAGCTGCCGGGGTTGACGGCATGCGGCTGACCTTGAATTTTGACCCTGATTAAATGAGGTTTTCCCCTTGAAAAAATCTGCCCGTCTGAACATTTTGTTTGCCATCATCATTCTGCTGGCCGCCGGGGTGCTGTGGCTCTGTTTCGGCCATCCGGCTGCCGGGTCCGGTCTGGTTGCCGTGCTGACCTATGGCGATGACAGCACCCAGCTGCGCATCCCGCTGGACACCGACCATCGCTATGATATTGATACCGGCTATTACACCATCCATCTGGTTGTGGAAAACGGCGGCATCCGCTTTGTGGAAAGCCCCTGCCCGGACCACACCTGTGAATCCTTTGGCGTACTGACCAAACAGGGCGATTGGGCCGCCTGCCTGCCCGCCCGCGCCAGCGTTACCGTTGAATAACCATACATTACGGAGGTTCCCCATGAAACCCACCTACAAGCAAGTGACCAAAACCCGCTATATTGAGCAGATCAGCCAGCTGGCGGAAGAAATTTTTGTTCAGCATTACACCAAGCTGACCCCAAAAGTAGCCCGCGCCCTGGCGGAAAAGTACCAGAGTGATATCCTGACGGATGACGAGATCCACAGCGGAACTGTGAATTATTTCATGATCTATCTGGGCAGCGATCCAGTCGGCTATTTTGCGCTGGATCTTACCCCCACGGGGGCCATGTGCCTGTCCCGCCTGTTCCTTTTGGAAAAAGCCCGCGGCCAGGGCATTGGCCGCAGCATTGTGGCCTATGCCCAAAAACTGGCCGAAGGCGATGGCCGCAGCCGCCTATATCTGCGGGTATGGGCCAAGGACCTGAAAGCTGAAGGGTTCTGCAAAAAGTGCCGCTTCCGCAAAAGCGAGACCGTCCCCATGGAAGTCCTGCCCGGCGTTACTCTCGATATCACCACCTGGGAAAAACTCTGGCGCTGACCATCCAGCCTTTTTGAAAAAAGGCTGGGCGAAAACCTTTCATGGTCCGGGCATAGGGCGGGAGTTCATCCTGGCGGACGTAAGGCAATACCGCACAATTCGCCCCAAATTTCAAACTTATCCCCATCTCCAATTCCTAATTTCTCATTCCTCATTCCTAATTGAGATAACTCCTAACTCCTAACTTTCAAGGGGGTGCCACCTTTGAATCTTCTCCACCTCGCCGATCTTCACCTCGGCAAGCGGGTCAATGGCTTTGACCTGCTGCCGGACCAGCGCTATATCTTAGAGCAGGTCCTTGACCTGTGCACTGCCCACAATGTGCAGGCGGTGGCGCTGGCCGGGGATATTTACGATACCGCCCTGCCCCCTGCCGCCGCAGTTTTGCTGCTGGACTGGTTTTTGACCGAGCTTGCTCATCGGAACATCCCGGTGCTGGCCATTGCCGGCAACCATGACAGCGCCGAGCGGCTGGATTATGCCGCCGGGCTGCTTTCCAGCCAACAGGTCTATCTGGCCGGGCAGTTCACCAGTGCCCCCCGCCGGGTCATCTTGCAGGATGAATTCGGCGGGCTCACCTTTGACCTCCTGCCCTTTGTCCGCCCCGCCACCGTGCGCCACTGCCTGCCGGATGCCGATATCCGGGATGAAGATTCCGCCATCGCCGCCGCGCTGGGCCCGCTGCCCACCGCCGGGGAGCGTCGGGTTCTGATCGCCCACCAGATGGTGCTGGGCGGCGGCAGTCTGCCCACCTGTTCCGGCAGTGAGAGCGTTGCCGCCGATGTCAACGTCGGCACGGTTCAGGCCGTGGATGCCGCCCGCTTTACCGGCTACCTGTACACCGCCCTTGGCCACATTCACCGCCCGCAGCAGGTCGGCTGCCCCACTGTGCGGTACGCGGGCAGCCCGCTGTGCTATTCGCTGGATGAGTGCGGTGCGCAGAAAAGCGCCGTTCTGGTTCATATCGGGGCCAACGGAGCCGAACCGGAGCTTTTGCCCCTGCGCCCGCTGCACGCCATGCGCCACCTCACCGGCCCGCTGGACCAGCTGACCGCCGCCGATACCGTAACAGATGCCGAAGATTACATCTGGGCCACCCTGACCGACCCGGTTCCCCGCCCGGACGCCATGGCCGTGCTGCGTGCCGCTTACCCCAACGCCATGAAGCTGGATTACGCCCCCGGCGGCGCACTGGATACCGGCAGCGATGCCATCCAGCAGGCTGCCCAGCTGCGCACCATGAGCTTTGACGAGCTGTTCGCCCGCTTTTTTGAAAAGATGCACGGCCGCACCCTTACCCCCGAAGAAACCGCAGCTCTGGCCCAGCTGCGCCAGGAGGCCGGACTATGAAACCTGTACGCCTGACCCTTTGCGCCTTTGGCCCTTATGCCGGAACCTGCACACTGGATTTGTCCGGCTTTGGCTCCAGCGGCCTCTTTCTGATCAGCGGCGATACCGGCGCGGGCAAAACCGCGCTGTTTGACGCTATCACCTTTGCCCTGTACGGCGAAACCACCGGCGCTTACCGCGAACCGGACATGCTGCGCAGCGACTATGCCATCCCCACTGATACCACCTTTGTGGAGCTGGAGTTCACCCACCGCGGCCGTACTTATACCGTCAACCGCACCCCGGAGCAGACCCGCGCCAAGCGCCGGGGCGAGGGCGTGACCACAGTTCCCGGCTCTGCCGCCTTAACGCAGGAGCCGGACGCTCCCGTGACCGGTACCAAAGCCGTGACTGCAGCGGTGACAGCCCTGCTGGGCATTGACGCCCGCCAGTTTGCCCAAATCTCGATGATCGCGCAGAATGATTTTGCCCGCCTGCTCAACGCTTCCAGTGCCGACCGGGCCGAAATTCTGCGCCGCGTGTTTGATACCGCCAGCTACCAGCGCCTTGGCAGTGCCGCCCGCACCAAAGCCGGGGAAGCTCTGCGCCAGGCCGAGTTTGCCAACCACACCGTTGTGCAGCTGCTGGCCGCTTTACAGCCTGCCCCCGGCAGCCCCCACACCGGCGAACTTGCCGATGCGCAGAACAGCCGTGACCCCTACCGTGCCCCCGCCGCGCTGGACTGGGCCGCTGAGATGATCGAAGCGGACACCGCCCTGACGGCGGAGCAATCCCAACAGCTGGATACCCTTGATGCCCGCATTGAAGCGCAGTCCGCCGCGGTGGAAGCCGCCCAAAACCGTGCCAAACTGCTGAGCAGTCTGGATGAAGCCCAGGCCAAAGCCGCCGAGCTGACTGCCCAGGCCCCCGCTTTGAATGCGGAGTGGGACAAGACGGAAGCCCGCCGCCCGGAGCTTGCCGAGCTGGATGCCAAGCTGCAGCGCTTTGCGGAGTGGGAGCCGCGCTATCAAGAGTTGAGCACCGCCGCAGCCAGCGCCAAAACCGCCCGCGCCCAGGCCGAGCAGGCCGCCGCGGCACTGGAAAAAGACCAGAAAACTCTAAGCAGTACCGATACTGCCTTAGCCCAGCTGGAACCGCAGATCACGGCCTGCGGCGAACCGAACGCCGAGCTGGAAAGCTGCCGCAAAACCATTGAGCTGGCCCAAAGCCAGCAGCAGGACTGCCAAGCCCTGTTGGACGATATCCCCCGCCTGCACACCGCGCAAGCCAAATGGCAGCGCACTGCCGATGAATACCGGCAAAAGCAGCAGCAGGCCGATGCCGCCCAGCATTCCAGCGCCGAGATGCAGCGCGCCCTGAATGCCGCCCGCGCCGGGATTCTGGCGCAAGATCTGGTGGATGGCGCCCCCTGCCCGGTGTGCGGTGCTCTGCACCACCCAGCACCGGCAGCCCCCGCCCCCAGCCATGTCACCGAAGCCGCCTGCAACAAAGCTGCACAGGCAGCGGCGAGCGCTGCGGCGGAAGCTTCCAAAGCCTCCACCGCAGCCGGGGAAGCCAAAGCCGCAGCCCAAACCCAGCGGGATACCCTGTATGCGCGTACCGCCGCCTTTCTGGCGCGCCGCCGCCAGCATTATACCGGGCCGCAGGCCGATGCCCTGACCCCGGACGAGCTGCAAACCGCCCTGCAGGCCCAACATGACAGCCTGCGCCGCGGCCTTGCCGAAGTGCATGACCGCATGGCAAATGCTGAATCCCGCAAAAAAGATCTGGAAAAGCTGACCCGCCAAAAAGCCCAGCTGCAAGCCCAGCGCCCCGACCAGGCAAACGCTGTGGAGCAGGCCCGCACCGCACAGGCCAACGCCGAAAAAGCCGCCGCGGAAGCCCAGACCCGCCTTGCCGAGGGGCAGAAAAACCTGCCCTGGCCAGATGCCGCCGCTATGGCCGCCGCCCGCGCCGAGACCCAGAAACAGCGCCGCACCCTGCAAGCTGCACTGGATGCCGCCGCCAAAAGCCGCGATGCTTTTTCCAAAGAACTTGCTGCGGCCCAAAGCGCCGCCCAAACCCTGGCCGAACAGGCCGGGGATACCGCCAGCCGCCCGGACCCTGCCGCCCAGCAGCAGGCCCTTACTGCACTGCAAGCTGAGCGCAAAAACCTGCGCGACCAAAACCAGGCCGCCCTGCACCGGCTGGATACCAACCGCGATGCCCTGACCAACCTAAAAAAAGCCATCACCGCCGCAGAATCTGCCCGCGCCAACGCCGCCATGCTGGATAACCTGAGCAAGACCATCAACGGCAATCTGACCCAAAAGCAAAAGCTGCCCTTTGAACAGTATGTGCAGAGCTTTTATTTTGACGGCGTGGTCGCCGCCGCAAACCGTCGTTTTACCCGCATGACGGGCGGCCAGTATACCCTGCGCCGCCGCCAGAGCGCCGATATTGCCGCCAAGACCGCACTGGAGCTGGATGTGTTCGATGCCCACACCGGTAAGACCCGCCCGGTCGGTTCCCTTTCCGGCGGCGAAAGCTTTTTGGCGGCGCTCAGCCTGGCTCTTGGCATCAGCGATACCATCCAGGAAAGTGCCGGCGGCATCAGCGTGGATACCCTGTTTGTGGACGAAGGCTTTGGCACGCTGGACGCCGATGCCCTGCAAAAAGCCATCGACACCCTGACTGCCCTTGCCGGTTCCGATAAGCTGGTCGGCATCATCAGCCACGTCGAAACCCTCCAGGACCGCATCCCCAAACAAATCCTGGTCCAAAAGACCAAATGCGGAAGCAAAGCCCAAGTAGAACTTGGTTAATTGGAAGTCAGGAGGGAGGAGTTAGGAGTTTATGGTGCGGCTTGCGCCGCGTATTAAAATCATAACACTCTTATACTCTCTCCGTTTCCTCACTTCTAATTATTGCCGCTTCCAAAAATTCCGTCCTTCAACTCCTAACTCCTACTTTCTAACTCCTAACTTATGAACCATCTTCTCCAATCTCAACTCCAATCCTATGCTTCCTCCGGGCTTTACCCCTTGCACATGCCGGGGCACAAGCGGCGGGTGGTGCCGGCACCGGGCCTGCCCGCCGGGTGGGATATGACCGAAGTTCCCGGCGTAGATGACCTGCACGATGCAGACGGCATTTTGGCCGATGCCATGGCCCGCACCGCCGCCCTGTGGGGGGCAAAGCGAACCTGGTATCTGGTCAACGGCTCCACCTGCGGCATTCTGGCCGCCATCCGGGCCGCTGTCGTCAGTTCCGGCCGCACCGCCGTCATCTGCGCGCGCAACTGCCACAAATCCGTTTACCACGCCATTGAGCTCAACCGCTTAACGGCACACTGGCTGGTGCCCCCCGTGGACCCGGCGTTCGGCATTTACGGCAGCATCACCCCCGCCATGGTAGCGGATGCCCTGCGCGCCTGCCCGGATGCCGCTGCGGTCATCCTTACCAGCCCCACCTATGAGGGTGTTTTGAGTGATCTTGCCGCCATTGCCGCTTTGTGCCACGCCGCCAACGTTCCCCTGATCGTGGACGAAGCCCACGGCGCGCACTATCTGCCACTGGCCGCCGCCCACGGCTGGCAGGGCGGTGCCATTGCTGCCGGGGCGGATGTCATCATTCAAAGCCCGCACAAGACACTGCCCAGCCTGACCCAGACCGCCCTGCTGCACTGGAACAGTTCTTTCATTCCGCCGCAGGAGCTGGAACGCCAGCTGGATGTGTTTGAAACCAGTTCCCCCTCCTATCCGTTAATGGCCAGCCTGGACGGCTGCACCGGCCTGCTGGCCGAACACGGCGATGCCTGGTTTGCCGCCTGGCGTGCCCGCTTGCAGCGGTTCAGCGGCGCTGTGCGCCCACTGCGCCGCCTGCGCGTGCTCTGCCATGGGATGGATGATGTTTCTGCCCACCCCGGCTTTTTTGCCCACGATTCCGGCAAGATCCTCGTCAACGGTGCTGCTGCCGGGCTGACCGGCCCCGCCCTGGCGGAACTGCTGCGCCGGGACTGGCAGTTTGAAACCGAGATGTCCTGTGGTGCCAACGTGCTGGCCATGACCTCCCCCTGCGATGAAGAAACCGCCCTTGACCGTTTTGCCGCTGCCCTGTTGGTGATCGATGCGGCGGCGGCGCAGAACGCTCCCCTGCCCGCCTCGGCGCAGGTGCTGCCCACCCCCGGCCCAGCCGCCTGTTCCATCGCACAGGCGCTTTTTGCCCCGCACACCGCGTTGGCACTGCAACATGCCGTTGGCCGCACCTCGGCGGAGTATGTCTGGGCATATCCGCCGGGCGTTCCGCTGCTGGCACCGGGCGAAGTGATCACTCCGGAATTCATCGCGGCCTGCACCGCCCTTGCTGCCTGCGGCACCCACCTGCACCACACTGGCCTTGGCGGTGGCTCCACTTTGGATGTTCTGCCATAGCACCATTCCTGTTGTGGGCAAAAAACTGCCCGCCTCCCCGCAAAAATCCCCGCTTTTGCTTGACAAACCCTATGGTTTCCGTGTATATTTAATATAATCTATATTTATAGAAGAGGTGAAATTTCATGAAGCACATTCAGACTCTGAACACCCGCGATATGGCTAAGAGCCTCCAGAACGGCGGCTGCGGCGAATGCCAGACTTCCTGCCAGAGCGCCTGCAAGACCAGCTGCGGCATTGCCAACCAGCCTTGCGAGAAGAAGTAATTTTTACTTGAACTGGCTTTCTGCCGGGACTGCCTTTTACCAAAAAGGCGCTCCCGGTTCTTTTTATGTAACCCCACTTTGATTCGGATATGAGGAATAGTATGATCCATCAATATAAACTCAACGGCTACAACATTGTGCTGGATGTCTACAGCGGCAGCGTTCACGCCGTAGACGAACTGGCGTATGCCGCCATCGCTCTGGTCGATGCCGGCCACCCCCGCGCAGAAGCTGCCGACCTGCTGGCAAAGAAATATGCTGACCATCCCGAAGTGACCGCCGAGGACATCAACGACTGCTTTGACGATATCGAAGAACTGAAGGCCGATGGCAAGCTGTTTGCCGAAGATATTTACGCTGACCATGCCTTTGACTTCAAGAATCGTTCCACCGTTGTCAAGGCACTCTGCCTGCATGTGGCCCACACCTGCAATCTGAACTGCGAATACTGCTTTGCCGCCCAGGGCAAGTTCCACGGCCAGTCCGGCCTGATGAGCTTTGAGACCGGCAAGCGTGCGCTGGATTTCCTGGTGGAGCACAGCGGCACCCGCCACAACCTGGAGGTTGACTTTTTCGGCGGCGAACCGCTGATGAACTTTGAGGTCTGCAAACAGCTGGTTGCCTATGCTCGCAGCATTGAAAAAGAAAAAGGCAAAAACTTCCGCTTCACCCTGACCACCAACGGCATCGGCATCACCGATGAAGTCATTGAGTGGGCCAACAAAGAGTGCTACAACGTGGTTCTTTCTCTGGATGGCCGCAAGGAGGTCAACGACCGTTTCCGCAAGGATATTGCAGGCCGCGGCAGCTATGACCGCATTGTGCCCAAGTTCCAGCAGCTGGTCAAGGCCCGCGGCGGTAAGGGCTACTACATGCGCGGCACCTTCACCCATTACAACACCGATTTCACCAACGACCTGTTCCACATGGCGGATGATCTCGGCTTTGACGAGCTTTCCATGGAGCCGGTCGTGAGCAAGGCCGGCAGTCCCGAAGCCCTGACCGAAGCCGACCTACCCATCCTGTTTGACCAGTATGAGCTGCTGGCCAAGGATATGCTCCGCCGTGAAAAAGCCGGTCATCCCATCACCTTCTACCATTACATGATCGACTTGGCCCATGGCCCCTGCATTTACAAGCGCATTTCCGGCTGTGGTTCCGGCACCGAATATATGGCCGTTACCCCCTGGGGCGACCTGTACCCCTGCCATCAGTTTGTCGGCGACCCGGATTACAAGCTGGGCGATATCTGGAACGGCGTTACCAACACCGAACTGCGGGATGAATTCAAGCTGTGCAACGTGTACGCCCGCCCCGACTGCAAGGATTGCTGGGCACGCCTGTACTGCGCGGGCGGCTGCGCCGCCAACGCCCTGCACGCCACCGGCGATATCCACGGTGTGTATGAATATGGCTGCGAAGTGTTCCGCAAGCGCATTGAATGTGCCCTGATGATCAAAGTAGCCGAAAGCCTTGATCCCGAGCTGGCAGGCCGCGCCGCAACGGCAGCTCCTGCCACCGACGAGGACTGTGGCGACTGTTCCTCCTGCGAATAATTTCCTTTTCCCAGGGTGTATCTGAAAAGTCGAAAATATCGGCTGTTTCTTTGTTTTCAGATACACCTTAACCGCCTTAACCGCCGAGCCAGCAAAATCGGCGTTTCTTGTTTATCCCCGCACCAAATCTTCCATCAAATTCATCTGGCAAAGCCGGAACAAGGAGCGTAACTTGTATGGAATACCGTGTCTGCCGCAATAACCCTGCCCCCTATAATGACCTCAACGGCAAAATCAGCCTGCTGGGTCTTGGCACCATGCGCCTGCCCCTGCGGGACGCCGCCGACCAGACCAGCATTGACGAGGAAAAGGCACAGGAGATTTTTGATTATGCCTATGCCCACGGCGTGAACTATTTCGATACTGCCTACCCCTACCACGGCGGCATGAGCGAAAAGTTCTGCGGCAAAGCTCTGGCCAAGTATCCCCGCGCCAGCTATCACCTTGCCAGCAAACTGCCCGGCTGGCTGTTGAAATGCGATGAGGATGTGCCCCGTATTTTTAACGAGCAGTTGGCCAACTGCCGCACTGATTACTTTGATTTTTACCTTGTTCACTCTGTGCATGAAAGCAGCTGGTCCAATTACGTCAAGTACCACGCCTATGACCAGCTGAACGAGCTGCGCAAGGCGGGCAAAATCAAGCGGCTGGGCTTTTCTTTCCATGGCAGCGCTGAGCAGCTGTCAGAGATCCTTGCTGCAGGCGATTGGGATTTTGTACAGCTGCAGCTCAATTATTTTGACTGGGACTATCAGCAGAGCCGCAAAAAATACGAGCTGTGCGCCGCTGCCGGGCTGCAGGTCATCGTTATGGAGCCGGTGCGCGGCGGGATGCTGAACACCCTTTGCCCTGAAGCCGCCGCCCTGCTGCATCAGGCCGCCCCGGAAAAGAGCCTGGCCAGCTGGGCCATTCGCTGGGTTGCCAGCCTGCCCAATGTGCTGTGCGTACTTTCCGGCATGACTACCCTGGAGCAGGTACAGGATAACGTGGCTTCCATGGATCCCTTTATTCCGCTTTCCACCACCGAGCAGGATACCCTCGCCCGTGCGCTGGATGTGTTCAAGGCCCAAAAGCTTGCCCCCTGCACGGCCTGCAAGTACTGCATGCCCTGCCCCGCCGGGGTCAACATTCCGGGCATGCTGCACGCCTGGAACGAATACCGCCTGTGTGGCGACCGCCTCGCCACCCTAAAAGAGGAATATGAGGACGCCCCCGCCGCCACCCGCGCCGAGCATTGCATCAAGTGCGGTGCCTGCCTGCCCAAATGCCCCCAGCACATCGACATCCGTTCCATGATGAGCACCATCTGCGATACGCTGTGATTTTTGGATTTACGGGGGATTTTTCCAACCTTTTTGAAAAAAGGCTTCGGCGAAAACCTTTAATCCAATAGGTACAATCGTATAAATAAGGCGCACCACGGGGATTATTCTGTGGTGCGCCTGTTTTTTGTTGTTCCTGTTTATGATCCCTGCCTATGCGGAATTACAGCAGGTTCAACCCTTGCCACGAACTTTTTCCCGCCGTCCCATTCCGAATTCCTAATTTCTCATTTCTAATTCCTAATTTTTCCCCTCTCCGCGTAAAATGCCAAAAGCCCGATGTCAACACGGCATCGGGCTTTTGGATTTTCTGCATATAAAACGTTAAGGCAACACCGCACAATTCCCGCCTTACGGCTTAAGCACCGCTCCGGCAGCTGCGGCACGGCATCTGCGTTGCCAAAATGCTCGATAATGTCGGGTTGCGGTACCCGCATCGTGCTTCGGGGGCAAAAGCCCCTCGCACTCTGCGACCGCTGCCCCTGCTTCGGTTCGCTGTTTCCGCCACTGGCGGCGCTCACCTTTGCAGCATCCAGTATTATCTGCGCTTTTGGCTTGGCATCTGCCGCACCTCGCTCGCCGTATCGGCACTTAGAATTATGCGGTATTGCCTTAATTTACTTATCCTGCGCGTTATGCTTCGCGGCAAACGGCAGCTTGCCATAGATTCCGCCGGTCGTCTCCTTGGCGGCACAGATTTTATCTGCCAGGCACACCAGCCACGCTTCACGGCAGGTGGGTGGGATGGGGGTTAAGGGGAACATGTGCTTTTTGATGATCTCCCGCTCCACCGGGGTCAGCTTCCAATCCTCGCTTGCGTTGTACAGGGCGGTGCCTGGGTGGGTAAAACCGTGCCAGTGGTGGCCGTTGGCTTTATCGTGCCAGTCATACAAAAAGTAATCATGCAGCAATGCACCGCGGATCAGCGCCCGCTCGTTTACGCGCAGGTGCAGCGTTTCCGCCAAGACGCAGGCGGTATCCGCCACGCTGACGCAGTGGGCATACACGCTGACCTTGCCGTGCTGGATGCACCGCCGGGTTGCCGTGTAGCGGCCCTCTTTTTCCAGCCGGGCGGCTGCGGCTGCCACGCGGGCTTCGATTGCCCTGCGGCGTTCCCCGCTCAACTGAAGGTCACCACATCATCACGCGGGGCCGCGGCAGGCTCCACGTTGATGGCCGTCAGCACCGGGCCGACAGAATCCGGGGTCTGGCCCTTGTAAATCGGGTGGTATTTCAGGTTCACCTTTGCCGTTACCGTGATCCAGTCACGCTGCTTCAGGTTCTTGTACTCCGCGTACTTGCAGGGGAAGCCCACAAACTGGATATCCTGCACGCAGCAGGTCATGGCAAAGCGGCCGGGCACAAAGCTGTCCTTGCCGGCGCGGTTGGTCTGGCACACCTGAGCCAGGAATTTCACCGTTTTGCCGTCGTACTTCTGCATCTCATCCATGCAGTCCATATACCACACGCCAAAGAACTCTTCGGGAATCTCGATCACCGGGGCGTTTACATCGAACGGCAGCGGGTCCGGGATATCGTCATAGGCAACGCTGCCATCCTTGAACTCATAGGCGATATCGCAGCGGCGGCTGGCCTGGCGCACCAGCTTGTGGATCAGCTGGTGGCTTTCGTCATCGTTTACCGCCTCGGCACGGTTCACCACCAGCAGCTCGCTGCCGCGCAGCTTGTCCAGCAGCAGGCCGCGCATGGCATTGTCGTTGGCATAGGTCTTGATGGTAGTGCCGTCTGCGGTGGCCAGGCACTGGTAAATCAGCCAGTTATCCGGCAGGGCATCGTACAGCTCCTGCACCAGCCACATGCCGTTGTATTCAATGATCACACGCCCACAGTCAGACTTTTCAGCCAGCTGCTGCAGGTGTTCGCGGTTCAGTTCCGCTTTGTCCTCAATGGTGGCAACGGTCACGCCGCCAAAAGCAAATCGCTCGGAATCATATTCCTCTTCGCCTTCCTCACAGATCAACAGCAGCGTTTTGTCGCCGGAATCAAACTGCGGGTCCTCCATTGTTTCCTGAATAAACTTGGTTTTGCCGCTTTCCAGCATACCCACAAAGAGGTAACAGGGAATCTCTTTCTGCGCCATGTTTTACTCCTTTACAAATCAGGCGTGGAACAGCTCTTCCACCTCATGTTCCTTCAGCTGGGAACCGATCACGCACACCTTGCCGGTAACATCGGGGCCGCAGGTGCGGATCTCATGCTCACCGGGCACCATGTCGAACTCGTACCAGGTGTCGCCGCCGTCCACAATGCCCTTGGCACGCAGCACAGCGCCGTACTCGCCGGAATCCAGCGTGGTCAGGATGCTCTCCAGCTCGTCATGGCTGTACTTGTGGGCAGTCTCGTGGCCCCAGCTGGTGAACACTTCGTCCGCATCGTGGTCATGATGATGGTGATGATGGCCGCAGCAGCACTCGCCGTCATGGTGGTGCTCATGCTCGTCATCGTCATCGTCGTCATCATGGTCGTGGTGGTGATGGCAGCATTCGTGGCCGTGGTCATCATCCTCGTCATGATGGTGGTGATGCTCGTGCTCATCCTCATCATCGTCGTCATCATCATGGTCGTGGTGATGGTGGCAGCACTCGTGGCCGTCCTCATCATGGTCATGGTGGTGGTGATGATGATGCTCTTCCTCATCCTCGTCCGCATGGGCAGCATTGGAAGCCTGTGCTTCGCTCAGAAGCTCGGCAACCAGGTCGCGCTTACCATCCATAACGGAAACGATCTGTGCACCGGTCAGTTCGTTCCAATCGGTGGTCACAATGGTGGCGGTGGGGTTCTTTTCCTGGATCAGGGCAACAGCTGCGGCAACCTTCTTCTCGTCTGCGCTGCCGGTGCGGCTCAGGATGATGCAGGATGCGTGGCTGATCTGGTCGTCATAGAACTCGCCAAAGTTCTTCATATACATTTTGACCTTGTTCACATCGGCCACGGTCACAAAGCTGTTCAGGCTGACCGGCAGGGTCTCGCCCACACCCTCAACAGCGCGGGTCACATCACTCAGCTTGCCAACGCCGGAAGGCTCGATCAGGATGCGGTCAGGGTGATAGGTCTCCACGACCTTTTTCAGCGCCTCGCGGAAATCGCCCACCAGAGAGCAGCAGATGCAGCCGGAGTTCAGCTCGTTGACCTGAATGCCAGCCTCACGCATAAAGCCGCCGTCAATGCCGATCTCGCCGAATTCGTTTTCGATCAGCACGATCTTTTCACCCTGGAACGCTTCCTTGATGAGCTTTTTGATCAGGGTCGTTTTGCCTGCACCCAAAAAGCCGGAGAAAATATCAATTTTAGTTACCTGTTCTGCCATGGTAATATTCCCTTCTATCTTAAAGTTTGTCTGTGTTGTTAGCAATCTTGTTTTCTTACTGCTAACCTTATTATATCAAACCCGTCAAGAGCTTTTCGCCCATTTGGGCCTGCCAAAATTTGAAATTTTTGAAAACTTCTTGCCCTGTCAGCGCCTTTTTGCCGCGGCGTTTCCCCCGTTTGCTGCAAAATTCTCTCACCTTTCAGCAGTTTGCCCGAAAAACCGCCCAGTATCGCCTGAAAAACCGTTTTTTCTATTGAATTTTGCGCCGGGCGCGTGTTACACTTGATGTATGCTGTTTTTACCGGAATTTTGCCTTGTTCACGCCCTGTTTTGGAGGTGAGCACCTTGCCCGCTGCCCCTGCATCCCGCGCCGCCGGGCGCGAAGTGACCTCCGTGGAACTGTTCCGCCTGCTGCCCGCCCATTTCGCCGCGGTACTGGTTTGTACCCTGCTGGGAGGTATTCTGGCCTTTGCTGCCGCACGCCTTGCCCCGCGCAGCTACCAGGCCGAAGCCCAGCTGTATGTTGCCGCCGCACAGGAGGGGCTGACCTCCGGCTATGCGGAACTGCAATTAACGGCTGATTATCAGGAGCTTTTGACCAGCCGCACCATGCTGGAATCCGTTATTTCCACCCTTGGCCTTTCCACGGATACTGCCCACTTAAAAGACCAGATTACCATTCTGCACCCGGCAGATACCCATATTCTGCGCATTGTTGCGGCCGATTCCTCCCCACAGCGCGCAGCAGATATTGCCAACGCACTGGCTGCCCTTGCGTTGGATGATCTTTCTGCCCGCATGGGCACTACCCCGCCCCGCCTGGTGGAGCAGGCAGCCCCGTCGCAGCGCTTTTCCGGGCCGGGGGCTGTGTTCCACGCAGCGTTTGGCGCTGGCATCGGCTTTTTGCTCTGCTTTGCTTTCCTCTGCCTGCATTACCTGCGGGATGACCACATTTATACGGCGGACGATCTGGCCCGTTGCCTTGGCTCTTCGCCGCTGGCCTGCATCCCGGATGCCACGCCCCGCCGCCTCCATACCCGGAAAGGCGGCCGCCCATGAAAGAACTTGCTTTGAACCACCTGCCGGAGCTGGCACCCCGGACGGTTGAATCCCTGAATCTGCTGCGCCTGCGTCTGGAACAGACAGCCCCAGACGCCAAAATCATTCTGCTCACCAGCACTACCCCGCAGGAAGGTAAAACTACTCTGGCTTTGCAGTTCTGGCGGCTGCTTGCCGGGCTTGGCCAGCGCTGCCTGCTGGTTGACGGTGACCTGCGCCATTCCGGCATCTGCCGCCAGTGCGGGCTGACCGGTGAACACAAAGTGCCGGGTCTGGCACACTATCTTTCCGGCAGCGTTCCTCTGGAGGAAGTTCTCTACCACACCGAGATCCGCGGCACCTGCCTGGTTCCGGCCTCCGGCACCACCAGCCGCCCGGCCCTGTTGCTGGAACACCCCCGTTTTGCCCGCATGGTGGAAAGCTGTGCACCAAAGTTTGCTTATCTTTTGGTCGATGCTCCAGCCCTGAGCGAATGCAGTGACGCTCTCAGCCTTGCCAAGGTATGTGACGGTGCCCTGCTTGTGGTACAAAGCGGCGGCGTTACCCACCAGGAGCTGCGCCAGGCGGCTCACCTTCTGCGGGGCTGCGGCCTGCCGCTGTTGGGCACTGTGCTGAACCGCACCACGTATTGACCTTTTATGAAAACATGTTAGAATGGACTTGTTCAACATTCTGCATATAAGGAGAGGACTATTTTGACGACCAATGAAAAAATCGCCGCTCTGCGCGCCGCTGCCCAGGCAGCCGGTGCCCACGGTGTTTTGCTGATGACCAGCGACCCCCACTCCAGTGAATATCTGCCCGCTTATTACAACAGCCTGCCGTTTTTCTCCGGCTTTACCGGCGAGAACTCCACCCTCGTTGTCACCCTGACCGGCAGCGCCCTGTGGTGCGATGGCCGTTTTTATGTTCAGGGTGACCGTCAGCTGGCCGGTACCGAAATTGAGTGCATGCACGCCGGTTCCGCCGGGGTGCCCACCGTGGAAGAGTACCTGACCGCCCATTTTGCCGCAGGCCAGACCCTGCTGCTGGATGGCAGCTGCGTGCCTGCCACCATTGCCAACGGCTATGCCGCCGCTCTGGCCAAGAGCGGTGCCAAGCTGGAAAGCAAGGATATCGTCTCCCCCCTGTGGGAGAGCCTGACCACCCGCCCCAGCCTGCCCAACACCCCCTGCGAGCTGCTGACTGTTGAGCAGACCGGCGCCACCGCCGCCCAGCGCATTGCCATGGTGCGTGACGAGCTGAAAAAAGCCGGCGCCACCGCCCTGGCCGTGACTGGTCTGGACTGTGTGGGCTGGCTGACCAACATGCGCGCACGCGACCTGCCCTGTACCCCGCTGGCCGTTGCTTATGCCCTTGTCACGATGGACAGCTGCACCCTGTTTATCGCCCCCGGCCGCCTGAATGATGCCGACGCAAAAACGTTGGCCGATAACGGCGTTTCCCTGCGCGACTACCCGGAGCTGATCGATACCGTACACGCTCTGCCCGCAGAGGAAGTGTTCCTCGTAGACGAGAAAGCCACCAACTATGACCTGTACTGCGCCCTGAACGAGCACAAGACTGTTACCGGTGCCGACCCGATTTTTGCACTGAAAGGTGTCAAAAACCCGGTCGAGCTTGCCAACATCCGCGAATGCCATGTGCGTGACGGCGTTGCCATGGTGCGTTTCCAGATGGACTTGGAAAAGGCCATCGCCGAGGGCAAAATCCTGCACGAGACTGACATTGAAAAGATGCTGCAAAAGCGCCGTGCCGAAATGCCCGGCTATTTTGAGGACAGCTTTGATACCATTGCCGCTTACGGCCCCAACGCCGCCATGATGCACTACCATGCCGAGGGCGAAGTGGACAGCGTGATTGAGCCGCGCGGCTTCCTGCTGGTGGATAACGGTGGCCAGTATGACTGCGGCACCACCGATATCACCCGCACCTATCCCGTCGGCCCCCTGACCGAGAACGAGCGCAAATACTACACCTGGACTCTGCAGAGCCACATTGACATTGCCCGCGCGGTATTCTTGGATTACTGCACCGGCTTTGCACTGGACAGCTTTGCCCGCGGCCCGCTGTGGGCACACAAAATCAACTACCGCTGCGGCACCGGCCACGGCGTTGGCTACATCTCCTCGGTGCACGAAGGCCCCCAGAGCCTGCGCCCCCAGAACCCCATTGTCTTCAAAGAGGGCATGACCATCACCGATGAGCCGGGCGTTTATGAGACCGATGAAGTCGGCATCCGCATTGAGAACGAGCTGGAATGCGTGGATGCCGGCACCAACCAATATGGTCACTGGCTGAAATTTGAGCCGCTGACCCTGGTGCCCATCTCCACCGAGCCGGTCATTGTGGACGAACTGACCCGTGACCAGATCAACTGGCTGAACGCCTACCATGCCCATGTATACGAGATGCTCAGCCCCCGCCTGACCGAGGAGGAAAAGACCTGGCTGAAAGCCAAGACTGCCCCCATCGACCGGTAAAGCTTTCTTTTCCGCATTTTTGAGTTATTTGGATCACTGAATTTATCGGCCCCTGCCGCACCAAGGCAGGGGCCGATTTTGTTTTGCCTTGGGCAACACCGCACAATTCCCGCCTTGCGGCTTAAGCACCGCTCCGGCAGC
>OLND01001324.1_pt1 | contig 26158 bp, 17 predicted proteins | sample 1672031 | NCBI WGS metagenome assembly OLND01 (sample SAMEA3136638, study PRJEB25190) | human gut metagenome | biome: human gut; feature: human-associated habitat; material: faeces | place: Austria | collected 2013 | reverse complement strand
TGAAATTCCATTTGAAGATGGTGAGATTATTATATCAAGAAGAATTACCAATCATCGTGTGATCAATAAAGTAAATGATATCAGTGTAACAATCGGAAGATTAAAAGAGCTTTCACCACTTCTTCTTGATCTTAGCGGGCAACATGAAAACCAGCTTCTTTTAAGACCGCAGAATCATTTAAAGATCATTGATAGTTACCACAGGAATCTGATTACGCCAATAAAAGAAAAAACAGCATCTCTTTATCATGAATACCAGGAACTTAGGCAAAAGCTTTCTGAACAGAATATGGGAGAAGAGCAGAGAATCCGAGAGATGGAGTTTTTAAAATATGAGATTCAGGAGATTGAAGAGGCCAATTTACAGTCAGGAGAGGACGAGACATTAGAAGCGCAATATCAGAAAGTGTCTCATGCGAGAGAAATTCTTTCTGATTGTTCAGCAGTACATGAAATGACGGCAGGACAAAGTGGCTGTGCAGGAGATTTGATTGGTTCAGCAGTACAAAAGTTATATACGGTAGAAAGCATAGATGCCGGAGCGAAGGGACTGACTGAACAGCTACAAACGATAGATTCGTTGCTTAATGATTTTAACAGAGAGCTGTCTGGATATATTGATTCTATGGAATTTGATGGAGAACAGTTTGCTGAACTGGAAGAACGGTTGAATCTTATTAATCATTTAAAAGCAAAATATGGAGATTCCATAGAAAAAATACAAAAATATCATGATGACAGCGTTGAAAAATATGAAAAACTTTCCAATTATGAAGAGTATATTTCCAAGATAAAAAGGGAATTATCTAAAGTAAGAGAAAAACTGGATATACAGTGCGATAAACTGACTTCTTTGCGAAAAGATGCGGCAATTCCTTTAACACAGTTGATTAAAGAAGCGTTGCGTGATCTTAATTTTTTAGATGTAGAATTTGAAATTGCCTTTGAGCAGTCAGCACAGTACTCTCCTTATGGAAGAGATACGGTTTGTTTTATGATTTCTACGAATCCTGGTCAGGCAGTCAGACCATTGCATGAAATCGCATCTGGCGGTGAACTTTCCCGAATCATGCTGGCAATTAAGTCGATTCTTGCAGATGAAGAGGGAATAGAAACATTGATTTTTGATGAAATCGATACCGGAATCAGCGGACGAACGGCGCAGAAAGTTTCGGAAAGGCTTGCCTGCATCGCGAAAAAGCGACAGGTAATCGCTATTACACATCTGCCTCAGATTGCGGCAATGGCAGATGCACATTATCTTATCGAAAAGACAAGTGATTCAAATTCTACGATCAGTAATATTTATTTACTTACTGAAGAAGAATCTGTAAAAGAACTTGCCAGAATGCTTGGCGGTGTTCGTATTACAGATGCCGTTTTACAGAATGCAAGGGAAATGCGGCGGCATCCCTTGAACCCTGCCGCCCCGGAGGCAGGTCGCCCGAACGCGCTAGCTTATGTACCGACCGCTTCGCTTGCCGCGATGTCTCCCGGAACCGCTCGACAACGACCGGCGTTACTAGGTACATGATAGTTATGCACATGGTTTGCGAAATATAAAAAACTGCCCAATTTCCGGTTTGCAAAATCCCTGAAACCATCTATTCTCCGGTCTGCAAAATCCTCGACAGTGGAGTAGTGTACTGTCCGGGGTAAATGGCGGCATTCCTCGGTGCGTCTTAATGCTATCCGCGTCGATCTCGCCAGATGTTCGAAGTTCTTTGATGCGTTTTCCGATCAGATGCCTCGGACACCACTTGTCCGATCTTGTGGAAATCGCTTGAAGCGGGCCGCTTTCTCGAAGATACGGGGGTTTCGGCTTCCGGTATACTTGCCCGCTATGAAATCGCTTCTGAACCTATACGAACGCTACGCCAGCCTCGCCCAGCTTTCGCGGCGCCGCTCGCGCACGGCCGCGTTCCGCGCGCATGGCGAAGTAGACTACGGCGTGTGGAAAGGCTGGCGCTGAGCCGGCGCCCACGGGTGATGCGCGTCCGCTGACGCGTCCCCGGCAGCTTTCATTCCCCTCGAAATCCCCTACTCGACGACCGACCGCCGCTTCGGCGCGGCTTGGTCTTCGACGCGTTCGCAAAGGAAGTTGATGCGCTCTTGAACGAGCAACAATTGATAGCCCAGCAGCACAAGGTGACCCGCAAGGAGATCACCGTCATCGGCATCGTGCTGGCCGGTGCGTTCCTCGCCATCCTGAACCAGACCGTCCTGTCGCCCGCGTTGCCGAAGCTGATGGACGCATTTTCCATCTCGGCCGGCACTGCGCAGTGGGTGACGTCCATCTACATGCTGGTCAACGGCATCATGGTGCCTATCACCGGGTTCCTCATCGACCGTTTCTCCACGCGCAAGCTGTTCTTCGTCTCGCTCGTCTCGTTCATCGTGGGCACGGCGCTGTGCGCAGCGGCCCCCTCATTCGAGCTCCTCATCGTGGGCCGCGTGCTGCAGGCGGCCGGCGCAGGCGTGCAGCTGCCGCTCGTGGGCGTGGTGCCCATGCTCATCTTCCCGCCCGAGAAGCGCGGCACGGCCATGGGCATGGCCGGTATCGTGATGAGCTGCGCGCCGGCGGCCGGCCCCGTGCTGGCCGGCGGCATCATCGACGCGTGGGGTTGGCGCATGATGTTCTGGGCGATGATCCCACTGGCCATCCTCGTGCTGGTGGTGAGCTTCTTCCTGCTCACGAACGTGGGCGAGCTCAAGCGCCCACACCTCGACGTGCCGTCCATCATCCTGTCCACGTTCGCGTTCGGCGGCCTGCTGTACGGCTTCTCCAGCGCCAGTACGCTGGGTTGGAGCAACGCCGTGGTCATCGGCAGCATCGTGGTAGGCGTGGTCGCGCTCGCGTGGTTCATCCATCGCCAGCTGCACATCGACGAGCCGCTGCTGCAACTGCGCGCCCTCAAGACGCCCACGTTCGCGTACTCGGCCGTCATCGTGACGGTGGTCAACTCGGCGCTGGCCGTGGGCAGCGTCATCCTGCCCATCTACCTGCAGAACGTTTTGGGGCTGACGGCGTTCGAAACCGGCATCCTCATGACGCCTGGCGCCGTGGCCACCATTTTCCTCAGCCCTATCAGCGGCATGCTGTTCGACAGGTTCGGCCCGCGCGTCATCGCCATCGTGGGCCTGACGGGGCTCGCCGGCTCGCTGGCGGCGCTGTCCTTCGTCGACGACAAGACGACGGTCGCGTACCTCGTGGTGTTCTACGTCATCCAATCTTCGGGGCTGACGCTGGCGAACATGCCGGTGACCACCTGGGGCATCAATGCGCTGCCGAACGACATGATCGCGCACGGCAACGCTATCAGCAACACGGGTCGCCAGGTGGGCGGCGCGGTGAGCACGGCGCTCATCGTGACGGTGATGACCATGGTGACCGCGGCGAACGCCGAGGCTGGCCCCGTGGCGTCCACGGCGGCGGGCATCGACGTGGCGTACGGCATCTCCGCGGCGGTGGCGGCGGTCGCGCTGATCATCGCCATCTTGAAGGTGCGCAACGTGAAGAAGCGCACCGCTACCGCGCCGGCGCCGCAAGTTGGGGCGTCCGGGAAGACGGAGGCCGAGGCGCCTGTGAAGGCGACGGTCGCCGTTGCGGCCGCGTGCATGGAGGAAGCGACGGAAGGGGCGGGACGATGAACCGCACGATAGGCGACATCATGGAGCGGGACGTGTACACGTGCCGCTACGACCAGAACCTCGGCGAGATCGTGGCCCTGTTCAACGACCTGGGCACGAGCGGCCTCGCCGTCATCGACGAGGACCGGCACGTGGTGGGGTTCATCAGCGACGGCGACATCATGAAGGCGGTGGCCGCGCAGAAGACGCGCTCCATCTTCGGCGGCGGCTACGCCAACATGGTGCTGTACGATAACGAGTCCTTCGAGGAGAAGGTCCGCGCGCTCAAGCACCGCAACGTCATGGAGCTGGCCGTGCAGAAGGTGCTGTGCGCAACGGCCGACCAGGCCGTAGGCGAGATCGCCGACGTGCTGGCGAAGAAGAAATTCAAAAAGGTGCCGGTCATCGACGAGGACGGCAAGCTCATTGGCGTGGTGCGCCGCGCCACCATCACGCGCTACCTGTTCGACGTGCTGTTCGGCGAGGAGAGCGCTGGGGAATAGGGCCGCAGGGACGGGCTTGACCCGGCGGCGATAGGGCCGAAGCCTGGGGCGATAGGGCCGCAGCTCGGGGTGATAGGGCAGTCGCTGTTCGGGGCGGCACCGTGGCTATCGCGCGGGGCCAATGCCCGATGGCTGTGCTCGTTGGTCGCTAAAAGTCCTTCCGGTGCACACTATTCACCAGTTTTATACCGTTTTCCGGTCTCAAGGCAGGAGATAGGGCGAGCTTTAAGGAATGGGTCGGGAAAATGCCTGATGGCGAAACTGCGGAAAGCGGGTGGCGCCCAAATTTTGCAATAATCGGTGATTAGTGTGCACCGGAAGGCGACCGGACCCAACCTTTGTCGACTCGCCATAGGTCATTTGCCGCTCGCACCGCTTATACTTGCGAAAATGGGCAGCGTGCCAATTGGCGATGCGGCCACGCGGTTGGAAGGAGCGCGGTATGAAGGTGATCGTCGTCGGATGCCATGGGCAGATAGGCCAGCCCATCTGCCGGTTCGTGGACGAGCGCGAGGGCATGGAGCTCGTTGGCGGCGTGGGGCCCGCAGGGCGCGACTACATCGGCCGCGACCTCGGCCAGGTGGCAGGCCTCGGGCGCGACCTCGGCATCCCGGTGACGGACGACCTCGCGTCGATCATCGGCGAGTGCGACGCGCTCATCGACGTGTCCAGCGTGGAGCAATGTCTTGAAACGCTCGACCTGGCCGTCGAGCACGGGAAGGCTCTCGTCACCGCCAGCACCGGCTTCACGCTCGAGCAGTTTGCGCGCTTCGAGGCGGCGGGCGAGCGTATCCCCGTCATCTTCAAATGCAACACCTCCAAGATGGTGAACGTCATGCTCGCGCTCGTGGAGACGGCCGCGCGCGCCCTTGCGGACGAGTGCGACATCGAGATCATCGACCAGCACGACCGCGACAAGCTGGACGCGCCCAGCGGCACCGCCGTCATCATCGGCACCATGATCGCCGAGCTCAAGGGCACCACGCTGGACGATCTGGCCGAATACGGCCGCGGCGGCCACGGCGCGCGCAAGCCCGGCGGCGTGGGCTTCCACTCGCTGCGCGCCGGCGACATCACGAGCGACCACAAGGTGTACTTCGGCGGCCTGGGCGAGCGCCTGGAGATCACGCACTACTCCTACAGCGACGACTGCTTCGCCCGCGGCGCCGTCGATTGCGCCCAGTTCCTCGACGGCAAGCCCGCCGGCGTCTACTCTATCCAGGACGTCTTCGGGCTGCGCTAAATGCCTCTCGAGAACCGGAAGATCCTTTGGCGCCCCTCTCCGGGGCGCCCGCATGCTCTGAACCGCTTCTTCAAATGGGAGCCGCGAAGGCTCGCATCGCGGGAGCGCTTCGGCCCGGCAACGCCTTAGAGGAATCGGCGGGGACCTCGGAGCCACCTCCGCCGGGCCGCCTACGATAGCCGCGGATAATGACGGCATTCGAAGGAGCCTAGCGCTTCAAGGAGGTTGGTTCTATGGATCTGGTGTATCTGCAACTGCCGCTCGTGTTCTTCACGGCGGCCGCGCCCATGGCCTCGGGCGCGTTCATCGGCTTGGCCATTGCATTCCTCACGACGCGCTTCTCGGCGGAGACCTTGCGGCGCATCGACCGCTGGACGCTTTTGCCCCTGGTCATCCTGGCAGTGGGTGTGATCGCGGCCGTCGCGTTCATGAACACGCCGCAAAGCGCGCTTCTGGTTATCCAGGGGATAGATCCCGGGGCGTTCGGGTTCGCGGTGTTCATGGCCGTGGCGTTCGCCGTCGTGGCGTTGGTGTACTGGGTCGTGGCCATGGTCGGCCGGCTGTCCGACGGCGCGCGCAAGGCGTTCGCCACGGTGGTGGCCGTGCTGGCGGTGGTGTACTCGGTGGCCATCGGCGTGGCCTACATGATGTCGGACGTCCCGCTGTGGGCCTCGGTCATCGTGCCCCTCGGGTTCGCCGGCTTCAGCCTGGCAAGCGGTGTGCCGCTGGGAATGCTCGTGCTCGCTGCTTCGAGGGCCCTCCCCGAGGCGCGCGAGACGCGCTTCGGCACGGCAGCGCTCGTCACGGCGCTCGTGGGCGCGGTGGTGTCCATCTTCGCCGTCACGGTACAGCTCATGAACGCCCAAGCCACGGTGGCTGCGATCTTCCCCGGCGCCGATGCCTTGCCAGGCGCATGGGTGTACCTTATCGTGTCCATCGCCGGTTTCGTAGTGGCGCTCGCCTGCATGCGCGGAGCGTTGAGCGGGCCGCTCTCTGGCCGCTCCGCGGCGCCCCTCGGCAGCACTGCGGGCGCTGCGGCCATGCCGTGGAACAGCGTCGATTCGGCAGCTGCCAGCCCGGCGGCCGAGGGCAACGTGGTCCCGGACCTCGAGGCGCGCTATCGCAGGCAGGCTGCGACCGATGCGACCAAGGCCGTTCCCTACCTGGTCCTGGGCAACGTGGCGGTGTTGGCCGCGCTCGTTGCCGCCCGTGTGCTGTTCTACGCCATGCAGTTCTAAAGGCGCAGCGTTCGTCGGGACCGTGCCGAAAGTCGCGAGATCGAGGCTCGCTTGGGCTCGCTAGGGTTCCGCACAGGCTCTGCCTTCGTTCAACCCGTGAAAGACGAATGAGACCGCCCCGCTGCTCGCGGGGCGGTCTCATTATGGAGGGCAGTGTCAAAGCACGCTGCCCCAATACACGAGAAAAGCGCTCTCCCGAGTCACCGTTTCGATCGCTCTGAAGTGTTTTTATTGGGTTGGGGACCTGCTCCTCATGGCGCTCCAAGGCTTTAGACTGTGTTTGCCCAGTTCGGCGTAAACGGATTGCCCTCATCGGATCCGAGCGAGCTTCAAAGCGGCCAAAACGGTGACTCGGAGGGGTCGAAATTCCGTAGAAGGGAAGAGCGAAGACTGCCCCCGGGCGCATCTGGCTGGAGCGACGCGGCCGCGAGCCGAAAGTAGGCGAGGGAAGAAGCTTCTGCGTAGCAGGCTGTACGGTCGGCGCATGCGCCCTGCGAACAGCCCTAGCCTTCCAGCTCGCTTGGGTCGAACGAGTCGATGAGGTCCAAAAGCTCCTGTTTCTTATGGATGTCCAGCTTGGTATAGATGCGCTTGGAGTGCGTGCGGATGGTGTTCTCGGACACCACGAGGTCCTCGGCTATGCGGGCGACGGTGTTGCCGCGCGCAATGAGCTCCATGACCTCGGTCTCGCGCGCGCTCAAGCGGTAGTGCTGGCGCAGCAGCTCGGCCTGCTTCGAGATGCGGTCCTGGTAGAAGGGCTCGCTTGCGACAGGGACGCGCTTGCCCTTCGCAGCGGGGTCTGCCTTTGCAGAGGGGGCGGCCTTCGCGGCGGGCCGCGTCGCCTCTCCGGCGGGCCGCAGCGCCACCAGCTCGATGCTCTCCGCGTCGCTGCTGCGGCTGAATATCCGGCGGAACCCGCCTTGCCCCACGAAGTACATGAGCCCCAGCAGGTACACGGCCACCAATGCCACCACGGCCACCGGCTCGATCCCCGTCACCATGATCTGCTCGGCGAACGACCCGCCGATGAACCCCACGTCGTGCAATGCGTACACCACGCCGCCGAAAAACCCGTACACGAACACGGGGTTGATGCCGCGGTCGCGCGATGCCTGTGCGCACTGTATCATCATGAGCACGATTGCCACGCTGTACACAGCGTACAGGATGGCTGCGAGCCACTGCGCGTACGCCACCATGAGGAACGGCAGCAGCAGAAACGACGTGATGACGAACGGGAACACCACGCGATAGGCGCCCACCACGTTCATGCGCAGGTTCTTGAACTGCCACAGCACCAGCACCGTCGCCGCCGCCACGAGCGAGCCGGCCATGGACAGCACGTTCACCAGCGCTCCCACCTGCGGCTCCCCGATGGCCAAGGAGCGCATGATGCCCGTGCAGAATCCGAGCGCCCCCACGCAGAACGCGCTGCGCCAGTAGTCGCGCACCACGGTGCGGTACACGTGCGGATGGTCGCGCGGCACGTCCTCGAACATGGGCTGGTCGCGGTCGATCTCGCGGCTTTTCAAAACGATGGCCAGGCCGAACAGCGGAAGGAACACGAGTGGGATGAGGTAGGCTGTGACCGCCTGCGGTATGAGGTACAGCGCGAAGTACATGATGGCCGCATAGGCCGTGCCCACGATGAGGTCGCGGTTGCCGTGGTCGGCGTCGAAGCTGGCGAACAGGCGCTGCCATAGCATGAAGAACCCCGCCGAGCCGAGCCCGAGCAGGCCACCTCCTACCACCACGAGCGGCAAGGCCCATGCGTCCAGGTAGATGGCGGCAATGAGGCAGTACCAACCCAAGAAGTATGGCGCGGCGGCCAGCATGACCATGAAGCGCCGTGTGGGCCCGGGCAGGAAGTACACGCCGAAGGCGCTGGCGAAGTAGCTCGCCGAGAACACGAGCGACTGCGCCAGAAAGAACCAGAACACGATCTCGGGTGTCTGGAACTCCAAGGGCAGGAACGGGAACACGCCTCCCCATACGCCGGCGGCGTTGATGGCCAGAAACAGCGCATAGCCGAGCGACGTGACGTTCGGTTTCAATATGCGGATGATGGCTGCTGGCTGCAAAGGGCTCCCCCGGTTTCATTGGCCATGCGACGAGAGACAGGAGTGCAGTATAGCCGATTGGGCTCGCCCGTGCCTGCCGAAGGGCCGTTGCACGTGTTACACCGGGGCAACGGTGCGCCCACGGTTCGTTGAATGCTCTGGTGGCCGGCATTGTTGCGGAAGCGGCGGCCGATACCATGACGTGATGGGTTGTGGAGCGGAGGGGGATGATGAAAGGAACAACGTGTCCTATGGATTTCACGTCGACGCCGTGCGCTGCATCGGATGCCGCGCCTGCGTGGACGCCTGCTGCGCGCAGTGCCGCGTGCCGGACGAGCTATCCTGCCGCACCGTGACCTCGTACGAAGGCGGCGTTTGGGAGGAGGCGCCCGACGGCACCTGCTCGCTCACCTTGTTCGCGTACTTCATCTCGGTAAGCTGCCTGCACTGCGCCCGCCCGGCCTGCATGGCCGTATGCACGGAGGAGGCGTTGCGCAGGCAGCCGGGGACCGGCCTCATGCGCGTGGTGTCCGCGCTCTGCACCGGATGCGGCGACTGCGCCCAGGCGTGCCCCTACGGCGTGGTGAAGATCGACCCGCGCCACGGCGTGGCCGTCATCTGCGATGCCTGCGCCGCCGTCATAGAGGCGGGCAGGCAGCCTGCCTGCGTGGAAGCCTGTCCCGAAGACGCGCTCCATTTCGGCGAGATAGGCGACCTCCAAGCCGCCTATGGCGAGCTTGCGAGCATCCCCCCGCTGCCACCCGCCGACGCCACGTATCCCAGCCTCGTGCTCACGGCGCCGCCGGCGCTGCTGAGCGCACTGCGTTGAGGCTTAGGGGCGGCGGCGCGAACTTGTCACATGCACCCCTCACATGCAGGCATTTGACCTGCGAATACTCAAAGTTCCCACATTTTATGTGACACGCGTTTTCTCCGATAAGGGTATGGTAGGCTCCGTTATGGAGCCGTTGCCGTCTTGGGGGGAACCCGGAAGGCGGAACCGGCAGGGCGTCCGGCGCGGGAGGCGCAGGGCGCATCGAGGACTATCGAAGGGGGAGTGTCATGTCAGACAACATGCCGAGTCTGAGCCGCCGTACGTTCATGAAGACGACCGGTGCGCTCGGCGCGCTGGCAGCCGTGGGCGGCAGCGTCGCCGCCACGAACACGCTCTTCGGGGCGGGCGTGCCGCAAGCGCATGCCGCCGCCGAGGAGACCGTCACGTGGGGCCATTGCGCCATCAACTGCCCGGGCCGTTGCAGCCTGAAGTTCCACGTGCAGGATGACGAAGTGGTGTGGGTGGACACCTACACGAGCAAGGATGCGGGCTTCGACGACCCACAGCCGCGCGCCTGCCTCCGCGGTCGCAGCTACCGCCGCTGGCTCGCCAGCCCCGACCGCATCAACTACCCCATGAAGCGCGTGGGGAAGCGCGGCGAGGGCAAATACGAGCAGATCAGCTGGGACGAGGCCATCGACCTTGCGGCCACGAAGCTCAAGGAAGTCATCGAGAAGTACGGCAACGAGGCTGTGTACGTGCCCTACGCCACCGGCGTGTCGGCTACCACGTCGCGTCCTTTCAACCGCTTCCTCAACCTCGTGGGCGGCTATCTGAACTTCTACAACAGCTACTCCACGGCGCAGATCTCCTGCATCACGCCGTATATGTACGGCTCCAAGGGCAACGGCGGCAGCTCGTTCAAGACGGCCGAGGACGCCAAGCTCGTGCTTATCTTCGGCTCCAGCCCCACCGAGACGCGCCAGGGTGGCCTGACCACGCACTACGACTGGGTGCACCTGCGCGAGCGCACGGGCGCGAAGATCTACATGATCGACTACCGCATGAACGACTCCATCTCGGGCCATTCCGAGCAGTGGCTGCCCATCAACCCGGGCACCGATGCGGCGCTCGTAGCCGGCATAGCCCACTACCTTATCAAGAACGACCTGGTGGACCTGGACTTCCTGCACACGTACTGCCAGGGCTACGACGAGGAGACCATGCCCGAGGCCTATCGGGGCAAGAACATGTCCTACTACGCCTACATCATGGGCGAGGGCTACGACATGGTGGAGAAGACGCCCGAGTGGGCCGCCAAGATCACCGGCATCCCGGCCGAGCGCATCGAGGAGCTGGCCGAGGAGATCGGCACGACGAAGCCCCTCTACGTGAACCAGGGCTGGGGCCCGCAGCGCCGCAGCAATGGCGAGTGGACGGCCTGGGCCATCATGGCGCTGCCCTGCCTGGTGGGCCAGATCGGCCTGCCCGGCACGAACAACGGCACCCGCGAGGACCGCACGAGCCCGGCGAGCGTGTCCATGGATGCCGGCAAGAACCCGGTGAAGACGTCCATCCCGTGCTTCCTGTTCACCGATGCCATCGACCATGGTACCGAGATGACGTCGAAGAACGCCGGCGTGAAGAACGCCGACGCGCTCAAGGTGAACATCAAGTACATGATCAACTACGCCGGCAACTGCCTGACCAACCAGCACTCCGACATCAACAAGGCGCACGACGTCCTGGCCGACGAGAGCAAATGCGAGTTCATCCTGGGCATCGACACGGTCATGTGCGACTCGCTGAAGTACTCCGACGTCATCCTGCCCGACCTGTTTCGCTTCGAGCAGACCTCGCAGATCTCCACCGGCTCCGACACGGGCTACATGATCACGGGCACGGCCTGCACGTCGCCCAAGTTCGAGCGCAAGACCGCCTACGAGATGGCCACGCTCATGGCCGAGAAGTTCGGCGTGGCCGACGAGTTCACCGAGGGCAAGACCGAGGAAGAGCGCATCAAGGAGCAGTACGAGAAGGCGCGCGAGAAGAGCCCGAAGCTCCCCACCTGGGATGAGGCTGTGGAGATGGGCGTGTATATCGAGGAGCACGCGCCGGTGGTGTCCATGAAGAAGTTCCGCGACGACCCGGTGGCGAACAAGCTGGACACGCCGTCCGGCAAGATCGAGATCTTCTCCGAGAAGCTGCTCAAGTTCACCGAGGGCTGGGAGCTCGAGGCCGACGACACGCTGCCCGGTCTGGACACCATGCCGCCGATCCCCGTGTACCTGCCCGAGTGGTACGGCGTGGAGAACACGACCGACGAGTACCCGCTCGCGCTGTCCGGCTTCCACTACCGCGGCCGCATCCACAGCTCGTGGGGCTTCATGCCCGAGCTCAAGGAGGTCAACCCGCAGGAAGCCTGGATCAACCCGGTGGACGCGGAGCCCCGCGGCATCGAGCAGGGCGACACGGTGCGCGTGAAGAACGAGTTCGGCGAGATCGAGCTTTTGGCCAAGGTCACGCCCCGCGTGGTTCCCGGCACGGTGGCGGTTTCCCAGGGCGCGTGGCACGACGCCGACATGGCGGGCGACCGCGTGGACAAGGGCGGCAGCATCAACACGCTCACGACCCAGCGTCCCTCGCCCCTGTCGAAGGGCAACCCGCAGCACACGAACATCTGCGAAGTCGTGAAGGCATAGCGGCGAGGAAAGGAGAGGATAGATCATGACGCATTACGCATTTTCTTTCGACGGCACTCGCTGCACCGGTTGCAAGACCTGCGAGATGGCCTGCAAGGATTACAAGGATCTTGACCTGGGCGTCGCGTACCGCAAAGTGTACGAGGTGACGAGCGGCGAGACGGTGAGGGATGCCAACGGCTGCTTCACCTCCACGTGCACGAGCTACCCGCTGTCGCTGTCGTGCAACCACTGCGACGACCCGGCGTGCACGAAGGTGTGCCCCACGGGCGCCATGCACAAGGATGCGGAGACGGGCCTCGTGTCCGTGGACGCCGACAAGTGCGTGGGCTGCGGCTACTGCCACATGGCCTGCCCGTACAACGCGCCGAAGGTGGACCGCTCCAAGGGCCACTCCGTGAAGTGCGACGGCTGCGCCGAGCGCGTGGCGGCCGGTGAGAAGCCGGTGTGCGTGGAGGCCTGCCCGGCCCGCGCGCTCGACTTCGGCACGGTTGAGGAGATGTCCAAGGTGGGCGAGCGCGGCAACATCGCGCCGCTGCCCGAGCCGCACTACACGAACCCGAACCTGTACATCAAGCCTTCCGCGGATGCCAAGCCTGCCGGCAGCGCCGACGGCAAGGTCGTCAACCCCCTGGAGGTGATGTAGCATGGAGGCCGCATTCGCCGAACTGCCTCTGGCGCTGTTCACGACCCTGGCCCCGATGGGCGCCGGCGCCTTCATCGCGCTCGCGCTGGCCTTCTTCACCACGACGTTCACTGACGATCAGGTGAAGAAGATCGATCGCATGACGCTCATCCCGCTCGTCGTGGTGCTCGTGGGCTTCGCCGCCTCGTTCTTCCACCTGGCCTCGCCGCTGCACGCGGCGGGCGTGTTCGCCGGCATCGGCTCCTCGCCGCTGTCGAACGAGATCCTCGTGGGCTCGCTGTTCGTGGTGCTGGCCCTGGTGTACGTGATCCTGGCACTGGCCGGCAAGCTCTCCGGCGGTGCGCGCAAGGGCTTCGTGGCCGTAGTGGCCGTGGCCGCCGCCGTGTTCGCCTGCTTCACTGGCATGGCCTACATGATGGAGACCATCGCCTCGTGGAACTCGCCGCTCGTGGTGGTGCAGCTGCTGGGCTTTGCCCTGCTGGGCGGTATGCCGCTGGGCACGCTGGTGCTGGGTCTTGCCGGCGCGCTCCCCGATGCGCTTAAGGGCTCGTTCAAGACGGTCGGCATCGTGGTGGCCGCGGCCGGCGCGGTGCTTGCCATCGGCGGGTTCTGCGTCCAGGTCATGGGCGTGGGCGGCATGGAGAACGCCCTCGTGTCCGGTGCCGACCTCGTGGCAGACGTCACCATCTACCTTGCGGTGGCCGTGGCCAGCCTCGTGCTGGCGGCGGCGGGCACCGTGGCGGCGCTTCTGGGCAAGAGCCCGGTGGCGATGGCCGGCTTCGGAGCGGTCATGGCCGTGATCGGCATCTTCGTCGCCCGCCTCGTGTTCTATGCCGTGCAGCTTTCCGTGGGCCTGAGCTTCTAGGGAAGGCGCGCCGGCACGGTTCCGAAACGAATACTTTGACGGAGGCAAGGTACGCTACAATGTGGCGTACCTTGCTGGTTTCGACGGAGGGGACGAACTATGGACGAGAACATGCAGGACGGCCGGGACATGCTCGAGGGCATAGCCTTCGTGGGCGAGACGCTGGGACCGTTCTTCCTACAGGACCCGAAGACGGGCGAGGCCGGCGCGGCGTTCCAGGCGCTGGCAGCGCTCGACGTGGATGCAGCCGCCGCGGAGTGGCCGTTCGCGGAAGAGACCGAGGCGCATGGCGACCTGGCGCTCATGAAAGAGGGGCTTGCACGCGGTATCGAGGACGACGACCTGGTGTGGGAGTACCGCCGCCTGTTCGTGGGCCCGGCGCCGAAGCCGGCACCGCCGTGGGGCTCGGTGTACACCGACCGCGAGTGCGTTGTGTTCGGCGAGAGCACGCTCGCGCTGCGCGCCTGGATGCGCGCGCAGGGTATCGAGCGGCTCGTGGACGACAAGACCCCCGAGGACCACATCGGCCTCATGCTCGTGCTCATGGCGTGGATAGCCCGCAACCGCCCCGAGGCGTTGGACGACTTCCTGCGCCTGCACCTGCTGCCGTGGTCGTCGCACTTCCTGGACGAGCTGGCCGAGGCCGCGGAGCAGCCGTTCTACGAGGGACTAGCGCGCCTGGCGAAGGCGAGCCTCGAGGGCATCCAGTCCGAGCGCGCCCTCGACGTGGCCTACCCGCGGTTCTACCGCTAGGAGGGGCCATGCTGTCGGGGATGGGCACGGCGCTGGGCGAGATAACGCTCGTCCTGTTCACGACGCTCGCACCGTCGGGCGTCGTCGCGTTTATCCTCATGGGCCTGCCGCTTCTTCGGACGGACGTGCCGGTCGACGCGCGGCGGCGCATCAACCAGTTCCTAAGCATACCGCTGGTCACCACCATGGTGGGGCTCGTGGCCTCGGCCACCCACTTGGGCAATCCGGCGAACGCTCTCTACGTGTTCCTGGGAGTGGGCCGCAGCCCGCTTTCCACCGAGGTGTTCTGCGCCGTGGTGTTCTTGGCTCTGGCAGGGGTTTACTGGCTCTACTCGTTCGCCGAGCAGCCGCGCGTCGGGCTGCAGCGCCCCTGGATGGCGCTGGCCATGGCGGCGGGCATCGTGTTCGTCACGTCCGTGGCCTTCGCCTACAGCGCCGAGACCATCGTGTCGTGGTACACGGTGTACGTTCCGTTGAACCTGTGGCTGAACGCGCTGGTGGGCGGTCCGGTTCTTGCGCTCGTGGGCCTGCGCGCCGCGCGCTGGGAGCCGGCGTGCGGCCGTTTCGGGCGCACGCTGCTGGCGCTGTCGGCGGCGGCCCTTGCCGCGAACCTCGTGTCGTTCGGGCTGCAGAGCGCTGACTTGCCGCGCATTGCGAACGCGTTCCTCGCCGCCTCGGATCTCGTGCCGTATTACGGTCTCATGATCGCCGCGTTCGGCGTGCTGGCGCTCGCGGGCATTGGCCTTGACGCGCAGGTCTTGCTAATCCGCGCGCGCGAGGGCCATCGCTCTCTGGGCGTCGGCCGCGCCATCGCGGCGTGCGCGCTCGTGCTGGCCGGCATCTTCGTCATGCGCTTCGCGTTCTACATGATGCACCTGACGGTGGGGCTAGGCGTGTAGGCCGGACTCAATTGGCGAGGGGCGACGGGATGTCGGGCTCGTAGAAGCAGAAGTGTGCCTTGCCCATCGACTTCGCCCGGTACAGCGCCGCGTCGGCGCGGTCGTACACCGTTTTGAACTCCGTGCCCTGCTTGGGCACGAGCACGACGCCGGCTGAGGCGGACACCTCGATGGTGGTGCCGCCCCTCACCTTGGTCGTCCACGGCTTGCCGCACAGCGCGCCCACGCGTCGCGCCAGGCTGGCCCGCGTGATGTCGTCGCAGTACACGATGAACTCGTCGCCGCCCCAGCGGCACACCAGGTCGTTCTTTCGGAACGCGCTGCGCAGGTGCAGGCCCACGTCTGCCAGCGCCGTGTCGCCGGACAGGTGGCCGTGACGGTCGTTGACCAGTTTGAAGTCGTCCAGGTCGATGATGACGAACGCGCCCGCCGTACCCTTGCGTAGCGTCTTTGTCAGGGCTTCCGGCAGCAGCGCCGCGCCGGTCTGGCGGTTCAGCAGCCCCGTGAGCGCGTCGTGGCGAGCCTTGTCCTCCAGATCAAGCTCGCGGCGCTTGCGCCGGTCGATGTCGGTCACGGAAAGGTAAGCGTACACGTCGCCGCCCGCCTCGATGCGGATAAGGCGGTAGCCCAGCTCCATCCAGCGCTCGCCCCGCTCGTCCTCCTGACGATACTCCAGCGAGTCGAACAGCACCCCGTCGTCGAAGCGTGCGAGCATGGCGTCGAAGTCGAGGAACGACTTGACCGCCTCCGCGTCCTTCACGGTGCGCACCGTGCGCCCGATGCGCTCGGCCGGCGTGGTGTCTGTCCAATCCTCCAGCACGGCGCCCACCGCCCGCCTCCACGTCCGGCGGCCCGACGCATCCAGGAAGCTGTGCGTGCGCAGGTTGACGCACCAGTGGTCCACGGCCCGGCCCTTCAGCATCTCGAACAGGTCGCCTTCCCTGTTGGGGCCGCTTTGGGCGACGTCCTCGATGTAGCCAATCACGCGCACGGGCCTGCCGGTGCCATCGGGCACGGTCTCACAGGTCACGCGCAGCCGGGTTGGGTCGCCGTCCTCGGCCAGCGCCTCAATCTCGCGAACAGGCACGCCGTCGTGCAGGGCCTCGTGCGCCAAGCGCCTGAGCACACGCGCCGCTCGCTCGGCCGGCGCAGCGCCCTGCTCGGGGGCAAAGCGGTCCGCGGAGGCCAGCAGCGTCGTCAACCCGTCGGACGAGAGGTTCTGGAACGTCAGGTGGTCGTGCTCCACGTCGTATATCCATACGTTCAGGCTGGCCTGGAGGATGATGCGGTGCAGCATCTCGTCGTCCAGTGCCAGTTCCTGCTGCATGCGCACGGAGTCGTCGATGTCGAGGCAGACGCTGGCGATGGCCAGGCGACCGTTCTTCGTTCGAACGACCCTTCCGTGGTCGGCTACCCAGAACCAGGACCCGTCTTTGCGGGGCATGCGGTACTGGGTGGTGTAGTCGAGGCCCTCGTAGTAGTCCGGCCCGATGTCCTTCATGACGTGCGGCAGGTCATCGGGATGGATGGAGTTGCCCACCTTGCCATCGAGCGCCTCGATGAGCTCCGCCGACGTGTCGTAACCCGCCATGCGGGCTATCTCCTCGTTGGCGAACAGGATGGGGAAGCCCTCCTCGCAGTAGCCCCCTATGAGGCCGCCCGGCACGTTTTCCAGGAATATCTGAGCTGCTACTTGGCGATTTTCGGACGACATATCGTCAAGCGCCCTTTCGGCAGATGGCAGGCCCAGGACGTCGTTCAGCGCGGTTTGCGAAGAGCGTAGCTCCAGCTCCTGCTCCTTCTGGCCCGTCACGTCCGAGAGCGAGGCGAAGAAGATGCTGCGGTCCTGCTCGCGTCGGAGAAAGAACACCTTCATGTGCAGCCACATGAGGTCCCCGCACAGGCGGTAGCGGCGGATCGTTCCCTCGGAGCCCGACACGGGGTGCTGCTCGGCCTGCTCGAACAGGCTCATGACGAGGCCCCGGTCGTCGGGGTGCACCTGGCGGAAGATGTACCGCTGGCGCTCGTGCAGGTCGACGGCGTTGCAACCGGTCACGCGATAGTACGAGTTGTTCACCTGCAGCAGCTCGAAGCGGTCGGGGTAGACGGCGTACACGGCCATGCCGCCGATGAGGTTGTCGACGAGGGTTCTGCTCGTCTCGTCCTCGTTCAGCAGGGCGTCCATGTCGATAAGCTCCATCATGGGCGCGAGCACGCCGCGGAAGTCCACGGCGTCGGGCTGGGCGAGCAGGGCCTCAAGATGCTCGGTGTCCATGGGGCGGTGGAAGTAGTAGCCCTGGGCGTAGTCGCAGCCGATGTCCTGCAGGAAACCCACCTGCTCCTTCGTCTCGGCGCCTTCGGCGATGATGCGCAGGTCCATGAGGCGGGCCATGGACACGACGGCCTCGAGGATGCTCTCGCTGCGTCGCGTGTTGTCGTTGCGGTTCAGGAAGCCCATGTCGATCTTGAGTATGTCGACGGTGATGTCCTTCAGCATGTTGAGCGATGAGTAGCCGCTGCCGAAGTCGTCCATGAGGATGGTGAAGCCGAGCGCTTTCAGCCTGCTCACCGCCTCGGCCATCTTTCGGTCCTCGGCATAGGCGCTTTCGGTGATCTCCAGCTCCAGCAGGCTGTGGTCGAGGCCGTACGTGCCCACCAGGCCCTCGAGCGTGTCCACCACGTCGATGGCGTACAGGTCGGCCCTCGAGATGTTCACGGACGCGGGGATGGGCCGGCAGCCGCGGTCGATCCACGAGCGCAGGTGCCGACACACCTCGTCCCATACGTACAGGTCGAGGCTGGCTATGAACCCGCTGCGCTCGAGCACGGGGATGAAGGCTCCCGGCATGACCACCCCGCGCTCCGGGTGCTGCCAGCGCACGAGCGCCTCGAGGCCCACGATGCGCCCCGTGCGGGTGCTGCACTGGGGCTGCCAGTACGGCACGAACTCGCGGTTCTTCAGCGCCTGCTTCACCTCCAGCAGCAGCTTCGCCTCGTTCTTCAGCTCTTCGGACATGGATTCCTCGTACCAGGCCACGCGCTTGGCGTACGTGTTCTTGACGGTGGCCATGGCCAGCATGGCGTGGTCGCAGGCGGTGCTGATGGAGCGTCCCGCTTCCTCAACGGAGCACACGCCGATGGCGGGGCGGAACCCGATGGCATCCTCGGAGTCGAAGGGCGGTAGCTTCAGCTGGCGGTCGACGGCGTCCTCGGTGATAATGCCGTGGGGCAGTACGAGCGCGAAGTCGTCGCCGCCCAGGTAGCCCGCCACGCCCTCGTAGCGCTCGGCCAGGTTGGAGAGGCGATTGGCTATGGCGCGCAGCATCTCGTCGCCGGCCTCGCGACCGTGCCACTCGTTGAACAGCTTGAAGTGCTCGATGTCCAGGTAGATCGCCTCGTGGCAGCGCTCGGGGTGCGCTTCGAGCAGCGCGCTGGCCTTCGCGTAGAACGTGGCGGCGTTGTAGATACCGGTGAGCTGGTCACGTTCGCGAAGCTGCCTTATCTGGGCGTTCTCGGCGTGCTCCTCGCGGGCGCGCACCTCGGCGTCGATGTCGGCGATGAAGCACATGACCACCGTCTCGCCGCCCTCGCCTCGTTTCACGGGCACGACGGTCTGCGCCACCCACCCCCAGCTGCCGTCGCATCGCAGCTTGCGGAACTCGCCGCGCAGCGCGCCGTCCTCCTCCTCGATACGCTCGAGCAGGGTGTCGAAGTCCCAGAACCGCTGGAACCGCTCACGGTCCTCGGGATTGATCATGTTCCTCAACACGTCGTCGAACATGGCGCCGAGCTCTCCCGAGAGCGGCGGCATGGCGTACTTGCCGGGCTCGTGGTACAGCACCTTGTACGTGTCGCCCGTCACGTTGATCTCGAACAGCTCGTCGTAGGACGACGGCTCCCTCAGCGTGGAGAACAGGCTGCGGCTCCGGTCGTCAACGGGCCGGCCCGAGAACAGCACGCAGGGGCCGCGGTCGAACCAGTCCACCTCGAGGCACGTGATCTCGTACCACCTATCGCGCCGCGCGCTGAAGATGACGGTCTGGGTGGCGTCCCCGCTGTTGCTCTCGTGCCCGTGCCAGGGGCAGTCATCGCAGGGATCGCTTGCGCCGCGGAACGCCTCGTAGCAGATGGAGCCCACCTGGCCGCGGGGGAAGGCACGGTGCGCTGCCTGGTCCATGTACACGACGCGATGGTCGCGGTCGATGACGTACGTGTGCCGGTGCGTCGAAGGGTTCCCCGAAGCGTCGTCGCCCATGTACCTGCTCCTAACCGAGGTGGCCGATCTCCCGAAGCCGGACTGGGTGCTGCGGGGAGAACAGCTCCCATTGTATCCGGTTGTACGGTGCGTCGCCTGAGAAAAGGTGCATGGCTATGAAAATAGTCGGGTATCGCCGTGCCCGGTCAACGTGCGGTTCGGCCCTCAAAGTCCGTAGCGGGTGCGGAACTCCCCCTCCGGCAGGGGCTTGGAGAACACGTAGCCCTGGGCCACCGGGCAGCCCAGCTCTCTCAGCATGGAGGCCTGCTCCTCCGTTTCCACGCCTTCGCACACGGTGACCAGCCCGAGGTCGCCGGCCATGTCCAGCACGCCCTTCAGCACGGAGCGCGATCGGCTCGGGTCGGTGTTCTCGGAGAGGAAGCCGCGGTCGATTTTGAGCACGTCGATGGGCAGTTTGCGCAGCAGGTTGAGCGACGAGTAGCCGGTACCGAAGTCGTCCATGGCCAGGCGGAAGCCCATGGCCTTGAGCGTCTCGAGCTTGTTGATGACCGCGTCCTCGTCCATGACGAACGCGCTTTCGGTGACTTCGACCTCGATGGCCTCGTGGGGGATGCGGGCGCTGTCTACCACGTGCAGCAGGCGTTCGATGAAGCCCTCGCGCATGATGGTGACACGGGAGAAGTTCATGGACACCACGAGCGCTTCGCCGGTGCCGGGTACGGTCATCGGATAGGTTTGGCACACGCGCTTGAGCATGTAGAAGTCGAGCTGCACGATGAACCCGTTCTTCTCGAAGAGGGGGATGAACGAGTCGGGCGGGAGGAAGCCCAGCTTGGGCGAATTCCAGCGCACAAGCGCCTCCGCCCCGGCGAGCGCGCCGTCGGCCAGACGGTTCTTCGGCTGCAGGTACAGCTGGAACTCGCGGTTCGCCAGCGCCTCGTCTTCGTGCTGCTCGATGCGGTTCTTAAGCTCCACGGCGTTGCGGAACACCTGGTCGTAGCGCGAGATGCCCTCCTTGTCGGGCGACTCCTTCATCACGGCTATGGCGTTGCTCACTAGGAGCGGGATGCTGTCGCTGGGCTGCTCGACCTCGCACACGCCGCAGCCGAAAGAGAGGATGCCCGTGAAGTGAAGGTCGGGGGTGGCGCGCAGCTTCGCCTCGATGTGCCCGTGCAGCTTCTCGATGCGCTGCGGGTCGTTGCGCAGCAGCAGCACGAAGTGGTCCGCGTTGCCGTGCGCCGCCAGCTCGTCGCGCCGGCAGGCATTGTCCAGCAGGCGGGCCAACGTCAGGATGAGCTTGTCGCCGGACTCGTAGCCGTACGTCTCGTTGATGTAGCGGAAGTTCAGCACGTTCGTGTACGCCACCAGGTACGTGCCCCCGGGGGCGCTGGACACGAGCTGCTGCCCCTGCTCCTCGAAGGCCAGCATGTTCTTGCGCTTCGTGAGCGGGTCGGTGAAGTAGGCGGTCTTGAGCTTCGAGATGCGGTCGTTGCGCATGAACAGCATGATGGTGGCGGCGGTAAGGAACAGCACGGTGCAGATGGCGCCCGTCACGAGGAAGTCTCGCTCGGCGCGCTTCTGGGCGGAGAGCACCATGGCGTCGGCCAGGGTGAAGTGCGTCTCGCTCAGGTCCAGCAGCCGCTCGGCGGATCCCTCCCCGCGGTGCAGGGCATCGATCTCGTCCTCGATGAGCTTCCATTGCGAGTCGACGGCGGCCAGGTTGTCCATGAACTCGTAGGTTTCGGGGCCCTTGTACAGGCGGTTTTCCTCGTTCTCGGCCAGTTTCTCCAGCAGCGAGGTCACGCGCTGCTCGGTGGACGGCGCCGGCTGGCCGGCCAGCTCCATCTTCACCACGCGCTGCGTGCCGCCGCGCACGACGCCCGAGTCGTTGATGATGCCGGCGAAGTCGCGCACCTGCGCGAGGGTGAACATGAGTATGGCTACGCCCAGCACCCAGAAGGCGATGACGATAAACCCCTTGCCCAGCCTACTCCGCTTCTTCAAGCGGACCTCCTTGTTGTTCAGCGCGCGAGCGCAATTGCATCATATTATAGCGACGGCTCCCGGTGTTGCCGGCATCAATTTGACGTTAAGCGCCCAGCGGGGGTCGCGTGCTATCATGGGGGAATCGTAACCGGCGGGAAGGCGGATCATGGAGCGGACCGACGAGCGCTACGGCGCCTACGTTTCCATTTTGGAAGAAGAGCTTATCGCGGCGATGGGGTGCACGGAGCCTATCGCCATCGCGCTGGCGGCGGCGAGGGCGCGCGAGCTGCTGGGAGCCGAGCCGACCCGCGTGCACGTGGCGGCCAGCGGCAGCATCATCAAGAACGCGAAGAGCGTGGTGGTGCCCCATACGGGCGGCTTGAAGGGCATCGAGGCCGCGGCGGCAGCCGGCATCGTGGCGGGGGAGGCCGGCCGCAGCCTGGAGGTGATCGCCGACGTGTCGCCGACCGACGTGGAGGATGTCGTCGCCTATCTGGGACGCACGCCCATCACGGTGGAGCGCGCCGATTCGGGCCTCGACTTCGACATCGTCGTGCGCGCGTTCGCCGGGGAGGGCGCTAAGGCGGCGGCGAGCGCTCCTGCGCGCAGCACGCTCGTGCGCATCGCCGACTTCCACACGAACATCGTGCGCGAGGAGCGCGACGGCGAGGTGCTGCGCGACGCCGCACCCACGTCAGAAGGCGGCGCGGCCGAGGGCATGACCGACCGCGGCCTGCTTTCGATGGCCGGTATCTGGGACTTCGCCATGACCGTGGACGTGGACGACGTGCGCGAGCTGCTCGACCGGCAGATCGCCTGCAACGGCGCCGTGGTCGACGAGGGGCTGGCCGGCGACTGGGGCGCGAACATCGGCAGCGTCATGCTGGGCGCCTACGGCGACGACGTGAAGGTGCGCGCGTGCGCGTGCGCCGCAGCGGCGTCCGACGCGCGCATGAGCGGCTGCGAGCTGCCCGTGGTCATCAACTCCGGCAGCGGCAACCAGGGTATCACCGTGTCGGTGCCGCTCATCGTGTACGCGCGCGAGCTGGGGTCGAGCGACGAGCAGCTCTACCGTGCGCTGGTGCTCTCGAACCTCGTGGCCATCCATCAGAAGACGGGCATCGGCCGGCTGTCGGCGTTCTGCGGCGCGGTGTGCGCGGGCGCGGCGGCGGGTGCCGGCATCGCGTATCTGGACGGCGGCGGCTACAAGGAGGCCTGCCACGCCGTGGTGAACGCGCTGTCCATCGTGGCGGGCATGGTGTGCGACGGCGCGAAGCCCTCGTGCGCCGGCAAGATAGCCTTCTCGGTGAACGCCGGCATCCTCGGCTACGTGATGTACCGCGACGGCCAGCAGTTCTACGGCGGCGACGGCATCGTGAAGAAGGGCGTGGAGAACACCATCGACAGCATCGCCCGCCTCGGCCGCGACGGCATGCGTGCCACCAACGACGAGATCATCAGGATCATGCTGGGCTCGTAGGGGAGGGGAAGGGGGCGGAATCACGCTCCCTTCCCGAGAGATCCGGCCTAGTTCGCGCGCGTGGCGTTGGAGGGGTCTATCGACATGCTCTGGAAGCGCTCCTGCATGTACTCGTTGTCGAAGTTGCGGTCGAAGAACTGGGCCATGGCGGTCTCGGAGGGCTTGCCGGCCATGCGCTGGTACCAGCAGTCCAGCGACAGCAAGGTCATGGCGCCGTCCACGATCATGAGTGCCGCGCACACCGTGGTGAGGGCGTAGCGCCAGTTCCAGGGTATGAGGTTCACCAGCTTCAGCATCCAGGGCAGGCACAGCTTGATCCACACCACGCCCAGCACGCCCCACATGGCCATGAACATGCCGTTGGTGCGCCCGTCGATGGACAGGAACGTGCCCGAGTAGTCCCAGGCCACGATGCCGAACGCGAACTGCATGAACCAGCTGGTCAGATACTCGAACGCCCCGCCGATGACGGCGCTCACCAGGAAGATGAGGATGACGTTCTTGTCGTGGAAGCGGTTCAGTGCCACGGTCATGAGCACGGCGCCGAACCCGTAGATGGGCGAGAACGGCCCGAACAGCAGGCCGGCGCGGTCCTGGTAGTGGCCGGGATCGACCACGGCGAAGTGGTACACCGTCTCGATGATCAGCCCCAGCACGCAGCACACCGTGAAAATCCAGAACAGGTTGAAGAAGTTGAGCGCGATGAACCCCTTGCCCGTCTCGTCGCGTCCGAGCGTGCCGTCCTCGGCGTCCTCGCGCGTCTCAATGTCGCGTAGCTTGCGCTGGAGCTCGCGCTCGTCGGCGAGCGACGGGTCCAGGTAGCTGGTCAGCACCACGAGGAACACGATGAAGGCCACGAAGAACAGCACGGTGCCGTCCAGGCCGAACAGCATGATGTCGCACAGGATGCCGGCCACCATGAGGCCGGTGAGCAGCTCGGCGGTCTGCGCCGCAAAGCGCCGCTTGTCGCGCAGCAGGCGGATGCCGAACACGATGAACGCCACGGTGAGCAGGGCCAGGATGGCTAGCAGCGCGAAGAACAGCACCGTGGACGCCGTCGAGTCGTCTGCGAGCGCGCCCTCGCGGAACGCGATCACCATGGCCACGATGACGAACCCGATCATGGGCAGGATGGCGACGCCCGCCACGATGCACAGGATGGCGAACACTTTGAGCGGCAGGGGAATCTTCTTCTTGAGCGTTGCCGCCGCCTCGGCTTCCTGGGACGTCAGCGCCTCTATCTCGGCTTCGAGCTCGGCATCCGTCTCGGCGTTGCTTCGCTCGTCGCGGTGGTTGTGCATCATCGGTACCTCTCGTGCCCATGCCGGCGCGCGCCGCGCCGGCCGTGTCCAGCTTGCAGGCAACCACGATACCATAACCCGATGGGCGGACGGTTACGGGGCGGATGATGCGCATCGCGCGCCCATGAGCGTGCAGGTCGAGGTGGCTGTGTCCGGCAGGTGCCGGTGCGGCGTCGCTCAGGCGTTGCGCGCTTCGGCCTCTTCCATGGGCTTCACGTAGCCCCAGCCCGTGCTGGCCTTCCCGCTGCCCAGCGCGAACAGCGCGATGATGAGGATGGCGAAGATGATTCCCGCCGAGAGCATGGCCATCCCCGGGTCGGTGTTCACCACGCTCACGGCCAGCGCCGCGGCGATCGACCCGGCGAACTGGCCGAGCTGAATGGAAAGAAGGCCCCAACCCGCTATCCAGCCGGCCGGCACGCCGCGCGAGGCCAGCACGGGCCAGAGCGCCCACAGCACGATGTAGAAGTACTGGTAGCCCGCCTGGTGCACCGCCGTGCCGATGACGTTCCACGGTTCGTGCAGCGGCAGGAACAGGAAACCCGCCGCCATGAGCGGCAAGGCCACCTGGCGTGCCGGGTATCGGCCACGGACGCTGCGTGACGTTCGGCCGCATCGCGGGCATCAACGCCGCGGGCGGCAACGCCGACGAGGAGATACCGAGCCTCGACCTCTAGCCGGCGGGCATGCGGGCGGGCGTCGTGCCCGCATGCCGCTCCTTTTCCGGGCCGCCGATCCTCTCCCTCCCGATCGGCGGCCCTTTTTTGCACGACCTAGCGACCGTATGGGTCCCACCCGCCGGGCGGCGTGACCTTCTCGGCCTGCACCACCGCCGAGGCGTACTGGATGCGGGCGACCAGATCGTGCTCCGTCTCCGACACGGACTCGTAGTCGTCGCGCGAGCGGAAGAGGGCGTACACGCCCTCCATGAGCGCTCCGATGGTGATGTTCTCCTCGCCGTCGTGCATGGGAATCCCCCGTCCCTCGCCGACGCTCCCCAAGGATCGCCGACGCCGTAGTGTGCCAACCGTTCCAGTATAGCCGATATGTAACCTGCTGAATACGTTGACGCTTATAGCGGCCGACTGCCGCGCACCCCGTTCGACGGTTTGCCTGCGGATGATGGGAGCGCAACGGTTGCGTCACGCTCGCGATCCACCCGTTCGGCGGCCTACGGCCGGGGCGACAATGCAGCGGATACCGAACCATCCCGCGGGCGCGCCCGTCCGCGGTCGACGAAAGGAACCGCCATGCCCGCATCGATCCACCCCGAACTGAAACTGAACATCGTGCTCGACGAGGAGAGCTTCCAGGGCGACGCCGACGCCGAGATCGAGCGTCGCTTCACGGCCGTCGCACCTACGGAGGTCGTTCGGGCCGAGAAGGGCTCGCAGCGTGCGAACGTCATCGAGTTCGACGTGGGGATGAACGCGGTGGACGAGGATGCGGAGGACCCGCTGTGGGAAGGCGCGCTCACCACGTGGCTCGACGAGGAGTTCGCCGAGACGTCGGCTCTGGTGGCGCGCGAGAACGATGCCCGCCGCAACAACGGCGACCCCGTGCTGCCCTTCTCGTGGGCCGAGGTGCGCTTCGGCACGGGCCCGGCCATCGCCGTGCGCATGGTGGAATCGTCCATACCGGAGGCGGCCGCCGGCTACGTGGGGCGGGCACGCACCCTGCTGCGCGCGGGTGCCCTGGGCGCGGATCCCATCGAGGTGATCCGCATTCCCGCCTGCGCGAGCATCGCGGCCCAGCGGCAAAGCGCCGGCGCGGCGCAGGGCGACGCAGGGGCGGGCGCCGCTGCCGACGGTGCGGGCACGACAGCGGCCGTGCGCGCAATCGGCAAGGAGGAGCGTGGCTC
>OLND01001307.1_pt1 | contig 26511 bp, 24 predicted proteins | sample 1672031 | NCBI WGS metagenome assembly OLND01 (sample SAMEA3136638, study PRJEB25190) | human gut metagenome | biome: human gut; feature: human-associated habitat; material: faeces | place: Austria | collected 2013 | reverse complement strand
TTACAGGCTGCCAAGAAAGAGAAAGCTAACGAAAAGGCAAAGACTGTCAAGAAGGTTAAAGCTGTAGAGGAAAAACCAATAAAATATACTGTTACAGCAAAGAAGCAGGCTGACGGCACTTTTAAGTTCTGTGGCGGCAAAGGCGGATTTAATATCACTAAGCAGAAGAATAAAGCATTAGAGCCTTACGGAAAATGCATACATAATTACGGTGTCCTTTTGGAACTGATTCCAGGAGACAAACAGGCTGCAATTAACCAGCAGATTGGAAATGCCAGGGTCGTACATAATGATTACCTTTCTAAACGTGAAGAATACTACAGGGAGACCAAAAAGGTTTTAACGGTCTCACAGTATAAAAAAGAATATCTTCCGGCATTAAAAGAAGAGAAGGAGTATCTCAATGACACGGACAAGTTTGTTTATGAAAATGCCTGCCGGAATGTAGATGATGCATACAACAGATTTTTTAATGGGTTATCTGGACTCCCGAGATATGCTTCCAGAACAAAGCCGAACGGAAACAGTTTCACAACAAATTTCACAAACAATAACATTGAACTGAAAATGATTGACGGTATCCCGCATGTTAAGCTTCCAAAAATTGGAAATATCAGGTTTATCCTCCCAAAAGGAAAGATATTTGCGGATATCCAGCCGCACGGGGTATCAATCAAGGCGGCAACCGTAAGCAAAGAGCCAGATGGTTCATATCGTATTTCACTCAGGATGGAAAGCGTGATTGATAAGCCTGTATTTCCAACCGTTATCAATGCTAGGGAAATAATCTCTGTTGACCTTGGGCTAAAAGAATTTGGCGTTTTTGGGAACCTGGAAGAGTCAACCCCCGTGCCGAACCCGAGATGGATTCAGGTTCATGCAAAAAGATTACGGAGATTCCAGCAGAGCCTTTCAAGAAAACAATATGACCACAAAACGCATACCGGCTCAAAGAACTGGGAGAAAGCCAGGGCTAAGGTTGCTAAAGAGCAGCGTAAGATTGCTGACCAGAGAAGGGATTTCCACCACAAACTTTCAAGAGCGATTACAGATAACTGCGTTGCATTCATATGCGAAGACCTTGCGGTCAAGAACATGATAAAGAACCGCCATCTGTCAAAATCAATCGCGTCTGTTGGCTGGTCTCAGTTTTTAACGATGATACAGTATAAGATGGAGCGTGCTGGTAAATATTTCAGAAAAATCAACAGATGGTATCCATCATCACAAACCTGTGGCTGTTGCGGGTATAAAAACACAGATGTTAAGGATTTGGGCGTCCGGAAGTGGATATGCCCGAAGTGCGGAACCTGGCATGACCGCGATATCAACGCTCAACAGAATATATATAAGATTGGGGCAAAAATGCTCCAGGATGAAGGGATACAGATTATCGGTTTCCCTGTAACAAACAAATCTGCAAGCTGATTCTTCAGAAGCAACTGTTAACCCAGCAACGGGTAAAACCGGTCACATATAAACAAGCACTCCGGAAACGGAAATAACCAGATAACGAAGCAACGGTACCTCGGGGAAGCGTGGAAGCCGTGGTGAAAGCCCACTTAAAAAGCCTGCACCGTAGTAGGACTGTCAGTGTAAGGACTCTGACAGAGAGTCTGAGTAAGACACGGCCGGAAGGCAATGCATCGGACAGATAAAGCAGGAAAGAAGACAGAATGGAAGGTGCAACCGGGTCGCGAGACCAGAAAAGCCTGACAGACTGTCGGAAGCCCGTGACTTCAGTCATGGGTTCTTCACATCGCTGAAGACTGCGGAGTTTCCGCAGATGTGGTCTAAAAGAAAGGAGCAAAAAAATGCTTAAAAAAGAGTTTGAGGAATTGACCGGAATCTATCCTTCTGATGCATTGTATCGCTGCATAGAAGCGAAATACATGGAAATGCCGATGGTCAGAAAAGAAAATTTTTGTAATTACTACAAAAATAATACCGACGGTATTGCTGAACTCATCCAGATGTTGGCTGATGAGGATGAAATTGCTCGTGATGAGAAGCACGAAGAGCAGAAAACGCTTCTTAAAAAAGAGATAGACTCTCTTAAAGCACAGCTTAAAATCATTAACAGAAAGCTTGAGCTGGAAGAAGAATGGAAGGAGTATGTTGACAAACGATATATTACTGATAGTGCCTATCAGACAATTCAGCAGGACTGCTCATTCCAGTTCCTAACTGAAGATGATGCTAAAACATATATTCATGAGGAGTTTGGATTTGTACTGGAGAATATAAAAATAATATCAAAAATGCCAGTACAGCAGAAGAACAGGCATGGTGTCATACGCGACATTAAAGATAAATATTACGACAGACGGCCGGTTTATTTTGCAACAGACTTAAATTATGTTGCATTTGAGTGTTGTGGATACGCATATGAATGCATAAACGGTGAACTTCAGCTTTGCTGATTGCTATATTTTTATGGACGGTATTTTATAAATACCGTCTTTTTTTGCGGAAATTTCAGCATATTGTATGCAAATACAAAAAGAGGTGCTGAAAAATGCAAGAAAAAATACTTAACTTCGATAATTTGTTAAAAAACGTACATCTGAAAATTTCTGGCAACCAGGAAACAGAAAAGGTATTAACAAAAATAGAAGAAAAGGCAAAGGAAGAAGTCTTTGCAGTTTGTGAGTCTCTCAGCTACAAAACAAAATTCCCGCCAAAGCCGGTCAGAAAAAACAAAAAAGGAATTGAAACAAAAGAAGAAAAAGAAGCATTCCTGAATGAGATAAAACAGTACGAAAAAGAAAAAGAAAACATAAAAAAGAATGCAGAAAAAGTATTCGCGATGCTTGTTCATGACGGGATGCAGGGAATGTGGATAGACGCATCCGAAAAGAAGTTTTTGGTAAAGCTGGAGAATATAGTACCCGGAAACGATGCCTGCGTAATGCTGAAAATCCTGCAGGAGCTGGCAGGCGTGGCAGAAGCAAGCCGGGTACTGACAGTGGAATTTGGCGAGATGTGGAATGGCGAATTCTGGAGAGTGGAGGAATCCTGGATGGAATGGAAGGAATTTGTGGAATGCGTGTTTGGATTGGCGAGAGTAGAATACAGGTTTGGAAAAAATACAAAAGGAGAATAATGAAAAATGCATTGTACGCTTAAACAGCTTAACGAAGAGCTGAAACACAAAAAGCCTTCGGAGCAGGTATTCTTTGTGCCCGATAGTGCTGAAGAAATTGAAAATTTCTGTGAAAAGATGATAAAAAAGGAACCGGAATATATTGTTGTCAGGTTAAATCCAAACCGCGATATGCTGATGCAGCTGTCTGATTTTCTGGATGGATACAATTTGGATTTTATAAAACTGGATGCCAGGTTTTTTGACGTTGGTGTAAAAATGAAACAGCAGATTCAGGAAATCGCAGGCAGAAAACAAAAGCTGGTTATTGTGGTGAATTACGATTTTGGAAGTGTTTCTGTAAAAAACTTTTTCAAAACATTTTCTCTGGAATTTGGAAAATGGCTTCGTCTTGGACATCCTGTGTTTCTTGTGTGCAGGACAAGAAGTGCTGTGTCTACACCAAAATGAGTCTCTTTTGTTATCCTTAATATTTTTTGTGTTATTTTTTTTAAAAAATTTGGCATATTAAATGCACAAAAAAAATATTTAAAAAAGGAGGTATAAATTATGGGAAGAGCAGGAGCCGGAGGCGGCGGTGGCGGCCATTCGGGCGGCGGGCATTCGTCAGGGCGGTCAAGCGGTGGACATCGTGTAAGCAGCGGCAGCAGTGGAAGACGGGCCGGAAGTGGAGGCGGCAGCCGCGGCAGTTACGGCGGCTTTGGCGGACCATCGCATGGAGGAGGATTCTACGGTGGTGGATTTTATCCACGGCCGCCGATACGGAATACCGTTTTTATCGGTCATGGAGGCGGGATTAATACCATTATATCAATTATCATATTCATTGTTGTCCTTGTTACTGCATTTGGAGGTTTTCCGTCATCAAAATCATCTTCAACAAAAAACATACCAAAAAGCACACAGAACAGGGAACGACTGGAATCCGGTGTAGGATATGACAACAATTGCATTGTTGATAATATTGGCTGGTTTGATAATGTAACCAAAACAGAAAAGTCAATAAAGAAGTTTTACGACAAAACTGGCGTGCAGCCATACATAGTCTTAAATGCTTACGACAGTACTTTGCTTACGGATACAGCAAAAGAAGAATATGCCAAGAAGTGGTATGACGAGCATATCAAAAATGAAAGCACATTTTTGTATATGTATTTCGCAGAACCAGATGCTGACAATGATGTCGGATATATGGCATACGTCAACGGAAAGCAGGTTTCCTCTGTAATGGATTCTGAAGCCATTGAGATTTTCTGGGCATATGTTGATAAGTATTGGTATTCTGATATGTCAACTGATGACATGTTCACAACCATTTTTACAAAAACAGCTGACCGCATTATGACAAAATCAACAACGGCTGCCGATGTCGGCAATAATGTGGTAAAAATCATTGGCGTTATCGTTGTTTTTGCCGGTATCATCGTCGTGATGGTTATTAGAAGAAAACACAAAGCTGAAGAAGCAAAAGAAACTGAAAAAATATTAAACACACCGCTTAACGGGGATTCCGAAGCGGATGATTTACTCAAAAAATATAAAAAAGGAGACTAAAAAATATGGGAATTTTAACAAGATTTAAGGATATTATGAGTGCAAATGTGAACGCGCTGCTGGATAAGGCAGAAGACCCGGCAAAAATGATAGACCAGACACTGCTTAATCTTAGGAAAGACCTGGCAGAGGTTAAGAAAGAGACAGCGGCAGTGATGGCTGATGAAAAAAATGCAAAAAGAAAAGTAACAGAATGCGAAAAACAGATTGCTGATTACAAAGCAGCGGCAGAGAGTGCACTCCGTGCAGGGAATGAAGGCGATGCAAGAACACTTCTGGAAGCAAAGAAGAAAGAAGAAGAAAAACTGGCTGCGTTACAGAAAACTTATGATATGACAGCTGCAAATGCCGATAACATGCAGGCAATGCATGATAAGCTGGTAAGGGATATTGAAAACCTGGAATCAAAACGCGATTCAATCAAGGCGAAGATGGCAACTGCGAAGGCGCAGAAGCATATGAACCAGGTTCTTTCAGGTGGGGACAAGGCTGCAGCAAGCATTGATGCTTTTGAGCGATATGAGGCAAAGGCTGACAAGATGCTTGATGAGGCTGCGGCGATGACAGAGTTGAACAAAACGGCCGATGATAACACGGCAGATTCACTGCTTGATAAGTACAAAAACGGCGGAAGCGCTGATGTGGATGACGAGCTGGAGAAGATGAAGAAAGAACTTGGGCTGTAAGACTGCGGTTGTTGGATTGAGATTCTAAAAATATGACGCCTGCCGATGAATGTCGGCAGGCTGTTTTTTGTGTATGGTTGCAAAAAAAATAGCATATTGTACACAAAGCATAAGAGGAGGACTTATGATGACTGATTGCATACACTGCGATATTGCCGAAAGGTATTCAAATCCAAACACGAAAATAAACGATACATACAATATTTTGTGGGTAGGAATATCTGCAAAAATCGGAGAAGAACCGCTCTCCGAGACTACGAGCACAGGAAAACTTGTTAAACAGATTGAAGCTGCATGCGGCAAACCGGGATATAAGACCAATCTGGTCAAATGCCCGCCGGTTGATGAGAATGGAAAGCTAAGATATCCAAATCAGGCAGAAATTGACTGCTGCTTTAAGAACCTGCTTGCAGAAATCGCAGAGGTCAAGCCGAAGGTCGTGATTCTGCTTGGGGAGAAAGTGTGCTCTGCCGTAGAGAAAAAATTAAACATTAAACTAAAGCGCTGGCGCGGGTTTGAATATTTTGCGACAGAACATAACGGCATATGGTATCTGCCAGTACAGCATCCGTCTTACATATACGTATACAAAAGAAAAGAAGCAGAAAAGTACGTTGAAAAAGTAGCTGAGGCGATTGAGAAGATTGTTGATGATGTGGGATGAAGAGGGCACTTAAGACAGGAAAGTTTTTGTCGGACTTTTTTGTGGTTGTAATGACTTCTGGAGGATTCGGCATATTAAGTATGTAAAAAAAATGAAGGAGGAAAGGCCATAGACGAAGAAGGAGGAGATAAAAAAAGAACTGGGACTGTAAGATTGCGGCTGTTGAAGTCAAACAGAAAGTTGCAACATGACAGGCGGAGGTGAAAAATATGTTGGCAGCATTTTGCCTGGTAGTATTATTCATTTTTTGTGGTTTGCTTCTTGGCCTTATTGAGGTAGCATGTGCAAAAAATGCAAAAAAGAAAGTAAGGCTTATTGACAAAAGAAGGTTTGGAAAAATGGTTGATGAGGAAGCCAAAAAAAGAATAAAAAATACCTGAAATTAACTGCCGGCAATTTTTTTTGCTGGCAATTCTTTTGTGCTTGTACAGATTCCTGAAAAATTCAGCATATTAAATATGTAAGGCCGAAAAAATCGCAAAAAAAAATGGAAAACAAAAAAAATGAACATATTAAGTACAAGTAGGAGCTTGACGGTTTGCAATGGCTCGGCCTACAGATAGATAGAAAAACAGGAGGACAAAAAATGGGAATTTTTATGGACAGCATCGACTTCAATGAATGCTTAAAAAAGAAAAAAGAATTGGAAAAAGAAGCTGAGTCTACTGCACCGGAAGAGGTGCGGGAAGAAAAGGTGGAAGAAAAAAAAGGAAAGAAATAAGCAAAGTCTATTCCTCGATGGACGGGAATTCTGCATACTATAATACACATACAATATATACGCAAAAATGGAGTGAGAAATAATGTTAAAAGAAACAATAATTGTATCCGTAATTGTTTTTGGAATACTGACTATTTCATGGTTCTATTTTTCGTGGAAGATAGAAAAAGAAGAAAAAGAGAAGAAAGAAAATGAAGACAAGAAAAAAGATTCGCAAAGAAATGAGAAAAAATGATTTTCTGGCATATTGTTAAAAGCAAAAAAATAAGGAGTAAGGCAAATGGCAAAGAAAGATAATTTTTACGGAGCAGACAGTATCACAGTTCTTGAAGGGCTTGAGGCCGTAAGGGAACGTCCTGGTATGTACATCGGCAGCACTTCAAGACGAGGACTGAATCATATGATTTATGAAATCGTTGATAACTCTGTTGATGAGCATATGGCAGGATTCTGCAGTGAGATTTGGGTGACATTGGAAAAAGATGGTTCTGTGACCGTGAGAGATAATGGACGAGGAATCCCTGTTGGAATGCATGAAAAAGGCGTTTCTGCGGAGCGTCTGGTATTGTCCACCCTGCACGCTGGCGGTAAATTTGATAACAAATCATACAAAACCAGCGGTGGTCTGCACGGTGTCGGTTCTTCTGTCGTGAATGCGTTATCAAAACGTCTTACTATTGATATTGAACGTGATGGCGGCCTGTTCCATGACTCTTACGAAAAAGGGCATCCGACAACAGAACTGATTGACGGCCTGCTCCCGATGATTAAGAAATCAAAAGGACACGGAACTACAATCAATTTCCTGCCGGATGATGAGATTTTTGATACAGTGAAGTTTGGAGCAGAAGAGGTAAAGAACAGGCTGCATCAGACAGCTTACTTAAACCCGAAGCTGATAATTCACTATGAAGACAAGAGAAAGAAAGAAGTAGAGTCAATTACTTTTCACGAAGAAGAAGGTATTATCGGTCTTGTGAAGTCTATGACGAAAGACTCTGAAACAGTTCAGGACGCACCGGTTTCTGTTTCTGGAAAGAGTGACGGGATTGAAGTTGAATGCGCTTTCCAGTACACAACAGAATTTCACGAAAATGTGACCGGATTCTGCAACAGTATCTACACAACAGAGGGTGGCACTCACCTGACAGGCTTTAAGACAGCCCTGACAACACTTATCAATACATATGCAAGGGAGCTTGGTATCATTAAAGAAAAGGATGCAAACTTCACTGGAGCGGACGTAAGAAACGGTCTCGTGGCTGTTGTTTCCGTAAGACACCCGGACCCGAGATTTGAAGGCCAGACAAAGACAAAGCTGGATAACCCGGATGCTGCAAAAGCGGTTTCATCCGTTATCTCAGAACAGCTGCAGATGTATTTTGACCGCCATCTGGAAGAACTGAAAGCTGTTATCGGCTGTGCTGAAAAGTCTGCAAAAATCAGAAAAGCAGAAGAAAAAACAAAAACAAATATGCTGACAAAGCCGAAGTATTCTTTTGACAGCAACGGAAAACTGGCAAACTGTAACTGTAAAGACCCGGAAAAATGCGAAATCTTTATCGTTGAGGGTGATTCTGCGGGCGGTTCAGCTAAGACGGCAAGAAACCGTGAATTTCAGGCAATCTTTCCAATCAGAGGTAAGATTCTGAATGTGGAAAAGGCAAGCATCAATAAAATACTGGCAAATGCCGAGATTAAAACAATGGTTTACGCTTTCGCCTGCGGGTTCTCTGAAGGGTATGGCAATGACTTTGACATCTCCAAATTGAGATACAACAAAATCATTATCGCAGCCGATGCGGATGTGGATGGGGCACATATTGCCACACTGCTCTTGACTCTGTTTTACAGATTTATGCCTGAACTGATTTATGAAGGACATGTATATATCGCGATGCCGCCATTATACAAAGCGATTCCGAACGGAAAGAACGGAAGAGAAGAGTATCTGTATGATGATAAGGCTCTTGAAAAATATAGAAAAACACATAAAGATTTCAAGCTGCAGCGTTATAAAGGTCTCGGAGAAATGGATGCGGAACAGCTGTGGGAGACTACTATGAACCCGGCGACAAGAATGCTGAAGCAGGTTGAGATTGAAGACGCGCAGGCAGCGTCTGATTTGACAGCGCTGCTGATGGGGAATGAGGTGCAGCCGAGAAAAGAGTATATTTATAGTAATGCAACGGAAGCGAATTTGGATGTGTAATTGAGAAAAAAGGATGGCCGGCAGAAATTCTGCCGGTATTTTTTTTTGCAAAAATCTTTCGGCCGGCAAAAAATCAAGCATAATAAAAATAGAAAAAAATACTTAGAAAAGGAGACTTTGTTGATGGAAAAATTGTCGGTGGAAGAATTGGAAGAACTAAGAGAAAAAGAACTCGATGAAAGAGCTGAAAGAGACGAAAGAATCAAGAACACAATATCAAGAATCAAGAACACAATATCACTCATAAGAAAACTTGTCTGTGTGCTGCTGGTGATTACCGTTTCGTTAATGTTTTTTTATGTGCGGAAGGATTACAACAATTATGCTGGAAGCCAGCTTGTGATGGCTGAAGTGATTGGTGTTGAGGACGCCAGTGATGAAAATATTAGTGTTACATATCGATATAATATTGCCGGTAAGGAATATGAATCAAACAAAGTACAGCATCTAAAAAAAATAAAGAACGGAGATAAAGAAGATATCCGGGTTAAGAAAGATAGCCCGGAGGTAATTCTTAAATATAATGATGTTATATTTGTCATATTTTGCGATGTAATGCTTGGGTTCTGTCTTGGATTGACAGTAGTTTTTTACCTGTACGAAATGGCCAACTGCATGCTTCCGTCTGAGGTGGAGGAGGCTGGAACGGAGAATGTTGGATTTACGACGACGCCTGGGGTGACGTTTGCGTCAATCATGGAAGAAAATAAGAAGAAAAACAAAAAAAATAAATTCAGAAAAGAAGATTTAAATTACCCGGCAGAAATCCTCTGCCGGTATTTTTTTTTCGCAAAAACTTTCCTGTCGGAAAAAATTCCAGCATATTGTAAATGTAAAAGCAATTTCAGAAAGCGAGGAAAATTTAGATGACAAACAAAAAGCTTATTAAACTTATTTGCTCCGTATTCTTTTTGGCCGGCATGGTCGGCATCATACTTTTCGTAATCAATGTCGTAACTGATTACAGGACATATACAGACAGCGAAATTGTGAAAGCAAATGTCATTAATGTATCCGGTACGAAAAACGGCATGCTGGATGTTAAATATCAATACAATTATGGCGGCAAGAAGTATGAGGAAAACGTTAGGCAATCCGTCGGCGAGATTAGAGCGGGAGACGAAAAAGAAATCCGGATACGGAAAAGCATTCCAAAAAAAATAATTATCACGACAATAACGACTGTAATATGTAATAATATCGCTTTTGCTCTTTCTCTTTTTGCGTCTTTGGCGACGATAATTTTGTTGTTTGGCTTGGCAAAGAAAAAAGCAGAAGAAGATTCTGATATTGAAATTTAATATTGAAAACCTACCGGCAGGAATTCTGCCGGTATTTTTTTCGCAAAAATCTTTCGGTCGGCAAAAAATCAAGCATACTAAAATAGAACAAAATACTTCTTAAGAAATGAAAAAAGGAGCATCTGCCGATGAAAAATATGGAAAATTTGAAAAAGCTAAAAGAAAAAAAATTCGCTGAGAAAGCCGACAGAAGCAAGAACACAATATCGCTGCTTAGAAAACATGCCTTCGTGCTGGCAGTAATTGTCGCTGCGCTTATGCTTTTTCACGCGCAGAAGGATTACAACAATTATGCTGGAAGCCAGCTTGTGATGGCTGAAGTGGTTGATATTGAAGGTGCCAGTGATGAAAATATCAGCGTAACATATCGGTATAATATCGCCGGCAAGGAATACGAATCGGACAAAATGCAATACCTAGAAAAAATTAAAAAAGGAGATAAAAAAGGAATCCGAGTTAAGAAAAACAATCCGGAGGTGATTCTTAAGTATAATGATATCAATTATGCCGTGCTCTGTGATGTATTGATTGGATTGTGTCTTGAGCTGGCGGTCTTATGGATGTATAAAATGACAATCTATATGCTGCCGTCTGTGGAGGAATAAGTTAAGGCGGAAAGTGTTGGGACTGCGACAAAATCATGTGCGTAACATTTGCACAATTGTGGAAGAGAGCAAAAATAAAAACAAAAAATAAGTAATTCTAACAAAAAAAGCCTACATGTATTTTTCTAATCGTAATCGGTATTTTGCATGTTAATTATGCAAAAAAATAAAGAAGGGAGAAAAAAATAATGAAAACATATACACAAGATTGCTTATTTAGCAACAGTTTTTTTGCGCACCTGAAAAGAAACAAAAATAATTACAAAAAAATCCGCAAAAATATCACCAGCCGGTAAAAAATTCGGCATATTGTTTTTACAAAAAAAATAAGGAGGTGCTCTTGTGGACGAAAAAAAAAGAAGCAATAGCAACACGCATTACAATCGTATTGTTTGTACTGATTCTGACTGCAGCGGCCGGGGTTTTTGCGTATACCCTGAAACTGCATGGCTGCTACAAAAATAGCATTCAGGTGACCGCAGAAATTGATGATATCGCAATTGATAACCAGAGCAACATACAGGTAACTTACAAATATACATATAACGGCAAGGAATATACAACACAACGTTCATCCCGCGTAACAGAGATGAAAAGAGGAGATAAAAAAGAAATTAAAATAAGCAAGACTGATAAGTCAGAAGTTTTGCCATACGAATCTGAAATTGAAAACATACTGCCATTTGCAGCAATTGATGCAATGCTGCTACTGCTTGCGTGGGTGCTGTGGTTAAAATGTGTAAAGAAAAAATAAAAAAAATGATGCAGGAGAGAGGAGATGCAGACGAAGATGATATGTCTGTATGCGTCAGCAATGAGCAGTGTGAAAACTGCCCGAACTATGAAAGCCGGTACATTGAGTATCCGATTCAGGTCAACAGCATCAAATGTGATAAAATGAAACAACTGATGATGGGACGTGCCGGTAGTTTGGTCAAGATTCGCCCATGCAATAAAGAATATGGAGGTAAAACATATCTTGGACTGTATCTCGGAAACCAACCGTGGTCTCAGACGGTAAGTTATAATAACAAATCAGGTGAACTGACTGTCGGGATGGCGACAAATCCGGCGATTTATGTTTTTGATTTGCAACGAATCATCTTTGGTGCTGAGAGCTGGTGGGGCATTATTGAAAGCCTGGAAGAACTGAAAGATATTACCGATGATGACATTAACAACATCTGGTATGTTAAGGCGCTGAAAGCGATGCATAAGGATGAACCGGAGGAGACGACTGAAGAGAAAATGAAACGTATTTCTGAAGCCGTGAAAAAGCATCCGAAAAACTTTGAAGCGGCCAATAAAATTCAGCTTGGAAAGTATTATGCTTTCGCAAAGCCTTTTGACAAAATTAGCCGCCGCATGATGCTTGTGGCTTTGATAACTCATCGGCTACGCCGAATTCGTTATATTTATTCTGGTACCGAGCCGGTAACGGCGAGGTATCACCAGATTTCAATAGTCGTGAGTTAGACGGCTTTGCTTTTTAAGTACATAAAAATATCGTTTATGCTTGCTCTGGTAACGAGCCGGTAACGGCGAGTTATCACGACATTTTATTTCTCTACGTTTCGGCGTAGAGATTTTTTTGTTTTCATTAAATTTTTTCGCAAAAAATCGTCCCGTTTTTTATTTTTTCGGCATATTAAATATGCAAGAGATTTAAATACAAATTTTTACAAAAGGAGGTGTCTTGTATGGAAATCACTTCAAGCTATCAAGTAGAAATTTTATCAAATACAGATATGAAAAACACAGTACAGATTTACCGCAGGGCACTTGCCTTCGTTATTGATGTATGTAATAAAGAATGGATTGATATTTCGGCAATTGAATCTCAAGTACAAAAGAAAAGCTTTGTTGAGAAATTAATACATCAAACTAAGAGTAATCAAAACCCTAAATATCCATTTGATATCAAGGGGTCTGAATTCTATAAATTTCCATCATATCTCAAAAGAGCGGTTATTGCTGAAGCAATCGGTGCTGTAAGCAGTTATCGTAGCAATTATAAGAACTGGGAAGATAATGGAAAGAACGGAAAAGCTCCATCATTACAGATGAACATGCATGCAATGCCGGTGTTTTACAATAAGAACATGTACAAGGAAGACGCACCTAAAAATGCCAAATATCCAAAAGACATGAACCCAGGCGACAGCAATATCAGATGGATAAAGTTATATCAGAATAATGATTGGGTGTGGATTCCTGTCAGATTAAGAAAAACTGATATTAATTATATAAATAAATACTGGGGAGCCTGCGAAGATAAAAGCGCCCCTACATTAGAAAAAATACATAATAAATACTACCTGAGATTTTCTTTTACGGAAACCGTAATTTTAAGCGATACACCTATTGCAGAACAGATTATCTGTGCAGTAGACCTTGGAATCAATACGGACGCAGTATGCAGCATAATGAAGGCAGATGGAACTATCCTTGCAAGAAAGTTTATCGATTTTACAAGTGACAAAGACCGGATGATTCATGCAATGAACCGCACACGCCGTAAACAGTCCAAGTATGGCCCAAGAAGTGCTACGAGCCTTTGGGCTTATGTAAAACGATTAAACAATAACCGTGCGAAAAAGACGGCTTCCGCTATCGTAGAATTTGCAGCACAGAATTCTGTAGATGTAATCGTAATGGAACATCTGGATTTTAAATGTTGTAAGAAGCGTGGCAGTAAAGCTCAAAAGCTGTCCATGTGGAATCATGGGGCAATCAGGAAATGTGTAGAACAGAAAGCACATCTTCGTGGAATAAGAATCGCTACAATCTATGCGTGGAAAACAAGCGCTCTTGCTTTTGATGGAAGTGGAAGTGTTGCCAGAGATGATAATAACCATGCTCTTGCAACGTTCACAACAGGCAAACAGTATAACTGCGACCTGAGCGCCAGCTACAATATCGGCGCCAGATATTTTATCCGTGAACTCCTTAAATCTCTTTCGGCGACGGAAGAGTCCCGCGTAAAGGCAAAAGTTCCTGACGTTGGGCGTAGAACCTCCTGTACATTATCAACACTGCGGACGCTTGTAAAAGAGCTTGCCGCAGCTTAGATAAATACAGTCCACCTGTCTATGTTCTAATTTTGGTGTGGGTCTCTGTTTCGTCAGATTCAGAGATATTAACATCCTCCGGGATATTATTAACTAAGCTTAAATCGTATTCAGAGACAGGGTGCTTTACTGATTAAAAAGGTAGAGGGAGTATGACACATTACTAGAAGCACGTGACTTAAGTCATGTGAGGTTCACGTTACTTTTGAGAACGGCAAGAGAGAACAGATTTCTGAGGGATGTGTCTGCAGGATTAAAAATGACGGAAACGTTATTTTTGAGGGCTCTGGCGTAGAAATGTCAGAAAAGACTGTATAGTACATTAAGAAAAATACAGCAAAATACCTGGTAGACGTAACGAAATTGTTCTGATTTTTAAAGACAGTGGATTTTTCCACTGTCTTTTTTCTCCACAAAAATCCCGCATATTAACAATGTATCTAAAAAATAACAACGAAAAGGAGATTAAATTATGGGTATGTACGATACACTTAACGGCGAACAGGTTAAATGCTTTCCTTGGTACAGTTTTGATGTGATGTCACTGTCACCAGAAGGTTCTATCGGCGGTCACGGAGGTAATTTAAAGTATTACGGAAATGGAAGCAAAATCCCTTACCGCTCCCTGGCTTATAATTATGGAAAAAACTTCATTATTTTTGATTTTAACCCTGCCCTTGACCCAAACGATGGAAGTGACTGGGTCGCACATGTAATTAAAGACGGACTTTTGAAGGCTTCCGTTTACAAAGAAAATGCTGGTGATGAATTTGAAGAAATACTTAAAAAAAACCGCAAAAATATCAGCTATTACGGCGGCGGAAATTTCAAGTTCAAATCAATCGCTGATGTTAATCAATATGCAGTTGAGTCTGATGAATTGATGAAAAAGATAAAAGAACTGCATAAACCGGTTGACAAAATCATGCGTGAATGGATGGATGCGTTAAAAGAAGGTAAATACAGAAACCTAAAAAAAGGCACTCCAGAATATGAAGAATTGTCTTCACGACTGGACGACCAGTTTTCTGCAAAATATGATGCAGAAAACAAGAAGGTGAAGCCGATAATCGGAAAGCTGCGCCAGGAATTTGCCAAAAAGTGGACAGAAAGCGAGTCAGAATACTATCTTAAAATGTCTGATTTTGGAGAATGTATTGAAGCCGGAATTTTGACTCTGAAATGCAAAAAAGAACAGGAAAAAGAGCCAAAAGAAAAGATAGCATTAGCAAAAAAACACGGCATTTTCTTTGACCGTCAAAAGGAATTGCAGTATTACTGCGAATACTTCAAAAAAACATACGGAAAAATGCTTGAAAAAGAAGGCGAGGAGTTTTGGAAGAAGTATTTTGAGTGGTGCGAGATTACTGATGAGGAAAGAAAGAAGGTTGATGAGTTGAGAAAAGAACTGGGGGTGTGATATGCGAGCGAGGCCGCAAGGCTTCGCTTTTTGTGTGTGAGTAAGATGGCAACAAAAAAATAAAAATATTTTTCAAAAAAAAACGTCTCTTTTTGAAAATATTTAGCATATTAAATATAGAGGAATGCTGGCGACACATATTAACTGACTTACGCCAGGATTAAGTTTTTAACAAGTTAATTACTTGCATCTACTAACGCAGTATAAAAAGAGTACTAAGTCAAATAAGAATCTTAAATACTCGAGATATAATGAATAATTCATTTAATCTCACCTCCTTGTCTAGTCTTTACGTACAGGAATTGGACTCCTGCACGTATGGAACTAGACAAGTGGCAAAAAATGCCAGCCAGCACCCTCTAAAAAATAGGATAGCAGAAAATGTATTTTGTAGCAAGACAAAATGCAATTTCTTTTAAGACGAGGTATTTAAGCCTTGTCTTTTTTTGCTTAATGGTTAGATTTACTTTATTTTTTTTCTTCTCCACTCAATTTTTTCAGCATACTAAACATATATGCAAAAAAGGAGATAAAAAATATGACAACAGATAAAATCCTCGCAATAGATGTCGGAACCGTAGACTCCGGCTATGCAATCATGCGGTTTGATAAAGACGATATAAAACTATTATCATTCGGCAAAATTGCGAATGAAGCTCTTATGCAGATAATCAAAAATAACGGCTATGACCAGCTGGTTTATGAACAATTCCAGAGTTTCGGAATGGCAATTGGAGAGAGTACGATTGAGTCTATTTTGTGGAATGGAAGGCTTATCCAGGCAGCGATAGACAGAGGCATCCCGGTTGATAGAATCTACCGGAAGGAAGAAAAGCTCTGTCTTTGCAATACCCTGCGGGCGAAAGATGCCAATATCCGTCAGGCACTGATTGACCGGTATGCAAAAACAGATAAAAAAAATGGAAAAGGAACTAAAAAAGAGCCCGACGTGTTCTTCGGTGTGAAGAAAGATGTCTGGTCGGCAATTGCGGTCGGGGTGACATGGAGAGAGAAGATGGAAGAGGAGAAAAGAGAGAAAGAAAATGGAGAAAAAGAAGAAAAAAAATAAGCAAAAACTGAGGCTGGGACATTCCAGTCTCTTTTGTTTTGGAGGATTTTGCATATTACATATCCAAAATAAAGATATGGAAAGTTGGGAGTAAAAAATATTACAAAATTCGGATTATTTTGCATATTGAATAAAATAAAAGTAAAATGGAGGATTAATAATTAAAAATGATTAAAAGGAAAGTAAATACTACAGAACAAGGAAAACAAGGTGTTACATATTCGGAAAATATCCAAATTCCAATAAGAACAGGCAAAAACAATAATGCGCTCATAGTGGGAGCAAATGACGCGGAAATGCAGAAAAGGTTTATTGAGCCAAATTTATTGCAGGCTAATGATTCATATGTAATCGCTGGCATTCCGGAAATTTCAGCTTTTAAAATACAACATGAAATGGAAGAATATGGACGCCATATCCAGATTTTAGATTTGGATGGATATATGTCAACAGTTCAATATGACCCGTTAAAACATATTGATGCCGAAGAGGATGCTAAAAAAATCGTCGACTGCATCATAAACAATGCATTGGATGATTGTCACCTTGATTCGCTAGAATTACAATTAGAAAAGACACTGCTTACATCATTAATTTTGTATCTGGTAGAAATTGCTGATGAAAGCGTCTGCAATTTAAACACTATATTATGGATGTTAAAACTCGCTTATATATTACCTGCCAATGCCAGAGCCAGGCCTTCTCAATATACATATTACTGCAGTAATGGATTTGACGTAAACAATCATTTAGATGAGCTATTCAATGGACAGAGAAAAATAGTACAATCAATACATTATCGTACAAATCAGAGACATTTAAATTGCGAAGATATAAACAACAATAATGAAGAATCTAAGCTTCAAGACCTACTTTGTAATTCTTTGTGCCTGAGACAGTATCAGCTCTTTAAATGTTCTGATATCAAAACACAAAAAAAAGTAATTACAGATGCAATAATGAGGTTTAGTCTTTTTACAGACATATACAAATATGAAAGAGGTAAAATGTCATATCAAAAAAGTAACACTAACGGCGAACTTGATATTCAGAGCCTCAGACAGCCAAAAAGCTGTTTACTCATTACATACTCAAAAGCCAGTGAAGCTACAAAAGTTTTAACAGCAATTTTGATATCTCAAATATACGATTCACTTATGAGAGAATCTTATGAATCTCGTCAAGAAGTTCATGTAAAATTTATAATTGACGGTATAGATAACGCTTGCTTTATACCTGAACTTAAACATAAGCTGACATCTTGTCAAAACTCCAACATGTCATTTGATATATTGTTACCGTCAATTACGATTGTTGAAGCGATATATAATGATTGGAATTATATTTCGCAAGCCTTTAATGTATATGTTTGTTTTGATGCCATTGATGAGCATACGGCTGAATACTTTAGACAAAAAATAAAAAAGAATATGAAAAATAAATACGCATTTCAAAAGAATAAGTACCCTGTTGCTTGTATACAAAAAATACTGGATAAAGACGAAATAATGATGCTTTCAGATTATGCTTGCCTGGTTGTAGTAAGTAAGACAGGTCAATACATAGATGCGAAAAAATAGCGATAAAATTCACCCCGGAGCTTAACGCTCCGGGCGTTTTTCTGCCAGAAATTTTCTGCATATTGTATATACAAAAATAAAAAACAGGAGGTAAAAATATGCTTAAAAATCTGACGATTTCTGGAAAAGTCAATTTCATCACGGAAATTATTGCTATCATTACCTGGGCAATTCTACTTATTGCCGCCAAAGACGATTGGCAGTTTTTTGCCGTATTTTCAGTCCCGCTGCTGATTCTGATACCGATTTGCGGATGGTTCCTGATGCCGATAAGCAAAAAGATAAGCGAAAAAGGAAAATCAAAAAGTGGATGGTGGAAGGCTGCGTGGTATGCCGGAATGTTTATTGTAAATCTTCTGGCAGCGTTCATGTTAATGATATTGCTTTGTGCCGGAGTTGGAGCACTGATTGAAAAAGCTGCAGCCGGCAGCCTGATTGATGTTGGACCGGCTCTTGTGCTTGGATTTATGCTGTGGGTGGCGGCGTTTGGAGTTTTCTTTCTTGCAATGCTGCCGCAGATTCAAATAATAATATTAAAAATTTTGGAAAGTAGACAGCCCGGAGAGTAATTCTCCGGGTGTTTTTCTGCCTTGAGGATTTTGGCATATTATATTTATAAACAAAAAAAAGAAAGGAAATAAAAAAATGAGAAAAGAAGCAAAGAATGGCGTAACGTATACGTTTGAAACGGATGATTTAGCAAGTGAAGCGATTGATATTGAGGTCCAGCCTGGGATAGAATATCTTATTTTGGAATATGGTCTCAATATACCTGAAAGCAAGAAATCCTTTTCGGATGTTAAATGCCTGACTATTAAAAAAGGTGTTAAGAGAATTGAGATTCCAAACACTCTTTTTCCAAATGTGAAGTGGGTTCAGTCGGAAAGCAACAGGTTCAAGACCGGAAACTGCCTTGTTCTGAATGAAGGAGATATTTTTTTTACTCTGTTCAACACTTTCTGTAAGAAAGAGGGGGAAGTGATAGAATCTGATGATATTACTGCAATCAAAAATGGAGCATTTTCCGGATGTGAGAGTACTAATTTGACTAGCGCGTTTGATGCATGCTGCGGTGATGATATAGAACCTGACGCATTTGCGGGGTCTGCTTTTGCAAAACAGCCGTTTATTAATGGCGTTAAAATGGCAGGAAATATCGTGATTGATATTGACAAAACCTCTGAAGAAATCATCATTCCAGATGACGATTACGAAAAGGCAATATTTATAGCGAATACTGATTTAACTATGGTTAAGAAACTAGTGGTCCATAGATATGAAACGGCAAGACAGGTTAGCTATGAAACCAATTTTCCTGAAATGCTTGTTCTGGACACCAATGATTCGCTGAGTGGTGTGGAAGTAAGGGAACTTGCACATATGCCTTCTTCAGCGGTATCGTATCTCAAATATTTTTCAATTTCAAACCACGATTATAAAACAATTGATGGAATTGTATATACAAAAAACGGAAAAATGGTTGTTGCCGGTTCTCTTGGACTGGAGCATGTTGTAATTCCGGAAGGAGTTGAAAAGTTTGGACATTCTGCTTTTCGCAACTGTAAGATAAAGTCAGTAGTGCTTCCTGGCTCAATGGACAGAATTCGGGCAAAGGCGTTTTACCAGTGTAAAAACCTGAAATCTGTCAGGATTGGAGACAATGTTGACACAATTGAGGAAAGCGCATTTGCTGAATGCTGCAGCTTAAAACACATAGATATACCTGCAGGTATTAAGACTATCAACGATTACGCCTTTTTAAACAGCGGTTTGGAGAGCATAGAACTTCACGAAGGCCTGCTGTGCCTTGGGCGTAAGGCTCTTTTCGGAACAAACATTGAATCCGTCCACCTTCCTGCGTCTGTTAAAAAGCTGGAATATAACTGTTTTGGTTCCAATCTGAAGGAACTCACAATGGAAACATTTCCTTCTGGTTTTGGCGCAGCATGTACAATGGCACCCGGCCCATTTGATGTTAATGATAAAATTATGAAGGTATATTGCAACGGAAAATATCTGTATTTTCCGAGAAGCATTAAACCTTCAATGTCATCTGACGCAATAGATGAGGTGGTAGAATATTTCTTCAAGAATCCAAGGATAAAGACTGTATCAATGTGTAAGTATGCTTTCTCAATGTCATGTCAGGGAAAAGTAGCTCTGCAGGAGTGTCTGGATTTTGGTTCAGAGTCTGCAAGAGAACATATAAAAAAATATTCATACTATATCATGTCAGACATGATACGGGAAGGTAGCGAAGAATTTGCCGCCAAGATGGTTAAAGCCGGCCTGGTGCCAAATGATATACTGCAGAAGATGCTTCCAAAAGCAGAAAATGCAGAAATGCTTACACTAAAAGCATATATGCTGAATCAGTTAAATCTCAATGGAGTTCATGAAGAGAAAATTTCGTATGCCATTTAAGAACAGGTGAAACGCCTGTTCTTTTTTTTCCGTAAAAAATTCAGCATATTGTATGTATAAAAACAAAAAGAAAAGAATTGAAAATTTAGCCGTCGCATTCTCGTGACTTCAGTCGTGATGTAGCGAGCTTACGCTCGCTTGCACCAAGTCCGTAAGGCTTTGTTAAAACAGTCTAAATTACATAGAGGCAGCGCGAAGCGCTGCCTTCTCCTTTCTATATTTTTCAAAATATCGCATACTAAACAAAACACAAAAAATAAATCCAAAAAGAAAGGAGCAAAAAAATATATGAGCAATAATTACAAGTGGGAGACAGTAGGAAGATGTAAGTTTTATACAGACGGAACGACATGTACTGATATTGAAGTTATGGATAACGCAAAAGAGATTAGCTTTATCTATCCTAAATTCAGGATTGACAGGGAAAAATGCAAAAAAGTGTTTTCAAGTGTTGAGACTTTGATGATTGGAAGAAATGTTATCTCAATTGTAATACCGAATAAAATGTTTCCGAATATTAAGCATGTTGAGTCTAAATCAAGTAGCTTTCTTGATGGCAAGTATCTTATTGAAAAAGCCGGTATGAGACTACTGAATGCGTTTGGACAGAATGAAAATACTGCGATTGATTTTACACGTTTCCACAGGATTGGAAATTATGCATTTGAGGGGTGTAAAGCCAAGAAGGCCATCGGTATTCGCGAAATGAAAATTTCAACGATTCAGGATACCGCATTTATTGATTCCGGCTTTTTAGACCAGCCGTTTATTAACGGAATCAAATGCCTCGGACCGATAATTATTGATGTTGACGAAACGGCAGATGAAATTACCTTGCCAATAGAAGATGTTTATTATTGTGTTCCAAAAAGACCACAAAAATGTGTTCGAGTTCCAAATCTCAATGCTTTTTCAGCAATGAGAAAACTGCCAAAGAAGGTAATCATTGAGGATAAGAATATCAGATATGACGATGCTTTAATGTATAAATTTTATAACAGAGAGATTGAAGAATTTGAGTCTCGGGTTCCACGATACAAAACAGTTGATGGAATTTTATATTCTGCTGACATGAAGACCTTGATTATCTGTCCGGCCGGAAAAACAGGCGAGGTAACTATCCCTGATGGTGTCATGCGAATCAGAAAACAAGCATTTTACGGTTCAAAAATAAGTAAGATTATTTTCCCTGACAGTCTGCTCAGACTACAGAAAGAAGCGTTTTATGGATGCGAAAATCTGAAAGAAATTGATTTTGGAAATGGAATTGAACAGATTGGAGGAGATGGCAGCCAGCATATTTTTTCAGGATGTCCTATTGAAAAACTTATATTTCCGCCACAGGTCAAAGAAATTGGAATCAATGCGTTTACTTCATGCGGTAGACTGAAAGAAATCGTCTTTAATGAAGGTTTAAAATATATCCGTGATGGAGCATTCAAAAACTGCCCGAAACTGACAGAAATAAACTTTCCAGAATCAATCAAGAATGTTGGATTAGATGCATTTGTCTGTGAACTTGCACGAGAAGAAATCCAGGATATAAACATCAATTTAACGACGATTCCGGCAGGTTTCGGACGTGCAATCACCCACCCTGGAAGTATGCAGACACAGCGATGTGTTAATGTCCATGTTAATAACAAAAACGAAACTTTTGATTTCGTAATTCCTGACTGCGTATCTGCTACAACAAATGGTTATTCAGAAATCGTTACAGGCTTCAACCTACTGGCTTCTGACCCGGAATATTGCAAGAGATTTCATCATCTAAAATGGCTGCATACTGCATTCATGTATGCTTCTAATTCAAGATTTAAATATGTGTGTGCATATAAGACATACAAAAGGACAAAAAATGAATTGGCAAAAGAGTATCTAACTGATTACCAAAAGAGGACGGCAGATGCGATTGCCATGGAATTAACAGAAAAGGATTTTGTTGATTTTCTGAGATTGGAATTTATCAATCTGGAATATGACGAAGATATCGTGAAACGGCTTCAGGAAAAGAACTGGACTGCCGCTCTTGCGTATATGCTGGAAGAAGGAAAGGATAGTAGTAATGATGCACTTGTGATTTGATATTGTACCGCTGGCGAGAGCTGGCGGTTTTTTTCTTTTTTTAAAATTATTTTGCATATTAACGTAGAACGGAAAATCCCCGGCCGATAAAAAGTCGTCCGCGGGTCAAATGTTCCGGTTTTAACTTTGCACGCGAGTCAGAATCACCCGTTCGTGCACTGCACTCAGCCTTGCGGCTTCGTTTGTCAGCGGCAAAAGCCGCTTGGTTACGAGCGCGAAGCGCGAGTTATCAAGAATAAGTACTGAACAGAGTACTAAATATTAAAAAAAGAGGTAAAAATAATGAAAAATAAGATTGCCGCAGTCGTTCTGACTGCAACTATGATTGGCACAACAGTAATGCCAGCAGCAAATGTATTTGCTGCGAAAGCTGTAGAAAATAAGGAAGTAGTAGCCGTTGATGAAGATGAAGCAAAAGATATCGTTGTAAAAGATGATGCTGTTGAAGCAGATTTTGAAGGCGTTTGGCGCCTGTCCAGCCTGAATCTGTTTGGCGAGGCTATGAATGCCGGAGAGTACGGCATGGACACTTTCTTTATCACAATCCAGGACGGAAAAATGGATATCTATTCCGCTCCAATGTATGGTGAGGAAACCGATGTTAAGGGTATTGATATGACATTTGAGAACGGAAAATATGTCGTAAATCTTGATGAGGACCTGGTAAACAAAATAAGCGGGGAGAAAGATGAGGATGCTGTTGACGAAGACATGACTCTTATCGACACCGCAGAGCTTGAAGGAAAGCTGAAAGAGATTACAGCAGGTAATACATCTGCCCTTGAGTTCCAGATGACAGAGGATGGACAGCTCGTAATCACATGCGCTATCAATATTGAAAATGATTTCCTTACATTCTCTACACATGCAATCCAGCTTCTGGCAGACCCAAGTTCTGACAGTGAGATTGAGGCCGCAAAAGAGGCTGCATCAACAGCTGATGATGTGATGCTTTATGATGATGAGACAGCAGAAGACGCTGATACAGAAACTACTGAGGAAGATGTAACTGTTAATGCTTAACACAAAAAAGAATCCTTGCTTTTCCGGCAGGGATTTTTTTGTCCGCAAAAATATCTCGCTTTTAAAAAAATCCGGCATATTGGAAATGAAGGAGGCGAGATATGGAGAGCAGGAAAGAAAAAGGGCAGTATATGACACCGGAAAAAATCGTTGTAATTATTTTGGATGATATTGGATATGCGGGAGACGAAGTCCTGACAAAAAAGATAATGGAGCCGTCGTTTGGTGACGGGGCGTTTCTTTCAGAAATCATTAAAAGAATCATTAAAACAGGACGGAAACAGTCATTATCAAAAGAAGAGATATCTGACATTATTCAGAACAACGTGTTTGGCATAGAGAAAGACGAAAAAATATATAAAAAAGCAATCGGCAGACTTAATGGGATTCTGGAAGAATACAAAATACCGAAGATTGAGTGGAAAAATCTGATAAACGGTGACACGCTGACAGAGTGGGAAAAACATAAAGAAAAATATGATTATGTTGTCGGGAACCCTCCGTTTGTAAGGATACATAATATTCCTGAAGGATACCGTGGCATCGTGAAAAGCTTTCAGTTTTCGGATGGTATGGCTGATTTGTATGTCATTTTTTACGAAATCGGAATCAACATGCTTGGCGAAAATGGCAAACTTGGATTCATATCGCCAAACACATTTATCAGAAACGCTTCGCAGCAGAAATTCAGGGATTTCTTGATAAAAAATAAGTATATTTCTGCAATATATGATTTTGGAGCATCAAAAATATTTCCTGATGCTGATACATATACTTGCATCTGCCTGATTGGTAAAGAAAAAGAGAAAAAGAATATAAAATACAAGGAATATAACATGTATCTGCCGGTTTCAGAAAGCGTAATTGATTTTGAATATTTGAAAAATAATATGACCGGACACCAATGGAACTTTGGCTCTGATGATGATATGGAGTTTCTGAAAGAAATTAACAGCAGACCAAAAAAAATCTCAGATATCGTAACCGTGCAAAACGGCATAGTTACAAACCGCGATTATATCTACATAATCCAGGCATACACCGATAAAGAACTGACAAAGCCATATACCGGCAAAGGAGATTCGGTTTACTTTAACGTAGGGCGAAAAATACCCAGCCAAAATTTGTCCGTGGATAAAACACTTTGTATTGAAACTCCATGCGTAGTTCTGAATCCTCGCCCGAAGTCTGGTAACGAGACCGAAGGGCGAGTTATCAAAGACAAAGCCGGTAAGGTTCACGAGATAGAGTCCTCAATATTGCGCCGGTGTGTGAAGGCCTCAAAATATGAAGGCAAAACAGATAATACATACATCATTTTCCCATATGTAGAAACACCAATTTCAGAAGACAGATTAAAAAAAGAATTTCCAAAAACATACGCTTACCTTGATTCATACCGCGAAGAGCTAGCGAAGCGTGACATGGACAAAAATACTGACTGGTTTTTGTTTGGCAGGAGCCAGGGTATACAAAACAGCGGGCTGAAGAAAATAGTGTTTAAACATATAATTGATAAAAATAAGCCCCAAATAAAGCCGTTTATCTTGGATGAGGACGTTGTTGTGTATTCTGGGAGGTATATCACGGCAGAAACAGAAGAAGATTTGCAAAAGGCATATAACATTTTTAAATCAGAAGAGTTTGCGAGATACTGCGCCCTTGTCGGGAAGAATAAATCCGGCGGGTATGTGGAGGTGTCAACGAAAGCGGTTAAGGAGTTTGGAGTAGATATAGAGAAGCAGCCGTCAGTGGAAAACTGAGGGCTGTTTTTTAAACCTAAAAATATTTTTAAAAATATCGAAAAAGCAGTAAAAAATTTTCAGATTCGTCATGTTATCTATGATTGATTTTCGGCTGAAAAAAAAGGCCGAAGACAAAAAAAATAAAAATAGAAATAAGGAGAATTAACATAGATGGCAAACGAAAATCTGCATAAAGCCAAGGAGGCAAAAAACGATGAGTTTTACACTCAGCTGAATGACGTGGCAGAGGAGCTGCGGCATTATAAAGAGCATTTTAAAGGAAAGGTGGTGTTTTGTAACTGTGATGACCCGACATCGTCTGCTTTCTGGAGGTATTTCCACTTGAACTTTGACCATCTCGGGCTTAAAAAACTTATATCAACGCATTATGATAAGAAAAGGCCAACTTATAAGATGGAGTATACCGGCGGAGATGACAATAATATTGAAGCCGGAGTCAAAACGCCTCTGGAAGGAAATGGAGATTTTCGGAATCAAGAATGCATTGACCTGTTGGAAGAAGCTGATATTGTGGTGACGAATCCGCCGTTTTCCTTATTTAGAGATTACGTTAGCGTGCTTGAAGAACATAATAAAAAATTTTTGATTATTGGAAATCCAAATGCTGTTACATATAAAGAATTTTTTCCGTTATTGAAAGAAAATAAAGTGTGGATTGGAGCTAAGCCGTGGTCTAGTGAAATGTATTTTGGAGTCCCAGAAGAACAGGCAGACTATCTTGTAAAAAATAAAAAAGAAGGTTCTGCGTATGTAATTAGAAACGGCCAAATCTTAGGTCGTGCAGCCACGTTATGGTTCACAAACCTTGACATTAAAAAACGTCACGAAAAACTTATACTGTGGAAAAATTACACACCTGCAGAATTCCCGCAATATGATAATTACGATGCCATCAATGTTGACAAGGTTTCAAATATTCCTTGTGATTACTGCGAATCCTGGGAAGTGACGGAAGAGGAATTTAAAAACCTTTCTGCTGATGAATGGGAGATTACGAGAGAGGGAGAGTTTGACGGCGAAAAAAGTTTCTTTATTATTCCTGCAGCAAATACTGAATTAAGAAAACTTCTTCATGAACATACGGCCGGGTATAAGGAGGAAATTGAGAAAGAAATAAGTAAAAAAATACAAAAAAATATTTTTATAGACGATAGCAAGACAGGAGACCTGCAAGACAGGAGACCTGCAAGACAGGAGACCTGCAAGACAGGAGACCTGCAAGAC
>OLND01001291.1_pt1 | contig 26786 bp, 29 predicted proteins | sample 1672031 | NCBI WGS metagenome assembly OLND01 (sample SAMEA3136638, study PRJEB25190) | human gut metagenome | biome: human gut; feature: human-associated habitat; material: faeces | place: Austria | collected 2013 | reverse complement strand
TGACCTGCGCCGTGAGATCGGCCTGAATATCAAGCGTCTGGTTGAGATTGGCTGCTACCGCGGCCTGCGCCATCGCCGCGGCCTGCCGGGTCGCGGTCAGCGCACCAAGACCAATGCTCGTACCCGCAAGGGCCCGAAGAAGACCATTGCGAACAAGAAGAAGTAAGGAGGGGAACGTATAAATGGCTAAGGTACAGAAGAAGGGCGCTGCGACCCGTACTCGTCGTCGTGAGCGCAAGAACATTGAAAAGGGCGCGGCACATATCCGTTCCTCTTTCAACAACACGATCGTTACCATTACCGACCTGAACGGTAACGCTATTTCCTGGGCTTCCTCCGGCGAAATGGGCTTCCGCGGTTCGCGTAAGTCCACTCCGTTCGCTGCTCAGACTGCGGCTGAAACCGCTGCTGCTGCTGCAATGGAGCACGGTCTGAAGACTGTTGAAGTATACGTTAAGGGCCCGGGTTCCGGCCGTGAGGCTGCAATCCGTGCACTGCAGGCCGCTGGCCTCGAGGTTACCATGATCAAGGACGTAACCCCGATCCCGCACAACGGCTGCCGTCCGCCCAAGCGTCGTCGAGTTTAATAGAGGAGGAACCAATAAATGGCTAAGAATACCCAGCCCGTTCTCAAGCGCTGCAAGACGCTTGGTCTTTCCCCTGCGGTACTTGGTTACTCCAAGTCCACGAAGCGTCAGCCCAAGCAGAGCCGCCGCAAGCAGTCCGAGTACGGCATGCAGCTGAACGAAAAGCAGAAGGTAAAATTCATCTACGGCGTACTCGAGAAGCAGTTCCATGCTTACTACGAGAAGGCTGAGCGCAAGCAGGGCATCACCGGTGAGATCCTGCTGCAGGAGCTCGAGCGCCGTCTGGACAACGTAGTTTTCCGCATGGGCTTTGCTAACACCCGCCGTGAGGCTCGTCAGCTGGTTAACCATGCACACTTCACCGTAAACGGCAAGCGCGTTAACATTCCGTCTTACCAGGTTAAGCCGGGCGACGTAGTTGCAGTTTCCGAGAAGTCCCGTTCTACCACCAAGTTCAAGTCTCTGCTGGAAGAGAACGGCAAGAAGGCTTGCCCGAAGTGGATCGAGAAGGCTAACGATTCCTTCGAGGGCAAGATCGTTGCGATGCCTGCACGCGACGACATCGACTATGATGTTGCCGAGCACCTCATCGTCGAGCTGTACTCGAAATAATAGACCCTCGCTTTTGGAACAGGCGCGGCGTCTGCTTCGCCTGTTCTATCTTAAGTTTCCAACCAACGTGAAGGAGGGTACCACATGATCGAAATCGAAAAACCACGTATTGACTGTGAACAGCTCGCGGAGGACGGTTCCTACGGCAAGTTTGTCGTAGAGCCTCTTGAGCGCGGCTACGGCACCACGCTGGGCAACTCTCTGCGCCGCATCCTGCTGTCGTCTCTGCCTGGCACGGCAGCGTCCAGCATCAAGATCGCTGGTGTGCAGCACGAGTTTTCTACGATTCCGGGCGTTAAGGAAGACGTTACCGAAATCGTGCTGAATGTTAAGGGCATTATTGCCAAGCTGCATTGTGATGGTCCCAAGACGGTCTACATCGAGGCCGCCGGCGAGGGCGAGGTCAAGGCTGGCGATATCCACGCAGACGGCGAGGTTGAGATCCTCAACCCGGATCTGCACATCGCTACCCTGATGAGCGACGCGCGTCTGTCCATGGAGATCACGATGACTTCCGGCCGCGGCTATGTTCCGGCTGAGAAGAACAAGCAGCATCAGACCTCCATCGGCGTCATTCCGGTGGATTCGATCTACACGCCGGTTTACAAGGTAAACTACACGGTTGAAAACACCCGTGTACGCGACCTGACCGACTATGACAAGCTGACGCTCGAGGTATGGACCGATGCAACCATCAACGCACGCGACGCGGTTTCGCTCGGTGCAAAGGTTCTGCGCGACCACCTCGATCTGTTCGTAGACCTGTCCGAGGAAATCGGCTCCAAGTCCACCGTTGTTGAAAAGGCTGAAGCGCAGCACGATAAGGTGCTTGAAATGACCATTGAGGAGCTTGACTTCTCCGTGCGTTCGTTCAACTGCCTCAAGCGCGCAGGCATCAACACGGTTGAGGACCTCATCAACACCTCCGAGGAGGACATGATGAAGGTTCGTAACCTGGGCCGCAAGTCCCTGGAAGAGGTTATCGGCAAGCTGGAGGCAATGGGTCTCCACTTGGCGAAGTCGGAAGAGTAATCTTCGGACACTGTAACTTGAACTGCTGCGGCGGTACGATTACCGCGCCGCCGCTTTACTTTAATTTGGAGGTAAACTCACATGGCTAACAATCGCAAGCTCGGCCGTGCTACGGATCACCGTATGGCTATGCTGCGTGCGCTGGTAACCTACCTGCTGGAGAACGGCAAGGTTGAGACCACGCTCGCTCGTGCCAAGGAAGTAGGCCCGCTGACTGAGAAGATGATCACCCTGGGCAAGAAGAACACCCTGGCATCCCGCCGTCAGGCTATGGCTTTCGTAACCAAGGAAGCTGTTGTTGCTAAGCTGTTCTCTGAGATCGCTCCGGAGTACGCTAACCGCAACGGTGGCTACACCCGCATCATCAAGACCGGCCCGCGTCGTGGCGACGCAGCTGAAATGGCGATCATCGAGCTGGTTAAGTAAGTTGAATTTTAACTTCTGACGACTCGATCTGTTCCAAAACAGAAAAATGATCCTAAAAAGGTTATCCAGTAGCGTGCTTATTGGATAACCTTTTTCTTTTTGCCTTTTTGGGATACCTATGATACTATGTAGGTAGAACGTCAATTGTCTGATCGAAAATTGGAACGTTGAAGGAGGGCTGAAAGATGTTTGCAATGTTTGATATATTGAGTTTCATCGTCCCCATCATGTTTATTGTCGTATTTGGCATCATCATTTTTTCCATCATACAGGGGATAAGCACATGGCATAAGAACAATAATTCGCCCAGATTGACCGTACCGGCGGTGATCGTTGCAAAGCGGACAGATGTCTCGCATCACCAGCATGCCAATGCAGGCGACATGAGCGGAGCGCACGGCTTCCACACAACGTCGAGCACGACCTATTATGTCACGTTTCAGGTGGAAAGCGGAGACCGGATGGAATTCCATGTTTCCGGCTTGGAATACGGTATGCTCGCAGAGGGCGATACCGGCAGACTGACCTTCCAGGGGACGCGGTATCTGTCGTTTGAGCGATAGTTTTTATGCGGAAGGAGGCTTACGTATGCCGGAAAATATTCAAATGATCTGTCTGGTGCGTCTGATCGTTGCGGCTGTCTGCGGTCTGCTGATCGGTGTGGAGCGGCAGACACGCATGAAAGGCGCCGGTTCGCGTACACACATGATGGTTTCGCTCGGTGCGGCACTGATGACGCTGGTCTCCTCGTATGGTTTTCTGCCTATCGTGGGAGCAGCCGGTGTTTCGGTTGACGTTTCTCGTGTGGCGGCAAGTATTGCGGCCGGTCTGACAGACGGCAAAGGCGACCTTGTGTGCCTGTATGACTGGCTGGAGCAGAGGAAAATCACCGTGCGAGAGATCAATCTCAAGCGGCAGGAGGGCAATTCGGTAAAAATCGTGCTGTACATTGCCATGCCGCGGCATTTCGATAAAGCGGATTTCTGCGGCTGCAGGAGGACATTCCGGGTGTGTAGTCGGTTGAGATATAAACGGAATAGCAAAGCCGTTCGGCAGAAATGCTGGACGGCTTTTGTGCTGGATGAATAATATGATGTTGAAAAAACAGGATTTGTTTGGTATACTGTAACAAACAAATAAAGGGAGGTCCCGCTATGAAAAAGAGAATCCCCGCAATCATCCTGATGTTTGCCCTGTTCCTGACCACATCCTATGCGGCGAACACCTATCGCAAGACGATCACCGTCACGTCCGGCGTCAATGTGGAATTCAACAACGAAGCAATCGACATGACAGACGCCAACGGTAAAGCGGTCGAGGCGTTTATCTACAACGGCACGACCTATGTGCCGATTCGTGCGGTGTCGAATGTGTTCGGCGCGGATATCGGCTACGACCGCAATACGCAGACGATTTCGATTTATGATGATTTCACAGAAATTGTTACAGCAGCGTATAAGTTGGAGCGTACAATTACCATATGCAGAGGAGAACTTGATCTTTATAATGAATCAATCAACGCGAATTTATTTACAATAAATCCAGCAACAAGAAATCCGGATAGTGAAGCTCTTATTAGCCGGAACGAGAAAATGTTACAGACATTGCAAAAGGAAAATATCAACTATTCGCTTTTGGAAGAAGAACTATTGCCGCTTTATAATGAGTTTATTCCGGCATATAGAAATGCAGTAAAGAATTATACAGCAATGTATAATCAAAAGAGTTATTCTAATATGAATTTGTGGAGTGCTTTTTCTCGTAGTGAAAGCGAAGCAAATGTAAATGGTATTAGTTATAGTGTTGAGTTGGAATCTTTTTATGATTCGTTCAACTGGCGTGAATTTGAGTAATTGCAGTTGGAATAAATAAAAGGAGATAGAGATTATGTACCTAAAAGCGACCTTACTCACCATATTAGGCTGGTTTATTGGCCTGATACTGGATGCAAACATCGATTTCGGAGACCCGATGGGTTTCCTCAGTCTGCGCATCCTGTTTCCCATCTTGGCCATGGGACTGTGCATTCTGCATGAACTGAGACGCGGCAGCAGCCGCTAACCCGCAAAATTTGCGGCTCACACGCCTAAATTTGTGCATTTTCACGGTAAAAACGGATATTTTTATTGCAAAAACGCTTGCAATGTACGGCAATGCGTGATATACTATCAATGTAAGATGATAAGTAACCGTAAGGAGTGGCCAAGTGCCACTCCTTACGCTTTGCTCGGAGAAAATTTTTCAGTAAGGAGGGACGGCTTTGCAGGCAAAGCAGATCGTAGCCCGCGTAGAGGAACTGGTAAAGCCTTTGTGTGAACAGGCTGGTGTTTCCCTGTGGGATGTGGAGTTTGAAAAAGAGGGCGGACAGTACATGCTGACCGTCACCGTGGATCGACCGGAGGGCGTCAACATTGACCAGTGCGAGCAGGTTTCGCGCGCACTCGATCCCATGCTGGATGAAAAGGAATTTGATGATATGCCGTCCTATACGCTGTGCGTTTCCTCGGCAGGTATGTCGCGCCGCCTCAAGCGTCCGGAGCATTTCCAGGCGTTTATGGGTCAGACCGTCGAAGTAGGCTTTTACAAGCCGATGAACGGCATGAAGCAGATCGAGGGCACACTCGCCGGCTATGACAACGGTGCCGTAACGCTGGAAGTGAACGGCGAGCAGACCGTATACGAACCCAAAGACATTGCCGCAGTTCGACTGGCGGTAGAGATATAAGAAGGAGCTGAATAGGAAAAAATGGTTAACGCAGAATTTTTTGACGCGCTGGAACAGCTGGAAAAGGAAAAAGGCATTCCGGTAGACTATATGCTCGACCGTGTAGGTCAGGCGCTGATCACCGCCTACAAGCGCGATAACGACGGCATGACCGACAATGTTTACGTTGAGCCGGACCGCGACAAGAAGACCATTCACATGTTTGTCCGCAAGACGGTTGTCAAGGCGGAGGATCTGTACGAGCCGTACGAGGAGATCACTCTCGAGGAGGCTGCCGAGTACAAGAATAACCCGATGGTAGGCGATATCATTGATATCGACATCCCGACCAAGTCCTTCGGCCGCATTGCTGCCCAGACTGCAAAGCAGGTTATCATTCAGGGCATCCGCGAGGCAGAGCGCGGCATGGTTATCTCCGAGTTCGAGAGCAAGGAGCACGAGATCCTGAACGGCGTGGTTGCCCGCATCGATCCGCGCTCCGGCACCGCTTATCTGGATGTTGTTTCCGGCGGCGAGAAGAGCGAGGCTGTTCTGGCCGCTTCCGAGCAGGTGCGCGGTGAGGTCCTGACTGAGGGTCAGCGCCTGAAGGTTTACCTCATCGAGGTTCGCCGCGGCACCCGCGGCCCGCAGGTCGTTGTTTCCCGCACCCACCCGGGTCTGGTTAAGCGACTGTTTGAGCTGGAGGTGCCGGAGATCCACTCCGGTATCGTCGAGGTCAAGTCCATCGCGCGTGAGGCAGGCAACCGCACCAAGATCGCTGTTGTTTCTCACGATGAGAACGTCGATCCGATCGGTGCATGCGTTGGTACCCGCGGTGCGCGTGTTGCCAACATCACCGGCGAGCTGAACGGCGAGAAGATCGATATCATCAAGTGGAACGAGGATATGGCGCAGTTCGTTTCTGCGGCACTCGCTCCGGCTGATGTTATCAATGCCACCATGCAGGCGGACAACAAGTCCTGCCGTGTCATCGTTCCGGACGATCAGCTGTCGCTTGCTATCGGCAAGGAAGGCCAGAACGCGCGTCTGGCTGCCAAGCTGACCGGCTGCAAGATCGATATCGCTCCTGAGTCTCAGGGCGAATAAGCAAGCGGAGGTGCGGCAGAATATGGTACAGAAGAAGATTCCCATGCGGCAGTGCCTCGGCTGCCGTGAAATGTTCCCGAAACGGGAGCTGATCCGCGTGGTGCGTTCGCCGGAGGGCGAGCTTTCGCTGGATTTCAAGGGCAAGGCACCCGGCCGCGGCGCATATCTGTGCGGCAAGCCGGAATGTCTGAAAAAGGCCCGCAAGAGTCGTGCGATCGAGCGCGCGCTCAGTGTAGAGGTGCCCGAGTCGGTTTACGATCAGCTCGAGCAGCAGATGGAACAGGAGGGTGCAAATGGCAACTGATCCGGTTCTGAGAATGCTCGGTCTGGCACGCCGTGCCGGCAAGCTGGCCTACGGCGACGAGCTGGTGCGCGAGGCGTGCTTCGACCACAAGACCCGCTGTGTGTTCATTGCGGGTGACGCAGGCGCAAATGCAGCGAAAAAAGCCGCATTTTACGCCGATAAGGCCAATGTGCCGTGCGTAACGCTGCCGCACGGCAAGCTGGAACTCGGCAGCGCGATCGGCAAGGCAGGCTGCGCGATGTGCGCGGTAGCGGACATCGGCATGGCGGCAGCAGCCGTAAATAAGCTGGCGGAGCAGGATCCTGCATACGCCGAAGTGGCGCAGCAGCTTAGCGAAAAGAACGTAAAGATCCAGTCCCGCAGGGGCGTCAAAAAGCATAAGGATAAGGCGGAAAAGACAGAGGAAGCGCCGGTCAAGACCGAAAAATCGGCAGAGGAGAAGCCGAAGCGCACCTACCGTAAGCCGTCCGGCGAGAAGCGTCCGTTCCGCAAGGACGGCGAATATCGTCCGTATCGCAAGAACGACGGAGAGAAGCGCCCGTTCAGCAAAGACGGCGAACGCCGCCCGTACCGTAAAAGCGGTGCCGGCAAGCCGAGCTTCAACAGCGGCAAGCGCAGCTTCCGCAATAAAACGTAATTTCCCGCGCCGCAGCGCGCATTCCAATAGCAAAGCATAGCTTTGCATCAAATGTGCGAGCTTTGCCCGTGCATTTGATACCAGAGCGGAGAAAAGTTTCGACACAGGAGGAACTTTTCGCAGCTTTGGACGTATCCGAACATTGTTCGGTACGTCCTCTCTCGTTCAAAACCGTGGTTTTGAACGAAGTGTGTAAGGAGGTTATTGCCCATGGCATTAGACAATAAATATCGGGTACACGAGGTTGCAAAGGACTTCGGCGTATCCACCAAGGAGATCACTGAAATTCTGACGAAGTATCGCTCTGCACCGAAGAATCACATGCAGGTGCTTGACGATACCGACCTGTCGGTCATTTTCGAGTATCTCACCCAGCATAATCAAGTAAGCGACATGGAAGGTACGCTGAACGCACAGGGTGCATCCCGCAAGAAGCCGGAGCAGTCCAAGGCGGAAACCAAACAGCAGACCGAGTCCAAGAGAGAGGAGCCTATCGTGCAGCAGCAGCCGACACAGAGCAAGGTAAAGCAGGTTCACCGCATTGATACCCGCGGCACCGGCGACGTAAACCTTGCAAAATATGATGATCATGTAGATAAGCTGGTTGACGCAAAGGCCGAGCGAATGGAGTCCAAGGGCAGCAAGAAGCAGAAGCTGACCAAGAAGTCCGACCAGCGCTCCAAGCCGTTCGGCAACAAGCGCCGTCAGGAGGAGCAGGAGAAGATGCGCCGCCTGCAGCGTCAGCAGCAGATGGCAGCACTTAAGAAGATTCCGGTAAAGGTAATGATTCCGGAGGAGATTTCCGTTGGTGAGCTGGCTTCCCGTATGAAGCGCACCGCAGCGGATGTTATCAAGGGTCTCATCAAGCTGGGCGTTATGGCGTCCATCTCCGAGGTGATCGACTACGATACCGCAGCCATCGTTGCAGAGGAAATGGGCTGCAAGGTTGAGAAGGAAGTACACGTTACCATCGAGGAGCAGCTGTTCGATGAGCACGAGGACAAGGAAGAGGAGCTGCAGCCGCGCGATCCGGTCGTTGTTGTTATGGGCCACGTTGACCACGGCAAGACCTCTCTGCTCGACGCGATCCGCAAGACCAAGGTCATCGAGGGCGAGGCCGGCGGCATTACCCAGCACATCGGCGCATACCGCGTTAAGATTGGCGGCAAGCCGATCACCTTCCTCGATACCCCGGGTCACGCTGCGTTTACCTCCATGCGTGCACGTGGTGCGCAGGTAACCGATATCGCCATTCTGGTCGTAGCAGCCGATGACGGCGTTATGCCGCAGACCATCGAGGCTATCAACCACGCCAAGGCAGCAAACGTGCCGATCATCGTTGCCGTAAATAAGATCGACAAGCAGGGTGCAAACCCGGATCGTGTGCTCCAGCAGCTCACCGAGTATGAGCTGGTACCGGAGGAATGGGGCGGTCAGACCATCGTCTGCAACATCTCCGCAAAGTTCGGTCAGGGCATTGACAACCTGCTCGAAATGGTACTGCTGACCGCTGAAATGGCTGACCTCAAGGCAAACCCGAACCGCAAGGCGCACGGTACTGTTATCGAGGCAAAGCTGGATAAGGGCCGCGGTCCGGTTGCAACCCTTCTGGTACAGAACGGCACCCTGCATGCAGGCGATACCGTTATCGCGGGCACCTCTGTCGGCCGCGTTCGCGCAATGACCAACGACGACGGCAAGAAGATTGAGTCCGCAGGCCCGTCCGTTCCGGTCGAGATCATCGGTCTGGCTGAGGTTCCGGGTGCAGGCGACATCTTTGACGCCGTAGACGACGAGAAGATGGCTCGTGAGCTGGTTGAGCAGCGCAAGGACAAGGAGAAGGAAGAGCGCAACAAGCTGTTTCACAAGGTAACGCTCGATAACCTGTTCGATTCCATCCAGCAGGGCGAGATGAAGGAGCTGAATATCATCGTCAAGGCAGACGTTCAGGGTTCTGTCGAGGCGGTTCGTTCCTCTCTCGAGAAGCTGACCAACGACGAGGTTCGCGTGCGCGTTATCCACGGTGCCGTTGGCGCCATCAACGAGTCCGACGTTATGCTGGCTGCCGCTTCCGGCGCGATCATTGTTGGCTTTAACGTTCGTCCGGACCGCACCGCTACCGACTCCGCTGCACAGCAGGGCGTTGATATGCGTATGTACCGCGTTATTTATGATGCCATCGAGGAGATGGAGCAGGCCATGAAGGGCATGCTCGAGCCGAAGTTCAAGGAAGTTGTTCTCGGCCACGCAGAGGTTCGTCAGGTGTTCAAGATCACCGGCGCAGGCGCGGTTGCAGGCTGCTATGTACAGGACGGCAAGATTCAGCGTAACGCTGAGGTTCGCGTAGTCCGTGACGGCATCGTATTCCACGAGGGCCACCTGAATACCCTCAAGCGCTTCAAGGACGATGTGAAGGAAGTTGCAACCTCTTATGAGTGCGGCATGAGCATCGAGAACTACAATGATATCAAGGAAGGCGATATCATTGAGTGCTTTGTTATGGAAGAAGTGAAGCAGTAAAGCGCTTCTTCTAAGGGGGACGCTGTCCCCCTTAGATACCGAAAAAGTTCCAAAGGAACTTTTTCGGATAACCCCCTCTCGTCCGCACGGCGGACGAGGCCGCGCCGCCGCGGCGCGGGCAGTGGTATAAAAGTCCGGCGGAGCTGGACTTTTATGGGGAATTGAATCACGCACTGCGGTGCGTGTGAAAATGCGTATCGCATTTTCTGTACAAGCAGATTTTAATCAATCCTCAAAGGAGGAAAGTTATGTCTACTCGAATTGATCGTATTTCCGAAGAAGTGATGAAGGCTCTGGCGGAGGCGATGCGCTCTGTCAAGGACCCGCGTGTGCAGGAGGCTATGGTTTCCGTGGTACACTGTGATGTTACCAACGATCTGCGTTATGCGAAGTGCTATATTTCCGTACTCGGCAGCGAGCAGCAGACCAGGGACGTGATGAAGGGCCTGAAGTCTGCGGCAGGCTGGCTGCGCCGCGAGGTTGGCCACAAGGTACAGCTGCGCTACGCGCCGGAGCTGGTATTTGAGCTGGATCAGTCCATCACCCACGGTGCACACATCTCGGAGGTGCTGCACGAGCTGAAAAATGAAGGCAAGCTGGGAGAGGAGGACGCAGAATGATCGTTGACGTTGCTGGCGCTGCTGCTGCGCTGCAGGCAGCGGACGACATTCTCATCCTGACTCACCGTAGACCGGACGGCGACACGGCAGGCTGTGCCGGTGCGCTCTGCCGCGGTCTGCAGCAGATTGGCAAGCGCGCATATATTCTGGAAAATCCGGAGATCACCAGGCGATATGCGCCGCTGATCGTGCCGTATTATCCGCCGGAGGATTTCGTTCCGGCGTATGTAGTTTCGACCGATATCGCTGAGGAGAAGCTGTTTCCGGACACGGCCGAGCCGTACAAGGGCAAGGTCGATTTGGTCATTGACCATCACGGCTCGAACGACGGTTTCGGCAAAAAAAACCTCATCCGGCCGGATGCAGGCGGCTGTGCCGAGGTGCTGTACGATGTGCTGACGGCGCTCGGTGTTAAGTTCACGGCCGACATTGCAGAGTGCATTTATATCGGTGTTTCGACCGATACGGGCTGCTTTAAGTTCTCGAATACGACCGCGCATTCGCATGCGGTAGCGGCGGCCTGCCTGACTGCCGGTATCGACGGCGGTGAGATCAACCGCGTGCTGTTTGAGACCAAATCGCGTCCGCGTTTTGAAATGGAGCGCATTGTATTTGATACGATGGAGTTTCACGAGGACGGCGCGATCGCGGTTGCCGTGCTCTGGCGCAGGGATATCGACCATGCAGGCGCGGATATGGACGATCTGGACTCGATTGCATCGCTTACGCGTCAGATTGAGGGCGTACAGATCGGCATCACGCTGACCGAGAAGCCGGACGGCACGGTTCGCGTTTCCGTCCGCACCACCAAGGAGATGGACGCGGCCGCTATCTGCAAGAAGGTCGGCGGCGGCGGTCATGTCCGTGCGGCAGGTGCGAGCTTCACCTGCGGCATGGCGGAGGCCAAGGCTGCTATGCTGAAGGCGGCAGAGGAGCAGTTTCATGCAGCAAAGTGACCTGAACGGCATCCTGCTGATGAACAAGCAGCAGGGCTTTACCTCGCACGATGTGGTTGCCAAGCTGCGCGGTATTCTGCACACGCGCAGGATCGGTCACGGCGGCACACTCGACCCGATGGCGACCGGTGTTCTGCCGGTATTCGTCGGCGGTGCGACCAAGGCGGCAGATTTTGCCGCAGCGCAGGATAAGGAATACGTTGCCGGGTTCACGCTCGGCTACTGCACGGATACGCAGGATGTCACCGGCGAAATGCTCCAGACCAGCGAACGCTATGCCGCGGAATACGCGGTAAAGCAGATGGTGCGGCGCTTTATCGGTCCGCAGCAGCAGGTGCCGCCCATGTACTCGGCGGTCAAGGTGAACGGCCAGAAGCTGTACGATCTGGCCCGCAAGGGCAGGGAAGTGGAGCGTCCGGCGCGCGATATCATTGTGCACGAAATGGAGCTGCTGGACTTCGACGAGAATGCCCAGAAGGGCACGCTGCGGTGCAAGGTCAGCAAGGGCACCTATGTCCGCACACTGGTCAATGACCTTGGCGAAAAGCTGGGCACGCTGGCCGTGCTGCACAGTCTGGAGCGCACCCGTTCGGGCGCGTATGAGCTGGCGCAGTGCCATACCTTTGCCGAGTGTGAGCAGGCAATGGCAGAGGGCACCATGCAGCAGCTTCTGCTGCCGACCGACAGCCTGTTTACCGATAGACCCGCCGTTTCGCTCACCGATGAGGGCGCAGAGCGCATTGCGAGAGGCGCAGTCGTATTTCCGCGCCAGACCGACAGCCTGCCGGAAACCGCAGATACCATCTGCCGTGTGTACCATCAGGATAAATTCCTCATGCTCGGTCAGGTGAGAGAGCTGGATAAGGGCGGTTTGGGTCTGTTTGTATACAAAAACTTCCGATAAGTTTTTTCATACAAACAGAAATGGAGAATTGAAAATGGAAAATGGATAATGAAGGTATCGCGCCTTGCGCGATGATTTAATAAGCGCGAAGCGCCGCATTCATTCTCAATTCTCAATTTTCAATTATCAATTTTTTCAGGGGGATTCCCTTATGATAGAAGTTACAAAGCCGCGTGCCATCGCGCTCGGCTACTTTGACGGTGTGCATCTGGGCCATCGGGCGCTCATGCAGCGTGCGGTCGAGCGTGCCAAGCAAATCGGCGGCACGAGTGCGGTTTTCACGTTTGATGTGCATCCGGATTCGGTTGTCATGGGCCGTCAGGTGCCGCTGCTGACCGCAAATGCATATCGCACCGAGGAGATCAAAAAGCTCGGCGGTGTGGACGAGGTTATTTTCGGCCACTTTGACCATGAAATGCAGCACATGGACTGGCGCGATTTTATCCACAAGCTGCTCATCGGTCGCTTCAATGCGGGCTGGATTATCTCGGGACGCAATAACCGTTTTGGCTATAAGGGGCAGGGCAACGCAGAGGGCATGGCTATCGAGTGCGAAAAGGCCGGCATCGGCTATGACTGCATCGAGGATGTCAAGATTGACGGCATTGTGGTGTCCTCCACCTATATTCGTCAGCTGATTTCGCAGGGCGATATGGAAGGTGCGGCTAAGTTTCTCGGTCATCCGTATACGGTTTCCGGTATTGTGGAGCACGGACGGCGTGTCGGCACAAGCGTGCTGCAGGTGCCGACGGTCAATCTGCGTCTGCCGACCGAAATGGCGATGCCGCCGTACGGCGTGTACGCAACCCGCGTTCTGGTGGACGGACAGAGCTATATCGCAGCGACCAATATCGGTGTAAAGCCGACATTTTTAGACGGCGGTGCACCGACCATCGAGCCGCATCTGCTCGACTTTGCGGGCGATCTGTACGGCAAGATGATCCATGTGGAGCTGCATAAGTTCCTGCGTCCGGAAATGCAGTTTGAATCGGTGGAGGCGCTCAAGACCGCCATCGAGGAAAATGTGCAGCAGACCAGAGATTTTTTCAAAGAGAAATAAGAAAAGGCGGTATCGCTGCATAGCGGTACCGCCTTTCTGTATCTCAGGGAACAATTTGGTTGACAATCAAGGGATCGTTCGGTATCATCAAGGTACAAGAATAAGGATAGAGAATCGGGAGGAAGACAATATGAAGAAATCGGTCAAATGTGCAGTGACAGCGGCGCTGCTCCTTCTGCTTTGTGCGGTTGGGATCTATGGCATATTCTTTGCACCACGGAAGATCGGCTGTGCAGTCGATGATTCGTTTTCGTGGAAGGCGTACAGCTATACGCCGGTGACGAGCAAAACGATTTATAACTATGCGTTCCCGTCCGAAGAAATTACACTTTCTGCGGAAAATCGGGAGACGATCGTGCAGCTGCTTGCAGACAGTAAGGGCAAGCGGCGCTTTCCGGGCAGATGGACACCGTACGGCACGAATACCAGGATTCCGTGCGTCGTTGCAGTGCAAATAGACAGCGCGGAAGCAGATTATATGCTCTTTCTGTGCAGGAATGATTCGGAAGAGTTGCTGCTGCTGAAAACAGAACTACATGGCAAGGACAGATGGTATACGCTGGAGAGTCCGGCGCTTGCGGCGGCTCTGAATACCCTGTATCCGTATGATACCACAGGCAGCACTGTAACGCATACTGTCGGAACAAACTAAAAAAAGCTGCGGTTAAACCGCAGCTTTTTTGCCGCAAGGCGGAAAAAAGCCGCCTGATGAATCAGACGGCGATTTTCCCTCAAAGAGCAGGTAAAGAGTAAAGAAAGAAAAAAGAAAAAAAGAGAGCAAATGAAATATAAAAACCAATGTGGTTGTTGGTTATTGTCGATTTGTTGTGTTCCTTAGAACAATTATTATTATAGTCGTTTTAGATAAAAATGCAATAGATTTTTTGTTTAATGTTCCAGAGAAAATGAAAAAGTTTTTGTGCACATACTACAAAAATAACATATGTAAATTGTAGGGAAACACAAAACAAAGGGAAAACAAGCCGAAATCTCAAAAAATCCGGCGGCAGCGGGAACGATTTGCCGCTGCAAAACGTGTTGCTGGTGAAAGGAGGAGAGAGCAATGCAGACAAAACTCAGGTCGGACGCATTTCTGCAGCAGGCGATGGACACCTGCGGCGACGCGGTCTACCGCTTAGCTTTGTGCAGACTGAACAGCCGCGCAGACGCAGAGGACGTCTATCAGGAAGTCTTTCTCCGGCTGCTGCGGGGCGACACCGATTTCCGCGACACCGAGCACCTGAAAGCATGGCTGCTGCGCGTAACGCTCAGCCGGTGCGCCGATCTTCGCCGGTCGGCGTGGTTTAAGCGCACCGCACCGATGGAAGCTGCCGCGGATGCTGCCGCTCCGGAACCGGAAAGCAGCGGTGAGCTGTGGCAGGCGGTACACGCACTGCCGGACGATCAGCGAATCGCGGTGTGGCTGCACTATGTGGAGGGCTACCGCACAGAGGAGATTGCGGAAATGGTCGGCTGCCGTCCGGCAACGGTACGCACGCGGCTGCATCGCGCAAGAAAGCAATTAAAGCTGGATTTGGAGGGATCTTACGATGAAGAACAACTGGAACGAACTGAAGGACATCAAGGCTCCGCAGGAGCTGAAGGAGCGCACGCTGGCAGCAGCTCGTGAAGCGCGTAAGCTGACGAACGAACCGCTGCATGCGGTGCCGCGCCATCCGTGGGGAATGGCAAAGCGCCTTCTGGCGGCAGCCTGCGCGTTCGGTATTGTGCTGGGCGGCACGGCGGTTTATCGCACGCATAATGGCACCGCGCAGACCGGCAGTGCAGCCGTAGCGGACGCCATCAATCACACATTCGGCTTTGCAGCCTATGCCGCCGACACCGGCGAGCTGCGTCAGCCGAAGGACAGCAAGATCGTGTTCGACACCGGCAGCGGCGCGGACGACCCGGAAAAAGGCTTCTATTCGGGCTGTCTGTTCAAGGTGACCGGCGAGAATATCAAAACCATATCCGCGACCATCGACAAGGGCGCAGTCTACCGCACGAAAACCGTCAAGGATACATCGGCCGACCGCGACGAGTGGGTGCGCTCGATGCATCAGGGCACGAACCCCGAACTCGACGGCGCAGACCGGATCATGGTCTGGGGCAGTGACGAGATGCATATGTACGCTGACCTGTGCTGGAAGCTGGACAACGGCTTCACCGACGCATACGACCCGGACACCAGCTACGGTCTGTGGCTGCCCAGCCAGCCGGAAACCACGGACGATGATCTGCAGGATTCGTGTCACAAGGCCGTGGACGGCTTTGAGGGCGCAAAACTGACCGTCACCATCACCTTTACTGACGGCTCGGAGCAGACCCGCTCGATGACGCTGCACACCGGCAAGCTGGGCGTGGAATACAAGGACGATACATCCGGTCCGAGCCTTACCGGCGAAGTGCTGACCGATGAGCAGGCCGCAGTGGAAGGCTATATCTATGGTGTCTATGCGGATATTGAGTAATTGAAGATATGTGCCGTTCGTCCAAAATCATCAAAAATTAGTATAGTGCATGAAAATTTCCTCTGAATCTTGTGTTCAGAGGAAACTTTTTTGCGGAAAAATGGGAATATACCTTGAAAAATACGGTGTAATCGCATAAAATAGAAGAAGTTTAGTTCGTAAATGAGGCGAAAGTATGCTCAACATTGTTTTGGTCGAGCCGGAGATTCCGCAGAACACCGGCAACATTGCCCGCACCTGTGCGGCGACAGGCTGTGTGCTGCATCTGGTCGAGCCGCTCGGCTTTGCTATCGACGACAAGCGCATGAAGCGTGCAGGTCTGGACTACTGGCATCTGCTTGATGTGCGTATGTATAAAAATCTGGATGAATTTTTTGAGAAAAATCCGGATGGCCGCTACTTCTATGCGACAACAAAGGCGCCGCACGCCTATCATGAGGTGGAATACCGCGACGGCGACTACCTGATGTTCGGCAAAGAGACCCGCGGTCTGCCGGAAGCGCTGCTCATCGAGCACCCGGAACGCTGTGTTCGCATTCCCATGAGAGAGGGCGCGCGCAGCCTTAATCTGTCTAACTCGGTCGCTGTTATCGTGTTTGAGGCACTGCGGCAGACCGGCTTTGAAAATCTGAGACTTGCGGGACCATTCCCACAGGCATAAAGGAGTAAAGAATGGAAAAGATTCATATTTTGACCGATTCCTCATCGGATATTCCGCACGATCTGGTAGAGGCGCACGGCATTGAGATCGTTCCGATCATGCTGACGCATGAGGGACGCAGCTTCCGCGAATATTACGACATCACATCCGAGGACTACTGCAGGCTGCTCGAGACCAGCAGCGAGATTCCCGGCACGGCCATGACTACGCCGACCGTATTCCTCGAGTCCTACAACCGTGCATTTGAGCGCGGCTGCACGCATCTGCTGGCAGTGCTCATCAACGGCAGCGGCTCGGGCACTTATCAAGCGGCGTGCCTTGCAAAATCCATGTTCGAGGAGGAGCAGGGCGAGGGCAAAATGACCATCGAGGTCATCGACTCCAAGACCTACACCTATATTTACGGACACATTGTTGTCAAGGCTGCCGAAATGCGCGAGCAGGGCGAGAGCTTTGACGCGATCGTCAGCGTGGTAAAAAGCCGTCTTAACCGCGTGGAAGCCTACCTCGGTGTGTACAGCCTCAAGTTCCTCAAGAAGTCCGGCCGTATTTCGGGCGGCGCGGCCTTCGTGGGTGAGGCGCTCGGTCTCAAGCCCATCAGCCATGTGTATGACGGTGCGGTAAAGGTGTGTGACAAGGTGCGCGGTGAGAAGGCACTCGTTGCCGGAATGAGCAAAAAAGTCTCCGCCCGTGTGGTGCAGCCGGATAAGCAGACGGCTATCCTGCTCTACGGCGACGTACCCGCCGAGCGTCTGGATGAAATGGAAAAGCGTCTGCGTACCGAAATTGGATTCCGCGATGTGGAACGCGTAGCGATCGGTCCTTCGGTTCTGACAAATACTGGTCCGCTGGCGATGGCTGTAGCGTATTATGGAACGCCGCGGGATTGATGCAAAAATTGTGAATGTTGTTTAATATTTCGCAACTTTTTGGCGAAAAACGCAAAAATCCTCTAAAAGCGAGTTGGAATGTGATGATTTTCACAATTTTGCTTGCGAATGGCACGAATTACGAGTATAATTCTGTATTGGAAACGGAATTATTTAAGTAATAAGTTCGTGCTTTTGTTCCTTATCGTAACTTTATAATACATCTTAAAGGAGAGGGATATTTATGCAGTATAACAAGAAGAGCGTTGAGGATATCGACGTATCCGGCAAGAAGGTAATTGCCCGCTGCGATTTTAACGTACCGCAGGACGAGAACGGCAACATCACCGACGATAAGCGCATCCGTGCTTCGCTGGAGACCATCAACTACCTGCTGGATCACAACGCTGCTGTAATCCTGTGCTCGCACCTCGGCCGTCCGAAGGGCGAAGTAAACATGAAGTATTCGCTGGCTCCGGTCGCTAAGCGCCTGAGCGAGCTGCTTGGCAAGGAAGTCAAGCTGGCAAAGGACGTTGTAGGCGAGGATGCTAAGAAGCTGGCCGCTGAGGTCAAGCCGGGCGAGGTCGTTCTGCTTGAGAATGTTCGCTTTGAAAAGGGCGAGACCAAGAACGACGCTGCGCTGGCAAAGGCTATGGCTGACATGGCTGACATTTACGTCAACGACGCATTCGGCACCGCACACCGTGCACACGCTTCCACCGCAGGCATCGCAGATTACCTGCCGGCTGTATGCGGCTTCCTGATCAAGAAGGAAATCTCTATCATGGGCAAGGCCCTGAGCGATCCGGCTCGTCCGTTCGTTGCAATCCTGGGCGGCGCTAAGGTTTCCGACAAGATCGGCGTTATCGAAAACCTGATCGACAAGTGCGACACCATCATCATCGGCGGCGGCATGGCCTACACCTTCTCCAAGGCACAGGGCGGCGAGATCGGCACCTCTCTCTGCGAGGAAGACAAGATCGAGCTGGCACTCGGCCTGCTCAAGAAGGCTGCTGACAAGGGCGTTAAGCTGCTCCTGCCGGTTGACACCGTTTGTGCAGATCACTTCGGCGCAGACGCTGCTCCGGTCGTATACGAGGCTGGCAAGATCCCGGCTGACATGATGGGCATGGACATCGGCCCGAAGACCGTAGAGCTGTTCTCCGAGGCTGTCAAGGACGCAGGCACCGTTGTTTGGAACGGTCCGATGGGCGTATTCGAGTTTGACACCTTCGCAGTCGGCACCAAGGCTGTTGCCAAGGCAATCGCTGAGAGCAAGGCTGTTTCCATCATCGGCGGCGGCGACTCCGCAGCTGCTGTTGAGAAGCTGGGCTTTGCTGACAAGATGACCCACATCTCCACCGGCGGCGGCGCTTCTCTGGAGTTCCTCGAGGGCCTGGAGCTGCCGGGCATCGCATGCCTGCAGGACAAGTAAGTCCATTAGGAACGCTTTATATCGGAGCGCGTTCTGTTGAGCGCTCCGTATAAATACATAAAGATTTAAGACGGAAAAGTCCGTCCGAATGTTTGAAAGGGGTAAAACCAACATGAATCGCAGATATCGTAAGCCCATTATCGCCGGCAACTGGAAGATGAACAAGACTCCGGCAGAGGCAAAGGCTCTGATCGAAGAGATGAAGCCGCTGCTGTCCAAGACCAAGTGGTGCGAGATGGTTCTTTGCGTACCGTTCACCGATATTCAGGCTGCTGTAAAGGCTGCTAAGGGCTCCAAGATTGCAATCGGCGCTGAGAACATGCACTTCGAGAAGTCCGGCGCGTTCACCGGCGAGATCTCCGCTGACATGCTCAAGGAGCTGGGCGTTAAGTACGTTATCATCGGCCACTCCGAGCGCCGTCAGTACTTCAACGAGACCGACGAGGCTTGCGGCAAGAAGGTTCAGGTCGCTCTCGAGAACGGTCTGCGCCCGATCCTGTGCGTAGGCGAGTCTCTGACCGAGCGCGAGCAGGACGTTACCATGGAAGTTATCCGCAAGCAGATCAAGATCGCTCTGCAGAACGTAGCTGTTGAGGACATTAAGAAGGTTGTCATCGCTTACGAGCCGATCTGGGCAATCGGTACCGGCAAGACCGCTACCGCAGAGCAGGCTAACGAGGTTTGCTCCGCTATCCGTGACTGCCTGCGCGAGAAGTACGGCGCACGCGCTGCACGCGGCATCACCAGTACGGCGGCTCCATGAACGCAAAGAACGCTTCCGAGCTGCTGGCTCAGCCGGACGTTGACGGCGGCCTGATCGGCGGTGCCTCCCTGAAGAGCGCTGACTTCGCTACCATCGTAGAAGCAGCTAACCAGTAAGATAAGGATACGGGAAAGGGAAACGCTCCCTCACCGTTTTGCGGAGGGGGACATGGTGATATCGTGTCCCCTTTTATTCTCTTATCGTTCGCTTCTGTAAAGGAGTTTTATCAGTATGAAAAAAACCACTATGCCGGGCATGCCGGAGGTAGAGGTAGTCGAGATCAAGACTTCCGCACCGGTTAATGTTCTGGCAGATCCGGCTCCTGCAAAAAAGCCGGCGGCAAAGCGTACCCGCAAGACCGCTGCGGCAAAGACAACTGCAGCCAAGACTGAGGCGAAAAAGCCGGCAGCCAAGCGCGGCCGCAAGCCCAAGGCAGCCACCGCTGCTGCCAAGAAGGCAGAGGGCCCGAAGAAGCCGACCGCTCTGATCATCATGGACGGCTTCGGCCACCGCGAGGAGACCAAGGGCAACGCCATCGAGGCTGCTAAAAAGCCGAATCTCGATAAGATTTTCGCAGAGAACCCGCTCACCTATATCGGTGCATCCGGTCTGGACGTTGGTCTGCCGGACGGCCAGATGGGCAACTCCGAGGTTGGCCACACCAACATCGGTGCAGGCCGCATTGTATATCAGGAGCTGACCCGCATCACCAAGGCCATCCAGGACGGAGATTTCTTCGAGAATCCGGCTCTGATGAGCGCGATCAACCAGTGCAAGTGGTTTGATTCCACCCTGCACATTTTCGGTCTGCTGTCTGACGGCGGTGTGCATTCCCACATTGACCACATGTTTGCGCTGCTCGAGCTGGCACGCCGCAATGGTCTGCGCAAGGTTTGCTTCCACTGCTTCATGGACGGCCGCGACACGCCGCCGCAGTCCGGTATCGAGTATATCGACCGCCTGCAGGCCAAGATCGACGCTGTCGAGGTCGGCTGCATCGCAACCGTATCCGGCCGTTACTATGCAATGGATCGTGATAACCGCTGGGATCGCGTACAGAAGGCGTACAACGCTATCGCACTCGGCGAAGGCGAGCACGCTGCTACCGCACACGAGGCTATGGAGCAGTCCTACGCAAACGGCGTAACCGACGAGTTCGTTGTTCCGGTTATCGTTACCGAGGGCGCGACCGTCAAGGATGATGACGCGATCATCTTCGCAAACTTCCGCCCCGACCGTGCGCGTGAGATCACCCGTGCATTCGTTGATCCGGAATTCACCGGCTTTGAGCGCGTACAGCCTAAGATCCACTACGTCTGCATGACGCAGTATGATGCTACTATTCCGGGCGTGGAAATCGCCTTCAAGCCGCAGAGCCTGAAGAACACGTTCGGCGAATATATCTCCGATCTGGGTATGACCCAGCTCCGCATTGCCGAGACCGAGAAGTACGCACACGTTACGTTCTTCTTCAACGGCGGCGTTGAGAAGGAGTATCCGGGCGAGGATCGCGCTCTGATCCCGTCCCCGAAGGTTGCAACCTATGATCTCCAGCCGGAGATGAGCGAGCCTGCCGTTACCGAGGAGTGCGTAAAGCGCATCTTGTCCGGCAAGTACGACGTTGTTATCCTCAACTTCGCAAACTGCGATATGGTAGGTCACACCGGCGTATTCGAGGCTGCTGTCAGGGCTATCGAGGCCACCGATGACGGCGTAGGCAAGGTCGTTGACGCCATCCTCAAGATGGGCGGCCAGTGCCTGATCACCGCCGACCACGGCAACGTCGATCAGATGCTCGACGCTGACGGCGTGACTCCGTTCACCGCACATTCCACTAACCCGGTGCCGCTCGTAATGGTCGGTCACGAGGGCAAGCTGGCAGAAGGCGGCGTACTGGCTGATCTGGCTCCCACCATGCTGGATATGATGGGCATTCCGCAGCCTGCAGAGATGACGGGCCACAGCCTGCTTGTTAAGTAAGCAGAGTGAAGAGTTGAGAGTGTAGAGTGAAGAGAAATCCTCATTTAACGCTCGGCAATTCGGATATTCTTATTGATAATAATAGAGTGAAGCAGAAAGAGTGAAAGGGCGGAGTAATCTCCACTCTCCACTCTTCACTCTCCACTCTTTTATAAGCTAATCTATTCTTATGTAAGAAGGAGAAAGAATTATGAAGGGCTACATTGAAATTGTTGATGTAATCGGCCGCGAAGTTATGGACTCCCGCGGCAACCCGACCGTTGAGGTTGAGGTTTACGTTGAGGGCGACACCGGCGCATACATGGGCCGCGCTGCTGTTCCGTCCGGTGCTTCTACCGGTATCTTCGAGGCTTGCGAGCTGCGTGACGGCGACAAGTCCCGCTACAACGGCAAGGGCGTCCTCAAGGCTGTTGACGCTGTAAACGGCGAGATCGCTGAAGTTGTTATCGGCATGAACGCTCTCGACCAGCAGGCAATCGACAAGGCTATGATCGAGGCTGACGGCACCCCGAACAAGACCAAGTTCGGCGCAAACGCTATCCTCGGCGTATCCCTGGCTGTTGCCAAGGCTGCTGCAGAGGCTCTGAGCCTGCCGCTGTACAACTACATCGGCGGCTGCAACGCTAAGACCCTGCCGATGCCGATGATGAACATCCTCAACGGCGGCGCACACGCTACCAACAACGTTGAGATTCAGGAATTCATGATCATGCCGGTTTCCGCTCCGTCCTTCCGCGAGGCTCTGCGCCGCTGTGCAGAGGTATTCCATCAGCTGAAGACCACCCTGAAGGAGAACGGCACTCCGGCAGCAGGTGTAGGCGATGAGGGCGGCTACGCTCCGAACCTGAAGAAGGACGAGGACGCTCTGAAGGTTATCGTTCAGGCAATCGAAGAAGCTGGCTACAAGCCGGGCGAGGACTTCATGATCGCGATCGACGCTGCTTCCTCCGAGTGGTGGAACGACGAGGAGAAGTGCTATATCCAGCCGAAGTCCGGCAAGAAGCTGACTCAGCAGCAGCTGGTTAAGATGTGGAAGAACTTCGCTGAGAAGTACCCGATCATCTCCCTCGAGGACGGCATGGCAGAGGAAGACTGGGAAGGCTGGGCTATGCTGACCAAGGCTCTGGGCGACAAGATCCAGCTGGTTGGCGACGACCTGTTCGTAACCAACACCGCTCGTCTGGCCAAGGGCATCGAGCTTGGCGTTGCTAACTCCATCCTGATCAAGGTTAACCAGATCGGCTCCCTGACCGAGACCCTGGACGCTATCCAGATGGCTAACCGCGCAGGCTACACCGCAGTTGTATCCCACCGTTCCGGCGAGACCGAGGACGCAACCATCGCTGATATCGCTGTTGCACTGAACGCTGGCCAGATCAAGACCGGTGCTCCGTCTCGTACCGACCGCGTTGCAAAGTACAACCAGCTGCTCCGCATCGAGGAAGAGCTGGGCGAGGACGTTGCACAGTTCCTGGGCAAGAAGGCTTTCTTCAACCTGAAGAACAAGTAAGTCTCCGTCCTTACCGATACGGCAATATGAGAAAACCGCACGCTTTTGCGTGCGGTTTTTTATAGCAATTTCTTGCGAATATATAGTAAATTCTTGCGCTTGAGTTGACGGATGGACAAACCTGTGCTATCATAAACGCAGTAGCATAGCGAATTCTCTGTGCTGAAACAGAGAATCTGGCTTTTTTGGATAAAATTGCTCACATTTTCATTTCTTTATCATAAATCACCTCTGTGCCTTGTGCGCAGAGGTGATTTATTTTTTCGGACAGACGCGGCTTGAAAAAATCAGCCGCCGTAGCCGTTCTTCCATCGCTGCAGCGCGAGCGCTGCGTTCTTGTAGCTGACATCGGCGGTCGGCGTTCCGGCGGGCACACCGAGGATAGCCGCGTCACCCTGACGAACGTATCCGCTGGTTTTCCAGCGCTCAAGCGCCTGCTCGTAGGCACGGGTCTGTGCATTCGCGGCCGCACTGCTGACATTCAGCTGATAATTGCGCCAGTTCAGCGTCGGCGTGCCGTTCAGGAAGCCGGTCAGACCGGCTACGGACAAGCCGTAATCGCGGTCGGCGTTAAACTGGCTCAGTGCCGCCTGCGTCTGCTGGAGCGCCGCATTTTCCGATGCGGTATAGTAGCTGCTCTCGGCGGCTGCGGTCTGTTCATCGGCAGCATTCTGCGCTGCCGCACGCGCGGACAGACGCGCCTGCCCAAGCGAATTCAGGTCGCTGCGGTACCGGTTGTCCACCGCAATGCGGCTGGTCTCCGCCATGCCGCTGGTGGCTGCCTGCCCGCGTGCGCCCATGTTAAGTCCGAGTGCCGCCAGCTTTTCCTCGTTATTCACCGCGGACTGTCGGGCATTGATGTCGGTCTGACGCATACCGGCGGCGTAGTCGTTCTCGATGGATGCGAGATTGCTCTCCAGCTGCCTTGCAATGCGGCTGCGGGCGGTCTCAAATCGCTTGAAACGGGCATTTTCCGCCGCATCATACAGGCTGCTGACGCGGTTTGCACCGGTTGTTGTGCTTGAAACCGAGTACGGACGGTAGGTGCCGTTCCACGTCGAAACCGCGTCGTTGGATGCAACCTTGCCGCCGAGACCGAGCGAGTCAATCTTGTTCTGGCGTTCGCTCAGCAGCTGCTGGCGTTTCGCTGAATCAGTCGTGCCGGCGATCGCCGCCGAGTAGTCAAAATTGTCGCGGTAGCCATTGGAATTGAGCGTGCCGGAGGACTTGCTCGACGTCGATTTGCTTGCCGCCGTCTTAGACGAAGCTGACTTGGACGCGGCTGACTTTACGGTTGATGTTCGGCGCGCGGAAGTTGATTTGATGATTGCCAAAGGGGAATCCTCCTTTCTAAATTACGGTCTGACCCTGTGTCCAGCGGATGGTGAGCGCGAGCAGACCAAACGGCTCATCCGGCCGGTCGTTGCCGATGCGCACGGCAAACAGAGGACTGCGGTGCTGCTTCCATCGGGTACGGTACGTTACGGCGCCCGGAATGCACCGGAAGGAGAACCGCGAAAAGTCCAGTGTGCGGAAGGAAAACAGGTCCATATTGCGGGAAAGCGCAAGCTGGGCACCGTTTTCGTTCTCGTACTGCACGGTCGCGCCCGAGCGGGAATGCGGCATGAGCGTCGGAATCACGTCCCGCACGGTCTTGAAGCGGCTCCAGTCGGAGAGCGGCAGGGTAGGCGTGCGCCAGTACGCGGCAATCGCCGCCGTGTCATCAAGATAGGCGTGCTCCTCCTCGCTTTTGGCAAAGCGGCACAGCCGGCCGTCTGCCGTGCCGAACCACAGCTGACCGTTCAGCACAGCCAGACACTGTGCAGGCACATTGACCCAGAAAAACCACGCCGGATCGCCGTTTTCCTCGGTCAGAGAGCCGTCCGCGACATAAATGTGTCCGTTTACTGCCAGATAATATTTGCCCTCGAATACCACCGCACAGGCGTTTTTGAGGTCGGCCTCCTGCGATAATTTCGGCACAATGGCATCGGATACCGAGCGGATCGTTCGCTGTTCGGCAACGGCGGTGCCGTACACGCCCTGCACACCTCTTGCTGAGAGATACAGCGGCAGGTCGTTCAGCACGGCGAAGCAGCGGCTCGAAATCGCGCCTTCACCTTGCGCACCTTGCTTGAGCGGATACAGCGCAGAACCGTCATCCGCCATCATGTAGGTGCGCAGATAGCTGGTCGCCTCCTGTGCGCCGCCGGACTTGACCACGACCTGACTTTCGTACTGCTTGAGATAGCCGACGATCGCAGATGCATCCGTACCCATGCGGGTGTAGCCGGTGTCCGGAAAGTAGGTCGGGTCGTACAGGCCGCTCTGCCAGTCACAGTCCGGCTCCTCCGGGTTGCCGGAAAGGAACACGCGCGTGTCGTTTTTGCCGCCGTACAGCCCGGCAAAGCGGCATTTGTTGATCTTGTCCGCGTGTCCGCTGACGGTTTTGGCAAACGCGATGGACACATTTGCCAGACCGTTTCCGTTTGCCGGAGCAGCGGCCAGCGTTACCATACCGGTCGAGCGGTTGACCGCCGAAACGGTAATCGCCGAGCCGTTGACCTCAGCCGTAACAGCTGTTTCGTCGAGGTCGGTCGCGTCCACCTTGAACTGGGTCGCTGTGCCGTCACCGATAAAGGTGTTGATGCGCTTAGGCGTCAAGAGATTTACCGCCTCGTAGCTGGTGCCGCCGCCGGTCGGCGCCGCAGAGATGGTCGTGGTCGGCACATAGGCTGTGCCGGATACGGAAACGGCTTCCCAGGCCGTATTCTTGCTGCTTTTGCGCACCGCACGATAGGTTTTGCCGTCCATCAGGTAGAGCACACCCTTCATCGTAAACGACTGGGAAAACGCCTCGTTCATGTCTGCGCACAGCTCGGTCTGCGTGCCGTCCGGCGCCCGAAAATACAGCTTTGCACCCGCATGTACGGCACAGCCCACACCATCCGGCATGGCGAATAACCCGTAGATGGGTGCGTTAAACTGCGCCTGTGTGTGCCATCCGGTGCGCTTTACCAGAAAATCGTTCTGGTCGCAGATCATGTTCTGCATATCCGGCGAGCGGGAGAGGGAAACCTTGGTCGGATGCGTGCGGCAGTCGATGCCGCCGAACCGGCTGACCACGGTCTGCTGCTCGGCCTCCGGATAGGGAAATTCATAGCTTCGCATTAAATCATCTCCTGCACGGCGGTAAACTGCGCGGGACAGTGACTCAGCAGGCGTTCGCTGTACTCGGTTGCCGCCCAGTTAAACTTGGCCTTGTCGTCATCCGCGACAAGCAGCGCCGCCAGTCCGTACGGAAAACATTCGCGCGCCAGCCAGTCGCCGGCGGGCAGCTCCTCGGTCAGCGCCGTCATGCGCGGCGGCACAAGCAGCACGTCTTTGCCGTCAGACGCACGTTCTGCGTTCATCTCGCGCAGGCTGTTCGCTAACAGCTGGTTGAGCGCACCGAGCGCAAACTGCTCGTAATACACACCGCTGTCCGGTGTTTCGGATAAAATATTCAGCGCTGCACGAAAGCATTCGGTTCCGGTCATAGAGTTACCTCCTTTGTATCTTGCCGTTTTCTACTTCGTAGACTGTGATTGGTCGTTTTTGAAACTGTGTAAAAGAGTTTTCGCCTGCA
>OLND01001288.1_pt1 | contig 26811 bp, 21 predicted proteins | sample 1672031 | NCBI WGS metagenome assembly OLND01 (sample SAMEA3136638, study PRJEB25190) | human gut metagenome | biome: human gut; feature: human-associated habitat; material: faeces | place: Austria | collected 2013 | reverse complement strand
CCGCTTTTCACGTTCCAGGCAGGCTTGCAGCGGCCGGCTTCCTACAGTCCCTCGGCTTCGAAGCGCTTCTTCAGCGCCTCTTGGTGGATGCTGTACTGCAGCGCCATCTCCTTGGCCACGCGCCCGCTCTTCACCAGGTCGAACAGGCTCTGGTCCATCGTGCGCATGCCCTCGGCGCCGCCGGCGGCTATCACGCTGTCTATCTGGTGCGTCTTCTCCTCGCGGATGAGGTTGCGGATGGCCGTGTTCGTGACCATGATCTCGAAGGCGGGCACCACCTCGCCGTCCACCGTGGGCACGAGCTGCTGCGACACGATGGCGTCCAGCACCATGGACAACTGCATGCGTATCTGGCGCTGCTGCGAGGCGGGGAAGGCGTCGATGATGCGGTCCACCGTGCCGGCCGCGCCCGTGGTGTGCAGCGTGCTGAACAGCAGCTGAGCCATCTCCGCGGCGGTGACGGCCGTGCCGATGGTCTCGTAGTCGCGCATCTCGCCCAAGAGGATGACGTCCGGGCTCTCGCGCATGGCCGAGCGCAGCGCCTCGCCGTAGGTGGCGATGTCGGTGGGCACCTCGCGCTGCGTCACGATGCAGCTGCCGTGCTTGTGCACGTACTCGATGGGGTCCTCCATGGTGATGATGTGTCCGCTGCGCTCGTGGTTCAGCTTGTCGATGATGCAGGCCAGCGTCGTGGACTTGCCCGCGCCCGCCGGTCCCGTGACCAGCACGAGGCCCTTCTGCAGGCGGGCCAGGCGCAGCACCTCGTCGGGGATGTGGAAGTCGGCCGGGTTCGGCAGGCCGAACGGGATGACGCGGATGACGGCGCCGAACGACCCGCGCTGGCGGAACACGTTCGAGCGGAAGCGCCCCACGCCCGCGATGGCGAACGAGAAGTCGTCGTCGTGGTTGCCGTTGTCCACGAAGCTCTTCATGCTGCGGCCGCTCACCTCGTAGATGGCGCGCACGAACGTCTCGGTGTCGTCGGGCATGAGCGGCGCCGAGTCCAGGCGGATCTGCCGCCCGCTCACCTCGTAAGACAGCGGCAGGCCTGCAATGATGAAGATGTCGGACGCCTTCGCATCCACCATCTCCCGCAGCAGCTCTTCAAGTTTCATCTCATCGCTCCTATCGTGTCTGCGCAGCGCCCGACCACAGCGTCTCGCCTGCGCCGTTCTCCGTCCACAGCGTCGTAGCCTTCCACGACGCCACGCTGTAGGTGGCGTCCGCGTGTATCTGCAGCACGACGGCGAGGGCACGCCCGCTGTCGGCAGTGAATTCCGCCTTGACCGTCGACCCGTCCAGCTCGGCATCCGCCGGCAGCGCCGCGCGAACGGCGGCCAGCGCCTCGGCCAGCCCGCCGCCCGCCGCCCGTACCGGTGCCAGCGCGGCGTCGATGTCGGCTGCGAACTCCTGGCCCGCCCGCTCGTTGGCGTACGTGTCGGCGGTGAAGGACGCCTGCCGCTCGGCGGCGGCGTACGTAGCCTGCGCCGTCGTCACCGAGAGCACGGCCATGACGGCCAGGCACAGGATGATGACGAGGGCGAACAGGCTGATGGGCCCTATGCGCACCGATCCGCGTCCCCGCGTGGTCATGCGACATCGCCCCCTTCCGCTGCCGCCGCATCCGGCGCGCGGCCGATGTCCGTGCCCGCGGCGCCGTCGCTCACGTAGCGAGACGTTTCCAGCTCGTAGACTGCCTCGCCGCCGCAGGATACCGTGATGTTCGCGCGGTACAGCGTACCGCCCTCCGTGCGCTCGGGCACGACCTCGCGCGACACGACATAGGCTTCCTCCGCATCGGCTCCCGTGCCCGTCTCCGAGCCCAGCGTGCCGCCGTCGCCGCCGAAAGCCTCGCTCGACGTGCCCGCGAGCGGCGCGGCCGCGAACTCCTCCGCCGCGTTCGATGCCAGCAGCACGGCCTGCGTCAGCTGGCGCTCCTCCACGCCGCGGTTGTGCGCCGCGCCGAACAGCTGCATGAACACCGCCAGCGCGAACGCCAGAAACACCAAAAGCACCAGCGCCTCCACCACGAACGCGGTGCCGTGCCAGGTAGTATCGGAGCCGCGGCGGGCGGCGAGCAGCGAGTCGGCCGGTTTCCTTGCCATGCTAGGCACCTCCCCTCACGCTGCGCAGCGCCACCTGCACGCTGCCGTCGTCCGTGTCCACGGTGAGCAGCCCGTCCTCGTAGGAGAACGCGAAGCGCTGCGAGGCGACGATAGGGGTGGCCTTCTCCGGCGTGTACGCCGCGTCGGCCAGTGCGTACTCTTCCACGATGGAACCCTGGTAGGCGTAGATGCGCGTCTCGAACGTGCCGCTGTCCAGCCGCTCGGTCAGCACGAGCGAGCGGCCCTCGGGGCCCTTGCCCGCGCCGACGGCGTCCATGGAGTCGGCCGCGCGCACGCTGTTGGCGATGAGGCCCGTAGCCAGGCGCGACGCGTCGGCTTGCTCGCGCACGTCCACCAAGGCGCGGTAGAGCCCCGTGCCGGCCATGATGGCAATGAGCAGCGCCACGATGAACAGCGCGAACAGCAGCACCGTGAACAGCCGCCCGAAGTTCTGGCCGCCCTCGGCCCGCTGGACCACGCCGCTGCCGGTCAAAGCCTCCATAACCGCATCCTCGTCCCGCCCGGAAGGGCGCTCGCCCTTCATCGCGGAACCACCACGACGCTCGGCATGATGTTCTCGGCGAACACCTCGTAGGTTATCACGTAGTCACCGCGGTTCACGCGCAGGCCATAGCTCTGCTCCAGGTGCTCGAGCGAGGAGGGGTAGGAACCCTCGATGGCGCAGCACTGCTTCGCGCTGTCCAGGATGGCGTTGCGCACGGACACGGCACCCTGCTCGCGCAGGTTCTGACCGACGGCCCCCGCCGCGAACCAGCCGCCCACGGCCAGCGCCAGCACCAGCGCAAGGGCGGCGAGCCTCATGCCCCGCCGGCGCCTCCGCTGCTTTGTCGAACGCTCGTGGTACATAACCGCGCCCTAGCCGATCGATCCCATGATGCCGATGAGCGGCAGCATGACCGAAACGAGCGTGGCGCCCACGGCCACGGTCAGGAAGGCGGCGAGCGCGGGCTCCACGCCGTCCACCAGGCGGTCCATCTTCATGATGGCATCGTCGAAGAACGTGAGCGATAGGCGGCCCAGCACGTCCTCCACGCTGCCGGAGCGTGCGCCGATAGTGAGCATGCGGGCGTACACGGGCTCGAACACGCCGCTTTCCGAAACAGCCTGCGCCAGGCTCTTCGGCGCGGACAGGTCGAGCATGGCTTCGCGCGCCCCCTCGAGCTGCTGTCTGAGCGTGCGGTGGTCAACCATGGACACGGCCTCCTTCATGGCCGTGTCGGTGTCGATGCCCGAGGCCACGTACGTGGCCAGCGCCGACGCGAAGCGGCTCAAGGCCAGCTGGTACATGGTGTTGCGCGTGAGGGGCATGCGCTCGGCGGCGCGCATGATGCTGCGACGCCCGCCCTCGCTGCGCATGGCCACGGTCATGGCCAGCACGATAATCGTGCACACGAGCGTCACGGCCAGCGCCGCCCACCCGATGCCGATGGAGACGCCCACGGCGTTGAACGACCCGGCCGCCAAGTTGCCCGACAGGCTCTCGTACACGTTCACGAACACGGGCAGGATGACGGCCACGGTGAAGGCCAGGATGACGGACATGACGCACAGCAGGGCGGCGGGGTAGACGATGCTCGAGCGCATCTTCGCGAACAGCCGCCCCTCCTCGTCGTAGTACACGGCCAGGGTGCGCAGCGTGGGTTCCAAGCGGCCCGACACCTCGCCCACGCCCACCATGTCCACGACGTGGCGCGGGAAGAAGCCCGATCCGTCGAGGGCCCTCGCCAGCGGCTCGCCGGCGATAAGCCGAAGGTACACGGCGTCGCACGCGCGCTTGAAGGCGCCGTCCTCCATGTTCTCGCCCAGCAGGCCCACGGCTTCGTCGGTCTGGATGCCGGCGGCCAGCATGATGGCGACGCTCTCGCAGAACGCGCTTACGGCGCTGCTCTCAAGCACGGTAGTGGCCATAATCTCATTCGCTCCTTGTCCGACTTTGCGCTTCGGGCCCTTGCAGTATCATGTTCGGCCCGCACTCAGTACGTGTACCGGTCAGTGTATTCCTTCGCGTCCCCCACGTACTTTCCCGACCCGCCGGCGGCGGCAAACGTCAAGTCGATGCGCGTCCATGTGTCGGGGTCGACGCTCACCTTGACGCTCCTCCAGCTTCCGTCAAGATATACCAAATTCCATGCATGGTAAATATTATCAGGGGAAACGTAGCCGGTAACGATCTTCGTGGGAATTCCAAGGCTTCGCAGCATGGCGGCTCCCAGGCTCACGTAGTCGAAGCAGATGCCCTTTCCCTCGGCCAACGTGGCGTCGGGGTTGGGCACGTAGCCCGTGGCGTCGGCCAAGCGCTCGGCCTTCTCGGTGTCATAGCTGATGTTCTCGGCGATCCAAGTGTAGATGCTGCGCAGCACGTCGCCCTCGTTCTGGGCACCGACGGCAAGCTCGCTCGCCTTCGCCACGCAGGCGCTGTCCGCGTCGTAGTCGCAGAACACGTTCGGACGCAGGAAGGGCTCGAACTCGCTCGCGAGCACCGCGTCGACGGTGGTCCCGTTGATGGGCACGTAGCGGTCGCCCTCGGTGTTCTGCATGACCTGCACGTCATAGGTGCCGTCACCCATGGTGAGCGGCACGGAAATGGGCGTGCCGTCGCCGGGCAGGTCGTAGTTCCGCTTCACGCCGTCCTTGGCGACCAGCAGCTTCAGGCGGCTCTGGTTCTGCGCCGAGGCTGCCACGTAGCCGAGCGAGGCGTGCGAGACGTCTATCATGCTGTCGTGGCCGACCACGGCGGCGTCAGCGTCGAAGGGGGAGGTTGCCAGCGCCGGGCGCTCGAAGGCGGAGCCGCTCGTCGTGCCCTCGTTGTCGCCTGTGCTCACGGTGCCGCCCCCGCCGCCCGGGGTGGCACCACTGTCGGAGTCGCCGCATCCCGTAAGCGGAGCCAATGCAACGGCCAGCAGAAACGCGAGCGCGGTCGCAGAGGCGCGGCGCAACGCCGTCGTCTGGCGGGGCTTGCATGCGCCGGGACGTTTCACGGACCAATCCTTCGTGTTCAGGTTCGGCAGGGCGCAGCGCGACGGGCGGAGCCCTGGAGTCGTGTCCATTATAGCGTGTCCGAAACCGGGTCCTCTGCGCGTTCCGCACGTCCATAATCGTCCCGGCGCCGTCTCGGGAAGAGGCGGGGGAGGTGAAGCGAGCGGTCGTTTATCGCCTGCGAACGGTAATCAACAGGGGAGTCAACGGTAAATTGAGACTTATTGCAAGGATGAGGGAGGCAAGCTTCGCCGCCCTGATCTCCATAATTGCGTGTTTTCAAGCAGCAATTATGGAATCGGTGCTGGAAGGGATGTTCGGAAAACCCCGGGCAGTCGATATGTGATCGTATTTGTGGTAAAATATGAGGCGGATTTTGCTGCCTTTTTCGGGGCCTAATCTACCACGTCAATGAATGCATAATAGCATGCCAGAAAACGTATAGGCGAATCTAACGCACGCGGTGTGCCTCTTGAGAAGCGGGGCATCCCTGAAGAGGTACCTGAGGATTCGGTGATACGTATGAGCATGCTGGAAAAACTATGTGATGCGAAGAACACGTTCGAGGGCAAGGCGCTGGCCGTCTTCATGTCCCTGGTGATGGTGCTTTCCTTCATCAACTTCTCCTCCTTCGCCGACGCGGCCGAGAACGGCACATCGCCCGACGCCCCCGAGGCGCTGGCGGACGATCCGTCGAGCGAGTCCGCCGAAACCCCGGCTCCCGAATCCGCACCTTCAGCCGAGCCCGAGGCCGCCGCCCCGGCGGAGACCCCGGAGGCCTCCGAGCCGCCCGCGCAGAGCGAGGCGACCGTCCCGCCTGCGTCCGAGCCCGAGCCCGACCTCCCCACCGCCGAGCCCGGCGTGGCCGTGGTGGGCGTAGAGCTCGACCATGCGTACCTCGTTGTTGCCGACCAGGAGATAGCACTGCCGCTGACTTCTTTCAAAACATCGCTCAACAAAGATCTCGTGTTCGAGGTCAAGCCTGACGGCGGCTACCAGATCGACAAAGTTGTGGCGAAGAGCAAAGCCGACGGGACCGAGAGGCCGCTGGAGCCTCAAGCAGATGGATCTTACCGGCTCGCTGCCTCGGAAGTGAGCAGCAACCTCGTTATAAAGCCGGTGGTGGCGCTTGCTCCCGAGCTGGATGGCGCGGTCGACGACGCCGGCGGGCCGTCTGCGAAACCTGCCGAGGACGAATTGGCCGACGGCAGCGATTCGGGTCTCGAAGCACCGAAGTCTGAGGCGGACGGCAATGCCGCAACACCGTTTGGCCTTGACAACACTCTCGGAGTTGAAGCCATCGGCGTTCCTACCGAGCTTACCGTAGATCCAGCGATGCTCAAGCTCAATGTCGGCGCTTCAGGCAAGCTCAAGGCCATTGTCGAGCCGGTCGGATCCAATGGCAAAGTCATCTGGGCTTCGAGCGATCCAAGCGTTGCGAAGGTTACCGATGACGGCACGGTGAAGGCCTTGTCGGGCGGCACAACCACCATCACGGCGCGTTCGGTTGCCAACCCGGCTCTTGCAAACGTATCCGTGGTTACCGTAACAGAGTCGCGTACTGTGAAGTTCAAGACCAACACGGGCGAGGGCGAGATAAAGAGCCTCGCCACAACGTCAGAGGTCGGTTCAACCATAATCATGCCCGAGCTCCCCGATGGGGCTGTTAATAATTGGCCTGCGAACAGGGTTTTCGTGGGATGGAGCGTTGATCAGCGTGCGGTTACCTCGGGCGGCAAGGACCACTACACTAATCCTGTCTTTGCTCCCGGATCGTCCTATGTCGTGCCCTCCGGAAAAGGCGATATCGAGCTTTACGCGATCTACTCGGCGCAAAATATCGGTGCGGATTTTTACTTGCGTATCGACGGACAATTCCCGGCAGAGCCGCAGGGACACAGCAATTCTGGGTACGTCAAGATTGGCTGGGTTGAAAATGCTATCAAGGTCGGCAAGTTCGTCACCGACACCACTGGCGCGATGGTGAGCGCCAACCTTGCTGCAACGCCGAATGACGCGATGATTCAGAAGGCGTGTGCGGGCAATCCGAAACTGAGCTTCGATCCGGAGAAGCAGACCGTCATCTGGTATGTTATCAAAAACGAGGGGACATGGCATGTCGACGGTGCTATCCGCGACAAAGCGTCGGTAGTGCTGGCCTACAGTCCCAATATTCCTGCTGGAGAGACTTTGAGCGGCACCTTCCCCAATACAAAGGCCTATGCCGCAGGCGCTTCGGTAAAGGTTGAAAGCGGAAAAGCCGACTGGCGCGCCGGCTACACGTTCAAGGAGTGGAATACAGAACCCGATGGATCCGGTACCTCCTACCAGGGTGGTTACTCCATCACCCTGAACGAATCGAAGACGCTCTATGCCATTTGGTCGCCGAAGGACGGTACGAACTACCGTATCCAAGACTATCTGCAAAACGCCGACGGATCGTGGCCCGACGAGCCATCGCATGCCACATCGGCCAGTGGGAAAACGGGCGCTACGGTGTACGCCGATACGACGAAATCGTACACCGGCTACACTTTTGATGCCGGTAACGACAAGAACGTGCTGACCGGCAAGGTGGCGGGGGACGGCTCTCTCGTGTTGAAGAGGTACTATGCTATCAACACCTGCAAGGTCACGTATCTTCCGGGCGATTACGGAGCGTTTGATGCTGTTACGTACGAGGCCAAGTTCGGCACCGCAACGCCGGAGTTCCAAGGTGAGAAGGACGAGAACGACAAGCCGTTGGGCAAGCAAGGCTACAACTTCGCCGGGTGGGCGCCGAGCGTGACCGAAACGGTGGAGGCTGAAACGACCGAGTACGTGGCCCAGTGGACGGAGATGCCGGTTATCAACGTCCTGGTCAAAAGCGAGGATAAGGAAGTGGTGTACAACGGTGCCGAACATGTGGTCGACGTTGTTTCCGAGAACCTCGTTTACGAAGGCTTGCCTGCGGGCTACAAGATCCACAACCTGAGCGCATCCGGCCGTGGCACCGAGGCGGGCGAGTACGATATCGCCATCGACGGCACCCCTGTCGTTCTTAACGAAAAAGACGAGGATGTTACCGGTCGGTTCTTCATCGCGCGCAACAAGAACAAGCTGACGGTCAAGAAGGCCCCGCTCACCATTACGGCCCCCACGAAAGAGAAGGTGTACGACGGCGCACCGCTGACGTTCGACCTGAACGACATTATCACAGGCGAGGGCCTGGTCAAAGGTCTGGTCGATGGCCAGCAACTGGTCGGCATCGACCCGTTCGGCTCCATCACCGATGCCGGTACGGTGGAATCGTCCGTTCTCCAGGCGGTCATTACGAGCGGGTCTGAGAACGTGACGCGCAATTACAACATCACTTACGAGCCGGGCACGCTGACCGTGAAAGAGTTCGAGGGCGAGATCGTTGCGACTACCGAAGGCGGCGAGTATCCCTACGACGGGGATTCCCATGGAGCGACGGTGAACGTTAGCGGTCTGCCGGAAGGCTATACGCTGGTAACAGCTTCCTCGAACGCCAGCGCGACCGATGTGACCGAAGAGCCCGTGGTGGCGAAGGTCGACACGCTGCGCATCATCAACAAGGCCGGCGTCGATGTGACGGACAAGCTCAACATCGTCAAGAAGGAGGAGGGCACGATTGTCGTCAAGCCTGCCAAGCTGTACGTGAAGACGCGTACTGCCTCCAAGCCCTACGACGGTACCCCGCTCACGGCCGCCGGTGAGATGACTGGTTTGGTGAACAACGAGACCGCCGCTTTCACCACCACTGGCACGGCCACCGAGGTCAATGCGCCCGAAGGCACCCCTAACACGTACACGATAGACTGGAACGGCAGCGCCAAGAAGTCCAACTATATGGTCGAGGAGGATCTTGGCACGCTGACGGTGGAAGAGTTTGCCGGCGAGATCGTTGCGAAGGCCGAAGGCGGCAGATATCCCTATGACGGGAACCCCCATGGGGCGACGGTGAGCGTAAGTGCTCTGCCAACAGGCTACACGCTGGCAGAGGCCTCGTCGAGCGCCAGCGCGACCGATGTGACCGAAGAGCCCGCGGTGGCGAAGGTCGACACGCTGCGCATCATCAACAAGGCCGGCGTCGATGTGACCGACAGGCTGAATATAAAGAAGATCGACGGACAGATCGAGGTTACGCCGGCGCCGCTGACTGTGAGGATCGTGGGCAATTTCGCCCTTGAACCCTATACCGGTGAAACGTTCACGGTCGACGGTTTCACCATCGAGACCCCCATCGAGGGCAAGGCGGAAATCACGCTCAAGGACAGCGCGGCCGCCCATGCCGAAGGTGCGGATGCGGGCACGTACCCCATGGGCCTGACGGCCGACAGCTTCAACGTCTCGTCTCGCAACTACAAGGTGACGTTGGAGGTTGTGGACGGCTTCTTGCGGATATCCCCGCTTGACACGCTCGAGGTGGCGGCCGAGGACGTCAAGGAACTGTACGACGGCAACCTGCACGGCATCGAGGCCGTTTCATCAGTCAAGGATGGCCGCACGTCTATCAAGTACTACAATGAGGCCACCGACGCATTCGATCTTGATAAGTCGCCGGTGTTCAAGGATGCCGGCACATATACCGTGCGGTTCCAGGCAACCAACCCGAACTACAGCAACGTTGCCGAAGGCTCCGCAACCGTCACCATCGAGAAGCGCACGGTGACGCTGGAGAGCGCGAGCGCCTCTCGGCAGTACAACGGCGAAGCGCTTGTAGCCCCCACGGTGAAGGTGGGCGGTGACGGGTTCGTTGCCGGCGAGGAGCCTGCTTACGAGGTGACCGGTTCCGCGACCAACGTCGCCGACACGCGTGACGAAAACAACGAGTTCGCTTATACGTTCCCCGAGGGCGTGAACGCGGACAACTACGAAGTGACCACGCTGTTCGGCACCCTGGCCATCACGCCGGCGCCTTTGCTGGTAACGGTGACGGGCAAGCATGCATCGGTTCCCTACGATGGGGGCCTGCATGAGGTCGACGGCTTCGGCGACGATGCCGCAGGCAAGGCGACGATCGCTCTCAAGGAGGGTGCGGCCGCCCATGCCGAGGGCACGGATGCGGGCGAGTACTTCATGGGCCTCACGCCCGACAGCTTCGACGTCTCCTCGTCGAACTACACGGTGACGCTGAACGTGGTCGACGGCTACCTGCGCATCGACCCGGCGGGGGATATGTCCGTTTCGGCCAGCGACGTGGCTAAGACCTATGACGGCAACCGCTACGGCGTGAAGGCCGAGGCTTCGGTGGAGGGCGCGACGATCCGCTACCGCGATCCGGCTACGGGAGAGTACACCCTGAAAGAATCCCCGACGTTCCTCGATTGGACGGACGGCCCGCAGACGGTGGAGTTCCAAGCGACCCATCCGAACTACCAGACGGCGTATGAAACCGCAACCGTTACCATCGACAAGCGCACGGTGGTTCTGCGCTCCGGCGATGCCGAGCGGGAATACGACGGAACGGCGCTCGTCAAGCACGAGGCAAGCGTTGTCGACGGGGCGTTCGTCCGCGGCCAAGAGCCCGAAATCGCCTATTACGGCTCCGCGACGAACGTCGCCGATACGCACGACGGCAACAACGGGTTCTCCTACGAGTTCCCCGAAGGCGTGAACGCGGACAACTACCAAGTAACCACGCTGTTCGGCACCCTGACCATCACGCCTGCTCCCTTGCTGGTAACGGTGACGGGCGCGTTCGACAACGTGACGTTCGACGGGAAGCCCCATACGGTGGAGGGCTTCGAGGTGGGCGACGAGGCCGCCGGGAAGGCGACCATCGCGTTGAAGGACGGCGAGCGGGCGTATGCCGAGGGCGTGGCGGCAGGCCGGTATCCCATGAACCTGACCGCGGAGCAGTTCTCGGTGCAGCCCGATAACTACCGCGTGACGTTGAACGTGGTCGACGGCTACCTGAACATCGACAAGGCGGGCACGTTGAGCGTCGATGCCCAGCCGGTCGTCAAAACCTACGATGGGTCGGGCTACGGTGTGGAGGCCAAGGCCTCGGTCGACGGGGCCCAGATCAGGTACTACAACGCGGAAACGGATGCGTACGACCTGACGGAATCGCCGAAATACGCGGACGCGGGAACCTATACCGTGAAATTCCAAGCTGCCCTTGACAACTACAACACCGCCGAGGGCGCGGCGACCGTCACCATCAACCCGCGTGCCGTCACGCTGACCAGCGCCGACGCGGCCAAACCGTACGACGGGACGCCGCTGGTCGCCGAGGACGTCATCGTGTCCGGCGGCTTCGTGTCCGGCGAGGGCGCTGCGTATTCCAACTTCGCGTCGCTGACCGATGCGGGCACGACGTCCAATACCTTCGACTACCGCCTGAACGAGGGAACGAAGGCGTCGAACTACAAGGTGACGAAAACCCCCGGCACGCTCGAGGTGAAGAAGGCCCCGCTGGCCGTCCGCATCCAGGGCGCTGTGAAATCGGTCGCCTACAACGGCGCGCTCCAAGCGGTCGACGGCTACAAGGTGCTCGACGCCGTTGGCGACAAGGCCTCGATCGAGCTTGCCGGAAACGCCGCCGCCCATGCCGAAGGCGTGGACGTGGGCGAGTACCCCATGGGCCTTTCCCCCGAAAGCTTCTCGGTGACGTCGCGCAACTACGAGGTGACGCTGGAAGTGGCCGACGGGAAGCTTGCCATAAGCCCCTCCGGCGCCTTGACGGTTTCGGCCGAGCCCGTGAGTGCCATGTACGGCGGGAAGCGCCATGGCGTCGAGCCGACCGCATCCCTTCCCGGCGCGAAGATCAGCTACTGGTCCGCCGAGAGCGGCGACTACACGCTCGATGCGTGCCCGACGTACCTCGACGTGACCGACGGGCTCCAGGCGGTGAAATTCAAGGCGACGCTTCCGAACCATCAGGACGCCTACGGCGAGACCACCGTGGAGGTAACGGTGCGCCCCGTCTCGGTGACGAGCGCCGATGGCGAGAAAGTCTACGATGGCAACCCGCTGACGAACGCGACCGTAACCGTGGGCGGCTTTGGCTTCGTGAACGGCGAGGAGCCCGCGTTCGCCGTAACCGGCTCGCAGACCGATGCGGGATCTGCGGCCAACGCCTTCGCCTATGCTTTCCCCGAGGGCGTGCGCGAGGGCAACTACGCGATAACCAAGAACGAGGGAACCTTGACGGTGCGCAAGGCCCCCTTGACGGTAAGCGTGGTGGGCAACCACGACACGGTGACGTTCGACGGTAGGTCGCACCAGGTCGACGGTTTTGCCGACGATGCTGCCGGCAGGGCCACCATCAAGCTCAAAGACGGCGTGCTCGCCCACGCCGAGGGCACCGACGCGGGAACCTACCCGATGGGACTCGCGGCCGACAGCTTCGACGTTGCGTCGAGGAACTACGACGTGACGCTGACGGTGACGGACGGCTACCTTGCCATCAACCCGGCAGGGGTCATGACGGTGGCCGCCGACAACGTTTCGAAGAGGTACGACGGCAAGCGGGTGGGCGTCCAGGCGACGGCCTCGGTCGAAGGCGCCGAGGTCAGGTACTTCAATGCGGACACGGGGGCGTTCGACCTCGAAGAGTCGCCGACGTTCCTCGACGCGACGGAGGGTGCCGCCGTTGTGCGCTTCCAGGCCACGCACCCGAACTACGCGACCGTCGAGGGCTCGGCAACCGTGACGATTGACAAGCGGCCGGTGGTGCTGACGTCGGACGATGCGAGCAAGACGTACGACGGCGAAGCGCTTTCTGCAGAGCGCGTGACGGTGTCCGGCGAGGGCTTCGCCGACGGCGAGGGAGCCGTCTATACCGATTTCGCGAGCATCGTCGATGCGGGCAGCGTACCGAACGCGTTCGCATACCGGCTTGAAGAGGGAACCCATGCCGACAACTACGATGTTACCGTCGTCCCTGGCGTGCTGAGCGTTGCGAAGGCCCTGCTGGCGATCACGGTGACGGGCAACCAGTCTGCAGCTGTCTACAACGGCGCGAACCACCTCGCCGAGGGCTACGTCGTCGACGGCGCCGACGGCAAGGCCGAGGTCGTGCTGAGGGCCGGCGTGCTCGCCCGCGCCGAGGGAACCGACGCCGGTACCTACCCGATGGGGCTCGCGGCCGACAGCTTCGACGTTGCGTCGAGGAACTACGACGTGACGCTGACGGTGACGGACGGCTCGCTGTCGGTGGCGCCTGCCAAGCTGCTCATCTCGGCCAACGACGCGAGCAAGAGGTACGGGCAAACCGATCCTGCGCTGACGGCGTCGGTTGCGGGCCTGGTTGGGGGCGACGCCTTCTCCGGCTCGTATAACGTGACGCGCGTCGAGGGCGAGTCGGTCGGCACGTATGCGATCACCGTCGAGGACGCGGTCTCGGGCGATCCGAGCTATGTGGTCGAAGTGGCTCCGGGCTCCTTCACCATCGTTCCCGCCGACGCCGTTTCCCTCGTGGTAGGCGGCGGCACGAAGGTCTACGACGGCACGCCGCTGGTGCCGACGGGCTTCACGCCGTCCGGCTTGGCCGACGGCGATTACGTGGAGGTGGTGTACAGCGGCTCGCAGACCGATGCCGGCTCGAGCGCCTCGGGCCTCGCGAGCTACGTTATCCGCAACGCCGCGGGCGAGGACGTGACGGCCAACTACGAGAACGTCAACGTGGTGCCCGGTGATTTGACCGTGACGCCTGCGGCTGCCATGATCGTCGTGGCCGATGCGGCCAAGGTGGCCGGCGCGGCCGATCCGACGTTCACCGGCACGGTGACAGGGCTCGTCGACGAGGGGGACCTCGGGAGGGTTGCCTTTGTCCGCTCGAACGGCGACGAGGCTCCCGGAACCTACGTCGACGCGCTCACGGCGTCCTTCACCGGCAATCCGAACTACACGGTGACGGTCGTCCCCGGCACGTTCACCATCATGGCTGCCCCGGTGGTTCCTCCGGCGCCGGTCACGCCGGCCACGCCGACGCCCGGCACGCCGGTGCCCCCGGTTACGCCGGGCGTAACGCCCGAGGGCACGCCTCCGGCCGCAGCGGCGGTAATCGAGGTCCTCGAGGACGCTGTCACTCCGTTGGCTGGCCCGCAGGAGGAGACGATCGGCGACAACGAGAACCCGCTCGCAGGCTTCAACCGGGTGAACTGCTGGGTGCACTACTATCTCATCCTGGGCATCATCGTCACGGTGATCTACGGAGCGGGCGTGCTGGTGCGGCGCATCAACTTCACGCGTAAGCTCAAGGGCTTCGAGAACGACGTGCTCGGCATCGAGGACGAGCAGGCGGCTGCCCCGTTCGCGGCGCCGTTCGCGACGGATGGCAGGGAGGCCTAGCATGAGGAAGAGCAACTGGCTGATACTGGCCGTCTTGGCCGTGGCCGCGGGCCTTTTCCTGTGGCTGTGGTACTACCTGGGCTTCAACTTCGTGGACGACCCGTTCGACCTGGTGCTCGCCGTGGTATGGTGGGCGGTGGTCCTGGTGCTGGTCGTGGGCATCCACACTGCCGAGAAAAAGCGCCGGCGGCGCGTGCGTACGGCCTACCTCGCACCGGGCGTGCTGTTCAACAGCGAGGCCGGGTTCGTCGACCTCGAAGCGTTCGAGGAGGGTACCACCCTCGCGGACGCGATCGAGCAGACGCTCGTCGGCCTGAAGTACACGTTCGACCGCAAGGATCCGGCCGACGAGGACGAGGCGGCGACAGGGCCCGGCGGCGCCTCGTCCTCTGCCGTGGTCGCCGACGGGTCCTCGGCATCCGGTGAAGCGGCCGCCTCCGCCAAGCCTCGCGGAACCGTGAGGTTCGAGCGCATCGTGCGCACGGACAAGTTCGACAAGGACGATGCCGACAAATGGGAAGGCGAGGTCGTTGACGTGAGGACGCAGGAAGCCACGCCCTTCAAGGGCAAGGAGGAGCTCTCCGTTCTTCTTGCGGCGTAGTCCCGCCAGCCGGCCTCCCGGTAAAGCGCAAAAAGCAGGCGCCCCCTCGAACGAACGAGGGGGCGCCTGCTGTAAGAACCGAAGGAGCGCGCAGCGCTAGTCGTCGACCCCGATGATCACCGACGAGGCCTTGACGATGGCGTAGGCCTCCTTGCCCACTTCCAACTCCAGCTCCTTGAGCGACCCCATGGAGATGGTCGACGTGATAAGCTGGCCGCCCTCCAGCTCCATGATCACGATGGCGTTGACCGCTCCCGGATGAATGGCCGTGATAGTGCCCTTCAGCGTGTTGCGTGCAGAAAGCTTCATTGAATCAATGCACCCCTTTCGGGTCGTCCCCTCGTTCCAAACCGTCCCCTCCATTGTAACGCCCCAGGTGCAATCGTGCGAGCAGAACCGCAACTCGACAGAACGAGCCCCTCCCGAGACTTTACCAAGATTTGACCGCTGCGAGACAGGGGCTTGATGCTCGTTCTTCATCATGTTCCGTGCGCCGTCCTCCCAGCGGAAGACAGCGCACGAGGAGAACAGTTACGCGCCCGGGAGGGGTGCCGAGGAAAGGAAGAGCATGAAGAAGCGTTTGGTGATGATGGCGATGGGAGCCCTGCTCGCGCTGGGCGCATTCGGCCTCATGGGCTGCTCCGGCGGCGGCAACGCCGGTTCCGGAGACGGCGGCGAGGGCGATGGCGCAGCGGGCGCGGTCCCGTCCGGCGAGGTCTCCGTGTACTCGCGCGAGGACGGCTCCGGCACGCGCGGGGCGTTCGTCGAGCTCATGGGCATCGAGGAGAAGGATGCCAGCGGCGAGAAGGTCGACATGACCACCACGTCTGCCGCCATCACGAACTCCACGTCGGTCATGATGACGTCGGTGGCGGGCGACGAGAACGGCATCGGCTATATCTCGCTCGGCTCGCTGAACGACACGGTCAAGGCCCTCAAGATCGACGGCGCCGAAGCCACGGCCGCCAACGTGAAGAGCGGCGACTACCAGGTGGCCCGCCCGTTCAACATCGTGACGAAAGACGGCCTGTCCGATGTGGCGCAGGACTTCATCGATTTCATCATGAGCTCAGACGGTCAGAAGATCGTCGAGGAGGAGGGCTACATCTCCGTTGCCGAGAGCGCCGCCGCGTACACCGGCTCCGACCAGTCCGGTAAGATCGTCATCGCAGGCTCCTCTTCGGTGACCCCCGTCATGGAGAAGCTGGCCGAGGCCTACAAGGCCATCAACTCCGGCGTGACCATCGAGGTCAACCAGTCCGACTCCACCACCGGCGTGAACATGGCCACGGAAGGCACCTGCGACATCGGCATGGTCTCCCGCGAGCTCAAGGACTCCGAGACCGGCGTCACCCCCACGGTCATCGCCCAGGACGGCATCGCCATCATCGTGAACAATGCCTCCACCGTTGACGGGCTTTCCTCCGAACAGGTGAAGGGCATCTACACCGGCGAGATCGCGAACTGGGAAGACGTTCTGGCATAAAGCCCGGCGACCCGATTGACAAGGAACCCGCATGTCTCACGTACATCTCAAGGAAGGCATTGCGAAGGCGCTGTTCGTGGCCGCCGCGGGGATCTCGATCCTCGCGGTGGCTCTCATCTGCGTATTCCTCTTTGCGAATGGCGTGCCGGCCATCGCGCAGATAGGCCTTCCGGAATTCCTCTTCGGCACTACCTGGCGTCCCGCCAACGATATCTACGGCATCTTCCCGATGATCGTGGGCAGCATCTACGTGACCGCCGGCGCCATCGTCGTGGGCGTGCCCACGGGTCTTTTGTGCGCCATCTTCCTCTCGCGGTTCGCCAGCGGGCGCGTGGCGGCGGTGCTCAAGCCCGGCGTTGAGCTCTTGGCGGGCATCCCATCGGTCGTCTACGGCTTTTTCGGCCTGGTGGTCATGGTGCCGTTCATCCGCGACAACATGCCAGGGCGCGGCCTCTCGCTTCTGGCGGCCGCCGTGCTGCTGGGCATCATGATCCTGCCCACCATCATCACCGTCGCGCAAAGCGCGCTCGATGCCGTTCCCAAGAAATACTACGAGGGGGCTCTGGCGCTCGGCGCCGACCACGAGCGCTCGGTGTTTCGCGTCATCGTGCCCGCTGCGGTATCCGGCATCATGGCCGGCATCGTGCTGGGCGTGGGCCGTGCGATCGGCGAGACGATGGCCGTCATCATGGTGGCCGGCAACCAACCGGCCATTCCGGGCAGCATCTTCGACGGCGTGCGCACCATGACGGCGAACATCGTGTTGGAGATGGGTTATGCGGCCGATCTGCATCGCGGTGCGCTCGTGGCCACCGGCGTGGTGCTGTTCGTGTTCATCCTGCTGATAACCATGTTGTTCAACGTCATCAAGAAACGGGGTGAGACGAAGTGACGACCCGCAAGCTGACCATCGCCTACGAGTCGGCCGACGCGCCCTCGGCCTCCTCTGCCGGTCTCGATACGGATGACCGCCTGGATGCGCTGTATCGGGCAGCCGAGGCGCGCCACGGCAAAACACGCCGCATCGTGTCGGCCCTTCTGCGATGGATCGTGTACGCAGGCGCTGTAGCCACATCGTTGGTGCTCGCGTTCATCGTGGGGTATATCCTGGTCAACGGCGCTCCCTATCTGACGCCGAGCTTGTTCGAGTGGGAGTACAACTCCACGAACGTCTCGCTCATGCCCGCGCTCGTCAACACGCTCGTCATGGCGGGGCTCTCGCTGCTCATGGCGGTGCCCGTGGGTGTGGGATCGGCCATCTACCTGGTGGAATATGCGAAACGCGGCAGTCGCTTCGTGCAGATAGTGCGCACCACCACCGAGACGCTGCAGGGCATCCCGTCCATCATCTACGGCCTGTTCGGGCTGCTGTTCTTCGTTACGGCGCTCCAGTGGGGCCTGTCGCTTCTGGCGGGTGCGTGCACGCTGGCCATCATGGTGCTGCCGGTGGTCATGCGCACCACCGAGGAGGCGCTGCTCGCCGTGCCCGACGCCTACCGCGAAGGCGGCTTCGGCCTGGGGGCGGGCCGGTTGCGCACGGTGTTCCGCTGCGTGCTGCCCTCGGCCGTGCCCGGCATCCTGGGCGGCGTGATCCTCGCGCTCGGGCGCTGCGTGGGCGAGGTCGCGGCGCTCGTCTTCACGGCGGGCTCCATTGCCGCCATCCCGAACTTCGCCGAGGGCGCGGCCGCGCTCTTCGACTCCACCCGCACCCTGGCCGTGCATATGTACGTGCTGTCCAGCGAGGGGTTGCATGTGAACGAAACCTACGCCACGGCGGTTGTCCTGCTGGTCATGGTGGTGCTGCTGAACCTCATGGCCACCTTCGCCGCCAAGAAGATGAACAAGGGAGGCAACGATGACTAATGCTACGTTGGAGAGGGCTGCCGCTGTGGCTGGCGCCCCAGCCACCTACCTGCCGCATGCGCAGGGCCGGGCGGCCGAGCGCAAGGCGGCCCGCAAGGCGACCACCGACGCTCCGGCCAAGATGGGCGTGCGCGATCTGAATCTGTACTACAAGGATTTCCAGGCGCTCAAGGGCATCAACCTGGAGTTTCCGAAGAACCAGGTGACGGCTCTCATCGGCCCGTCGGGTTGCGGCAAGTCAACCCTGCTGAAGAGCCTGAACCGCATGAACGACCTCGTGGAGGGCTGCCGTATCGAGGGCGAGATCACCCTCGACGGCCGCAACGCTTACAGCGACATCGACGTGAACAGCCTGCGCCGTCGCGTGGGCATGGTGTTCCAGCAGCCGAACCCCTTTCCCATGAGCGTGTACGACAACGTGGCGTTCGGGCCGCGCACCCACGGCATAAAGAGCCGTGCCGACCTGGACGAGATCGTGGAGCAGAGCCTGCGCGACGCCGCCATCTGGGACGAGCTGAAGGACCGCCTGAAGAAGAACGCGCTCGGCCTGTCCGGCGGCCAGCAGCAGCGCCTGTGCATCGCCCGCGCGCTGGCCGTGCGCCCCGAGGTGCTGCTCATGGACGAGTCCACGAGCGCGCTCGACCCCATCTCCACCGCGAAGATCGAGGACCTGGTGGGCGAGCTCAAGAGCAAGTACACGGTGATCATGGTGACGCACAACATGCTGCAGGCGCTGCGCGTGTCCGACAAGACGGCGTTCTTCCTGCTGGGCGAGATGGTGGAGGCCGGCGACACCGACGACATCTTCGCCAGCCCCTCCGACCCCCGCACCGCCGACTACGTTGCCGGGAGGTTCGGGTAGGAGAGGGCAACGCTTTACGCAAATTTGACCTCTCGGAGGCTGCGGCCGCGCGGCGCCTGGCTTACAATAGGCCCAACACGCGGCCGGGACGGCCGGGAGACCCCATGGAGCAACTGCGATGATCTACTACGTTGAAGACGATACCAATATCCGCGATCTTACGGTGTACGCGCTCAAGCAGGCTGGCTTCGAGGCGGCGGGCTTTGCCGCGGCGGGGGAGTTCTTCGTCGCCTGCAAGCGGCGCCTGCCGGAGCTTGTGCTGCTGGACATCATGCTGCCCGAGGTGGACGGCCTGGAAATCCTGCACATGCTGCGGGAGGATCCGGCCACGAAGCACCTGCCCGTCATGATGCTCACGGCCAAGGGCACGGAGTTCGACACGGTGAGCGGCCTCGATGCCGGCGCCGACGACTACCTGGCCAAGCCGTTCGGCATGATGGAGCTGGTGAGCCGCGTGAACGCGCTCATGCGCCGCGCCGCCGCGCCGGCCGTGGCGGCCGACGACGAGTTCTCGTGCGGGCCCATCGCGCTCACGGTGTCGTCGCACGACGTCTCCGTGGACGGCGAGAACGTCGCGCTCACGCTCAAGGAGTTCGACCTTCTGCGCACACTCATGCAGAACGAAGGGCACGTGCTGTCGCGCCGCCAGCTTCTGGAGGACGTGTGGGGCATGACCTACGTGGGCGAGACGCGCACGGTAGACGTGCACATCCAGACGCTTCGGCAGAAGCTCGCCGCGGCCGTCGAGGGCGCGGACGCCTACATCCAGACGGTGCGCGGCGTGGGCTACTGCGTCAAGCAGCCATGAGATTCCGCATGCGGCCCCTTCCCGAGCGTGACGGCGCGGGACGGAGCACCCGATGAGCCCTACGCACCTGCGGGTCAAGAGCCTCTCCGGCAAGATATTCTCGGGCGTCCTGGCGTTCACGCTGGGCGTCATCCTCGTGCTGGGCGTGGTCATGACCACCATCTACTATATGTCCTACGAGCACGACGCCGAGGCCGAGCTCGCCGCCAGCGCTCAGGATGCCGCGGCCTATCTGAACGCCTCGCCCACGACGGCGAACATCCCCGCGTTGGAGGAGCAGTTCGCCGGACTCACCCGCTACACGCTCATCGCGGCCGACGGCCAGGTGCTCTACGACAGCGCCGCCGACCCCGCCGCCATGGAGAACCACGCCGGGCGTCCCGAGGTGCGCGAGGCGGGGGAGAACGGCCAGGCGGCCACCATGCGCTTCTCCGACACGCTGGGGACCGACACGGTGTACGCCGCCGTGAAGCTGGACGACGGCAGCATCATCCGCCTGTCCGAGACGCGCCACTCGCTCCTGGCCTTCCTGGGCGACATGCTGGCACCGGTGCTGGTTGCCGTGATCGTGGCGGCCGTGCTCGTGTTCGTGCTGTCCAAGACGCTCACGCGGCGCATCATGAAGCCCATCGACGCGCTCAACTTCGCCGACCCGCTGGAGAACGAGATATACGAGGAGATGGATCCGCTGCTCATCCGCATCGACGAGCAGCAGCGCCTGCTCAAGCAGCAGAACCGCGAACTGGCCCAGGCGGAGAACCTGCGCCGCGACTTCTCCAGCAACGTGAGCCACGAGATGAAGACCCCGCTGCAGGTCATCTCGGGCTACGCCGAGCTCATGAAGAACGACATGGTGCAGCCGGCCGACCGCCAGAAGTTCGCCGCCCTCATCTACGAGGAGGCGCAGGCCATGCGCTCGCTCATCAACGACGTGCTCACGCTGTCGCGTCTGGACGAGTCCGCGTTCGGCGACGATGCGGTGCTCATCGACCTGCACGCCGTGGCCGAGCGCGTGGCGGGCCGCCTGGGCAGCTTCGCCGCCGACCAGCAGGTTCAGGTGCGCGTGGAAGGCTCTGCGGCGCGCATTGCCGGCAGCGAGACGCTGGCCGAGGAGATGCTCTACAACCTTATCGAGAACGGCATCCGCTACAACCACGAGGGCGGCAGCGTGGTCATGCGCGTGGAGACGGAGCCGGCGCCTTCGGGCGGCACGCAGCCGGGCGAGGGCGCGGCGGGCCAGGTGGTCGTGCGCGTGAGCGACACGGGCCCCGGCATTCCCGAGGAGCTGCGCGAAAAGGTGTTCGAGCGCTTCTTCCGCGTGGACAAGAGCCGCTCGAAGGAGACGGGCGGCACGGGCCTGGGCCTGGCCATCGTGAAGCACGCCGTGCTCTACCACCACGGCACCATCGAGGTGGAGAGTGCCGAGGGCGCCGGCACCACGTTCGTCCTGCGGTTCCCGGCCGCCTAGCTCACGCGCCATACAACTCACCAGGCGAAAGGCGGCGTGGTAGAAAACGTGCCAGGTATACGCAGGTTTTCTGCAAGGTTCGAGCGGCTTTTCCGCCAGCTTCCTGTATGATCCTCGCGGCTCCGGCGCAAGGATCATGCGTGCTTCTCACGGTCATCTGCACCCTTTCTCAACGGTTCCCCTGCAAGGTCGCGGCGCTATGCTCGTGCGGGCAGGCGAGGGCGAAGGCGCTGCGGGGCCGATCTGCCGGAGTTCCTCCTCCCTTGCAAAGTGATAACTATTTTGTTATCATACAGCGAAAGGCGGGAAGGATGTACAAAGTAGAGTTGTACCATGATGCAAAGGGGCGATCGGAGCTGCTCGACACTTTGCGCAAGCTGGAGGATAAGAGCAGTACGGACAAAGAGGCGAGGACGGCGTATTTAAGCATGCTCAAGGCTATTTCCGAGCTGGAAGGGCATGGCACGAGGATCGGTATGCCGACCGTTCGCCATGTGAGAGGCGAGATATGGGAGCTCAGGCCGAAATCCCAGCGGGTGTTCTTTTTCTTCTGGAAGGACAATACGTTCGTTTTGCTGCATTCCTATATTAAGAAAACCCAGAAGACGCCTCGGCGCGAGATAATGAAAGCCGAGCGTAAAAAACGCGATTGGATAGCGAGGCATGCCGATGAGTAAAAACGAGGGTTGCTATACCTTCCAAGACTACCTGAAAGAAGCGAAGCTCACTCCTGCCGAGCGCGAGGAGATCCGGCTGGACGTGGAGCTCACGGGGAGGCTGATCGAGGCGCGCGAGGCGCGGGGGATGACGCAGCGCGATTTGGCGGAGGCGAGCGGCCTTAAGCAGCCGGCTATCGCCCGCATCGAGTCGCATCGCTCGGTGCCGCGCGTGGACACGCTGCTCAAGCTGCTGGTGCCGCTGGGCTACACGCTCAAGATCGTGCCGCTCGAAGGCAGCGAACGTCTTTGAGCAGCGACTGCCCCCGACTCATCGTTCGAAGGCGTCTCCCCTGATCGTGGCGCCGAAAGCGCCGCGGCCCCTCGGAAACGCCGAGGCGCTGGCAACCTCGCGGTTCCCAGCGCCTTCTCTGCGTTGCGTGAAGAGCCCCACCCCCGGCCAGAAGGATGAACCCACCTCAAAAGGTGGGTGCTCGCAGCCCGTTTCCTGGCTTTCGTATCAACGGACACGAATCTCCATTCCGCGCGCTATCTTGAGCTCCCTCATGTTATAGCATCGGTCCATCGCAAAGTATGGCTTCGAGGGCAGGACCTGATTCAGAGTATACGTGCGTTTCAGGTGAAGAAAAGTCTTGACATCCTCCGTCACCCGATATTCAACAGACGCACACAAGCCCTTTGTGGGGTGTGACAAGGGGACGGGGATGATGTCTCATTCCGCCTGCGCCTAACGAGTTTGGAAGACATCAGGGAACGAGACATCATCCCCGTCCCCTTGTCACACCCTATCCATACAGACGTTCGCATGCTATCATGGTTGCCATGGATACGCTATTCACCGAAATGGAAAACGAGCGCAAGTCGGAGGTCGCCCCTCTGGCAGTGCGCATGCGCCCGCGCTCGCTCGACGAGCTCGTGGGGCAGGACGAGGCCGTGGGACCCGGCAGCTGGCTGCGCAACGCCATCGAGCAGGATCGTTTGAGCTCGGTCATCCTGTTCGGGCCGGCGGGCACGGGCAAGACGTCGCTCGCGCACATCGTGGCCGAGACGACGAAGGCCACGTTCGTGGAGGTGTCGGCCATCGGCGGCACGGTATCGGACCTGCGCCGGGAGATCGATGCGGCCGACAAGCGCCTGACCATGAGCGGCCTGCGCACCATCTTGTTCGTCGACGAGATCCACCGATTCAACCGCAGCCAGCAGGACGCGCTGCTCCACGCCGTGGAGGATCGCGTGCTCGTGCTGGTGGGCGCCACCACGGAGAACCCGTTCTTCGAGGTGAACTCGGCGCTCATCAGCCGCTCCCGCATCGTGGAGCTGCACGGGCTGTCAGACGGCGACATCGGGGATCTGGTCGACCGCGCCGTGGCCGACCAGCGCGGGCTCGGTGGCCGGTACCGGTTGGATGAGAAGGCGCGGGAAGCCATCGTTCTCTTGGCCGGCGGCGACGGCCGCGGGGCGCTCACCACGCTCGAGCTGGCGGCCGGCATGGTGGAGCCCGGGACGGCGAAGAAGCCTGCGAGGATCACCGAGAACAACGTGCGCGCCGCCACGCCGCATCGCACGCTGCCCTACGACAAGAACAAGGACCTGCACTACGACGTCATCTCGGCGTTCATCAAGTCCATGCGCGGCAGCGACCCCGACGCCGCGCTGTACTGGCTCGCCCGCATGATCGACGGGGGAGAGGACCCGAAGTTCATCGCGCGCCGCATGTTCATCGCCGCGTCGGAGGACATCGGCAACGCCGACCCGCAGGCGCTGCTTGTGGCCGAGGCCGCGTTCAAGTCGGCCGAGGTCATCGGCTATCCCGAGTGCCGCATCAACCTGGCGCAGGCCGCCATCTACCTGGCGCTCGCGCCGAAGAGCAACGCGGCGGAGGCGGGCATCGACGCGGCGCTGGCCGAGGTGCGCAATGGCCCGGCCCGCAACGTGCCCGACCACCTGCGCGACCGCCACCGCCCCGGCTCCGAGAGCTACGGCACGTACCGCTATCCGCATAGCTACCCCGGCGGCTGGGTCGAGCAGCGCTACCTGCCCGACGGTCTCGAGCGCGGCGCCTTCTACCGCCCGAGCGACCGCGGTTGGGAGGCGTACCGCGCCGACGCGGCCGCGCGCGACCGTTTCGAGGCGGGCGGCAACGGGCAAAACCCCACGTCGCGCTCAAAGTAACCGATCGGCTACCGCCTGTGTAAGCCGGGTGAAAACGTGACTCGATCTGTATAGAATCCGAGGTGGAAATGGTATAGTGAAAACTCGCTTTAGCTCAGGAGGCGTTCCCATGGATATCAGCGAAGTCATCAGCATAGCGTTGCCCATCGTCTACGTGCTTGTCGGCGCAGCGCTCATCTGGCTCGTCGTCGAGCTGGTAATGACGGTGCGCAGGACGCGCAAGACCGTCGAGGAGGTCCAGAAGCAGGTCGAGCCCACGCTCGCCAGCGTGGAGCGCATCACGGCCTCGCTCGAGCCCGTGGCGGCGAAGGTCGACCCGCTCGTCGAGCGCGTGTCGCTCACCGTGGACGCCGCAAACCTCGAGATCATGCGCGTGGATCAGATCCTCGAGGACGTGAACGAGATCACCGACTCCGTCTCCTCGGCCGTCGACGCCGTTGACACAGTCACGAGCGCCCCCATGGAGCTGGTGAACAACGTGACGAACCGCATGCGCAGCGCGTTCAAGCCGAAGCGCGCAAGCGACGAGTCCGTGGCGCTCGGCCGCGAGAAGGCTGCCGACGCGACGATGGGCGACGCGGTGAAGAGCGTTGCGAAGGGCACGGCCGCCGTGGCCGGAGCGGCCGTGGCCGACCAGCGCGAGCATATGGCCGAGCAGCGTGCGGAGCGCGAGGAGAAGGCCGCCGCCAAGCGCGCCGCCGCCGAGAAGACCTCCGAGGCCGCCGCGAGCATGGCCGACGCCGTGACGACCGCCGCCTCCTCCGATGCCGACGCCGCGACCCGCTACTTCACGTACGAGGGCGGCACCGAGGCCGGTCCGTCCGGGGCGAAGGCGGCTGGCACCGTATCCGATCAGGATAAACCTGAGGCATAGCGAGGAGCCGGCCCGGTGGATCCCGAACAGAACGAGCGCGAGCAGGCCAAGGCGCTGAAGGCACGACGCCGCTTCCTCACGGTGTGGACCATCGTGGGGGCCATCCTGCTGACGGGCGTCCTCGTGTACCTCTTCAACCTGTTGAGCGTGCCGGTTGGCATCGTCATCTGGTCCGTGGTGATCGTGTTCTGCCTGCGCGGCCCCGTGAACAAGCTGGAGAAGCTGGGCGTTCCCCGCCTGGCCGGAACGGCGATAGCCTATGTGCTCATGTTCGTGGTGTTGGCGCTGGTGGGCCTGCTCATGTTCTCGCCGGCCTTCGGCGTGGGCGACCAGTTCACGAACCTTATCCAAAGCGTGCCCGGCTACATCCAAACCATCGCGAACTGGGGCAACGACCTGTATGTCCGCTATGCCGACGTGCTGCAGAACGACACGGTGCAAGGGTGGATCACCGATGCCTTCAACGCCCTCGTGGCCTGGGCCTCCACGTTCGCGCGCGACAGCGCCTCGGGGGTGGTGGCCATCGGCACCGGCGTGGTGAACACGTTCGTGGCGCTGGGCTTCGCGCTGGTCGTGGCGTTCTGGATGCTCATGGAGCTGCCCGACCTCGGCCGCGAGTGCGGGCGCCTCGTCGGCCCGAAGCACCGCGAGGACCTGGAGATGCTGCACGTCACGTTCACGCGCGTCATGGGCGGCTACATCAAGGGCACGCTTTTGCAGTGCGCCATCATCGGCGTGGGCTGCGTCGTGCTGTTCGGCGTCATCGGCATCCCGAACTACGCTGCCCTGGGCGGTATCGCCGGCTTGCTGAACATCATCCCCATCGTGGGCCCGTGGCTGGGCGGTGCGCTCGCGGCCGTGGTGGGCGTGTTCGTGAGCCCTTGGATCGCGCTCGTGGCGCTGCTGGGCACCATCGCCATCCAGCAGATCGTCTACACGTTCGTGTCGCCGAAGATCATGGCGAACTCGGTGGACGTGCACCCGGCCCTCACCCTCATCGCTTTGATGGCCGGCTCGGCCATCGGCGGCGCCATGAGCGGCTTCACCGGCTCGCTCGTGGGTATGCTGGCCTCGATTCCAGCCGTGGCCGTGGCGAAGTCGGTGTTCGTGTACTACTTCGAGAAGCGCACGGGCCGCCAGCTCGTGGCCAAGGACGGGGTGTTCTTCCAGGGCACGCCGGCAGACGGCGATGCCGTCGACCCCATAGCCGACGCCATCGCGCCGCACCCCGACGTGTCGGCTGCGTTCGAGCGTGGGGAGCAGCGGAAGGCCGACGCAGAAAAGAAGGCGCGGCAGAACAAAGAACGCTAAACTGTCTCCAGCACGTTTTGGGCGGGCCCGGCGCCTCGGCGCCGCGGCCGCCTTGAGCATAGGGGGCATCGGGGAGGTTTGGCCGATGCGCAGACCAGAGGACCAACGGGAAAGAAAGATAGACGACATGGAGTATATGAGCACTGCCGAGATACGCGAGAAGTACCTGAGCTACTTCGAGGCGAAGGGCTGCAAGCGCTGGCCCTCGTCCTCGCTGATTCCCGACGACCCGTCGCTTCTGCTGACGAGCGCCGGCATGGTGCAGTTCAAGCCCTACTTCCTGC
>OLND01001283.1_pt1 | contig 26897 bp, 21 predicted proteins | sample 1672031 | NCBI WGS metagenome assembly OLND01 (sample SAMEA3136638, study PRJEB25190) | human gut metagenome | biome: human gut; feature: human-associated habitat; material: faeces | place: Austria | collected 2013 | reverse complement strand
GGACGCCTCGAAGCTCGCCTAGCGGAGCGCCTCCCTCTTTCGCCAACTTATTGCTGGCATTACGCGATTATTGGATATAATCCTATATTAACGAGAACCGCAGCGAGAAAGGATGCGCATCCATGTCGTCATGCTCCGTGCCCGGCCAGGTGCGCCGGGTGTTCAAGGACGCGGGCCGGGTCTGCCCGGTCGACTACCGCCTGGCCTCCGACGCCTTCGCCGGCGATCCCGAGGTTGCGTGCGACGTGCTGTACGTGGTGGGCGGCCTGTACGGCAACCCGTTTGCGCTCGATGCGGTGGACCGCCTGGTGGCAGCCGAGCAGGGCGACGTGCGCGTCGTGCTGAACGGCGACATGCACTGGTTCGACAAGACGGCCGAGAACTTCGCCGCCTTGGAGCGGCGGGCATCGCGCTACCTGCCGCTCGTGGGCAACGTAGAGGCCGAGCTGCGCCGCCAGGTGGATGTGGGCGTGGGGTGCGGATGCGCCTACCCGGACTGCACGGGCGACGACGCGGTGAGCCGCTCGAACCGCATCCACCGAAAGCTGTCCGAGGCCGTAAACGCCCATCCCGAGCTCAAGGAGCTGCTGGCGGGCCGGCCCGCCACGTGCACGGTGGGCGTGGCGGGTCGCAAGGTGGCCGTCACGCACGGCGACGAGCAGCTTATCGGAGGCTGGGCCTGCTCGCGCGAGTCGCTGCAGGACGTGCTACGGCAAGACGAGCTCGACCGCTGGATGGCCGCCAACGACGTGGACGTGCTGGCCTGCACGCACACGTGCGCGCCCGCGGCGCTCTCGCTTGCGCGCGGGCTCGTGGTGAACAACGGGGCGGCCGGCCTGCCGAACTTCTTCGGCCAGCACTTCGGCCTGGCCGTGCGCGTGGCGGCTGCTCCGCACCCGGATGCGCTGTTCGGCGCCGAGCGCGACGGCCTCTTTGTGGAGGCCGTGCCGCTGCGCTACGACCACGACGCCTACCTGGCCTGGTTCGACGAGCTGTGGCCGGCGGCCAGCCCGGCCGCCGTGTCGTACCGCGGCCGCATTGTCGACGGCGCGGACGACCGGTTGGACGACGCGTTGCTCGGCGGCTTCAGCCGCGGCCCCTCCGCCCGCACCGACGCCCCGCCGCTTCGGGCGCATGCGACGAAGGGCGACGTGGAGCTGGCGCTGGCCGGGCTCGTGTACTTCGAGGACGTCGTGGACGATGCCTCCTGCCTGCACACGGCGGGCGAGCCGTCCACGATCCAGGTCAACGTCACGGCCCGCTGCAACCTGGCCTGCGCCCACTGCCACGTGGAGTCGGGCCCGCACCGTATCGAGGCCATGGACCGCGCCGTGCTCGAGGCCGTGCTGGCCGTGGCCGCGCGCCCCGGAATCGACACGGTTGACGTGACGGGCGGCGCGCCCGAGATGCACCCCGACTTCGCCTGGTTCGTCGAACGCGCGGCAAGCATGGCGCACGTCATGGTGCGCACGAACCTCGTCATCCTGCGCGACCCGGTGTACCGGCCGCTCATGGACCTCTACGCCCGGCTGGGCGTAGAGGTGGTGGCCTCGCTGCCCAACGTGCACGATGCGCAGGCCGAGCAGCAGCGCGGCGGCGGCACGTTCGACCCGAGCATCGAGGTGCTGCGCGAGCTGAACGGCCGCGGCTACGGTCGCGATGGCCGGCACGTTCTGGACCTGGTGTTCAACCCCCAGTGGCCCGTTCTGCCGCCCGACCAGGCCGAGCTGGAGGCCGTCTACCGCCGTCGGCTGGCCGCGCTGGGCGTGTCGCTCGACCACCTGTTCGCCGTCGCGAACAACCCCATCGGGCGCTACGGTGCGCATCTCATCGACGCCGGCGCGTTCGACGGCTACCTGAACCTGCTCATGGACAGCTTTAACCAACAGGCGTGCGACGGGATGATGTGCCGCCGCCAGCTGTCCGTGGGCTGGGACGGGCGCGTGTACGACTGCGACTTCAACCAGGCGCTCGGTCTGCCTGTCCGCCGCGAGGACGGCGGTGACCGCACGGTCTTCGACTACGCGGCCGACCCTGTGCTGCCCCTCGCACGCCCCATCCGCTTCCGCAACCACTGTTACGCCTGCACGGCCGGCAGCGGCTCGAGCTGCGGCGGCACCATCGTGCAGGAATAGCCCCGACGTCGCAGGGCTGCCCGTCCGCCTGCCGTCTCGTGGCCTGCACGCCGTCGCCCGAACCTGCCTGCCGCCTGGGGCTGCGCGCCGCGCCGGCCCCCAGGCCGCTTCCAGGATGCACGCCGCGCCCCCGCACGATCATCTTTTTAGTTGACATGCCATATTAGTAGATATAATCTATTACTGGCATCAATCAAGTTAATCAGAACGTGAGGGGACGACCGCATGGACTCGACAACCGGGATCTTCTTCTGGGGGTTTCTCATCGTGTACGGCATCGTGATGTTTCTCCTCTCGCCGAAGACCGTCTCGCTGGGCGGGTTCTTCAAGGGCGAGGACAAGTTGGGCCGCGCCGCCAACCCGTGGATGATCACGGCCTCCATCTTCATCGCGTGGATCTTCGCGAAGTCGGTCACGAACGCAGCCAACATGGGCGCGAACTTCGGCATCGTGGGCGGCATCGGCTACGCCATGTACTGGCTGTGCATCCCGCTGACCGGCTGGGCGCTGTACCGTCTGCGCCGCAAGTTCAAGGCCACGGGCATGATCAGCTTCCTCACCGAGCACTACGGCATCGCGGCCGCGTTCTGCTTCTCGGCCGCCATCCTGGTGCGCCTGTTCAACGAGGTGTGGTCGAACACGTCGGTCGTGGGCGCGTACTACGGCGCGTCGGGCTCGGCACCGTTCATCATCGCGGCGCTGCTGTTCACCGCCATCACCGTGGGCTACTGCTGCTGGGGCGGCATGCGCGGGTCCATCATCACCGACGTGGCGCAGGCCATCCTCTTCGCCGTGCTGCTCGTGGCCGTGCTCGCGTGGGTGGTTCCGCAGCACAGTCTGGCCGACTTCGCGACGTCCGGCACCTGGACGCTCGGCGGCGGCGTGGACTTCATCATCGGCGCGGGCCTGCAGTGCCTGTCGTACGGCTTCCACGACGCCGTGCTCACCGACCGCGGCTTCATCTGCGAGGAGAAGAAGATGCTCAAGAGCTTCACCGTGGCCGGCCTTCTGGGCTTCGTGGCCATCGTGCTGTTCTCGCTCATCGGCGTGCACGCCTACCTCGACGGCATGAGCATCGCCGGCTCCAGCGCGCCGGTCGTGGTGGCGCAGAGTTTGGGCATCATGGCGTTCTTCATGATGGCCGTTATCATGATAGCCACGGCCGGCTCCACGCTGGACTCCACGTTCAGCTCGCTCGCGAAGCTCACGGCGCGCGACCTGCCGGGCATTTTGGGGAAGACGCCCAAGATGAACCCGCGCATCATCGGCATTATCTTCATGATTGTCTTCGGCATCGTGGGCAACCTGCCCATGATCATGGGCGCCGACATCATCACGGCCACCACCATCTCGGGCACCATGATCATGGGCCTCGGCCCCATCTTCCTGCTGCACGGCGTGGTGAAGCCGACGAAGGTGGGCTTCCAGCTGGCATTCTGGGTTGGCATGGTGCTGGGCATCGTGGACACCGTGGCCCCGGCCGCCTTGGGCTTCATGGATATTGGCGGCGGCTCGTACGCGAACTTCCTCGGCGTGAACCTGTGGGGCGCCGTGGCGTGCTGGGCGGCGTACCTCATCCCCGGCCTCTTGGCGCAAGCCGCCGAGAAGCGTGCCGGCATCGAGCCTGCGTGGAAGGGTTTGTCGCGGGAAGAACTCGCCCGCCTCGACGCGGACGCGAAGCGCCGCGAGCAACAGGGCCTCGACCTCGACCCCGAGGACCTAGCGCCCACAGGAGCGTAGGCGCTAGGTCCTCGGTTTTCACTCGTAGGGGCGGCCTGGTGGCCGCCCCTACGAGTATTCCGTTCTGCCTCTCGTTTTTTTGTTTACGCCGCCGGCTTCTCCGGCGCTTTCTGGTCCACGAAGTAGATCTTGTACCACATGAGGAACATGTAGACGATCCAGATCTTGCGGGAGCGGTCGGCGCCGGCTTTGTGCTCGTCGAGGAGGCGCACCAGTTCATCGGTGTTGAAGAACTTGCTTGCGATGTCGCCGGTGAACCACTCCTTGATCTCGTTGTAGTAGCGGTTCTGGCGCAGCCAGTTCACCATGGGCACGGGAAAGCCCAGCTTCTCCTTCTGCGCCCAACCCTTCGGGATGGCGCGCTCGGCGGCCTCGCGCAGCGTGAGCTTCGTCTGCTCGTCGTTCGCCTTGAGGCGGGTGGGGATGGTGGCCGACACGTCGAACACCTGCTTGTCGAGGAACGGCACGCGGCTCTCCAGCGAATGGGCCATCGACATCTTGTCGGTCTTGAGCAGGATGTCGCCCACGAGCCAGAAGAACAGGTCGACGTACTGCATGCGCGTGGTGTCGTCGAGGCCCGCGACCTCGGCGTATGCCGGCGCGATGAGCTCCTGCGGGGACGGCACGCGCGCCCCGGCGTCGGTGCGCTTGCCCGCGCGCAGACGCTCGCGCTCGGCGGGCGAGAATGCCACGCCGTTGGCGTTGGTGTAGTACCAGTCCTCCGGCGTCTCGCTCGCGCGCTCAAGGTAGTTCGCGCCGCGCACGCCGAGCGCGCGGGCCGCCTTCGACGCGCCTTTGAGCAGGCCCTTCGGTGCCCACGACAGCTTCTGGTTGGCGAACGGCGTCTGGTAGATGCGGTAGCCGCCGAAGAACTCGTCGGCGCCCTCGCCGGAGAGCACGGCCTTCACCTGCTCGGCGGCGATCTGGTCGACGAAGTAGAGAGCCACGGCGCTCGGGTCGGCGGACGGCTCGTCCATGTGCCACTGCACGCGGGGCAGGCTCGCCCAGTACTCCTCCTCGCCGATGTGCTTGGAGCTGTTCTCGATGTGCAGCTCGTCGGCCAGCTCGCGCGCCCAGGATATCTCGTCGCGCTCGCCCTCGTACTCGGCGAAGCCCACGGTGAACGTCTTGATGGCGGGGTTCTCCTTGGCCAGGCATGCGGCCATGTAGCTGGAGTCGATGCCCGAGGACAGGAACGAGCCCACCTCCACGTCGGCCACGTTGTGGTAGCGCACGCTCTCGCGCATGGCGGCGTCGATGGCCTCCACGGTGTCCTCGCGGCTGCGGCTCTCGTCGAAGTCGTACTCCGGCCGCCAGTAGCGGCGCATCTCGGTCGTGCCGTCCGCGCGCACGGTCATGCAGTGGGCGGGGGGCAGCTTGAAGATGCCCTTGAAGAACGTCTCGTCGAGCGCCGAGAACTGGAAGCACAGGTACTGCTCAAGCGCTTCCTCGTTGAGCTCGCGCTGGTAGGCGGGGTGCTCCAGGATGCACTTGATCTCCGAGGCGAAGATGAACTGCGGGCCGGCCGCGCCGTCCTGCACCGTGTAGTAGAACGGCTTGATGCCGAAGAAGTCGCGCGCGCAGAAGAGCTCGCGGGACTTCCGGTTCCAGATGGCGAACGCGAACATGCCGCGCAGCCGGTCGAGCACCGCCTCGCCCCAGGCCAGGTAGCCCGTGAGCAGCACCTCGGTGTCGGAGCTCGTCTGGAACGCCCAGCCCTCGGCCTCGAGCTCCGCGCGCAGGTCGCGGTAGTTGTAGATCTCGCCATTGAACACGATGGCGAAGTCGCCCTTGGCGGCCGCCGCCTCGGGGCTCGCGCAGGGCGTGCCGTCCGGCATGAGCGCGGGGGAGGTGATGCGGGCCGCGTGCTCGCCGGTGGCGCGCACCATGGGCTGGTTGCCGCCCTCGAGGTCGATGAGCGAGAGCCTCCGGTGCCCGAGCGCGATGCCGTCGTCGAGGTACTGCCCCTCGCCGTCGGGCCCGCGGTGGGCCATCACGTCGCACATGGCCTTCAGGGTGGGCAGGTCGGCCTCGGTGGCCCCGGTGAATCCGCAGATTCCGCACATGGTAGATGGTACTCCTCGCGTCGTGATCGTTGTTTTCCGCGTCCTCGGAGGGTCTGCGGAAATGCGTAGATATCTACGCAAAAATCAGCACGTAGATATCTACGTTAGCTTCGCCCATGATAGAGGAAAACCCACCGGCGCCCAAGCGTCTCAACCAAGACCGCAGATTTGGTTTTGCGGCGTGCGGCGAGAAACGAGGCGCTGCGATGTGCGGGTCGCAGCGCCTCGTGCGAGGAAGGCTGGCGGGGTATCCCGCCCCACCTGCCGCTCCCGTTTCGTCCAACTCTTCCGTTTACGACTGCTGCTTGGCGGCCTCTTCGGCGTCGAATACCTTCTCGCCGCGCAGGTACGTGGCGAGCACCTTCGTGTTCTTGATGTCGAGCGGTTTCGCCTCGAGGACGTTCTGATCCACCACGATGAAGTCGGCCGCCTTGCCCTCCTCGAGGCTGCCCGTCTCGCCGTCGAGGGACAGCGCCCAGGCGGCGTCGGCGGTGAAGCTGCGGATCATCCGCTTGATGTCCACGCGTTCCTCGGGCCATAGCAGGTAGGCGGGGTCGTCCATGTCGGTGATGTCGGGCACGTCGTAGGGCTTGCCGTCCACGAGGTTGCGCGTCACGCCGAACTGCATCGCGTAGAAGGGGTTGGGGTTCGAGGTCACCGGGAAGTCGGAGGCGGAGACGAGCGTCACGCCCGCGTCCACGAACGACTTCATCGGGTACATCTTCTCGGCCCGCTCGCCGAGCGCAGGGCTTTCCTTCGACTCCCAGTACTGCGGCTCCTTGAAGTGCCAGTAGGGGTCGGCCACGGCCGTCACCTCCAGCTCGGCGAAACGCGGGACGTCGTCTTCCTTCACGAGTTGCAGGTGGGTGATGGCGTTGCGCTCGTCGTCGTCCGGCACGTTCTGCTCGGCGTACTCGATGGCGTCGAGCCCCATCGTCACGGCCTCGTCGCCGATGGCGTGAATGTGCGCGAGCATCCCCGCGCGGTTGATGGCCGCGGCGGCCTGGTTGAGGGGGTCCTGCTCCCAGCCGGTCTCGCCGTAGTTGGACGGGTTGTCTGCGTAGGGCTCGGACAGTAGGGCCGACTCGTTGTCCATCACGCCGTCGACGAATATCTTGCCGGCGATCACCTTGAGCGCGTCGCTGTCGTACTTCTTCTTGAGCTCCTCGAGCTTGGTCAGGTCCTCGTCGGTCTGCCAGCTGGTGACGATGCCCGCGCCGCGTACGCGCATGGTGAGCCCTTTGCGGTCGGCGAGCGCCTGGTAGCCCTCGTAGGGCACGGGAAAGAAGCCGTTGCCGGGCGGCGTGAAGATGGACGTGTAGCCCAACGCATTGAGGCCCTGCAGAAACGTCGCCAGCCCATCGGCCACGTTCTCCTGGTTGACGGGGTATTTCGAGGTCATCGACATGGCGGAGTCGGCCAGCGTGCCCCATAGGCTGCCGTCCTCGTTTTTGTAGATCTCGCCGCCGGGCGTGGAGGGCGTGTCGGGCGTGATGCCGAGGAGCTCGAACGCCTTCGAGTTCAGCCACGCGCCGTGCCCGTCGAACGAGTACACGAGCAGCGGCTTGTCGGGGCTGATCTCGTCGAGGCGCTCCTTCTTGGGCCCGCGCTCCAGCTCTTCGCCGGGGTAGAGGCTGGCCATGTAGCCGAAGCCGAGGTACGTGTCCTTCTCGGGGTGGGCGTCGACGTATTCCTTGATGGCGGCCAGCTCGTCGTCGGCGGTGGGGAGGCCGATGAGGCTGAAGTCGAAGAAGTCGGGCGATCCCGAATGGATGTGGCCCTCGATGAGGCCCGGCAGCACGAATCTGCCCTGGAGGTCCACCACGTTCTGGGCGGTGTCCTTGTAGCGCTGCCCGTCGGACGACGAGCCGACGAAGGCGATCTTCCCATCGCGGACGGCCAGCGCTTCGGCCATGCGGTCCTGGCCGTCGACGGTGTAGATGACGGCGTTCTCGTAGTAGGCGTTCACGGGCTCGTCCGCGTTCGACGCGGCGTTCGGTGCAGCCGCGTCCGTGCCGGCGGTCGAGCAGCCGAACAGGCCGAGCCCGGCCGTGGCGGCGAGCGCGGCGCTTCCCGCCAGGAACGTGCGGCGGGACAGGCAAACAGGATGGTTCATGGGTGGGATCCTGTCGTTTCGACGGCAGAGTGAGCTCCATAATGCAGCGCAGAGCATCGCGACCGGCACGCGACCAACAACCGCTAACGAACGGTGTCCGGTGTGCATCCCGCCCGTAACGACGCGCGACCGGACGCGCTGCGGGTCGGGCCGCGCGACCCTGGTCGCCCATGAGCGCGCTTCTGCGAAAACGTGGTCGCCAAGCGGGGTTTTCCCGCTATAATGATGCATTTGGATCGCGGCGCAGAGAGTGGACGTTCGGCGGCGCCCGTATCCGGCCTCCCGCGGACGCGTCCGCGCCGGGGGGTTCCCTTGCATTGATCGATCGACAACGGAGGTTATCGATGTCTTCTACCGGCACGCCCGCGCGCTCGTCTTGGTCGGGCAAATGGGCGTTCATCCTGGCCGCCGCGGCTTCCGCCGTGGGGCTGGGGAACATGTGGCGCTTTCCCTACCTCGCCGCCAAGTACGGTGGCGGCACGTTCCTGCTCACGTACCTGGTGCTCGTGTTCACGTTCGGCGTGTCGCTGCTGCTGCTGGAGACGGCGCTTGGGCGCACGACCGGGCAGTCGGCCATCGGCGCGTTCAAGCAGTTCGGCAAGAAGTACGCGTTCATCGGCATTCTGGCCTCGGCCGTGCCGTTTATCATCACGCCGTACTACTGCATCATCGGCGGCTGGGTGACGAAGTACGCGGCGGCCTACCTCATCAACGGGCCGGAGGCGCTGGCCGACGGCGGGAACTTCTTCTCGGGCTTCATCACCAGCAACACGGAGAGCTTCCTGTGGATGCTGCTGTTTATGGCCATCGTGTTCATCGTGGTGTCGCTGGGCGTGAAGGGCGGTATCGAGAAGGCGAACCTCATCATGATGCCGGCGCTCATCGTCATGGCCGTTGCCATCGCGGCCTACACGCTCATGCAGCCGGGGGCGGCCGAGGGGGCGCTGTACTACCTGGTGCCCGACTTCAGCAAGTTCTCGCCGGAGCTGGTCATCGGCGCGCTCGGGCAGATGTTCTACAGCCTGTCGCTGGCCATGGGTATCATGATAACGTACGGCTCGTACCTCGACCGCAAGTCCAGCCTCACGCAGAGCGTCACGCGCATCGGCTGCTTCGACGTGGGCGTGTCGTTTTTGGCCGGCCTCATGATCGTGCCGGCCGCGTTCGTGGCCATGGGTTCGGGCGATGCCGTCGCGGGGGCGGCGGGGCCGTCGCTCATGTTCATCACGCTGCCGGGAGTGTTCGCCGGCATGGGGGATGCGGCCGTGGTTGTGGGCTTCGTGTTCTTCCTGCTGGTATTGTTCGCGGCGCTGACCAGCGCCATCTCGCTAACCGAGACGTGCGTGTCCATCATCCAAGACGGTGCGGGCTGGTCGCGCAAGAAGGCGCTCGGCACGGTGATCGGCGTGGTTGTGGTGGCAGGTATCTTCGTGAACTTGGGCTACAACGGCCTGTCGTTCATCGAGCCACTGGGCGCTGGCACGACGCTTTTGGACTTCTTCGACTTCTTCTCGAATTCGGTGCTCATGCCCATCGTGGCGCTGCTCACGTGCGTGTTCATCGGCTGGATCGTGAAGCCGGGCCTCATCGTGAAGGAAGTGAAGCTGTCGAGCCCGTTCAAGGCCGAGAAGGCGTGGACGGTCATGATCAAGTTCGTGGCGCCGGTGCTGGTGGTGGTGATCTTGGTGGCCTACGTGGCCGCGCAGTTCGGGCTGTTCAGCATGTAGCCTGCTTGGAGTCTATACCAGCGCATTGCGGGGCGCCCTCGGCAACGGGGGCGCCCCGTTCGTTTTCGGGATGCTGACGGGGCGGGTACGGGCGGGAAAGGGACGCCCGGCGCGGCGCCTTTCGCGCGAGGTGCGCGCTACCATGTTGGGAACGCGGCGCCACCGGCCCATCCTCCGCCGGGAGGCGTCGCGACGGCGGTCCGCGGGGCCGCCTTTTTCAACCGCGCATTCTACGACGAAAGGGGTCTGCCATGATGGAAGACACGATCGACGAGTTGAAGGGCCAGCCGCGCGACGAGGGCTACGGCAAGGGCGAGAACTACGGGCACGGCGAGGGCGGCCGCGAGGGCGAGGGCTACGGCGCGGGCGAGAACGGCCGCGAGGGCCGCCGCCGCGGCGAGGGCTATGGCGAGGGATACGGCTCCGGCGAAGGCGGGCATGCCGGCGAGCGCTACGCCGAAGGCTCCGGCAAGGCCGACGAGCAGCACGGCAAGGGCGAAGGATATGGCGAAGGCTCCGAGAAGGGCGAGCGGTACGCCTCGGGCGAGCGCTACGGCGAAGGCGAGCGGTGCGGCCAGGGCGTCGCCGAGAACGAGCAGTAGCCGGCAATGCAATCGATACCCGCGTGCAGCGTGGCCGACGTGGCCGCGGCGGCCCGTGCGCACGGCATGACGCTTTCCACGATGGTGGAGCGCACCATGCAGGCGGCGGGCCGCCGCTCGGTGAGACGGCTCTACATCGGCTCAAACTTCTGCAGCCAGTACTTCCTGCGCCAGCCCGACCAGGTGTGGCGTGAGGCGTTCTCGCTTTGCCGCCGCGAGGGCATACCAGCCACGCTCGTGGTGCCGGTGTTCTCCCAGAAGGACCTGGCCGAGGCGTGCCACCGCATCGACGAGCTGGTGGGAGCGAACCGCGGCGTCGTCGACGAGATAACGGTGAACGACGTGGGCATGGTGGCGTACTGCCTCGACCGGTACGGGTTGCCGCTGAACGCGGGGCGCCTGTTCTCTAAGGAGCCGCGCGACCCGCGCTACGCGGAGCTCTTCGAGGAGAGGCATGCGGTGGGCGTTCCCGCGCTCGTCACCGAGCTGTTCCGCCAAGGCGAGCTGCAGGGGCTTGAGCTCGACCCCACGCATGCGGCGCTCGACCTGTCCGAGCTGCGCGGCTACATGCCGTATCTCGAGGTGGGCGTGCACATGCCCTACTGTTATATGTCCACGGGCTCGATTTGCGAGCTGGCCGGCATCGGCCGCCCCGTGCGCGAGAAGTTCCGACCGAATGCGCCATGCAAGCTCGAATGTGCGCGTTGCGCCATCGGCTACGGGCTGCCGTACGGCGTGCGGCTGCTGAAGTTCGGCCGCGCCGTGTACTTCCCGAACCACGGCTGCACCGTGTGCGAGGGAGAGGACTTCCGCATGATCGTGTCGCCGTTCGACGTGCTGGTGCCGCGCCGCGATGCGAGGGTTGAGCACGGCCCTGGGGTAGTGCGCTTCCAAGCGAAGGAAGGGCAGGGATGCGAGCGCGCGGCCGCCGCCGAGGTCCCGGCGGCGGAACTCGGTCCGGGCCAAGGTCCGGCCGCTGTGCCCGATCGGGGCGGGACGACGGCCCGCGTGTTCCTCGCGGCGGCCGGGAGCGCGCGATGAACCCGCTCGTGCCGGTGAACGACCGGGCATACCTTGGGCGCTACGCCGAGGCGGGGGGCGAGGAGTTCTACGTGGGCTTTCACGATGCAGCCTGGCACGAGCGCTTCGGTGACGTGGCGGACCTCAACCGTATGACGGGCTTCCAGCACCAGGCGAACCCCTACGGCTTCGACGAGGTGCTCGATATCGTGGACGAGGTGCGCGTCCTGGGCAAGAAGCTCTACGTCACGTTCAACGCGAACGTCTACACCAAAGAGCAGCTGGACTTCCTGTACGGCTACTTCGAGAGGCTGCACGCGGCCGGCGCGGCGGGCGTCATCGTGTCGGTGCCGGAGGCTGTGGAGCCGGCGGCCGACAGTGGCCTGGCAGTGGTGGCGTCCACCATGTGCGGCGTGTACAACGCCGACATCGCGCGCTTCTACCGCGAGCTTGGCTGCACGCGCGTCATCGTGCCGCGCGACATGGGGCTGGCCGAGATCGAGGCGCTGGCGGAAGCCGTGCCCGATGTGGAGCTGGAGGTATTCCTCATGCGAAACGGCTGCATCTTCGCAGACGGCTACTGCCTGGGCCGTCACTTCCAGAACCGCAACGCGCTCTGCTGGGATGTGCGCCACGCCGACCGGGAGTTCTACACCGTGGGGCGCGGCAGAAGCCTGTCGGGCGCTGCACGCGAGAACAACGAGGCCTACGGGCGGTTCCACCGCACTGCCTGCGGCCTGTGTGCCATATACCGTTTGGAGCGTGCCGGCGTGGCCGCGGCGAAGATCGTCGGTCGCTCGGACGACTCGGCCTGCATCCTGCGCGACATTGAGGCCGTCGTGCGCAACGTGGAGATCGCGCGCGCGTGCGTCGACGAACAGGAGTACCTTGCGCGCATGGACGTGCCGCCCGAGCGCGCCGACGCTTGCGCCGACGGCCTGTCGTGCTACTACCCGGAAGTGCGGTTCCCCCGTTAAGGAGCCTCTGCGCCTCCTTGGCGGGGGGCAGAGGCAGGGCGGGCCCTGCCTCTATGCGCGGTCCTCGAGATACCGTTCCATGAAGACCGCCCCTATCCGGCCGAGCCAGGGGTACACCGTGCCGCACCCCGAGCGCTCGCATGCGCTGAAGAAGTCGGGGACCCAGCTGGTCAGGTGCGGCTCGAATTCGGAGAGCGCCTCCTCCCAGCGCCGGTGCGCGTCGAGGTCGTTGCGCTCGAGTGCCTCGGCCAGGCGGGCGTACAGGTAGGCCATGAACTCAAGCTCGATGGCGAGGTGGTCTCCCGGCTCGCGCGACCGGCTGCCGTCCAGGGAGAGGCCTGCCGCGCGGTAGCAGCTCTCGGCATGCAGGGCCGCCTCGTTGAGGAAGGGCGTGGAGGGCGTCTCGGCACGGTCGCGCCCATCCCGGAACCTCATCTCGCAGATTGCCACGAGAGGGCGTTCGGGATGGGTGAACAACGCGGTGTAGTCGCGCCGGAGCTCCGTTCTCATTTCGCTTGCCGTGGGGTTTTCCCGACGGAGCGCGCTCTCGTGCGCGAAAGCCGCGCACGAGGGGTCGAGGCCGGCGTCTTCGAAGATGGCGCGCATCTCGTCGAAGACGCTGCCGTCGATGACTCCCTGTGCAAGCTCCTCGGAGGGGCTTAGGAAGAACATCGACGCCAGCCTGAAGAAATCAGCGTATCCTTGGAACCGCAGAAGGCCCGGGTGCATCGGGTTGCCGGTCGCAGCGTTGCTCATCGAGGGTGTTCCTTTGCTCGTACGAAGGGAAAGGGCGGGAGGGCCGGAGGAGGATGAGGGGAGGGCCTTCCCGCCCGAGGAGGGGTTGGCTGGGGTGCGGGTTGCCGCGCGCGCGGCGGGTATCCGCACCCGGGGGGCGGGACTACTTTCCCAGTTTGAGCTTGGAGATGCCCAACGTGAGGGCGAGCAGTCCGATGCCGACGATGCCAAGCGCCACGCCCCACTCGATCATTGTGGGGAAGTACGCGCCCACCGGGGCTCCCGGCGCGGCAACGGGGCCCGCGAAGCCGATCAGCGGGTTGTGCAGCTGCGCTTGCAGCATGTTGTACTTCACCAGGAAGATGGATGCAAAGGCCAGGGCGGCTCCCGCGACGTGCAGAGGCTGCGACTTTTGCAGAAGCAGCGCGATACCGGCTGCGGCGCATGCTGCCTGCATCCAGAAGAAGGGCGCTCCCGGGCCGCTCGTCAGCCAGGCGGCAGCGGCGGCCTCTTCGCCCACGGCGATGTACAGGCCGCTGAACGCTTCGGTCAGCGAGAAGGCAAGCTCGGCGGCAAGGAACAGGGCGACGGTGCGCGAGAGGCCGCGGGCCGCCTTCTTGCCCATGGGCAGATAGCCGCTGCGGTCGAGCATGGCGCACACGATGACGAGCACCGACCCGCCGGCAACAACAGCCGCGATGAAGAACGAGAGCATCAGGCCGGGGTTGTTCCAGGTGGGACGCGCTACCTGGAGCGCGAACGCCAGCGAGGTGACGGCGACCAGCAAAGCGGCAACGAACACCGCGCTGGCCAGGGGCCGCACCGAGGCCTCGGTTTTCGCGCCCTCGTGCACCTTGACGAGCGCGAAGGTGAACGCGCAGCCCAGCACCACGTAGGCGATCAGGATCACGGTGTCCCAGAATAGCGGCGACATGATCTGGAAGCTGGTCAGGATGGAGAACGCGCGAAGTGGATTTCCCGTATCCACCAAGATGAACAGGCCCGCGCACAAGCATCCGCATGCTACGGCGACGAAGGAGGCCACGCGCGCATAGGGGCGGTAAGCTTCCAGGCCGGAGAAGACGAACGGTGCCGAGGCGAACAGCAAGCATCCTGCGGCAACGCCGGTGAACAGCAGGAAGCCGACGATGTAGAGGCCCCAGGTGACGTCGTTGCTCAGGTTTGCCACGTGCAGGCCCTGCATGGTCTGGAAGACGAAGCAGGCGGTTCCCGCAAGGGCGAAGGCGGCGAATATCCCAAGCAGGACGGCGATCGAGGAGCGTTTGATCGTGGTCGATTCAGTCATTGAGGCACTCCTTTACGCCAAGTAGTACACGGAAGGCTCCGTGCCTTTGTCTTCCAGCAAGCGAACGGTGGGACGTCCTGCGATCGCGCGAGACACGTCGCTGTCGGGATCGTCCAGATCGCCCCAGTACCGCGCTCGCCCGGGGCAGTGCTCCATGCAGGCGGGCTCTTCGCCGCGTGCAAGGCGGTTGGCGCAGAAGGTGCACTTCTCCACCACGCCGGCAATGTGCTTGGGGGCATCGAAGTCGCCCAGGGGGAAGTCAACGGCGTAGGCCGGCTCTTCCCAGTTGAACGTGCGGGCGCTGTAGGGGCAGGCGCCCATGCACATGCGGCAGCCGATGCACTTGTCGACGTCCTGCACCACGATGCCCGTCTTCTCGTCGCGCCAGGTTGCCCCGACCGGGCAGACCTTCGCGCAGGCCGGGTTTGCGCAATGCTGGCACCCGACGGGGTAGTGAGCCATGCTCACCTGGGGATACGTGCCTTTTGCGGTGTCGGGGTAGTCACCTCCGTCGGTCAGCACGCGGTTCCACCACATGTTGTTGGGCAGGTTGTTGTTCGATTTGCAGGCTACCGCGCATTCCGTGCAGCCGAAGCACAGCTGCAGGTCGATTGCCATTCCGTAATGCATGCAGGCTCCTCCTTTCTAGATCGTTGCCTTCTCGATTTCGATCAGCGTGTCGAAGTAATAGCTGTTCGCCACCACGGGGGTCACGTTGTATCCCAGCAGGTCGCAGTAGAAACCGTCGACGAACTGGTCAAGATCCCAGCCGTGGTCGATCACGACCATGCCGGGTCGAATGCCGTTGTTGAACCTTACGCGCAACGTGCAGGTGCCGCGGTCGTTGAACATGCGAATGTAATCGCCGTCGGAGATGCCGCGCGCTTCGCAGTCCACGGGATTGACGGCAACGTAGGGTTCGTCTTCGAACTCCAGCAGCCAAGGCACACGCGTGTACTGCGTATGCACCTTGTACTTGCTTCGCTCGGAGGTGAACACCAGCGGGTACTTCTCTGCCAGGGGGTTTTCCCTCCATGCCTCCATAGGCGGTTCCCAGTAGGGTAGTCGCTCTTTCATGAAATCAATTTTCTGGCCGTAATCGGTGTCGAGCGGAATGGATTCCTGGTAGAACTGCAAACGGCCCGTCGGCGTGCCGTACGTGCCTTCTTGCCCCATGACGCGATCGTCGGGCTCGAAGGTCAGGACGGATCCTTCCTTTTTCACGCGATCCCAGGTAAGGTTGATCTTTTTCGCCGTGGGGTTGTCGAATACGGCGTTCATGAGCTCGTCGATGTCCTTGAAGTCGTACTCCTGCAGATCCATCTTCCCGAACAGCATCTTGAAGATGTCGAAGTCGCTCTTCGACTCGTACAGAGGCTCTGCGGACTTCGCGTTATGGAACACGTAGCGCGTGTCGTCGCCCGAGGCGGTTTCCGTTTCGAAGTAATGGCAGGCCGGCAAGACGATGTCGGCGTAGTTCGTGGTGCTGGTGGAGACCACGTCGGCCACCACCAAAAGCTCGACGTCTTCCAGGAACTTGCGCCAGCGCACGCCTCCCACCTGGGTGCCGAACAGGTTGTGGTCCCAGATGTAGAGAGTCTTGATGTTGATGTCCTTGTCGCCGTATTTCTTGGATTCCATGCAGTTGAGCAGGGCGGGCGAGTAGAACACCTGGCTGCCGGGCGCTCCCTTGGGATTCGCGAGGCCGTAAGGCATCCATCCGATGGATATCTCGCCGCGGAACATGCCCTTCGCCGTGTTGCCGGGGTGGCCGTACTGGCCGGCGATCATGCACATGGAGAGGATGGACGAGAACGTTGCCATGCCGTTGGTGACGTGGTCGAGGCCAAGGCCTATGTTGACGGAGTTGTGGCCGTCTTGGACCAGGTGGGCAAGTTCCCTGATGGTTTCGACGGGAACGTCGCAGATCTCGGAGGCCTTCTCGGGGGTCCACTCGGACACGCGCTCAAGCAGCAGATCGTATGCCGTTCTCACCTCGATGCCCTCGATGGCGAACGTGCCGCGGATCACCGGGTTGGCAACTTCGCCCAGCGCGCCTAGGGATCCGTCCTCGGCGCGTACGACGCACTTGTCCTCGGGCGCGCCGACCGTGGCCTTGCCTATATCGCTCAGGCGGAGGTATTTGCCGTCCGCCTCCTTGACCAGGCACGGAGCTACGGTGTCCGACTTCAGGAAGTCTTCCTTGGCAAGGCCTTCGCTTACCAAGACATTGGCCATGGACAAGGCAAGGGCGCCATCGGTGCCGGGGTGGATGGGGACGAACAGGTCGGCTTTCGAGGCTGCGATGGTGAACGTCGGATCGATGACGATCATCTTGGCGCCATGCTCGACCTTTGCGCGCAGGAAGTAATGAAACGTCTGGCTATCGCCTTCGGAAGGGTTGAATCCCCAGATGAATATATGCTTGGCGTTCTTGAGGTCGTTGCGACCGCCTCCGCCGGCCCCCTTGAACGAGCCTACGATCGGGGGAAACGATGCGTAGAAGACGCGGTCTTGGGCGGGATCGAGCAGCGTTGCGCCCATGGCGGAGCACAGGCGTTTTCCATGTTGGGAGTCGGGGGTGATGTTTCCGGAGCCGCACAGGAAGCCGTTGGCCCGAGGACCGTGCTTCTCGGCGACCTCTTTCCATTTGTCGGAAATGGTGGCGATAGCCTCGTCCCAGCTGATCTGCTCCCATTTGCCCTCGCCGCGCTCGCCTACGCGCTTCATGGGATATTTCAGGCGGTCTTCAGCATAGACGCGCAGCGCATGGGTCAGCCCCTTGTTGCAAACGCGGGTTACGTCGGGGTCGCTTTGCTTTCTCCGGGACGTCTTGACGATTTTCCCGTCTCGGACGTGCACGTTCATCTGGCAGCCGGCGCCGCAGCCCCCTCGGCAGGTGCCGGGCTTGACGATGTCCTCGCTCGCACCGGTCTTCTTCTCGTCGGCAACGGCGGGCTGGCTTTCGCACAAGCTCGATCCCAGGCCGGCCGCGATGACTGCCGCGGCAGAGCCCTTCAGAAAGCTCCTTCTCCCAATGGCAGCGCTCAGGATGGTTCCTTCGGCATGCTTCATGCGTATGCTTCTCCTTCTTTCTTGAAGTCGCGGTTTTTCGCAGCGAGAACTTGCTGGAGGTTGCAGAGATGCGCAAAGCTTCGCGCGTGAGCTTCGCGGACTCCCCTTGAGCTGTCCTGCGCCTTGCTCCTCGTTAACGGGCGTGAGTATCTTAACGAGGATGCGACAGGAGCGAGCGTTCGCATTTTTTATACGCCGATTCGATTTGGCTTCGCAGGTGGGATGCTTTGTCTGCGAAGAGGTGCGTGAAGCTGTTGTCGGGAAGGGGGACGCCCGGTATCATCAAGACGAATGCTCGGATCGGGATGGTCGGGGGAAGGACGCCGTGAAGCTGGAGCATATCAGGGAGTTCGTCGCATCGGCCCGATGCGACAGTTTCCAAGAGGCCGCAGACAGGCTGTACGTCGCGCGTCCGACGTTGAGCAACCATATGAGGGGTCTTGAGCAGGAGCTGGGGTTCGCCCTGTTCGATCGCTCCGACAGCAACGAGCTCACCGAGACGGGGACGGTGTTCCTTGACGGCATGGAACGGGCGCTGGAGGTAATCGACTCGGGCTTGGAGCGGTGCCATGCGCTTGCGGACCTGCGTGAGGAGCAGGACCCGGTGGTGAACATATCGCTGCGCTGCTCGGTCTTCGAACTGCGCGCTATGCTTGAGAAGAGCTGTTTGTGTCGTTACGCCTTTGCGAGCTACGACAACAAGAGGCCGATGCTGTACCCGTTCACGCAAGAAGGCGCCGATGTCATGGTCATGTACGATCTTGACCTGCTGCCGTCTTTGCGGGCGGAGGCCGCAGGCATGGGTTTGCGCTACGAACGGTACGGGCACGAGCCATGTGCCATCGCGATGAGGAAGGACCACCCGCTCGCGCAGGGCCCCCTGACGCGCGAACGCCTGCGCGGCGTAGAGGTAGCCCAGCTCGACGTCATAGAGTCGGAGAGCTGGAAGCGCATCATCGTTCATATGCTGGGCGATGGCATGGACTTGAGGTTCCATCTCATCCCCATGGACAACCTCCTGAGCTTCTGGACCGTTGACTTGGGAGATTCGATCTTCATCTCCATCAAATCGATGCTCTCGCAGTATTTCGCTCGTCGGGAAGGCTATGTGATCAGGGATCTGGTCGACGATGCTCCTTTGCTGATGCCTCGAAGCCTGGTGTACCGGCCAATCTCCGAGCGACCTTGCATAGTGCCGGTCCTCGAGGCGTTTCGCGAGCACCTTTCCCGGGGTGGGCTATGAGGCGGGCGCGGGACGTGCGCAGCGGGCTTTCGAGGTTCGGAAGGGAGGGGCTTCGATGAAAATCGAGCTTTTGAGGGAGTTCGTGGCGCTTGCCCACTACGGCAGCTTCCGGGCGGCATCCGAGAAGCTGTTCGTCTCCCAACCCACGTTGAGCAACCATATCAAAGCGCTTGAGCAAGAGCTCGGCTTCGAGCTGTTCGACCGCTCGCGCGACAACGAGCTGACCGACGAGGGCGCGCTTCTCCTCGATGCGGCCCAGTCGGCCCTGCTGATCATCGATTCCACGCTGGAGGAGTGCCGCAAGCGGTCAGAGGGATAGCCGCGCGTACCTGCACAGCCTCTCTTCATTTGCTATCATGGGACGATACGTTTGCGTCGATCGTCAAAGGAAGTTCCATGTCGCTTTCCATCGGTATCGTCGGCCTGCCGAACGTCGGCAAGTCCACGCTGTTCACGGCCCTCACCAACAAGGGCGGCCTCGCGGCCAACTACCCGTTCGCCACCATCGAGCCCAACGTGGGGATCGTGCCGGTGCCCGACGTGCGGTTGGACGCGCTGGCCGAGATCGACCACCCGGCGCGCATCGTGCCGGCCACGGTGGAGTTCGTGGACATTGCGGGCCTGGTGGCGGGCGCGAGCCAGGGCGAGGGCCTGGGCAACCAGTTCCTCGCGAACATCCGCGAGACGGATGCCATCTGCGAGGTCGTGCGTTTCTTCGGCGACCCGGACGTCGTGCATGTGGCGGGCAAGGTGGATCCGCTTTCCGACGTGGACACCATCAAGACCGAGCTCATCCTGGCCGACATGGCCACGCTGGAGAAGGCGCTGCCGCGTCTTGAGAAGGAGGCCAAGCGCGACAAGGCCGGCGCTGCCAAGGTGGCCGCCGCGCAGAAGGTGTTCGAGGGCTTGAACGAGGGGCATCGCGCCCGCACGCTCGACCTCACCGACGACGAGCGCGCCGCGCTGCACGATCTGCACCTGCTTACCATGAAGCCGATGCTCTACATCGCCAACGTCGACGAGGACCAACTGGATGCCGACCTGCCCGAGATCGACGGCTGCGCGCCGGTGCCCATCTCCGCCAAGGTGGAGGCCGACCTGGCCGAGTTGGACCCGGCCGAGGCGCGCGAGTACCTGGAAGCCATGGGCCTCGAGGAGAGCGGCTTGGCCCGCCTCGTGCGCGAGGCGTACAAGCTGCTGGGGCTGCAGAGCTACTTCACCAGCGGCGAGACCGAGACGCGCGCCTGGACCATCCCCATCGGCGCGAAGGCCCCGCAGGCTGCCGGCGTCATCCACACCGACTTCGAGCGCGGCTTCATCAAGGCCGAGACGGCCGCCTTCGAGGACTACGTGGGGCTGGGCGGAGAGAAAGGCTGCCGCGACGCCGGCAAGCTGCGCCAGGAGGGCAAGGAGTACGTGGTGCAGGACGGCGACGTCATGCACTTCAAGTTCAACGTGTAGCGCGCCTTTCGGCGTCCTGCTTGGCTGCATGCCCCCTTCGAGCAGGGGGCATGCAGCTTTTCGGAGCATTTAGTGCATGCCGGGGTACACGGCTCCGGTGGCGGGCGCGGGCGCGTCGGCGTCGTCGGACGGGATCACGCCGAACTCGGCCAGCAGCCCGTAGAGGTCGGTGCCCTTGAGCTTCTCGATCCCCTCGTGCAGGGCGAGCTTCTCGAGGGGGTTCATGTCCATGTCGGTGACGGGCCTGCCGTCCCTGATGAGCGTGGTGGCGTTCAGCAGGTCGCGGATGTCGAACGCGCTGCCCCATACCTCGGGCACGCCACGGTCGACGTTGCACAGCGTGTAGACGGCCTCCATGCCGGTGCGCATGGAGTACTCGGTGGTGAAGATGGTGTCGCGCGGCGTTTCGGCGAACTGCCCGATGAACGCGAAGTTCACCGCGCCTTCGGGCACGACGTCGGGGCGGTCGCCGGCGGCGCGCGGCATGAAGAACGCCGTGATGTAGGGCATCATGCACGGAACCGTGTTGGCGCTGTTCTCGGCGAGATCCTCGATCTGCGATTCGGGAACGCCCAGGTGGTACAGCCATTCCATGCAGATCTCCTTGCCGGTGCATTCGCGCAGGGTCTTTTTCACGTAGTTGCCGGGCACGTCGGTGAACAGGCCGTACAACCAGCCGCACAGCTCGTTGCCAGGTTGGGCGCGGAACTGGGGCTGCCTGTTGAACGTCCAGCTCAAAAGCCAATTCGAGTCTTTGACGGTCACGATGCCGCCGGTCACGACGCCGCCTGAAAACGGATCGCGGCGGCAGGTCCTCTCGACGTAGGGGACGATCTTCTCGTCGAGGGTTGTGACGGTGGCGCTCATCCAATTGGACTTCTCCGGATCGCCGATGAACTTTTCCGGGCGTCCGAACGACGGGTCCTGTCGGGCGATGCGCCGCCACAGGTCGAACCCGGTTCCCTGTTCGAGCACGGTGTTGAACTGCGCCGGCTCGTCTTGCGATCCGAAGGACGAGTTGGCGACGCAGCTGCCGTTGGTGATGAACAGGAGGTCGTTCTCGGAGAGATGGAAGGCTTTGGGCGCTCCCTCGCATATCGTCTGCACCTCGGTGGCCACCTTGCGCTCCTCGGTGTTGGAGAACGTGACGTCGACGACCTCGGTGTTCAAGTGGAACTGCACGCCTTGGCCCTTCAGGTAGTTTACCGTGGGCAAGATGAGGGATTCGAACTGGTTGTACTGGGTGAAGCGCAGCGCGCTGAAGTCGGGCAAGCCGCCGACGTGGTGCACGAAACGCTGGATGTAGCGCTTCATCTCGAGCGCGCTGTGCCAGTTCTCGAACCCGAACATGGTGCGCCAGTACAGCCAAAAGTTGGAATCGAGCACGTCGTCGGAGAAGTAGTCGGTGATGGCCTTGTCGTCGAGCTGCTCCTCGGGCGTGAAGAACAGGTTCATGATCTCCATGCACGCCTTGTCGGACAAGCCGAACTTGTTGTCGAGGCCGGCGTCTTCGCCTTGGTTGACCGTCGCGCGGCACAGGGAGTAGTTGGGATCGCGCTTGTTCAGCTGGTAGTAGTAATCGAGGATGCTCATGTTCTCGTCCTCGATGGAGGGGATGGATCGGAACAGGTCCCACATCACTTCGAAGTGGTTGTCCATCTCGCGCCCACCGCGCATGGTGAACCCGATCTGAGGATACTCCCATCCGTCGCAGGCGCCGCCCGGTACGGCGTCGCGCTCGAATATATGCACGCGCGAGCCGTCCATCTGGGCGTCTCGTATCAGATAGCATGCGGCCGTCAAGCCCGCCAATCCGGTACCGACGATGTAGGCCGATTTATCCTCGATGCCTTCCGGTTTTGCCGGGCGGGCGAACGCTTCGTAGTTTCCGCTGGAATAGTACACGGGCTCTCCAATCTCTCGAGGTGATGGTACGGTCCCATTGTGATGCGGGGCGCCTGCGGGCGAGTGGGCCGTACCGAGCTGATGACGTGCCGTTGGGGGGAGGTCATGAGGGGGCGTTGCCTCGAATGGGCGACGCTCGCACCGGTTGTTTGGGTATACTTTGATCGTGTACGGGCGGGCTGGACGAGATGGGAGGGCGCGCGTATGGACGAGTTCGTCAAGGCGCTGGTGAGCGACGGCAGGAGCCCGGAGCTGCCGGAGGAGCACGACTGGTTTGGGAAGCTTGTCGGTTCTTGGAGGTTGGACTACCTCGATCGCAACCTGTCCTCTTCGGTCGAAGGGGAGTGGATCTTCGAGCGGGTGCTCGAGGGCATGGGCATCCAGGACGTGATCATCCTGCCCGCGCGCGACATGCGGACGGAGTCGCCGCACCCCCTCACCGAGTACGGCACCTCGCTGCGCGTCTACAACCCGGGCACGCATGCATGGGACGTCGCCTACGGCTATGCGGGCAAGATGTTCCGGCTCGAGGCGCGGCGTGAAGATGACATGATCGTTCTCACGAACCTCGATGACGAGCGGCATAAATGGGTGTTCGTCTCCATCGAGGACGACCGCTTCCATTGGCAGAACGTCAACGTGCAAGACGACGGCGGCTGGCACGTGAACGCCGACATCTACGCCGAGCGCGTCTAGGGGGCGTGACAGGGGGGCGTGACAGGGGGACGGGGATAATGTCACGCCCCCTCTCGCTTCTCTCGGTCGTGGCGCGTCGCGGAGCGTGACATTATCCCCGTCCCCCTGTCACGCCCCCGTTCGCCAAGTCGCCTACAGGTGCATCATCAGCCAGCTGATGAGGTCCTCTTCGACCTCGAACTTGAGGTCGTCGTAGTTGTGGATCTCGTGGCGGTAGCCGGTGTAGAGCTTCGTCGTCACCTCGTGGCCCGTGTCGGCAAGCCAGTTCGCGCAAAGGTACACGCCCTCGCCGTAGTTGCCCACGGGGTCCTGGTCGCCGGCGATGCAGAGGACGGGCAGGTCGGCGGGCACCTTCTCGGCCCACTCGGTACCCTCGATAACCAGCATCATGTCGATGAAGTCGCGCAGGCTCACGTTGTGCGTGGGGTGCGTGAACGCGTCGAAGGGGTCCTCCGCGTGGTCTTTTTGCACGTAGGGGTCGTGGCAGATCCACTCGTTGCCCAGCGCGGCGCCTTCCTCGCAGCGGCCGAACATCCAGCCCATGAGCTCGCCCACGAAGGCCGGGTCGCTCTCGTGGCCTTTGCCGGCGGCGATGGCCTCGTCCAGTTTCGCGCGCACCTCGCGGGTGTTCTTGAAGATGCCGGTGGTGCCGCAGTAGACGGCGCCGGCCAGCTCGTCGCCGTACTTCGCGCTGAAGTCGCGCGCGATCATCGAGCCCATGGAGTGGCCGAACAGGAAGTAGGGCAGGTCGGGGTACTTCTCGCACACGAGGTCCTTGAACCGCTTCTCGTCCTCCATCATGGTGTGCGGCCCCGCGTCGCCCCAGTCGCCCCAGGTGTCGTTCGCTATGGCGGTGGCGCCGTGACCTACATGGTCGTCGGCCGCCACGATGAAGCCGGCATCCATGAGCGCCACGATCAGGTGGAAGTAGCGGCGGGAATGCTCGCCGAAGCCGTGGACCAGCTGCACGATGCCCTCCGGCTCGCAGGCCGGGACGTAGATCCACCCCGTCACCTGGTCTCGGTCGTTCGACGATGGAAAGCGGATTTCATGCAGCATGGCAAGTCCCTTCTCTCGTGTTCATGAAGCGGTGCGCGTGGACGGCGGCCGCGGGTCGGCGACCTGCGTGCCGGCGCTTGCGAGCAGCTTTCGCGGTCAGACTTGCGTGGCAGACGCCAACGGGCACCCGCACCCATTATCGCAGACAGGAGCCTTCAGGGCTCCGTGTTTTTCGCAACGCGCCTTGCGGCGGCACGCCGTTTTGCGATAATGGGCAGACGCGCCGGATCCAAGGCGCGACGAGGACGGCGTCGTGAGAAAGCGGGGGATCGATGGACGAGATCGGGAAGCTGGGCTTCGGGTTCATGCGGTTGCCGGAGGTGGAAGGCGCGGGCGGCTCCAAGGAGATAGACCTCGACACGCTGGCCGGCATGGTGGACACGTTCATGGACGGGGGCTTCACGTACTTCGACACGGCGCGCGGCTACCATGGCGGCCGCTCGGAGGCGGCGCTCAAGGCCGCGGTGGTCGACCGCTACCCGCGCGAGTCGTTCCAGGTGGCCACGAAGCTGCCGGCATGGATGGCGGAGGATGCATCTTCCGCGCGCGCGATGTTCGACACGTCGCTCGAACAGACGGGCGCGGGATACTTCGATTTCTTCCTGCTGCACAACCTGGGCGAGGACCGCACGCATCTGTTCGACGACTGGGGGCTTTGGGACTACCTGGCCGAGAAGAAGCGCGAAGGGCTCGTCCGCAACCTGGGCTTCTCCATCCACGACAAGGCCGACGCCCTGGAGGCGGTGCTCGACGCGCACCCCGAGGTCGATTTCGTGCAGCTGCAGGTGAACTACGCGGACTGGGAGAGCGAGACCGTGGAGTCGCGCAAGTGCTACGAGGCGGCACGCGCCCGCAACCTTCCCGTCGTGGTGATGGAGCCGGTGAAGGGCGGATCGCTGGTGAAGCTGCCTGACAATGCAGCCGCCGTGCTGCGCAACGCCGCGCCCGACGAGCCGCTCGCCGCCTGGGCGCTGCGCTTCGCCGCGTCGCTGCCCGGCGTGCTCACCGTGCTCTCGGGCATGTCCACACCCGGGCAGGTGGAGGAGAACGTGCGCACCATGCGCGCCTTCCGCCCCGTCGGCGCCGAGGAGCGCGCGGCGCTCGACCACGTGCGCGCCATCCTGGACGGCATTCCCACGGTGCCGTGCACCGACTGCCGCTACTGCCTGAAGTCGTGCCCGCAAGGCGTGCGCATCCCCGCCGCGCTCGCGTCGCTCAACATCCTGGCGCTGTACGGCGACGAGTACCGCGCGCAGGAGAACTACGATTGGAACGCCTCGGCGGGCCCGGCGTCCTCGTGCATCGCGTGCGGCGTGTGCGAGGGCGTGTGCCCCCAGCGCATTGACATCGTGCGCGAGCTTGCGAGGGCGGCGGTCCTGTTCGAGAAGAGGTGAGGCGCGTCGTGCCGGTTGGCTTCCCGTGCCGTCGGGGAGGTCGGGCACTGGCCCTGGCCAGCCGCAAAGGGCGTCGAATGCGTCTGGCTGTGGTGGGGTGCCGCGCGGCACTGGTTTGAGGGGGGGGATGGCCGACCGCGGTCGGCGGGAGAGGACGGGCGCCTGCCATAGCCGACCGGAAGGGGGGCGGGCGTCGGATGCGCCTGTCGAAGGCCGGGCACTGGCCGCGGCCGGCTGGAAGAGGATGGGCGTCGGTCGCAGCCAGCGGGAGGAGGCTGTCGTGAAAATCGGCCTCTGCTGTCAAAAACGAGGCGGTATGGCAATCTTGGGACGCGTTTTTGCGTTCGGAAAACAGGCGGTGCGGATGAAATACCAGGTCGTCGGCGATCACCTCCCCCGCCACTTGTTGGTGCGATTGCCAAACCGCCTCGTTTTTGGCACGATGGGGCGGATGGCGTTACCGTGCGTCTTGCCGCGAGGCCATGCGGGACCGATATCCTGCTTGACTTGGAGCGTGCTCCAAATTGTATGGTGGATGGCATCTAATGGGAAGGAATGCATCGATGTTCGAACAGGATGAGGCCCCGCTCGTCGGGCCCGGCCAAAAGGCAGGCGCGGAAGCGCTCGACGCCTTCTTCGCGCGCACGCCGCGCCTGGCCGTGGCGTTCTCGGGCGGGTGCGACTCGTCGTACCTGGTGGCAGCGGCGCGCCAAGCCGGCGTGGATGTGCGCGCCTACCTCGTGCGCACGTTTCACCATCGGCGCGATGTCGGTGATGGCACCGGTGGTGTTGCCCACATGGGTGACGGCCACGATCTTTGTGCGTTCGGTGATCACCTCGTCCGCAGTGTTGGAAAGGATGCGACCTTCACTGTCCAGATCGAACCATTTCAATGTCGCTCCGGTACGCACGGCAAGCTCCTGGAACGGCAATAGCACGGAGTGGTGTTCGGCCTTGGATACGACGATTTCGTCTCCCGGCTTCACAGCGAAACGTCGTGCCGCTTCTCCCCCACGTCCCAGCGATGCGTTGCCGAATGCGGTGGCTAGCAGATTCAGTCCTGCGGTGGCGCCGGAGGTGACAACGATCTCCTCTTCGCCTTCAGCGGAGTTGGCGCCGACAAGACGTGCGACTTTGGCACGTGCCTCTTCGAACGCCATGGTGCTGCGTGCGGCAAGCTCATGCGCTCCACGATGCACGCCGGCGTTGATGGTGCGGTAAAAATCGCTTTCGGCGTCGATCACGCATTGCGGCTTCTGAGAAGTCGCCGCGGAATCCAAATACACGAGCGGATGGCCGTGGATCTCCTGATCAAGGATCGGAAATTCCTTGCGAATCGCTGCAAAATCGGTCATGCCAGCGCGCTTTCGGAATCGGATCCTTCCGGCAGGTATGCGTCATAGCCGGATTCCTCGAGCTCATCGGCCAGTTCAGGGCCGCCGGTCTTGACGAAGTGACCGGCTGCGAACACATGCACGATGTCCGGCTTGATGTACTTGAGGATTCGCGTGTAGTGCGTGACCATGAGAATACCGAACTGGTTGGCTTCCTTGGCGCGGTTCACACCTTCGGAGACAATGCGCAACGCGTCAACGTCAAGGCCGGAGTCGGTTTCGTCGAGGATGGCGAACTTCGGCTTG
>OLND01001280.1_pt1 | contig 26971 bp, 19 predicted proteins | sample 1672031 | NCBI WGS metagenome assembly OLND01 (sample SAMEA3136638, study PRJEB25190) | human gut metagenome | biome: human gut; feature: human-associated habitat; material: faeces | place: Austria | collected 2013 | reverse complement strand
GGTCCCGCGCATCTCGACCGGCGGCAGGGGTGACGTGCTGCCGGGCGAGCGCCACAGCCAGCGCAGTCGCTCGTAGGCGCGGCGGCGCTCGCGCTCGCGCTCCACCTTGCCCTTGGGCGGGCGCACGCGCCGCGCCACCGATTTCACCGGGCGGGCCACGGCGCTCGTCACCACGTCCGTGTAGTCCTTGGGCGGCGTGGTCTTCCAGCCGAAGAACAGCGACGCGTAGCGCAGCCCCAGCACGATGGCCACGCAGGCGTAGGGCGCGTACTGGTCCAGCACGTGGTTCTGCGCCATGAGCGCGTACACCGTGGAGCCGATGAGCGCGGCCGAGCCGTACATGGCGCCGGCCTGGAACGCCTCCGGCTCGCGGTTCATGAACACGTCGCGCAGGATGCCGCCGCCCACGGCGGTCACGGTGCCCAGGATGATGGAGGGCACGACGTCGAGCCCGGCCGACAGGCCCTTGCCCACGCTGATCACGGCCCACAGCGCTACCGAGAGGTTGTCCAGCAGCGCCACCACCGGGTCCAGGTACGTGGCCAGCTTGCCGAAGTAGAACACGATGACGCCTGCTCCCGCGCAAGCCAGCAGCAGCTCGGGTTTCTGGAATGCGTAGATGCCGTAGTTCTGCATGAGCAGATCGCGCATGATGCCGCCCGCCAGGCCGGCGGTGAGCGCGATGCACACCACGCCGAAGATGTCGTAGCGGGCGCGCACGGCGCTCATGGCGCCCGACAGGCCGCCCGTCAGCGCGGCGGCCAGCTCCAGCCAGAACGGGATGGTGAGGACGACTTCCAGCATGGCGCGCTAGGCGCCGCGGGGGGCGGGGGAGTTCGAGGCGGCCGCGTTGCGGCCAGAGGGCTCCGTTGCGTTCGCCGTCTCGCCCTCTGCGCCGTGCGCCGTGCCGCCGTCCTCCACCGACACGAGCGTGGCCACCACGGGTCGGCCCGAGAAGTCCAGCTCGCCGGTCAGGGCGCGCGCGGCCCCCAGGTCGAAGTCGTCGCGGTCGAAGGCGTCGATGTTCTCCTCGGCCTTCTCGAGCGCCCGGCCGTACAGGTCCCAGAAGCTCGCCGTGCTCACCTCGCCCGTGTACGGGTTCTCCCAGGCCTCGTGGGCGCGGTTGTCGTAGATGCTCTCGGTGAGCGCCACGGGACGATGGCTCATGGACTGGTAGAACGAGTAAGGGCGCACGAGCCCCTCGATGCGTCCCAGCAGCGCACGCTTGGCGCCGGTCTTGGAGTAGAACAGCCGCTGCACGCGGCGGAAGTTGCGTACCGACCGCGCGAACAGGTCGCGCGGCACGATGCGCCCGTACACCGTGAGCGCCGCGTAGGAGTACATCTTCGACACCACGCCCAGCACGAAGTCGCTGGCCTGCAGGATCTCGCGCCACGGCTGGAACGTTGCCACCGTCTCGCCGCGCTTCTCGAACAGCACGAGCTCGTCCAGCTCGCTTTCGATGACGGCGTGCACCTCATGGGCGTCGTCGCGCGAGAGGCCCGGTTCGCCGGCATCGGTGAGCAGGTACTCGTGGAAGAACACGAGCGGGTGCATGGTGGAATCCAGCGTGTAGTGGCACAGGAAGCCGAACGCGTAGGCGCGCCCGACGGGCAGTTCGTCGTCATCGAGGATGCCGAGGGAGTCTTTGAATGCCTTGATGAGCTCGCTCGGCTTCTCGCTGTGCATCACGTTGCCCAAGCGGTTGTGCTCGTGCAGGCGCGGGTCGGCCACCGCGTAGAACAGGGGGTCCGGACCTTGGTTGCCCAGCAGGAACGCCTCGGCCTCGTCGCGGGTTCCGCCGACGTTGCGGAAGATATGGTCGTAGACGTCTTGGCCGAAGAAGTCGTGCGTGATGAGAGCGGGCATGGCGCGGTACCCCGTTTCTGACGTGAAATTTACCCGTGTCGCTTAGCGCTATCATATACAATGAGGCGGTGCTTGTTAACCGTCGGTTTCCCAGTTGTGAAGAACGTTTTCGGCTGAACGGCGGTGGCGAGGCGCGCGGGGGCGCGCGGGACGAGAGGAAGGCGCACCATGGCGCGAGCGAAGTTGACGAGGCAGGAACGCAGTTGGGTTCTGTACGACGTGGGAAACTCGGCGTTCGTGCTGCTGGCCACGGCCCTTATTCCAGTGTACTTCGCCTCGATCGCCGAGGAAGGCTCGTCGGTGGTGGTGGCCTGGGGCTACGCCGAGACGGTGGCGTCGCTCATCCTGGCCCTGCTCATGCCCGTCCTGGGCAGCCTCGCCGATCTCAAGGGCAACAAGAAGAAGTTCTTCGTCGGCACGGTGGGCACGGGCGCCATTGCGCTGGCAGCCCTTGGCATTCCCACGGCTGCCATGGCGTTCCTCGTGCTGTATGTGATCGCGTCCATCATGCTGAACGGCTCCATGGTGTTCTACGACGCGTTCCTCGTGGACGCCACCTGCGATGAGCGCTACGACGAGGTGTCTTCGCAGGGCTACGCATGGGGTTACATCGGCTCGTGCGTGCCGTTCATCGCATGCTTGGCCGTGGTGTTGGGTGGGCCGTCTATCGGCATCCCCATGGATATCGGCATGAAGATAGCGTTTCTCATCACGGCTGCGTGGTGGGTGGCGTTTAGCATCCCGCTCATTCGCGACGTGCACCAGACGCACTACAAGGAGCGCGCCGAGCACCTGATCCGCGACACGTTCGGCGGCCTGTGGAAGACGGTGAAGCGCATCTTCAAGGATCGGCGGCTGCGCTTGTTCATGCTGGCGTTCTTCTGCTACATCGACGGCGTGCACACTATCATCAAGATGTCCACGAGCTATGGCACCGATCTGGGGATCGATGCGACGCAGCTCGTGCTGGCGCTGCTGGTGACGCAGTTCGTGGCGTTCCCGTCGGCCATCGCCTACGGGCGATTGTCCGGCAGGTTCGGCACGAAGCGCATGCTCCTTGTGGCCATCGGCGCGTACTTCTGCATCACGCTGTTCGCGGCGTTCTTCCTGCGTGAGGCGTTCGAGTTCTGGATCCTCGCCATCTGCGTGGGCCTGTTCCAGGGCGGCATCCAGGCGCTCTCGCGCAGCGAGTTCGGCAAGCTCATTCCCAAGGAGCACGCCAACGAGTACTACGGCTTCTTCGACATCTTCGGCAAGTACGCCGCCGTTATGGGCACGTTTCTGGTGAGCGTGTTCACGCAGCTCACCGGCAACTCGTCCATGGGCGTGCTGTCCATTGCCGTGCTGTTCGTGGTGGGCTTCGTGTTGCTGTGGCGGATGCCGGAGAGGGAATAGGGAGGCTGCGGCGCGGGCGCACCGTCGGTCGGCAGGGGAGAGACGCGACTGCCGCCGGTCGTCAGCTCCGTTATCGTCAACCGGGAAAGCAAGGCCTTTTGCCCCCGTTTTGTCCAATGGCACAAAACGGGGGCTTGCGATTGTCCCGCTTGTCCAAAAGAGGGCGGGGGCGTGCAGGATATCCTCTTGGTACGAGAATTCGACCGAGAGGAGCATCCCATGTTGGAGAAGTTGGACGAGCAGGCCACGTCGGCCCTGCTCTCGCTGGATTCCGGAGACTTGGCGTACTGCCTGAAGCTGACGAAGCGCTTCGAGCAAATGGGCGTGAGCCCCCAGCATGCCAGCAACGCGCTCTGCACGCTGGTGGACAACGGCAACCTGGAAGATCTTTACCAGGCTGGATAGGCAATGCTTTCCCCGGTAAAGCGCAGACCGGCCCGCAGAATGCCGGCCAGCAACGGTGCCCGCTGGCGCGCAGGGGTGGCGCGCGGTCCCGCTGCCGTCGGGGTGCATCGCCCTGCCCGTAGGACGGCACACCCCGACGGCAGCGACGCATTTGGTGTAGTATGGGCCCATCGTCGAGAGGGGTTCAGGTGTGATAACCGTTGCGGACATCATCGCGTTGCCGGCGTTCGAGCGCATCGAGCTGGCGGCTCCGTGCGCGGGGGCGGGTGCGCGCGAGGTGCGCAACGTGGGTATCCTGGATCTCGCACCAGACGAGCAGGCGTATGCCGATTACCTGCCAGGCGAGTTCATCGCGTCGAACCTCGGTTTCGCACGCGACGATGCGGCGCTTGCCGAGGCTTCGCTTCTCACGCTCATAAAGAGAAACGTGGCGGCGGTGGCCGTTAAGAACGGGCACCACCCTCATCTGAGCGAGGCGGTGCGCGCGGCCAGCACGTCGGCCGGCGTGCCGCTGTACCTCTACGACGGAGCCTACCACGAGGTTCTGGCCTATCAAGCGCTCGATCTCATTCGCCGCGACGGCGAGGAGTCGGACAAGGGGCGCCTGGTGGATGCGCTTCTGGCAGCTCGCGATAGCCAGGGCACGCGCGCCAAGCTCTATCAGCTCACCGGAGCCATGGGCGCCACGCTGCAGTGCCTCGCCGTGGCGCCGCGCAACGCCGACGAATGCTCGCTGTACGCCGCGCTCGATGCGCTTGCGGAGGTGCTGCGCGCGTTCAAGGCCGATTGGGCCAGCGTGGACACGGTGTTCGCCTGCCGCTACCACGACCTCCTGCTTGCGTTCGTGTCCTATGCGCAGCCTCCAGCCTCTGTTCGCGCGGCTTCCGAGGCCGACTTGGTGGCGCGCATCCAGGGCATCGGCCCTCTGTGGCTCGGGGTGGGGGAGGAGGGTCCCTTGTCCGACGGCGACCTGAGCGTGCGCGAGGCCCTGGCCGCGCTCAAGACCGCTCGCATCGAGGCCGATGCGGTGGTGTGCTGGGCCGACCTGCATCACGACGCCTTCCGCGCCGCGGCGGCCGCCAGCCGCCTGTTCGGTCGCACCGCCGCGTTTCATCGCGCTCTGCTGGAGGAATACGACGCGGAAAACGATGCCGAGCTGGCCCCCACGGCCGAAGCCCTCGCCCGCGCCTACGGCGACGTGCGCGCGGCCGCCGAGCAGCTGCACCAGCATCCCAACACCGTGCGCTACCGCCTGCGCAAGGCGAAGGCCGTCCTCGGCATGCCCGACGCCCCGGACCGCGAGTTCGCCTTTCTGCTGGGCCTTATCTTCCTCGACCGCACGAATCCGCTGCTCGGGCGCTGACGCCCGACAGGTCGGGCGCACGCATCCCCACCGGATAGCATATTCGTTCCCAGTTCCCCCCTTTCGCTTTCCCCGTGAAAAAACGCCTGCTCGCGGGTGTTCGGTGCGCGTGGAGGCCGGCTCTTTGGTATAGTGGAGAGCCAACTGGGCCAATGACGAGAAAGAACGCCATGTCGCTAATCGTAGCAAAATTCGGGGGAACCTCAGTTGCCTCGCCCGAGCGCATCCAGATGGTGGCGAAGAAGGTCATCGCGAAGAAGCAGGCCGGCCACGACGTGGTGGCCGTGGTGTCCGCCATGGGCAAGACCACCGACGAGCTGGTGGGTCTCGCCCGCGCGCTCAACCAAGATCCGCCCGCCCGTGAGATGGATCGGCTGCTGTCCACCGGCGAGCAGGTGTCCATGACGCTTCTGGCCATGGCCATCGAGGCGCGCGGCTACAAGTCCATGAGCTTCACGGGCCGCCAGGCCGGCATCGAGACCGACGGCATGCACGCGAAGGCCAAGATCGTGAAGGTGCACAACGAGCGCATCATGGAGGCCATCGCCGCCGGCGCCATCCCCGTGGTGGCCGGTTTCCAAGGCATCGATGCGAACGGCGACATCACCACGCTCGGCCGCGGGGGCTCCGACACGACGGCCGTGGCCGTTGCCTGGGGCATCGGCGCGGACGTGTGCGAGATCTACTCCGACGTGGACGGCGTGTACACGGCCGACCCGCGCGTGTGCCCGCGCGCCAAGAAGCTCGACGCCGTGTCCTACGATGACATGCTGGAGCTGTCCGGCTCGGGCGCGGGCGTGCTGCAGATGCGCGCCGTGGAGTTCGCCCGCAAGTACGACGTGGTCATCCATTCCCGCTCGGCGTTCTCCGAGGCCGAGGGCACCTACATCAAGGAGGAAACCGACATGATGGAAGAAGCCGTCATCACCGGCATCGCGCACGACACGTCCGAGGTGAAGGTGACCATCCGCGGCGTGCCCGACATGACGGGCGTGGCGGCGAAGGTGTTCAGCGCGCTGGCCGGGAACAACGTGCGCGTGGACATGATCATCCAGAACATCTCGGAAGACGGCTTCACGGACATCAGCTTCACGTGCGCCGGCGCCGACCTGGCGCTTGCGCGCGAGACCATCGAGCGCATCCTGCCCGACATCAGCGCCCGCGAGTTCGACGTGGACGAGGACATCGCGAAGGTGAGCCTCGTGGGCACGGGCATGAAGTCGTCGCCCGGCGTGGCGGCGCGCGCGTTCACGACGCTGGGGGAGAACCAGATCAACATCCTGGCCATCTCCACGTCGCCCATCCGCCTGTCCGTGGTGGTGGACGGCTCGCAGGCCGCCGAGGCCGTGCGCTGCCTGCACACGGCGTTCGACCTGGACAGCGACAGCGTGTTCGAGGAGACGCAGCTTTCCGCCGAGGAGATCGCCGCGAAGATGAACAAGGGGAGGTAGGGGAATGGGCGATGCATCCGTAAAGGCATTGTATATCATGCTATGATGGAAAGGGTCAGCGGACGTAAGTCCTGAGCGTCGGGCGGCACCTTCTTTTAGAAAGGAGGTGATTCGCTTGGGTGTCACGCTTGCATTCCTACAGCTTGCAGCTTCGGCTGTTGCGCTGGCGACTGCGGTCGTCGGCCTGCTGCGGGAGGCGATGGCGCTCGCCAAGGCGCTGATGGCGCACCAAAAAGATGACCGCTAGCAGGAACTAGCGGTCATGCTCCCTTAGCGGTGCCGCCTGGTTCCTACCTCAGGCAGTCCGCTGACTTCTGCAGTATAACCGCAACGAGGGTGTTTTTGCAAACGGTTCGGGGCTTGTGCAGCAAAGGAGCAAAAAATGGTTTGGACGAAGGAAATGCCGGCGAATCCGGTGGTGGCGGTGGCGGGAGCTACAGGAGCCGTGGGCAGCGAGTTCCTGAAGGTGCTGCACGACCTGGACTTCCCGGCATCCGAGGTGCGCGCGCTCGCATCGGCGCGCTCGGCGGGCAAGAAGCTGCCGTTCGCGGGCTGCGGCCAGGTGCCGGCCGGCGAGCTCACGGTGCAGGAGATGTGCCCGGAGTCGTTCGAGGGCGTTGACATTGCACTGTTCAGCTGCGGCGCGAGCGTGTCGAAGGAACTGCGCGAGGCCGTGACGGCCGCCGGCGCGGTGATGATCGACAACTCGAGCGCGTTCCGCATGGACGAGGACGTGCCGCTGGTGGTGCCCGAGGTGAACCCGGGCGACGTGGCCTGGCACAACGGCGTCATCGCGAACCCGAACTGCTCCACCATCCAGATGGTGGTGGCGCTGAAGCCGCTCTACGACCTCTCTCCCATCACGCGCGTGGTGGTGTCCACCTACCAGGCGGCCAGCGGCGGCGGCGCGCCGGCCATGGCCGAGCTGTACGACCAGACCAAGGCGTTCCTCGACGGCACGCCGGAGGACGAGCTGGAGGTGAAGGTGTTCCAGCACCGCATCGCGTTCAACTGCATCCCGCATATCGACGTGTTCCTGGACGACGATTCCACCAAGGAAGAGTGGAAGATGGTCGTGGAGACGAAGAAGATCATGGGCGACCAGGGCATCAAGGTGGCCGCCACCTGCGTGCGCGTGCCCGTGCTGCGCTGCCATGCGGAGTCGGTGAACGTGGAGTTCGCCGGCGACGTGAGCGTTGAGGCCGCGCGCGCCGCCCTCGCGGCGACCGACGGCATCACGGTCATGGACGACTGCGCCACGAACACCTACCCCATGCCGGGCATCCTGGCCGGCACCGACGACACTTACGTTGGCCGCCTGCGCCGCGACGACACGGTGGAGCACGGGCTGGCCATGTGGGTGGTGGCCGACCAGATCCGCAAGGGCGCTGCGCTCAACGCCGTGCAGATCGCCCAGCTGCTGCTGCCGTAGAGCGGCGCCCGCCTGCACCCGCCCAGCGGAGCCGGCCCGCCATGCGGCCCGGCTCCGTTCTTGGCGATCCTTCGCGCCCCGGAGGCGCTGTCACCGCTCCCGAAGGCATCGCGCGGGGCGGCGACGTTCAACTTAGGCTCGAATCGCACGCATGTCGATCGCGCGCAGTCGTGTTCTGCGTGCGCGGCGGGCAATTTTGCGCTACCATATCAGGTAGATGCCGTTTGGCGAAAGACGGGGATTTGACGCATACACCGAGCAACGACTGGGGAACCTTGCCCTCGCGGGGCGCCGCTCTCCGTGCGGAAGCGCCCGCCGAGACCGGCTCTGCCTTGCCGCTCACGCGCCGCCGCTTCCTGGCCGTGTCGGCTGTCGGATTGGCGACGGCCTTCTCCCCCTTCGCGCTTCCCGGCTGCTCCACCAGCAAGAACATAGTCGTCGGCGAGACGGCCGACGTGGAGGTCGACACCCGGCTCACGTTCTTCGGCTTCAAGTACGAGTCCATCAACGTCATGGCCATCGAGGACATCCTGCGCGACTTCATGGATGCCCATCCGAACGTGTCCGTGTCCTACGAGGGTATCAAGAGCAGGCCTTACTACGAGGCGCTTGTGAAGCGCCTCGATTCCGGCACCGGCGACGACGTGTTCATGATCGACCATGACACGGCGCTGTCGTTCGAGAAGAAGGGCTACCTGGCCGACTTGGCCGGCCTGCCCACCATCTCCACGTTCAGCAGGCTGGCCTTTGACCAGATGGATGCCGAGGGCACTATCCTGTACGTGCCGACGTCCATCTCCGCGTTCGGCCTGTACTGCAACACCGGCCTGCTGGCCGCGCACGGCATCGACGCGCCGCGCACGCTGGCGGAGTTCGAGCGCGCCTGCGACGCGTTCCTCGCCGAAGGCGTCACGCCGCTCGTGGCGAACAACGACATCTCGCTCAAGACGCTCGCCATCGCGCGGGGCATGGCGGAGGTGTACGCCGCCGACAACGTACGCGAGCGCGTCGCCGCCCTGAGCGCCGATCCCGATGCGCTGGCCGCGCAGCTGCGCCCCGGCCTGGAGCTGGTGGAGCGCATCGTTAAGCGCGGCTACGTGGACGCGGGCATGGCCCTGGAAACGGAGAAGACCTCCGACGACCTGGACCAGTTCGCCACCGGCAGCTACCCGTTCATGCTCACGGGCGCCTGGGCCTCGGTGCGCGTGCACGACATGGCGCCGGACCTGGCGTACGAGGTGCATCCCTATCCGGTCCTCGAAGACCGGCCCGTGCTCGTGGTCAACGTCGACACGCGGGTGAGCGTGAACGCGAACGGCGCCCATGTCGAAGAGGCCAAGGAGTTCGCGGCCTTCCTCACCCAGCCGTCCGCCATCGAGCGCTTCGCGAACAGCCAGTGCTCGTTCAGCCCGCTGGAGGGCAACGCCGCCCCCGACGACGCCTCGCTGCAGCCGCTGGCCGGGGCGTTCGCCGCGGGCGCGGTCGTGGGCTCGGACGACAACATCCTCCTACCCGTCTGGGGCGCGCTGCGCCAGAGCGTGGTGTCCCTGCTCGAGGGCGCGACGGCCGCCCAAGCCGAGGGTCAGCTGCGCAGCCTGCTGGCCGAGGGGGCGGATGCGTCCTGATGAAGTCGCGTAAGACGCTCATCTCGATCCTCGTGGCGGCGGCGTCCGTGGCCGTGATCGTCGGCACGGTGCTGTTCGCGCGCTTCGTGCAGGACTCGCTGTGGGAGAAGTCCGTGACCGACGTGCTGGAGGTGACGGCGCAGGGCCAGCATGCGCTGGACACCTACTTCGAGAAGGACCTGGACACGCTCGACCTTCTCGCGGCCGAGCTTTCCGTGCAGCGCCACGACGACGAGGACCGCTTGATCGAGAAGCTGGCGCTGTTCGGGATGGATGACGACGGCACGGTGTACGTGTGCGTCGACCTGAACACGGGCGCGGTGTACCGCACGGACAACACCAACGCTGCGAGGCTCACGGACGAGCAGATGGCCTCGACCGCCGCGGCCGCCGATCGGGGCGTGCTGGAGCCGTTTTTGGACGAGCGCACGGGCGGCAACATGATAGGCGTGTACGAGCGCTTCACGTTCTCCGACGGCACGCCGGGCATCGTGCGCAAGGCGCGCCCGCTCGGCGACGTGGAGGAGCGGTTCTCGCTGTCGTTCTACAACGACAGCGGCTTCTCGTACGTGGTGAACGACGAGGGCGAGGTGGTCATGCGCTCGCAGCACCGCGACAGCAACCGCACGTTCTCCAGCATCTACGACATCGTGGGCTTCGAGGGCAACGACCAGGTGGACGTGGACTCGTTCCGCGCTGCGCTCAAGCAGAACGCGCGCGGCGTGGCGCTGTTCTCGTACCGGGGCGATGAGTATGTGTTCTGCTACACGCCGCTGGAGGGCACGGACGGCTGGGACGTGGTGTCCATCATCCCGAACGACGTGGTCATGGAGCAGGCCAACGCCATCATCAACGCCACGCTTCTTTTGTGCCTGGTCATCATCGTGGGGCTGGGCATCGTGCTGACGGTGTACTGGCGCGGCAGCCGTGCGCACCGCAGGGAGATCGAGCGCATGGCGTTCTTCGATGGCCTCACCGGGCTGTTCAGCGCCGACAAGTTCGCGCTGGAGGGCGACGTGCGGCTGGCGGAGCGCGCGAGGGCCGACAGGGCCGGCGGGGGCGCAGGGGGCGGCATGGCCGCGGCGTGCATCGACATAGACAACTTCAAGCTCATCAACGATGTGGACGGGTACGCGCGGGGCGACGAGGTGCTGCGGGAGCTCGCCGCCATCCTGCGCGAGGAGGCGGGGAAGGACGGCATCGCGGCGCGCCTGTCGGCCGACTACTTCCAGCTGCTGGTTCCGTATGTGCGCCGCGAGGACGCGCTGGACGTTTGCAAGCGCATAGCCGAACGGGCGCGCGACATCGTGGGCAACGGGAAGCCGCTTGCCCTGCACATCGGCCTGTGCTGCTCGGAGGACGCGCCCGAGGCGCGCGACGCGAACGAGCTCACCGACCGCGCGCGCATCGCCCAGGTCGAATCGCGCAAGCGCGGCGAGACGCCGTGCGCCTACAGCAAGCCCATGCGCGACGCGCTCCTGCGCCGGGCCGACTTGGAGCGCTCGATGGAGGGCGCGCTGGAGCATGGCGAGTTCTTCCACCTCGTGCAGCCGAAGTACGACGTGACGGGCACGCGCGTGCTGGGCGGAGAGGCGCTCGTGCGCTGGAGCCGCCCCGACGAGGGCATCGTGGGCCCCGACGAGTTCATCCCGCTGTTCGAGCAGAACGGGTTCATCCTGCGGCTCGACGAGTTCGTGTTCGAGAGCGTGTGCCGCGACCTGCGCGCACGCCTGGACGCCGGGCTGCCCGTGGTGTCGATCTCGGTGAACGTGTCCCGCCTGCACCTGCACCGCCCCGACTTCCTGTCCACGTACGTGCGCATCAAGGACGAGCACGGCATCCCCGACGGGCTGTGCGAGCTGGAGCTGACGGAGAGCATCGTCATCGAGGACCTGCACGGCATGTTCGACATCATGGACGGCATGCGCCGCGCCGGGTTCCGCTGCGCCATCGACGACTTCGGCTCGGGCCAGTCGTCGCTCAACGTGCTGAAGGACCTGCCCGCCGACGTGCTGAAGCTCGACCGCGACTTCCTGCTGGAGGGATCGCTTCCCGGCACGGAGGAAACGGTGGTGCGCACGGTCATCACCATGGCCAAGGAGCTGCGCATGGACACGGTCATGGAGGGCGTGGAAACGCCGAAGCAGCTGGCGTTCCTGCGCACGACGGCGTGCGACATGGTGCAGGGCTTCGTGTTCTCGCGCCCCGTGCCCCCCGAGGAGTTCTACCGGCTGCTGGACACGGTCGCACCGGACGAGGGTGCGCCCCGAGACTGACCGCCGACAAGCTTCCCCGTGCTCTTCGGCGGTGAAAGGGTGCTACTTCCGCAGCATGCGGTAACCGATGCCCACATGGGTTTGGAGGTAGGCGGGGTGGGCCGGGTCGCGTTCGATCTTCTTGCGCAGGGTGGCCATGAACACGCGCAGCGACGGCAGGTCGCTGGCCAGGGCGTTGCCCCACACCTCCTTCAGGATGGCGTTGTGCGTGAGCACCTTGCCGGTGTTGCGGGCCAAAAGCGCCAGCAGCTTGTACTCGATGGGGGTGAGATGAACCTCTTCGCCGGCGAGGGTGACGGTGCGGGCGGCGTAGTCGATGCGCAGGTCGCCGTTCTCGTAGACGGGGCCGTCCCGGTCGGCGCCGGCATCCGCCGCCAAGCGCCGCGTGGCCACGCGCAGCCGCGCCAGCAGCTCCTCCACCGAGAACGGCTTGATGAGGTAGTCGTCGGCGCCGGCGTCCAGCGCGGCCACCTTGTCGGCGTCCTCGGTGCGTGCGGACACCACGATGATGGGGGTGTGCGACCACGTGCGCACCTGGCGGATGAGGTCGATGCCGTCGGCGTCGGGCAGCCCCAGGTCGAGGATGATCACGTCGGGGTTCTTTGTGGTGGCCTCCAGCAGGGCCGCTCCTCCCGTGCTCGCTTCGAGCAGACGGTAGCCCTGCACCTTGAGCGCCGTGGCGATGAGGCTCTTCACGGCGCTGTCGTCCTCCACTATGAGGATGGTGAAGGCTCCGCGGCCTTCGGCTGCGTCGGTCATGCGCCTCCTCCTTCGTCGTCCGGGGTGCGGGTCGTCTCGGGCGGCCTCGCGGCATCCGCTGCGGGACGGCCCTCTGTCGCGGCCGTCGCACGTTGCTCGGCCTCCGCGTGGTTCGCCTCGTATTCTACCGCAGGCAGCGTGAACGTGATGACGGTGCCCGGACGGTCGGGAGAGGTGCGCTTGCTCTCGGGGAGCGCGTCGACGGCGATGGTGCCCCCGTGTATCTCCACGATGGACTTGCACAGGGCCAGTCCGAGGCCCATGCCGCGTCGCGCATCGCTGCCCACGTTCTTCCCCTTGTAGAACATCGTGAATATCTCGGTGCGGTCGGCCGGCGCGATGCCGGGGCCGTCGTCGGCCACGGACACGGCCACGAGCCCCGCAGTGCCCGGGCGCTGCCCGCGGCCTGCGCGCCGCGCCGATACGGTAATGCGCGAGCCTTCCGGCGTGTAGGTGACGGCGTTGTTCACCAGGTTGATGATGACCTGCATGATAAGGCGCCCGTCCATCTGGGCCATGAGCAGCGGGTCGTCCACCTGCACGCGCAATTCGTGCAGCGCGGCCTTGCGGTTCAGGTGGTGGAACGCTTCGCGGATCACGTCCTCCACCAGTTCGGGCTCGGTTTTGAGTGCCATGGTGCCGTTGTCAAGCCGCGTGACCACCAGCAGGTTCTCCACGAGGTTCACGAGCCACAGCGCGTCCTCGTAGATGTCGGTGTAGATGGCGCGCTTCTTGTCGTCCGTGAGCGCATCGGCACTCGACAGCAAAATAGACGCATCGCCGGAGATGCTGGTGAGCGGCGTGCGCAGGTCGTGCGAGATGCTGCGCAGCAGGTTCGCGCGCAGGCTCTCCTGCTCGGCTTGCAGGCGGATGCGGTGCGCGTCCTCGGCCGAGCGCTCGCGCTCCACGGCCTGGCCGCACTCGTCCAGCATGACCAGCAGCAGGTTCTTCTCGAAGGCGTCCAAGTCCTCGTCGGCCAGCACGATGCCGGCCACGCCCACCACGGTGTCCTTGCCGCGTATGGGAAGGTAGAGGCACCGTGCGTTCATGAGCGTGCCCGTTCCCGTGCCGGCGCGCTTGTTGTTGCCGGCCACCCAGGCGGCCACGGCGCGTTCGTCGTCGCTCACCAGCGACGTCATGGTCACGTCCTCGTCGGGGTTGCCCGAGGAGAACAGGCTGGGGTCGAGCAGCCGGCCGCTGGGGGATACCTGGTAGATGACGACGGTGGTGCGCAGCAGCTTGATGACCTGCTCGGCCGTGGTGGACAGGATGCTGTCCACGCCGTTGGCCTCCTGCAGGCGGTGTTCCGTTTCCAGCAGCACCTCGGCACGATAGGCCTTGCGGGCGTTCATCTGGGCCTCGCGGCGCGTGCGGATGGTGAGCGACGACACCACGGCGGACGTGACGAACAAAAACGCGAACGTGAACGGGTAGTTCAGTCCGTAGGCCGTCAAGGTGAAGCGCGGCGTTTGGAAGAAGTAGTTGAACAGGATGACGGCCAGCGGCGAGGCCACGATGCTGTAGAAGAAGCTGTCGGCCTTGAGCGAACCTAGCAGCACCGCCACGAGGTAGACGGCCAGGATGGTGCTGCCGGCGAGCCCGGCCTCGTGGAACGCGAGCCCGAGCACCGTGGCGCCCAGCAGAGCCAAGAACGCGGCGGCGAAGTCGGTGCGCGTGGGCTTGAAGCGCGTGGCCAGGCGCGGGCCGGACGTGGGGCGGGCCTCGTGGCGGTCGGCGATGACCACGACGTCGGCCGTGCAGGACAGCTTCGCCAGGCGACTTCCCACGGACTCACGCGGGAACAGGTTGGGCAGTGCGCGCTTGCGCTGGTTCTCGGACGAGCCGATGACGATTTTCGAGATGGTGCCCGAGAGCGCGTACTGGGCGATCTGGAGAGCCAGATCGCCGCCGTAAACGGTCACGACGTGCGCGCCCAGCTCCTCGGCCAGCTCCACGTTCGCGTGCAGCGCCCGGGCGTCTTCCTCGGAGAGCTTCTGGTCGTCGACGGGCTCCATCACCAGCGCCGTGAGCGTGCCGCGGTAGGCGGCGGCCAGGCGCGCCGCGGCGCGAATGACGGTGGCGTTGCCGGCGGAGGAGCTCACGTGCACGAGCACGTCATCGCCGGCGTCGCCCGCTGCGCGCCCCAGACCGCGCTCGAGGTTGCGGTTCAGGCGGTCGGCCGTGCGGCGCAGCGCCAGTTCGCGCAGGTAGGCGAGGTTCTTCTTTGAGAAGAAGTTCGCGAGCGCCGTCTCGGCGCGCTCGGCGCCGTAGATCTTGCCGCCCTCCAGACGCTCAAGGAGGTCGTCGGGGTCCAGGTCCACCAGCTCAACCGATGAGGCATAATCGAAGATGCGGTCGGGGATGCGCTCCTGCACCACCACCTCGGTGGTGGCGGACACCTTGTCGTTCAGGCTTTCCAGGTGCTGCACGTTCACGGTGGTGAACACGTCGATGCCCGCGTGCAACAGCTCCTCTACGTCGCGGTAGCGTTTGGCGTGGCGGCTGCCGGGGGCGTTCGTGTGGGCCAGCTCGTCCACGAGGATGAGGCCGGGCTTGCGCGCGAGCGCTGCGTCCACGTCGAACTCGCGCAGCGAGATGCCCTTGTACGGCATCTCGCGTACGGGCAGTTGCTCGAGGCCGTCCAGCAGGGCGAGCGTGTCGGGGCGCGTATGCGGCTCGATGTAGCCCACCACCACGTCGCGTCCGTGGTCCTTCGCCACATGGGCCGCCTCCAACATGGCGTAGGTCTTGCCCACGCCGGCTGCGTAGCCGAAGAATATCTTGAGGCGACCGCGCTGCTCGTTATCGCATGCATATGCGCCCGCATCTGCCGAGATGGCCCGCAGCAGTTTGTCGGGGTTCGGCCGAATCGGTTCTGTCGAGGATGTCTCCATAGCGGGCCCATCATACGACAGTGCCTATGAGCGCGGCATTAAGGTCATGGTTCTGGCATTAAGAAAGCATGAAGATCGTGCGGTAGCGCGCTTCGGGCGGCGCGCCGCTCTGCTGCAGCACGCCGCCCGCTACCAGGGAAGCCTGATGCGCCATGTGCGGCCGGCGCGCTCGACCAACAGCAGGAACGAGACGAACGCTCCCGCTCCCGCAAGCGCCGCAATGCCCAGCAGCGCGAAGAGCAGATCCAGTGCCGACATCGCGAACTCCTTTCCCCAGTGCGCGCGTACAGCTTAGCCAAGGGGGCGTTAAGGCGCGTTGAAGAAGCTGGCGCCGGCGATTAAGATCGCGTTAAGGAGCGCTGCGCGCCTGTCCGCGACGGGGCGGCCGCATGCGCTATACTGATGCCCATGAAGAAGACGAGACTCGATACGCTGCTCGTTGAGCAGGGCTATTTCCCCGATGCGGATGCCGCGCTGCGCGCTGTGCTGGCGCACGAGGTGAAGGTGGACGACGTGTACGCCTCGAGCGCTGCCCTGAAGGTGGCGCCCGATGCCGAGATCGTGGTGCGCGGGCGGCGGCGGTTCGTGTCGCGTGGCGGCCACAAGCTGCAGGGCGCGCTCGACGCGTACGGGCAGGATGTGTCCGGCTTGCGCTGCATCGACATCGGCTCGTCCACGGGCGGCTTCACCGACTGCCTGCTGCAGGCCGGGGCGGCCAGCGTGGCCTGCGTCGACGTTAACTACGGACAGCTGGCGTGGTCGCTTAGGCAGGATGCGCGCGTGACCGTGTTCGAGCGCACGAACATCAAGCTGGCCGACCCCGCCGCGCTCGGCGCGCCGTTCGACGTGCTCGTGGCCGACTTGAGCTTCATCGGCCTGGCGCAGCTCGCGCCCGTGTTCGCGCGGCTCTCCCGGGAGGGGAGCGTGTTCCTGGGACTGGTGAAGCCGCAGTTCGAGTCGCGCCCCGGCGAGACGGAGGGCGGCGTGGTGCGCGACGAGGCCGTGCGCGGGCGCGTGGTCGAGGAGGTGCGCGCGGCCTTGGAGGACGCCGGTTTCCACACGACCGGCGTGGTGGAGTCGCCCATCACCGGCCCCGAGGGCAACGTGGAGTACCTTGTGCGCGCAGTGTACAAGAGGAACGCCTGACCGCCCCGCGCCCCGCGCCCTCGTGCTCATTGCTTATGATGCGGTAACGGTTTCCCCTTCGGGCGCCCTGGTGTGCCATACTCGCTGGACGACAGGGGGAAAGGACAAGATATGAGCGTGCTCGGCAATATACTGTGGTTCGTCTTCGCGGGGCTTTGGCAGGGTGTGAGCTGGATCCTCGTCGGCGCACTGTGGTGCATCACCATCGTGGGTATCCCGGTGGGCACGCAGTGCTTCAAGATGGCCGGGCTCGCGTTCTTCCCGTTCGGCAAGGAGGTCGAGTACGGCGGCGGAGCCGGCTCCGCCATCCTCAACGTGCTCTGGTTCGTTTTCGGCGGCGTCTTCCTCGCCCTCGAGGCCCTGATCAACGGCGTGCTGCTCTGTATCACCATCATCGGCATCCCCTTCGGCCTCCAATGCTTCAAGCAGGCGAAGCTCGCGCTGCTGCCCTTCGGCGCCGTCGTGCGGGGAAAGTAGCGCGCCCGCTCATCGTCCCCGCTCCTCTTCCCCTCTTGCTTTTTGGCACTGCGTCTTTGCTCTCTGCCGTCCGCTCCCTGCTTTCTTTCCGCCGGCTTCTTGCGCTGCCGCATTGATTCCGAAATTGTCTTGCCTGCATTCCTGCCGTCCGTTATAATGTTGTACGTACAACAAAGGAGGTAGCATGGCCGACGCAATGGTGACGGCGCGCATGTCGTCGGAGAAAAAAGAGGCGGGCAACCGCATACTCGAGCAGATGGGCACGAACGCCTCGCAAGCGGTGAACCGTCTGTACGACTACGTGATAGAGAAGCGCGAGCTGCCGTTTTTCGATCGGGAAGAAAGGAGGCGCTATACGCAGGAGGAAATCGCCGAAGCGATCGCCTGGGTCGACGGCCTTTCCCAGAAAAGGACCACGGGACGCTTTTCAGATATGACCGTTAAGGAGGCAAAACGGGAGCGCTTGATTGCCAAGGGGCTCATGCAGCCAGGTGGCGATCGATGAAGCTTTTCGTCGACACGAATATTATCTTAGACTACCTCGACGAACGCCCCGGATACGTCGGGCCCGCCCGCAAGCTCATGATTCTGGGCTTCTTGCATGAGTTCGATCTGTGGATGAGCGCCTCCCAAACAACGGATCTGTTCTATTTGCTCACAAACGGAGGTCGAGCTTCCGAGGCAACGGAAGTAAAGAGAACCATGCAACGCGCCCGACAATTCATCCGAGTTTGTTCTCTCAACGAGGCCGATGTCGATGCTGCGCTCGACTCGACGTGGAACGACTTCGAGGATGCGTGCGTTTACCAGTGCGCGCTCAAGCTGAAGGCGGACGCCATCATCACGCGCAATCGGAAAGACTTCGAGAAATCATCCATCAGGGTATTAGATTGCGAGGAGCTGTTCGATTACCTAGCGGAAGAGAAAGGGCTCGTCTACGAAGAAATACCGTTCTGAAGGCTCCGCTCCTGGGCCGTGCACCTAAGGGTTGTCATACCGCAATGGTCATGGTGCAATGCTGGGAGGCGATCCGCGGTTGTCGCCTCCCAAGAAACAGGGAACCGGTTACGCCCTAGTTCTTCAACGAGTTGAGCGGCGCGGGCATGCGGCCGCCGCGGTGGGCGAACACGCTGCCGGCGTATTGGTTGACCGGCATGACCGGCGCGTAGCCCAGCAGGCCGCCGAAGTCGAGGCGGTCGCCCACGGTCTTGCCGATGGCGGGGATGAGGCGCACGGCGGTGGTCTTGCAGTTGATCATGCCGATGGCGCACTCGTCGGCGATGATGCCGAAGATGGTCTCCACGGACGTGTCGCCGGGCACGGCGATCATGTCCAGGCCCACCGAGCACACGCAGGTCATGGCCTCCAGCTTCTCGAGCGACAGCGCGCCGTCCTCGGCTGCGCGAATCATGCCGGCGTCCTCGGACACAGGGATGAACGCGCCCGACAGGCCGCCGACGGACGACGACGCCATGACGCCGCCCTTCTTCACCGCGTCGTTGAGCATGGCGAGCGCCGCCGTGGTGCCGGGGCCGCCGCACTGGCCCACGCCGATGGCCTCGAGGATCTCGGCCACCGAGTCGCCCTCGGCCGGGGTGGGGGCCAGCGACAAGTCGAGGATGCCCTGCTGCACGCCCAGGCGCTTCGACGCCTCGCGGGCCATGAGCTCGCCGGCGCGCGTGATCTTGAACGCCGTGGCCTTGATGGCCTCGGCCACGCTCGTCAGGTCGGCGTCCTTGGGCAGGTCGGCCAGCACGGCGCGCACCACGCCGGGTCCCGACACGCCCACGTTCACCACGGCGTCGGCCTCGCCCGAGCCGTGGAACGCGCCGGCCATGAAGGGGTTGTCCTCCACGGCGTTGCAGAACACCACGAGCTTGCCGGCGCCGATGCACTGGCGGTCGGCCGTGGCCTCGGCCGTGGCCTTCACGATGCCGGCCATCTTGAGCACGGCGTCCATGTTGATGCCCGCGCGCGTGGAGCCCACGTTCACGCTCGAGCACACGTTGTCGGTGACGGAGAGCGCGTGAGGGATGGAGTCCATGAGCTTGTGGTCGGCGGCCGACGCGCCCTTGTGCACGAGCGCGCTGAAGCCGCCCACGAAGTCCACGCCCACCTCCTTCCCGGCGCGGTCCATAGCCACGGCGATAGGCGTGAGGTCGGTCGCGTCGGTGGCGGCGCAGATCTCGGCGATGGGCGTGACGGAGATGCGCTTGTTCACGATGGGGATGCCGTACTCGCGCTCCAGCTGCTCGGCCGTGGGCACCAGTTGCTCGGCGGCCGAGGTCATGCGGTCGTACACCTTGCGCGCCATGACGTCGATGTCGGCGTCCGTGCAGCCTCTCAGGTTCAGCCCCAGCGTGATGGTGCGGATGTCGAGGTGCTGCTTGCTCACCATGGCAAGCGTTTCGGCGATTTCGGCAGGCGTGATCTGCATGGCCCCGTCTTTCTCTCTGGCGTGCTCGGAATGCGTGCCGAACCAGTCTAGCAAACCGCGCGTCCGGCGGCGGCACCGTTCGTTCGATTCCGAGGTTTCTTCTCACGAGGAATGCGGAAAAGAACGGATGTTTCATGCGAAACATCGCAGCAAGTTTGCAGGAGCCGGTGATGGGGCGGCGAAGGCGCAACGGGCGCACGTCGGCTCGACGCGAGAGAGGGGGTCGGGGGCGGGTGCGAAAAGAGGGGAAGGCTGGGCGGAAGGAGGCTAGGCGGGGCCGGTGCTCACCTCGCCGTAGGGCAGCTCGCGGCGCGTCTTGTCGGGCAGCTCCACCACCAGCTTGAAGTCCTCGGTCAGGTCGACGGCGCGGGCACGCACGCGCGAGCCGTTGCGCGCCACGACGATGGGCTGGCCCAGCAGGAAGCACCGACGGCGGTACTCGTCGTAGAACGAGCGGTGGGGAAGGCTCTCGTAGAGGCTCCAAAAGCGCGCCAGCATCTCGGCGGCCAGCTGGCTGCGCAGCGCGCCGACGGCCTCGTCGCACACGGCACCGGCCACGTCGGCGATCTCGCTGGGGAAACCGGAGGCAGGCACCCGCACGTTCACGCCCATGCCGAGCACGGCGTGCTCGAAGCGTCCCGACTCCATGTCCACTATGCCCTCGGTGAGGATGCCTGCCACCTTGCGGCCACGGCAGAAGATGTCGTTCACCCACTTGATGAGGGCCTCCTCGTCGGTGACGGCCTCGATGGCCTGCGCGCACGCCACGGCAGCCGCGCAGGTGAGGTACTGGGCGGCGTCGGCCTGCAGCCGGGGGCGCAGCACCACGCTCAGGTACACGCCCGCGCTGGCGGGGGAGTAGAACGTCTTGCCCAGCCGCCCCCTTCCGGCCGTCTGTTCCTCGGCCACCACGACCACGCCCTCGGGCGCGCCCTCGAGCGCCCGGCGCCGCGCTTCGGCGTTTGTGGAGTCCACACTCTTGCGCACCGTTATATCGAACGGATGCCCGTCCGGAAGGAATCGCTCGATGCTGGCCGGCGACAGCAGGTCGTTCTCCTGCGCCAAGCGATATCCCCGGTTCGTGGCCGCCTCAACAACGTACCCTTCCGCCCGCAGCGCCTCAACGGCCTTCCATACCGCGTTGCGGGTCACCCCCAGCTCCTCTGCCAGCCATGCTCCCGACACATGCCGGTCCCGCTGGCACTCCAGCATCCGCAGTACGAGCTCTTTGGTTCCCATCGCGCGCCTCCCTCGTTCGTCCGCTTCCATCCTAGAAGTGCGGTTCCCACGCTGTCAACGTGTATGATAAAGAAAGGTGACAATGAGAAGTGCGCAACCGCTCTTTTATGAGATACGAATCGAAAAATGGAACGGATGTTTCACGTGAAACATCAGGCTTATGCTCTGCGCAATGAAAGATTCGCGCGGAGTCCGGTCCGGCCTTCAATTCGTGGGATGAAGCGTTTATGCGGAATGAAAAATCCATGTCCCGAAAAAGCAGAAGCAGAAGCAGATGCAGAAGGGGGAGGGGGCTCTGCGCATCGGCTTCGCCGGCGGTCTTTTCCAGCGGCTTTTTCCGGTTGATTTTTCGTCTGCCGGCTTGGGGTCTCCGGTTACGGTCGGATTTGGGTGGGGAAAGTCCGGGAATCGGGGAGCGGCGTTGAAATTCTGCGGTTATCCTCGTACAATGGGCGCTATTGAACAAGTTGTCTATTATTGGCCGAAATGTTCAAAAGCGTGTAATTCGCCTGTTCGACCTGCCGGTATCGGTTGAAACGAAGGGAGCCGCATGACGACGGCTGTTGCTGGAAAAATGGCTCGGGGCACCGCGAAATCGGTCGCGCCGGTCGCGGTCGCGCCCGTTCCCGCTGCTGCGAAGCCGGACGATGGCTCCCGTTCCGTTCCCGCGTGCTGCGAGGACCGGCGGATCACGCGGTCGAAGCGGGCGCTGCGCGACGCGCTCATCGAGCTCATGGAGGAGCGCGGCTTCGACGGCTTCACGGTGAACGACCTGTGCGTCCGGGCCGACCTGAACCGCGGGACGTTCTACAACCATTACCACGACAAGGAGGCGCTGCTCGCCGCGTTCGAAGGCGAGATCATGCACGACCTCGAGCGCTTCCAAGTCCAGATGCAGGACCTTACGGTGCGCAGCCTTATGACGTACCGTGCGCGTAAGAAGCCACTGCCGTTTCTCGTGGAGCTGTTCGACTACCTGCGCGAGCAGGGCGACTTCCTGCACGCGGTGCTCGGCCCCGGTGGCGATGTGCGTTTCGGCCCGCGCCTGCGCGACTCGGTGTGCGCCAACCTCGTGCAGTCCATCCTGCACGAGCGCTACCGCAACGATCCCACGCCGTTCGTCGGCTACTACGTGGCGTTCTTCGCCTCGGCGTACCTGGGCGTGATCGAGCGGTGGATCGAGACGGGTATGCAGGAGAGCTCGGAGGAGATGGCGTTGATCGCCATGCGGCTGTTCTTCATCAAGCCGGGCGAATCGATCAAACTGTAGCGCCTCGAAGCGCAAGCCGAGGAGGCGGACTCTGTGAAGGAACCTATGAAGGAGAGCGTCATGGCGAACGAGCCCATGGACACCAACGAAGAGCAGGCAGGGCGCGTGGAGGCCCGGAACGAGGCTGCCGGCCAAGGGTTGGCGGGTGGAGACGGCGCGGAAGGGCCGGCTGAGACGGCGGCTGAAGGCGCTGCCGTGGAGCCCGTCCCGCTGCATATCGGCATCGACGTGGGGTCCACCACGGTGAAGCTGGCCATCCTCGATGCAGCGAACGACGTGAAGTTCTCCGTCTATCGCCGCCACCACGCCGACGTGCGCGCCACCATCGTGGAAGTGCTCTCGGAGGCCGCAGCCGACTTCGGCGACAAGCGCATGACCATCGCCATCACGGGCTCGGGCGGCCTGCTGCTCGCCCAGTGGCTGGGCATCGAGTTCGTGCAGGAGGTCATCGCGTCCAAGACGGCGGTGGAAACCTTCATCCCCGCCACCGACGTGGCCATCGAGCTGGGCGGCGAGGACGCGAAGATCATCTACTTCGACCAGGGCATCGAACAGCGCATGAACGGCACGTGCGCCGGCGGCACGGGCGCCTTCATCGACCAGATGGCCGCGCTCTTGAACACCGATGCCGGCGGCCTGAACGTGCTGGCGCAGGGCGCGACCACGCTGTACCCCATCGCCAGCCGCTGCGGCGTGTTCGCCAAGACCGACGTGCAGCCGCTCATCAACGAGGGCGCGCGCAAGGAGGACATCGCCGCGTCCATCTTCCAGTCGGTGGTGACGCAGACCATCAGCGGCCTGGCGTGCGGCCGCCCCATCCGCGGCCACGTGGCGTTTCTCGGCGGCCCGCTGCAGTACCTCCCCGAGCTGCGCAAGCGCTTCTACGAGACGCTGGAGCTGGACGACGAGCACATCGTCGTGCCCGACAACGCCCACCTGTTCGTGGCCAGCGGCTGCGCCATCGCCGGCGCGGCCAGCGAGACGACGCGTGCCGAGCTTCTGGGCGACGTGCTCGACCGCCTGAAGAGCCTCGGCGACATCCAAGGCTCCGAGGTGGTGCGCCTGCCCCCGCTGTTCGCCAGCGAGGACGAGTACGCCCAGTTCAAGAGCCGCCATGACGGCGAACGCGTGCGCCGCGGCGAGCTCATGGACTACGAGGGCACGGCCTACCTTGGCATCGACGCCGGCTCCACCACGTTCAAGGCCGCGCTCATCGGCGAGGACGGCGCGCTTCTGTGGTCGCATTACGCCAGCAACAAGGGCGACGTGCTGGGCTGCGCCCGCACGGCGCTCACGAACCTGTACAACGCCATGCCGGTGAACGCCGACACCGGCGAGCCGCTTGTTCGCATCGGCCACGCCACGGTGACGGGCTACGGCGAGCACCTGCTGCTGGAGGCGCTGCGCGTGGACTCCGGCGAGATCGAGACGGTGGCGCACCTGCGCGGTGCGCAGGAGATGCTGCCGGGCGTGGAGTTCATCCTGGACATCGGCGGCCAGGACATGAAGTGCCTGCGCGTGAAGGACGGCGTCATCGACCACATCATGCTCAACGAGGCGTGCAGCTCGGGCTGCGGCAGCTTCATCGAGAGCTTCGCCACGGGCCTCAACCTGGACGTGGCCGAGTTCGCGCAGACGGCCGTGAGCGCCGAGCGCCCCGTCGACCTGGGCAGCCGCTGCACCGTGTTCATGAACAGCCGCGTGAAGCAGGCGCAGAAGGAAGGCGCCACCGTGGGCGACATCGCCGCGGGCCTTGCCATCTCAGTCATCAAGAACGCGCTGTTCAAGGTCATAAAGATCCGCGACCCGCACGACGTGGGCACGAAGGTCATCGTGCAGGGCGGCACGTTCCTGAACGACGCCGTGCTGCGCGCGTTCGAGCAGCTGTCCGAGGTCCAGGCCGTGCGCCCCGACATCGCCGGCAACATGGGCGCGTTCGGCGCCGCGTTGCTCGCTCGCGACCGCTGCCACGAGGCCATGGCGCTCGAGGCGCGCAAGGCCAAGGCGGGGGCGGCGTGGAGCTCCGAGAACGACGAGCTGGCCGCGCCCGCCGCGGTGTGCTCGACCCTGCTCTCGCTCGAGCAGCTGGCGGCCCTCTCTCCCACGCACAAGACCGTGCGCTGCAAGGCGTGCTCGAACCACTGCCTGCTCACCGTCAACGACTTCGGCGTGGACGACGTCACCGGCAAGCACCGCCGCTTCATCACGGGCAACCGCTGCGAGAAGGGCGCGGGCACGTTCGACGAGGCCAAGGCCGCCGTGCCGAACCTTTACGAGTACAAGAGCCAGCGCCTGTTCGGCTACGAGCCGCTGCCCGCCGACCGGGCGACGCGCGGCAGCGTGGGCATCCCGCGCGCGCTCAACCAGTACGAGAACTATCCGTTCTGGTTCACGTTCTTCACGAAGCTGGGCTTCCGCGTGGTGCTGTCCGACCCGTCCACGAAGAAGACCTACGAGGCGGGCATCGAGTCCATGCCGTCCGAGAGCGTGTGCTACCCGGCCAAGCTTTCCCACGGCCACATCATGAACCTGCTGGACAAGCATCCCGACTTCATCTGGTTCCCGTGCAGCAAGTGGGAGCGCCAGGAGGACGAGGGCGCGGGCAACCACTTCAACTGCCCCATCGTGGCCAGCTACCCCGAGGCGCTGCGCCTCAACATCGACGAGCTGCGCACGTCCGACGTGAAGCTGCTCACCCCGTGGCTGCCCTACGACCAGAAGGAGCACCTCAAGAAGCGCCTGTTCGTGGAGCTGGTGGAGGCGCACCCCGAGCTCATGGGCACGGCAGGCGCGCCCACGCAGGCCGAGGTGGACGCCGCCGTGGACGCCGCGTGGGCCGAGGACGAGGCCTTCAAGCGCGACATCCGTGCGAAGGGCGAGGAGACGCTCGCCTGGATGGAGGCCACGGGCACGCACGGCATCGTGCTGGCGGGCCGCCCCTACCACAACGACCCGGAGATCAACCACGCTATCCCCGAGCTCTTGACCAGCTTCGGCCTGGCGGTGCTCACCGAGGACTCCATCGCGCACCTCGGCACGTTGGAGCGTCCCATCCGCCTCGTGGACCAGTGGATGTACCATACGCGGCTGTACGCGGCGGCGAAGGTAGCCACCGAGCGGCGCGACCTCGACCTCGTGCAGCTGAACAGCTTCGGCTGCGGCCTCGACGCGCTCACCACCGACCAGGTGCAGGAGATCCTCGAGCGCGCGGGCAAGGTGTACACCGTGCTGAAGATCGACGAGGTGTCGAACCTGGGAGCGGCGCGCATCCGCGTGCGCTCGCTCTTGGCGGCGCTCAAGGACCAGGCCGACGAGCAGGCCGACGCCGAGCGCATGCCGCGCGGCTGCCCGGCGCTCAGCATCGACCCCGAGAAGTTTGCCGCCACGCCCGAAGCTGCCGTCCAGGCAAAGTCCGGCCAGGCCGAGGCCGTAATCGCACGCGAGCTGACCGGCGCAACCCCCGAGACGTTCACCCAAAAGGCGGCGCCCGAGGTCATCGCGCGCTTCAAGCAGCGCGAGGGCGCCACCACCGAGTTCCCGCGCGCGGTGTTCACCGAGGAGATGAAGGAGGCCGGCTACACCATCCTGTGCCCGCAGATGGCGCCCATCCACTTCGAGCTGCTGGTGAAGATCTTCCACCGCAACGGCTACAACCTGGAGCTGCTGCCGTCGGTGGACCACGGCGCGGTGGACGCGGGCCTCAAGTACGTGAACAACGACATATGCTACCCGTCCATCCTGGTCACCGGCCAGATCATGGAGGCCGTCATGTCGGGGCGCTACGACACCGACAAGCTGGCCGTCATCATCACGCAGACGGGCGGCGGTTGCCGCGCCACGAACTACATCTCGCTCATCCGCAAGGCGCTCGCAGCCGTGGGCCTGCCGCACATTCCGGTGATCGCGCTGTCGTTCAAGGACCTGGGCGAGAGCAACCCGGGCTTCAAGGTGACGCCGAGCATGCTCCTGCAGGCCGCGTACTCCATCTTCTACGGCGACCTGCTCATGATGGCGCTGTACCGCACGCGCCCCTACGAGGCGGAGCCGGGCAGCGCGAACCGCCTGTTCGACCACTGGATGTCCGTGTGCCAGGACCAGCTCATGCGCGGGCTCAAGCGCCGCGAGTTCAAGGACACGGTGCGCCGCATCGTGGAGGACTTCGACACGCTGCCGCTGGTCGGCGAGGGCACGAAGCCGCGCGTGGGCGTGGTGGGCGAGATCCTCGTGAAGTTCCACCCTACGGCGAACAACCAGATCGTGGACGTTATCGAGCGCGAGGGTTGCGAGGCCGTGGTGCCGGGCCTGGCCGAGTTCTTCCTGTTCGGCATCGCGGGCGGCATCTTCCAGAAAGACCCGCTCGGGCGTTCGGCGAAGGGGGCGCTGGGCAGCCGTATCGGGCTCTGGGCCATCGCGAAGCTGCGCGCGCCCGTGACGCGCGCGCTCAAGGCTTCGAGCCGCTTCGAGCCGCCGGCCGACATCTACGAGCTGGCCGAGTATGCGAGCGAGATCCTCAGCTTGTGCAACTCGATGGGCGAGGGCTGGCTGCTCACGGCCGAGATGGTGGAGCTCATCCGCACCGGCGCGCCCAACGTGGTGTGCACGCAGCCGTTCGCGTGCCTGCCGAACCACGTGGTGGGCAAGGCCGTCATCAAGGAGCTGCGCCGCCGCTACCCTGACAGCAACATCGTGGCCGTGGACTACGATCCCGGCGCGTCGGAGGTTAACCAGCTGAACCGCATCAAGCTGATGATCAGCGTGGCGAAGGCGAACCTGGCCGAGAAGGAGGCCGAGGCGGAGGCGGCGCGCGACCGGTTCGTGGACGCCGCCCGCCCGCACGCAACCCAAGAGGACGCCGGCGAGCTGGAGATCGAGACCGAGAAAGCGTAATGCCGAGGGGCCGCCGCCGAAACGCCGCGGCCCATTCGCCGAATTC
>OLND01001279.1_pt1 | contig 26986 bp, 25 predicted proteins | sample 1672031 | NCBI WGS metagenome assembly OLND01 (sample SAMEA3136638, study PRJEB25190) | human gut metagenome | biome: human gut; feature: human-associated habitat; material: faeces | place: Austria | collected 2013 | reverse complement strand
AGGTGAGATTACAAACTACGATGCTTATAATAAGGGTGTAGGTTCCGACGGTTATTCTACTATGGCTGAGTTGAGAATGACTGTTAATGTACGTTTCGTGAATAACACAAATCATGCTGAAGATTTTGAACAGCAATTTTCTGCGAGCCGTGAGTATAATGCAAGCCAGCAGTTGTCTTCTGTTCAGGAAGATCTGGTTAACCAGATGATCGATGAAATAGTGGAACAAATATTTAATGCAACAGTAGCGAACTGGTAATTCATTCAAATGATGCAGCAACGTTTATATGAGTGGATATTGCATCCGGAATATTTGAATAAGGATAGCTTGTTTGAGTTGAGAAATTTATTGGCTCGCTATCCTTATTTTCAGACAGTTCGGTTACTTTATCTGAAAAATCTCTTCTTGCTTCAGGATGCTGATTTCAAGGATGAATTAAGGAAAAGTGCATTGTATATAGCCGATTTAAGTGTTCTTTTCTATTACATCGAAGGAGAGCGTCTGGTAATAAAGAAACACCCCTCTGAAAAAAACGTATCAAGTGATTCCTCTACTGACCGGACTTTAGATTTGATAGACCGTTTCTTGTCGGATTTATCGGAGGAAACTTCTATGGAACTGCCATTGCCAGCAGAAGTTAATGTAGATTATACTTCCATTTTGATGCAGGAACCTGATGCAGAGCCTGCTTCTTCTGCCATGTTGAAAGGCCAGGATTTGATTGATAACTTTATTGAACAGTCAGCAGGTTCTGAAACCTTGGCTGTGGTGGAAGAGGATGACTTGATGCAAGAATCAGATACGACAGATGAAGTTCCGGAGGAAACAGATATACAAGAGCAAGAAGATGAGGTAGCGAGAGTAGAAGAAAGTTCGGATGAAAATTATTTTACTGAAACTTTGGCTAAGATCTATGTAAAACAGCAACGATATGACAAAGCTCTTGAAATAATTAAAAAATTAAATTTGAAATATCCAAAAAAAAATGCTTACTTTGCAGACCAAATAAGATTTTTGGAAAAATTGATTATTAACGCTAAATCAAAATAAAAGAAAATGTATTCATTGTATTTATTATTTGTAGGATTAATCGTACTTGCAGCTGTGTTGATGTGTTTTGTCGTGTTGATACAGAATTCTAAGGGAGGAGGTCTCTCTTCTAGTTTTGCTGCTTCAAACCAGATTATGGGAGTTCGCAAAACAACAGATTTTATTGAAAAACTTACTTGGGGATTGGCTATTTTTATGGTTGTAGTAAGTGTTGCTACAGCTTATGTTATTCCTACCACAAGCGAAGCTTCATCTGTTATTATGGATCAGGCAGTAAAAGAACAGAAAACTAACCCTCTGAATGCTCCTGCAGGATTTGCTGCTCCTCAGTCTGATGCAGCAACCGATCAGCCTGTTGCTGCTCCTGCAGCTAAAGATTCTGCTGCTAATTAATAAAAAAGATATATTGCAGAATGAGCGACCCTCGAAAAAGGGTCGCTTTTTTATTGTCTATAAAAACTAGCTATTCCTTGATTTGAGTTACTGCAAGGTTTATTTATTGGGTTGGAGCTAGCTAGATCAGGACTATTATTGTCTAAAGTTATTGAACGGGTGTATTTCGTGTTGGAAGAGTGATGACAAAAGAGTTATACTGATTGCTATTAATATGGTATAGTTGGGAGTAAATAAAAAAAGAGACTGCTTTGAATAAGCAGCCTCTTTCTACCTTAATTATTGGAAGGATTTATTATTTCTTGAAATATCTGTTGTACAGACCTTCGAAACCTTTACCATGACGAGCTTCGTCCTTGGCCATCTCGTGTACGGTATCGTGCACGGCGTCCAGGTTCTGCTCCTTGGCCAGACGCGCCAGACGCATCTTGTCCTCGCAGGCGCCGCACTCGGCATTCATACGTTTGAACAGGTTGGTCTTGGTGTCCCAAACGATGTCGCCGATCAGTTCGGCAAACTTCGAAGCGTGCTCGGCCTCCTCCCAGGCATAGCGCTTGAAAGCCTCGGCGATTTCGGGGTAGCCCTCACGATCCGCCTGACGAGCCATCGCCAGGTATTGTCCCACCTCGGAACATTCGCCCATGAAGTGGTTGTTCAGACCTTCCCATAACTCCTGGCTGGCGCCTTTGCCGTCGCCGAGCTTATGCTCCGTCACGAAATCCAAACCACCGGCCTTCTCCTCGACCTCAACGAACTTCTCCTTGCCTACTTTGCACATCGGGCACTGATCGGGTGCCTCGGGACCTTCGTGGATATATCCACAAACGGTACAACGCCATTTCTTAGCCATAATTCTTCTCTTTATTTTGTTAGATTGTGTGTGTTATTTCGTTTGCGAAGCAAAGATAGGAATTATCGGGGTCACGTCCCGCAAAAATCCGATCACTTTTACTGATAGGGCGATAAAACAAACCTATACGCCCATCACTGCGGCTGCCGGTCGAGCAGCCATTCGATATACCCCACCTCGAAGGCATCTTTAGCCAGCACCCGCTTATCTCGGTCCAGCAGATACATCGAAGGAATGGCTTTCAGATCGTAAAGCTCCTCTTTGCTGATTCGGGCTCCTGCGTCGTAGGCATTGATCCACGACGACGGTACCTGCGGAGCATGAGCGCGCCACGCCGTGAGATCTTCGTCGGGATAGAGCGCCAGTACCTCGAGACGCCCCGCACGGATCATCTCCGACAACAACGGAGAGGCAACGATTTCCGCCCGGATCCGTTCGCACATACCGCAGTCAGGGTTATTGAAAAACACGAGCGTATAGTCGGCCCGAATCCCGTAAAGCGTCCCCGTACGGCCCGAAGCGAGCGTATAGCGGAAGTCGTTGGCAGGCAGCCCTACCCTGTTTTGCAGCGCCATACGCAAGTCGTGCTCCGGAGCGATCTTCTCCCACTCGTCGAGCCATGGACTCGCCACGAGTGCCTCCAACACGGGAATATAGAGTTCGTCGCTGTGCAGCGGAGAGTTGGGGTCGTGCAGCACCCGTTCGGCCAGCATAGCGAAATACTCCAGCATGGTTTTCGATCCGGAAGCCTTGCGCATCAGCTCCGCGACAGGCGATGGGTCGCTTTCCGTAACGAAATTCCGGATGTACGTATCGAACGCACGCAACATATGTATCGAGTCGGTCGAAACGATAAAAACAGTATCCGCAAAATCCAGATCGTCCCAAAAATGCTCGCGCAGATAGGCATACCGCTGGGCGTCGTCCATCGCTCCGGGCGGAGCCACAACCCGGAAAAGACGCGGCGGGACCTTTTCCGGAGCCGTCGCCGGTGCGGATTTGCGGCCGGAACAAGACAACAGCACCGGAAGCGCCAGCAAACAGAAAAAATATCGCAACATAACGCACAACTTCAATCATACGGAAACCCGAGACAGTGCCAAATCTATGAAGCTATATCGGGAAATACCTTAATCATAGACGGCAAACGGAAAGGCCCGATAACAAACACGCGCTTCGACCTGCCGGGATAACATTTCATACAGCACAAATATAACCATTTTTCACGAAGCGATACGGCGGTCCACAACAAAAATCGGAAACATCCGACCGATTTGCACGGTACTTGCAATTTTACAAATCGTCACGAAAAAACGAGCTTCAAACAGACGGATAAAACGACATTTTCAAGGTATAAGCGCAACGCCGGATTTCTCCCGGACGCTGCCGAACCGGGAAAATGAAGAATAAAGTTCAAACAATTTTTAAATTCAATTATTATGGATGTGAAAAAAGCTACAACCAGCACAGGGTTCAAATTGAGTGTGATGACACTTGCAATTATGAACATCACTGCCGTAGTAAGTCTGCGAGGTCTTCCCGCAGAAGCGGTTTATGGCTTATCGTCGGCATTCTACTACCTGTTCGCCGCAGTCGTCTTCCTGATCCCGACGGCCATGGTGGCTGCGGAGCTGGCGGCCATGTTCTCCGACAAACAGGGCGGTGTATTCCGCTGGGTCGGCGAAGCGTACGGCGCACGCACGGGATTTCTCGCCATCTGGCTTCAGTGGATCGAATCGACGATCTGGTACCCGACGGTACTGACCTTCGGCGCCGTATCGATCGCCTTTATCGGCATGAACGAAACGTACGACATGTCACTTGCGTCGAACAAGGTCTTCACGCTAATAGTCGTATTGGCTATTTACTGGGTCGCAACACTCGTTTCTCTGAAAGGCATGGACTGGGTCGGCAAAATCAGCAAATGGGGAGGTATGATCGGTACGATCATACCGGCAGGTCTGCTCATTCTTCTGGGCATCATTTACATTTCGACCGGCGGCCATAACTACATGGATATGTCGCAGGGCTTCTTCCCCGACCTGACGAATTTCGACAACCTGGTATTGGCCAGCAGCATCTTCCTCTTCTATGCCGGTATGGAGATGATGGGTATTCACGTGATGGACGTGAAGAATCCTTCGCGCAACTATCCGAAAGCCATCGTCATCGGCTCGCTGGTGACCGTGCTGATCTTCGTGCTGGGCACGTTCTCGCTGGGCTTCATCATTCCGGCCAAAGACATCAACCTGACCCAGTCGCTGTTGATCGGCTTCGACAACTACTTCCATTATCTGCGCATCTCGTGGGCTTCGCCGATTATCGCCGTCGCCCTGATGTTCGGCGTACTGGCAGGCGTACTGACCTGGGTATCGGGTCCGTCGAAAGGTATTTTCGCCGTGGGCAGAGCCGGTTACCTGCCTCCGTTCTTTCAGAAGAGCAACAAGAACGGCGTACAGCGCAATATCCTGCTCATTCAGGGCGGCGTGGTAACGCTGCTGGCGCTGCTGTTCGTCGTAATGCCTTCGGTACAGTCGTTCTACCAGATCCTCTCGCAGCTCACCGTACTGCTCTACCTGATCATGTACATGCTGATGTTCTCGGCGGCGATCGTGCTGCGCTACAAGATGAAAGGCACCGCGCGTCCGTTCCGCCTGGGCAAAAAGGGTAACGGTCTGATGTGGACGATCGGTACGGTCGGCTTCTGCGGCGCACTGCTCGCCTTCATCCTCAGCTTCGTTCCGCCCAGCCAGATCTCGGTCGGCAGCAACACCGTATGGTTCTCCGTACTCATTATCGGCTGCGTGGTAGTGGTAGGCGCTCCGTTCGTCATCTACGCCATGCGCAAGCCCTCGTGGAAAGACCCGCAGGCGGCTGCGGAATTCGCACCCTTCCATTGGGAAGTAAAAGCAGCCCCGGAAACACAGAACATTCCGCAAAACAACCCGCAAAATACGGGTAATACGGCTCCTGAAAACAAACAATAAAAGCAATCGTCATGGGACAAAAAATCACGAAACAAGACGTTCGGGACGCCGTACAGCACGCCTTCGAACAGACCAAAGCGGTCTCGGGAGGTAAAAACGCCGACTATATACCCTATCTGGCCAACGTACCTTCCGACCTGTTCGGCATCGCCGTCTGTCTGCCCGACGGAGAGATTATCGCCGCAGGCGACACGGAATACAAGTTCGGCATCGAATCGGTGTCGAAAGTGCCGACGGCCATTTTAGCGATGAATCAATACAGCGCCGAAGAGGTGCTGGCGAAGATCGGCGCCGACGCTACGGGACTGCCTTTCAACTCGATCATGGCGATCCTGCTCGAAAAGGATCACCCTTCGACACCGCTGGTAAACGCCGGTGCGATCGCCGCCTGCTCGATGATAAAACCCATCGGGAAGCCGGACGCGAAATGGGAGGCGATCCAGGGATTCATCGAAGGACTCTGCGGCTCGAGCGTGGAGGTCATCGAAGAGCTTTACAAATCGGAAACGGCGACCAACTTCAACAACAAGTCGATCGCATGGCTGCTGAAGAACTATTCGCGCATCTACGACGATCCCGATATGGCGCTCGATCTCTACACCCGCCAATGTTCGATCGGCGTAACGGCCCGCCAACTGGCGGTCGCGGCCGCGACCATCGCATTCGACGGCGTGAACCCCGTAACCAAACAAACGGTCTTCAAACCCGATCTGGGCGCACGCATTACTTCGATGATGGCCACCGTCGGTTTCTACGAACATACGGGCGACTGGCTCTTCAACACGGGCCTTCCGGCCAAGACCGGCGTGGGCGGCGGCATCATGGGCGTCGTTCCGGGCGTGATGGGCGTAGCGGCCTTCGCACCCCCGCTGGATGACGCCGGCAACTCGGTCAAGGCCCAGGCTGCCTTGAGCGACATCGTCGGACGGCTCAACCTCAACATCTTCCATCCGCGTAAAAGCATCCTGGCAGAACAGGCATAGGAGGATCGTTCCGGAATGAAAAAGGCTCGCTGTACAGCGAGCCTTTTCGTATCTTGCGATTACCACACGACACCGTCCCCATCGTGGAAAAAACCGCACACGAGGGTCAGGTACTCGGGCATTTTTCCGTCGGCTCCCCACTTGAGTTCGATTCCGAACAACTCGGAAGTCGTGCGGCCTATGTCGAAGCCGCAGGCTTCGAGCGACGGACGCACCAGTTCGGGATGGCGGCACGGGGTCCCTTCGGGACGTGTGCAAGTACCCTCGGGACAATAGAGGCAACTGCCGACGTAGGCGAACGAACGTCCTCCGTATCGCCGCTCCATCTCGAGCAGACGCCTCTCGAGTCGCTGCCGTTCGGGGTGGATCAACCGCTTTGCCTCCGCAATGGGAAGACCGCCCTGTTCCGGAACGATCTTCGTCGCAATAAGCAATGCCCTGGAATACCGGGTCAGGTACTCCTCGACATCGAAATCGAAGGGAGGGCATCCCCAACTGCGCCCATAGTTCGGACAGGTACGGCAACAGTCCTCGAAACGCTCGGCATCGCGGAAACGGGCGATATAATCGGCGACGGAAACCGTCACGCTGAAATCTTCGGCTCGGTATGGGATCATATTTCGGTAAAGAGATCGAATTGATGCAAAAGCGTAAAAGTGAAGAAAACCCCGATGACGGCACACAGGACGGCAAGCAGTGCATTCAGCACACGCGGGGAGGGTTTGGTGGATTCGCAGGCCCGATTCCGGATATAACGCCGGAAAAAGAGGAAGAGAGCGGGTACGACGCTGCACGCCAGCAAAAAATCCTCAGGAATCCCGAAGAAATAGACCTTCGAAAACCCGATCAGCGCCCAATGGCAGAGAAACGTCGCCAACACGATATTCGCCCGCTCGGAGAAAGCCAGCATCAACGCGACGGTGAAGACTGCGACCGAGCAGGGCATCACGGGCGAGGTCATCATCGGAAAAGTACGCCCCAGGGCCAGCGAGAAGAGCGGATAAACGAGCGGCATACAGAACAGCACCAAAGCAAACCGGGGGTGTCGTCCCGTGCGCCCGAGCGAATCGTGTCCGGCCGCCAAGTCATAGATCCAGATACAACCCATGACCGCCCAGAACAGGGCCAGAATATCGTAATGTTCGCGCGGAGCGCAATAGATAAAATAATATACACCCGCGATCCAGAAATTCAATGCGGCCATAAAAACCTTCATCGCCACACGCACGGCACGCGTCGGACGCAGATAAAGCAAAAGGGTCAGCACCGCAGCGACCGCAACCAGCAGGAGCTGTACGGGCCACGTGGCGGCGTTGTATGCGGCGATCGTATTCCAGAAAACATCCATACGAAAAGAGTTTATTCACGGCTCCGTCTGCGCCGTGTGAGCGAGAAAGCCCGGCGGTTGAAGATGAATATCGGCAGCGTGGCGCCCGCAGCCAACAGGATAATCACGCTGAACGACACGGTGGCATTCAGAAAAAACTGCTGCATATATTCCAGGCCCTGCCCGGGATCGTTGAGCGATTGCAGAAACATGATGAGGGCAAAGACCGTCTTGTAGGCATAGATACCCGGGACCATCGGCAGCAGGGCCGGAATGTAAAGCACGGTCATCGGACAACGAATACCCCGTCCCAGCCAAAGGCTGCCGAAACCGATGACGACGGCAGCACAGAGCGAAGCCGTAGCGATGTCGATCCCCGCATAACTCATCAGGCAGAAACGCAAGGCGTGTCCGACGGCCGCCAGCAGGGCGATGTAGGGAAATGCCCGCACCGGAGGATCGGAAATCGCCCCGAATCCGATAGCGGCCACGGCCGCGAACACCCCGTCGAACAGAATATCCACTGCAATCATAGCAAACTGTTTTTAACGATCATCAACGTCGCCGAAAGACCTACGGCAATGCAGACGATCAGCAGCAGGGCGTTGATCAGACGGCTGCAACCGATCAGGATATGCCCTTCGACGATGTCGATCACCCCGTTGATGAGCGGAACGCCCGGAACAAGAAAGAGCGGGCTGGTGGCTATCGCCACCTCGGCCGTACAGTCGAAGCCCAATGCCGACGAGGCGCAGAGCGAAGCCAGAAAGGCGGAAAGGATAAAAACCAGGAAGTGATTCACGGCATGCGCCTGCATCCGCTGCCGAGCGGAAAAACCGACGAGCGTCGAGGTGAAGACGATGCCCACGGCCGTCCAGTCCCCGCCGAACAGACGACAAAAGGAGGCATTCGCCAGGCCGACCGTCAGCAGGACGAAAATCGGGTCCATACGCGGCTTGGCGATCAACTCTCCGTAACGGTCGCGCAGGTCGGTCAGCGACAGGTGTTCATCGACGGCATCCCAACTCAAAGCGCTCAGATCCGAATTCCGTTCGAAGCTGATCGGCAGCGCAGGGATCTTTACCACACGGGTAACGACTTCGCCGCTCCGTTCGTCGTGTACGGTGATGATTATGCTTTTCTGAAAACTCGACAACTGAATATCCACTCCCTGCGAGGTTCCGATGCGCTGTGCGTTGCGGATCACACGCGAAGTGTGCACTCCCGATCCTAACAGATAGGAAGCGTATTCCGCAACGAAATCGAGAATGTCGGTGAGTTCCTGTTTTGTTTTCATGACGGCACAAAAGTAGTGTATTCCCGCCAAATCGGAAACAACCGGCGAAAAGAAAAATTCCCGGAAAGAGTTTTTGTTTCCTGAAAAATACCGTTATATTTGCGGCAGATTTGGTTTCCGGCTCCTTATGCAAGGAGAGGAATGAAAAGGGAATCGGGTGTGAATCCCGGACAGTCCCGCTGCTGTGAAGCTCCGCGACGTTTCGAACATCTCTGCCACTGGTCCGCACGGACCGGGAAGGCTTCGGAACAGGAGTGAGTCAGAAGACCTGCCAGATCGATTCGATGTCAAAGGCGCTCGTGGGTTAGGCGTTTGATTTCGGTTGTGTTTCGCTTGATAAATTTTAGGAAAACCGTCCCGACACAGGGATCGTTGTACCGTTCCGGTACAAGAGATTTCCTCGTCTGCCACAGCGGTATTTCCAGTAATGAACGACAAACGAAAGTGCGGCGATAACCATTGTTACTGCCATAACATTCAAGAGATTAGGATGTCGCCGCACTTTTTTTTAACCGATAACGATGAATATCATACTCTATGGAATACCGGCCGATACAGCCGAGCTGATTGCCGGACGTTACGACCTGGAACTCATTCATTCGATCGAAGAAATCGGAACCTGCGGAGCGTTGCTCCCCGTCCCGAAAATAACCGCACCCCGGCAGTTGCTGGCTCTTTACAACGCCTTGATGCGTCACGAGGATGCGATCGATGCAGTCATCATCTGCGGGTCCGAAACCTGCGGTGCGGCCGGCACGATATGCTACGGGGCTCCTCCGGGAAAAATCTTCACACTCTGCGGCGATCCGGGAGGCGAAGAGCTGGAAGCGGAGTTATTCCGGCTGCTCGATGCCATCTTCACGCAAGCCAACCGGATCAACCTCTGAAACGACGTATTCCCGAAAAAACGAAAGGGATTCTATTTTCAAATTTTTTCCGGCACGAATTTGCTCCGACCTTTTCCGCCTTTGCAAAAAATCCGCTGGAAAGAATTTCCACAACCGGCTGTCACCTCGCAACCGGCCTTGCTCATGAGAGCAAATATACCCCGCTTCGATTCGGATTTATATCGTCTTTCCGGACAGCGGTCGCCCTCGGTTCCGCCCAAATTTATTTGGCTCTGCCACAAACCTGCACTATCTTTGCCGCATGGACTCAACGAAAGGATATATTCACGTCTATACCGGAAACGGCAAAGGCAAGACGACGGCCGCGTTCGGACTGGCCGTGCGAGCTTTGTGCGCCGGCAAAAGCGTTTACATCGGACAGTTCGTCAAGTCGATGCGATACAACGAAACGAAAATCGGGCAACTCTTCGACCAAGTGAAGATCGAGCAGTTGGGTCGGGGATGTTTTATCGGCAAGGATCCCGAAGCGATCGATATCCGGATGGCACGCGACGGTCTGACCCGCTGCGCCACCCTGCTGGAGAGCGGTGAATACGACGTAGTCATCCTCGACGAACTGACCATCGCCCTGCATTTCGGACTGCTGACGATCGACGCCGTACTGAATGCCCTGAACCGCCGTCATCCTGCGGTAGAAGTCGTCGTCACGGGACGTTACGCCCCGCAGGAACTTATCGACGCGGCCGACCTGGTGACCGAAATGCGGGAAATCAAACATTACTACACGCAGGGCGTCCTTTCCCGCGACGGGATAGACCGCTGACAGGCCAAAAGCGATCGTCATCGCCCGACTGCACACGGGCGCGAATAACAGCAAAGCGAACTCCGCTGAAAAAAACAGAACCTCGAAGCAATGCAATTTCGAGATCCTGTTTTTTTCGTTCTTTCCGAAGATTCCGGTAAATCGGACATCAACCGCACATCGGTCCTCTCCCACTCATCCGAATACGATCGCTCTCTCGCACGCAAATCGCCGGCATCGCATGCCAGGCGCAAAATCCTTGCGGAAGCGACACAGCACCTCTCCTTCTCGAACCGACCGAACATCCGGTCCGTTGCGACTCCCCTCTACACTGACCGATCCGTTAAAAGCGGAAGCGAAGACCGGCGACAAGCGATCCCATCGTACCGATTCCCGCTTCGGCATAGGCCGCGACCTTACCCCCGATTTCGACACCGATCGGCGAAACCTGAAAAGCCCACTGCCGGGCCGATTCGCTCTGCCCCTCGCCCGAAGATTCGGTGAAAGTCAGTCCGACACCGACGCGGGAATAGAGCGACAGGATACGCAGGTTGAGCCAGCGCATCTTCAGGTGCGGCATGATCGAATAATAGTCGGTCGAGATTTTCTTACCGGCCAACCGCTGATTGTTACCCGAATAGACGAAAGTAGCACCTACACCCAACCCGCCGACGATACGGAAGGTGTAATTGACCGACACACCGCCCCAGCTGTCCATCGACGCATCCTTCATATCGAGCACGTCGAGCAACTTATCGCTGTAAGCGTCGATCCAGTCGGTCACGGGAGCGACACCGTACCCCACCGAAATTTCACCGCGCCCCAACTGGGCATGAGCCAGACCGGGCAGACCGAGCAACGCGACGGCTGCCATCAGAAGTACTTTTTTCAACATAACTGTCTCTGTCAGGATTTATAGGATAATACAAATATTTTTTAATAAATAACCCGCCCTTTCGTCACGGCACAAAATTCCCGCCAAAATCAATGAGAAGGGAAGCGAACGACCGCTTCCCTTCTCAACATATATCGAATTCAAAAGTTTCGCCGGTACAACGCACCGCTTCCCTTTCAAAACATCCGACGGCAATTAACCGATCGCCTCCTCCTGGCCGACCTTTTTGAACAGATCGACATCCTCGACATCCGAATGCATCAGGTAATTGTAGGCTTCGGCGACTTTGCTTTCTGCCAGTTTACAATAGATCCGCGCGGAATCGATGTATTCGGCCGATTCTCCGGCCTGACGAGCCAACAGGTAAGTAATGATGATATGACCGGCAGTTTCCACCAGACGGCGGGCATGGAAATCCTTGTAACCGCTGCGCTCCTTCTCGAGAGTTTCGACACGGGCGACCATCTCCTCGAACCTCACGCGCAGGTCGGTCAGTTTGCTCTTCACGACGCACATTTCGGGGGCATAGTCCGCAGCCTCGTAGGTCTTGATCTGCTCCAGGAAGGTTCCCTTCGTTACGGCATTGATCGCAGCTACGACCTGCAACTGCGAAGTACCCTCGTAGATATTCATAATGCGGGCATCGCGGTAGAGGCGCTCGCAGGGATAGTCCTTCATGAAGCCCGAACCGCCGTGAATCTGTACCGCATCGTAAGCGAGCTGGTTGGCATACTCCGAAGCGAAGAGCTTTACCAGCGGCGTGAAACCGTCGGCCAGACGATTGTAGAACTTCATCTCCTGGCGCTCCTCCGGTTCGAGCGAACGCTCCTGCGCGATGTGGCCGTACTGCTTGTAAATCTCGACGAAACGGGTCGTTTCATAGAGCAGCGCGCGGGCACCCTGCAACTTCGCCTTCATATTGGAGAGCATCTCCGCAACGGCGGCGAACTGAATGATCGGCTTGCCGAACTGGGCACGCTCCTGCGCATACTTGAGCGCCTCGCGGTAAGCGGCCTCGCAAAGACCCACCGACTGTGCACCGATACCCAGACGGGCAGCGTTCATGAGCGACATCACGTATTTGATCAGACCCATCTTACGGTCGCCGACCAGACGGGCCGGAGCGTTGGTGAAGACCAACTCGCAGGTAGGCGAACCCTTGATACCGAGTTTGTTCTCGATACGGCGCACCTTGACGCCGCCGTCACGCTTGTCGTGCACGAGCATCGAAAGACCGCGTGCGTCCGAGGTTCCCTCTTCGGTGCGGGCCAGCACCAGCGAAATATGACCGTCGCCGTTGGTGATGAAGCGCTTCACGCCGTTCAGCAGCCAACGGCCGCTCTTCTCGTCGTAAGTGGCCTTGAGCATCACGGCACCCAAATCCGAACCTGCATCCGGCTCGGTAAGGTCCATCGCGCAGGTTTCGCCGGCGGAAACACGGGGCAGGAACATCCGCTTAAGCTCTTCCGAAGCGAATTCATTGAGCGTTTCGGCACAGTCCTGCAAACCCCAGATATTCTCGAAACCGGCATCGCCGCGTGCCACCATTTCGTTGGCGACGACGAAGCAGACCAGCGGGAAATTCAGGCCGTCGTACTCGTAAGGCAGGGTCATGCCGCTCAAGCCGGCCTTGGTAATGGCTTCGATGTTGCGGGCCGTACCTTCGGCGTAAACGACATGGTCGTTCTCGACTCGGGGACCTTCGTGATCGACGCCCTCGGCATTGGGGGCGATCACCTCACCGCACACTTCGCCGGCGATCTCCAACACGCGGCGGTAGTTGTCCATCGCGTCCTCAAAATTCTGCGGAGCAAGCTCGTGGTGGTCTTTCAGCGTATAGTTACGCTCTTTCAGCGCCACAATCTTACGCATCAGCGGATGCTGAAGGTGGAACTGCAAATCCTTATTATCTAAAAAGAAATTAGCCATTACTTCGAGTTTTGTTTGTAATACTTAATCATTTTCGGAATCACCTCGTTCAGGTCGCCCGTGATCGCAAAGTCGGCGATCTTGTTGATCGGCGCATCGGGATCGGTGTTGATCGAGATGATCATCGACGACTGGTCCATACCGGCCGTATGCTGGATCTGGCCCGAAATACCGCACGCGATGTAGAGTTTGGGACGGATCGTAACGCCCGTCTGACCGATCTGGCGGGCATGCTCCGTGAAACCTGCGTCCACCGCAGCACGGCTCGCGCCGACTTCGCCGCCCAGCACCTCGGCCAGTTCGTGAATCAGCTTGAAATTCTCCTTCGAGCCTACGCCGTAACCGCCGGCAACCACCACGCTCGCGCCTTTGATATTGATCTTGCGTTCTTCGATCTGGCGGTCGAGGATCTTGACCACCAGGTCGCTCTCTTTCAGGAACTTCTTCCAGTCGATCGGCTTCACCTCGCCGGCACCCGGTTTGGCTGCGTACTCCTTGCGCATCACGCCCTCGCGGACGGTCGCCATCTGGGGACGGTGGTCGGGGTTCACGATCGTCGCAATGATGTTGCCGCCGAAGGCCGGGCGAATCTGGTACAACAGATTCTCATACTCCGTACCGGTTTTCGCGTCCTTATGGTCGCCGATCACCAGTTGCGTACAGTCGGCCGTCAGACCGCTGAACAGCGCCGACGATACGCGCGGAGCGAAATCGCGGCCGATGGAAGTCGCACCGAAAAGGGCGATCTGGGGCTTCTCCTGCTCGATCAGACCGCACATCACAGCCGTATGGGGCAACGTGCGGAACGGAGCGAACTCCTTGTCGTCGGCCGTCCACACGGTATCGGCGCCGTATTTGGCCAACTCCTGAGCGATGTCGCCCAGATTATGACCCAGTACGACGGCTTCGAACTTCACGCCGAGCGTCGTGGCCAGCTCACGGCCTTTGGTCAGCAACTCCAGACTCACGTCCGCAGGTACCCCGTTTTCGAGTTCTATATATACAAATACATTATTCATATCTCGTTTCCTCCCTGATTAACCGAGCGTGTGGCTCGCGATAAGTTCAACCATCAATTCCTCGATCTGCTTGTCGTCGGCAGTCAGTTTCTTGGCTTCCTTGGCCTGGAACACCACATTCTCGATCTTCTTCACCTTCGTCGGGGAACCGGTCAGGCCCAACTGGTTATCGTCCGGATCGACATCGGCGGCACTCCACTCGAAAATCTGCAGGTAGGGCTTCGACGCGGCCATCTTGGCAGCTTCCGACGTCGGTTCCGCAGCGATCTCGGAGGCCGTCATGGCATTCTTGAACTTCATCACGCGGCGGGCGTTCTTCGGGCGGCACTCGGCAGCCGAAGCATTTACGGTCACCACGGCGGGAATCGGACATTCGACCACTTCGGTTCCGTGCTCCAGGCGACGTTTGATGACCAGCGACTTATCTTTGATCTCGAGAATCTCCTCGGCATAGGTCACCTGCGGCAAACCGAGCTTTTCGGCCACCTGCGGACCTACCTGGGCCGTATCGCCGTCGATGGCCTGGCGGCCTGCGACGATCACGTCGGGCTGAATCTTGCGCAGCGCACACGAAAGAGCGTATGAAGTAGCCAGCGTATCCGAGCCGGCGAATTTACGGTCGGTCAGCAGATAACCTCCGTCGGCCCCCCGGAAAATGGCGTCGCGGATGATGTCGGCGGCACGCGGAGGACCCATGGTCAGGATATGTACCGTACTGCCTTCCGTTTCGTCCTTGAGAAACAGGGCAGCCTCGAGTGCATTCAAATCTTCGGGATTGAAGATTGCAGGCAGCGCAGCGCGGTTGACCGTCCCTTCGGGGGTCATCGCATCCTTACCCACGTTGCGGGTATCGGGAACCTGCTTTGCCAGGACAACAATTTTCAACTGTTTTTTCATTTGTACTATTTTAAATGAATAAATTTTACTCGTATCTGTATTTACCGCACGATCGTTTCATCGCGGTCGGGGCCTACCGAAATAATCCGCACGGGCACGCCCGTTTCCCACTCGATGAACTCCACATAAGCCTTGAATTCGGCCGGGAAATCCTCGTAGCGGCGGAATTTGCGAAGATCGCATTTCCACCCCTTGAACTCTTTATAAACAGGCACGATCGGAGCATCTACTGCATAAGGGAAACGGTCCGTACGCTCACCGCCGATCTCGTAGGCCGTAGCCACACGGATCGTGTCGAAATCGTTCATCACGTCGCTCTTCATCATAATCAACTGCGTCACCCCGTCGATCATAATGGCGTACTTGAGCGCCACCATATCCAGCCAACCGCAGCGGCGTTCGCGCCCCGTAACGGCTCCGTATTCATGGCCCAGATCCCGCAGACGGGCGCCCGTTTCATCGAACAGCTCGGTCGGGAACGGCCCAGCCCCCACGCGGGTACAATAAGCCTTGAAGATACCGAACACCTCGCCGATACGCGAAGGAGCGATGCCGAGACCCGTGCAGGCACCGGCACAAACCGTATTGGAGGAGGTGACGAAAGGATAGGAGCCGAAATCGATGTCCAGCAGCGTACCCTGGGCCCCTTCGGCCAGGACGGGCTGCCCTTCGGCGAGCAGCCGGTTGATTTCGTATTCACTGTCGATCAACCGGAACTCCTTGAGATACTCGACCGCATCGAACCACTGGCGCTCGAGTTCCGCGATATCGTAAACATATCCCAGACTGCGGAGCGTCGCCTCGTGACGAGCTTTCACCCGGTCGTAAACGGCCCGGAATTCAGGACCCAGCACGTCGCCGACACGCATACCCGTACGGCTTACCTTGTCCGTATAGGTCGGGCCGATCCCCTTGCCGGTCGTACCGATACGGGCGCTGCCTTTGGCCGCCTCCTGCGCGGCGTCGAGCATCCGGTGAGTCGGCAGGATCAGGTGGGCCTTCTTGGAAATTTGCAAACGCCCCTTCAGGTCGTGGCCGCTCTTGGCCAGCGCCGTAGCCTCCTCGCGGAAAAGAATCGGGTCGAGGACCACCCCGTTGCCGATGATGTTGGTTTTACCGCCCTGAAATATGCCCGAAGGAATCGAGCGCAGGACGTACTTTTCGCCGTTGAATTCCAGCGTATGGCCCGCATTGGGACCGCCTTGAAAACGCGCAACCGCCTGATAACGGGGAGTCAGCACATCGACAACCTTGCCTTTGCCCTCATCGCCCCACTGCAGGCCGAGTATGACGTCAACTTTATTCATGATCTTTTTGAAAAATTTAATCGCAAAAAAACGATTTTGCCTTCAAAGGTACTAATTTTTCGTTAAAAACCCCTTCGGGGCTGTCGAAATCTCAAAATTCCGACACAAAAAAACAAGTGTCCCCTTCGAAGACACTTGCTTATAGTTTAACCGTCAGAATATTCCGAACTACAAATCCTCCACTTTCGTACCGCCGTCCACGTTCAGGTTCAGGATACGCTGTCCCGCCCGTTTGTAGAGCACCGAAAGGCTCTCGTTAGGGACCGTATCGACACGGATCATGTCCGTAGCACAATGGCTGATGTCGAGCGATGCGAAGCGGTTGCCGCCACACCAGAGATTCTCCAAAGCCGCATTGGTAGCCAAATTGATATAAGTCAGGTCGTTATTGCTGCAATCGAGCCGGTTTAGAAAGCGCAATCCTTTGATGTCAAGACTGATAAGCGCATTTCCGCTGCAATTCAGCTGCTCCATGAAAATACATTTGCGCACGTCGAGCGCGACGATCTCGTTGCCACTGCAATCGAGCTTACGCAGAGCCGTGAATTCCTCAATCCCCACCAGCGTCTTGATCCCGAGCGACGAACAGTCCATATCCCAGACCCGCTGGGCCTCATAACGGGAAATACGACCGTCGCCGTTCAGATCCCAATGCTCCAAACAGTATGCTTCGAAGGCCGGATCCGCAAACCGAAGATAAACGTACCGGTTATCTTCATCGCGCGAATCCTCTCCCAGCCCGCAGGAGTGCAGCGGCAGGAAGAGAGTCGCAAGCAGAACTCCAAAACCTATTTTTCGGATGAAAGGATTCATTTTCAGCGATCGTTTTCCATATCGGGTCGTCCGGAAACATTCGGCTCGGCCGGAGGAGCGGAAAGATCGACCTTTCCGCCGTCTTTCGCACCCGCCAGAGTGGAACCGCGCTCGTCAGAACCGAATGTCATCCAGGCTCCGAACACACCGGACCTCGAATAAATTCGGTCCGCCCCACCTTTCGAAAAATGTCCGAATATCCCCGATAATAATATTATTGATGAATGGGAAAACAATTTCCGTTCCGAAAACTACATGTCGTCCCGGTCCTCGTCGTCGCCCGAATTGTCGTCGTCCTGCAAATCGTCGGCGCCTTTGATATCGTCGTCGTAATAGTCCTTATCTTCGTCATCGTCCGCACGGTCGTCGATCTTCACGTCGATCTTCACCAGGTAATTGATCTCGTCCGTTTCGAAAGGCACAGCGTAAAAAAACTCTCCGTTGGGTTTATCGATGCGCATCATCGCCTCGGAAAACCCGAGGGGATATTTTTGCTTTATTGCCTCCTGAAGTTCCGAAGGCAGATTACGGAAACTGGCGACAAGGCGTTTCTTCGGTGTAGTAGAGTTTGCCATATTTCGATGTTCGTTTTCAATAGTCGTTTCCTTCGTGCGGCAGAACGGATTCACCCGTTCCGCCCCCACTTATCGAAAATGCGGAATTTTTTTGTCATATCCAGCCCCGGCAGGATTCCGCATCCGCCGTCGCCGGTCGATTGTGTGGAGTTTTATCCGTCGTTTTCCCGCGTTCGACGAAGCTCGAACAGGGGCACCACCGTCCCCGCGAACGGAAAACGTCCGAAATTTTTGTGCAAGTATAAACAAAATTTGGCGATCGGTATCAAGGTCGAATTTTTTTTTGCATTTTTTTTATTTTTTGCGGTCTTTCCGCACAAATTATGTACTTTTACGTACGGAATAACAAAGGTATGATACGCGAAAAAATAGAAGAATTACGTCGCACACTCGACTACCACAACCATAAATACTACGTCGAAAACAGTCCGGAAATATCCGATCGGGAATTCGACGTCCTGATGCGCGAACTGCAGGAGCTGGAGGCGGCACATCCGGAATACGCCGACCCGAACTCCCCGACGGCCCGCGTCGGAAGCGATCTCACGACCGAATTCCAAAGCGTCGAGCACCGCTTTCCGATGCTTTCGCTGGGTAACACCTATTCGCTCGACGAGCTGCACGAATTCATCGGACGCATCGAGAAAGAGCTCGGACAGACGGAGTTCGTCTGCGAGCTCAAATTCGACGGCACGGCCATCTCGCTCACCTACGAACACGGAGCTTTGCTCCGTGCCGTGACGCGGGGCGACGGCACACGGGGCGATGACGTAACGGCCAATATCCGCACGATTCGCACCATTCCGCTGCACCTGCAAGGGGGCGACTACCCCGATTTCTTCGAAATACGGGGCGAAGTGCTGATGCCCTATGCCTCGTTCGACCGCCTCAACCGCGAACGCGAGGAGAACGGCGAACCGCTGCTGGCCAATCCGCGCAATGCCGCAGCGGGCACGCTCAAGCAGCAATCCTCGGCCGTAGTCGCCCAGCGGGGGCTGGACTGCACGCTCTACCAACTGGCTGGCGACGACCTGCCCTGCACGACCCATTGGGAGTGTATGCGGAAAGCCAGCGAATGGGGATTCAACGTATCGGACAAGATGCGGATCTGCCGCAGCCAGGCGGAGATCGACGACTACATCGCCTTCTGGGACGAAGAGCGCAGGAAACTGCCGTTCGCTACGGACGGCGTGGTCATCAAGGTCAATAGTTACACCCTGCGGCGCGAGCTGGGCTTCACGGCCAAGGCGCCCCGATGGGCCGTGGCTTTCAAGTTCAAGGCCGAACAAGCGCTCACGCGGCTCGAAAGCGTCGATTTCCAAGTGGGACGCACCGGAGCCATCACCCCCGTCGCCAACCTCGATCCGGTGCAGTTGGCCGGAACGACCGTCAAGCGGGCCACGCTGCACAACGCCGAACAGATCGCCCTGCTGGACATTCGCGTAGGCGATATGGTATATGTCGAAAAAGGCGGCGAGATCATCCCCAAGATCACGGGCGTCGATCTTGCGGCCCGTCCGGCGGACAGCCGTCCCTTCCAGTACATCACCCGCTGTCCGGAATGCGGCACTCCGCTGGTGAAATACGAGGGCGAAAGCAAGCACTACTGTCCCAATCAGAGCCACTGCCGGCCTCAGATACTGGGCCGCATCATCCACTTTATCCGCCGCAAGGCGATGGACATCGAGGGATTGGGCGAAGAGACCGTCGAACTGCTCTTCGAAAACGGACTGCTGCACGACATCGCCGACCTGTACGACCTGCGGGCCGAACAGCTCGCCTGTCTGCCCCGGCTGGGCGAAAAATCAGCCGAGAACATCATCCGGAGCATCCGGGGCTCGGTCGAGGTTCCTTTTCAGCGGGTATTGTTCGCCCTGGGCATCCGATTCGTCGGGGAAACCACGGCCAAATACCTGGCGGCACACTTCCGCACGTTGGATGCCGTGATGCACGCCACGCGCGAAGAGTTGATCGAAGCCGACGAGGTGGGCGGCAAGATCGCCGATGCCATCATCGACTACTTCGCCGACGCGGAGAACCTGCGGATCATCGAGCGGCTGCGCAAAGCGGGGCTGCAAACCGAAGCCGCGCACAAAGCCCTCGAATCGGAAAGTCTGGCGGGCAAAAATTTCGTCATCACGGGCAGATTCTCCGGTCACAGCCGCGACGAACTGAAGGAACTGATCGAAGCGCACGGCGGTAAAAACCTCGCGGCGGTATCGGCCAACGTCGATTTTTTGGTCGCAGGAGAAAAGATCGGACCGGCGAAACTCCAAAAGGCGACCAAACTGGGCGTACGCCTCATCTCCGAAGAGGAACTGCTGGCGATGATCGCTTCCGGCGGAACGCTGCCCGTGACAGAGAACGCTTCGGACGGGAACACGTCTGCGGCACCCCCGTCGGCTCAGGAAACGACCGACAAAACCGACGGCGGCAACACGGAACAGGGGTCGCTGTTTTAGGCGGGAAACGGCACTCCCCGGGCCGAGAAAACGCACAATATTATTTCGGGCGCATGCCCTGACACCGAAAATAATGATGTAAAAAATCAGAATAATACGAACGAACTCCTTTCTCGCTCCTACGCTCGCCAGGCTCCGGCCGGGCAGTTTCCGACTCCTTCCGAAAAGGAAATTCAAAGGAAACGGGATGCAAATACGCAGACAGCGGCCACGAACGGCCGCGAACGGATTCGAAAAACAGGACGAAGCCTCGGAAGCGTTCAAGGATATAATTATCAAATATAACATTATCAACGATATGACACGACACAAACTCAGCGGCGCCGGCGCAGCCATCCCCACCCCTTTCACACCCGACGGACGGGTGGATTATCCGGCTTTGGCCCGCACGATCGACTACATCATCGACGGCGGTGTGGATTTCATCGTCGCACTCGGCACGACGGCAGAAACCCCGACCCTCTACCTGCACGAACGGGCCGTGGTCGCCATGTTCATCAAAAACCACATCGCAGGGCGCGTGCCGCTGGTGATCGGCGTAGGCGGCAACTCGACCTCGGAAGTGCTCGACCAGTTGCGCGAATTCGACCTGCGGGGGGCGGATGCGATCCTGAGCGTCACACCCTACTACAACAAACCGTCGCAGGAGGGGTTGTACCAGCACTTCAAAACCGTATCGGAACATTCGCCCCTGCCGATCATTCTCTACAACGTTCCCGGCCGTACGGGGGTCAATATGACCGCAGCGACCACGATCCGCATTGCGGGCGACTTCCCGAATGTCATCGGCATCAAGGAGGCTTCGGGCAAGATCGACCAGATTCAGGAGATACTCGACTGGCGGAGCAGGGATTTTCTGGTGCTCTCGGGAGATGACGACCTGATGAGCCGGGGCGCCGACGGCGTGATCTCGGTAGCGGTCAATGCCTTCCCGCGCAAGATGATGACTTGCATCGACCTGGCAAAGAAGGGCGACTTCGAAGGAGCACACAAGGCTTACGAATGTCTGGAGGAGGCCGTGACCGCCCTCTTCGCCGAAGGCAACCCGACGGGCGTGAAATGCGCCATGTCGGTACTGGGACTCATCGGCAACACGCTGCGGCTGCCCCTCGTTCCCGGAACCCCGCAGCTCGAAGCCCGCTTCAAAGAACTGATCGCCAAATACGATTTGAATTGATCGCACGTTTATATAACAATGCGGCACGAAACGGGTTCCGCACCGTATTCGCACACTGAACCGCCGCACACAAAAGGCTATGAGAAAATTGCTTGTCCTGCTGCTGTTTCTGCCTCTGATGGCAACGGCCAAAATACCTGTCGAAGAGGATATTATCCGGCAGACGCTGGATTCCGAATCCCCCTACTACTACCCGAACCTGATGCTGCGGTATCAGTCGGGCGACGACTCGATGACCGAGGAGGACTACCACTACCTCTACTACGGATATGCCTATCAGGACGCCTACAAGCCTTTGAATGCCAATTCGGACATGGACAAAGCCATGCTGATCGCCCAAACGGTCGATTTCGAGAATCCGACGCACGAAAGCCTCGAGAAACTGATCGCAGCGGTGAACGATGCCTTGGTGCAGGATCCGTTCAGCCCCAAACTGCTGAACCTGCTGGCATTCGCTTACGGAGCGCTCGGCGACTCGAAGAACGAACAGATCAACTACAACCGGATGAACTCCATCCTGGCGACGATCGAGGATTCCGGCAACGGCCTCAAGGAAGGGAGCGCCTGGCATATCCTGATGTTCGGACATGCTCTCGATCTGCTGGCCGCACACGACCGTCACTACGGTAAAGCACGCGTCGTCAGCCGCTCGGTGGAATACGTCCCCCTGCTCGAGCCGGTACGGACCGAAGAGGGACGGATCAAGGGATATTACTTCGATTACAGTCGTATCTACCGGAACAAACCCGACGGCTACGTATTCAAACGTCCCCGGACCTGGCAATTCAATAATCTGCGTCCGAGGGAATATAAATAAAGTTTTTCGGAACGCCCGGCATGATTTCAAATCCTTAATTTATAACAAGATGAAAACAACTTTTTTCTCCGAAGCATCCAGCAAAGGCACCTTCCTCCATACGCGGGGGGGGGAGTATTTCTAACCTTCACAAAACGGGTACGAAACGCCCCGAACAAGATTCAAATGAAAAAATTACATCATATAGTGCTTGTCCTTGCACTCGCGGCGACCCTCTTCACGGGATGCACTAAGGACGAAGGGGTCACTCCCCGCCCGCCGGTCCCCGAAACGGCGGACCAGACCATTATGTTCTATCTGACGGGAACCAACCTGGGGTCTTACTTCAGGAAAAACGTCGATGACGCGATGAACGCCATCGACCGGAACATACTCCACAACAGTCGCGTACTGGTTTTCATCCAGCCTCAAAGAGGCCTTTCGATGGTATTGGAACTCTACTATACGCCCCGCAACGACGATTACGTACCCGGAGCACAGTTTTCGTACGAACACTGCAAGGTCGATACCCTGCGCCGCTGGGCAGACGCCGACTTCAACTCGATGGACAGAGGTACGATCACCGAAGTTATCTCCTACATGGCCGAACAGGCTCCGGCACGTCGATACGGCCTGATCCTCGGCGGACACGGACTGGGTTGGGTCCCGGACGGTACGTCGGTCAATGCCATCCGGTTCTCCGCATTCCAGGATTTCTGGAGCCCGATGCCGAATGCCCTGCCGACCCGCTGGATGGGCGATTCCGGCAAGCGGGCTGAAATTCCGCAACTGGCAGCGGCCTTCGACAACACGGGGCTGCATTTCGACTACCTTCTCTTCGACGCCTGCTTCATGTCTTCGATCGAGGCATTGTACGATCTTCGCGGTTGTGCCGATCGCATCATCGCTTCACCGTGCGAGGTGATGGCCGCCGGTTTCAACTACACCGATATTCTGCCGCACCTGCTCGCCGATGCAGGTACAAGTTACGACCTGCCGGGAGTCTGCAGCGAATACCATGACTACTACATGAACCGCGCGACCACGAAATCGGGCTGCATCGCCCTGACGGTCACCGGCGAACTGGAGCCGCTGGCGGCTATCGTCAAGGAGATCGAAACGAAGTATCCGGGGCAAACGTACGACCGGGCATCGCTGCAAACCTACGAAGGGCTCGACGAGCATGTATTCTACGACTTGCAGGGATACATCGAGGCGATCTGCGACGAAAAGGATCCGCTGCTCGATAAGTTCAGGGCGCAAATGGGAAAGACCTTCCCGACGGAAAGCCGGCTGCATACGCCTTCGTTCTACTCGGTATATGGATTGGGCGACGCTCCGAACGGGATGCATACGATCGAAGACGGAAAATATTCCGGCGTAACGACCAGCGCCCCGTGCGAACGATTCGCCCCGGAATGGGCACAGACCTCCTGGTACCGGGCGACCCACTGATCCGACGGATCAGAACGGAAATCCTCGATGGAACATCCGACAAGAAAGCCGAAATCCAAAGATTTCGGCTTTCTTTATACATCGCTTGGGCGTCACTCCTATTCATACTGCCCCGACTTGAGGCGCTGCACCTCCTCGCGGGTCAGGAAGCGCCACTGTCCCCGCTTGAGATTTTTCTTCGAAAGCCCGGCGTAGTAAACACGGTCGAGTTTCTTGACCGCATAACCCATATGCTCGAAAATACGGCGCACGATGCGGTTGCGGCCCGAATGGATCTCGATCCCCACCTCCGTCTTGTCCTCCTTGACATAGGCGATCTCATCGGCATAGATCTCGCCGTCCTCCAGCGTAATGCCTTGAGCGATCTGCTCCATATCCGCTTTGGTGAGAGGCTTGTCCAGCGACACCTGGTAAATCTTCTTCTTCTGGAACGAAGGGTGCGTGAGTTGGCGGGTCAGATCGCCGTCGTTGGTGAAAAGCAACAGCCCGACACTATTCTTATCGAGGCGTCCCACAGGATAGATACGCTCCGTACAGGCGTCCTTCACCAGCTCCATGACCGTCTTGTCGGCGTGGGGATCGTCGAGCGAAGTCACATAACCCTTGGGCTTGTTGAGCACCAGATAGACCTTCTTCTCGCCCTCGACACGGCTGTCGTTGAATTTCACCTCGTCCGTAGGCTGGACTTTCGTTCCCAGCGTCGTCACGACCACCCCATTGACGGTCACCAGCCCCGCCTGGATGAAATCGTCCGCTTCGCGGCGCGAACAGATCCCCGACTGGGCGATGAAACGGTTCAGGCGTATCTCGCCCGTTGGTTTGTTGGGATTGTATCTGGGATAACTTCGGAACTTATCGTCCCGGCGGCCGAACGAGCGGTCGCCGCCCCGGAACCCACCGGATTTCCGATCGTCGAAACGGCGTTCACCGTAAGGCTTGTCCGAACGGCTATAACCGCCGGATTTCCGATCGCCGAATGACCGGTCGCGCCCCTCCTTCTGCTCACCGTAAGGTTTGCCGAACTTCTTGAAACCGCCCGGTTTGTTATCCTCGTACGGGCGGGAAGCGTCCCCGTCTTTCCGCTCCGAAAAACGAGGCTTGAACTCCCGATCTGCAGCATCGTTCCTACGTCGGTCGTCCGAACCGAACGACCGGTTCCCGAAACGACGGGAATCGTCACGGTGCGCACGGTCTTCCCGCACGGGACGGTTGTCGCTCGTAAAATTAGGGTTGTAAGATGCGCGCGGACGGCTGTCCGAAGAGTGCTCCGAATCGGCGGCATCACGCTGCAAACGCGGGCGACGCTCGATACGCTCCGCAGAGGAAATACGCGCCCGCTTATCGCGCCCGAAGCGGGCCAACGTCGTATCCGAGTCGTTTTTGAAATCTTTCATAATCGATTCTGTGAGTTTTGCGAATTTAATAAGTCGTATTCCCGGAAATCGCAATCGTCGATGGAACCCGCAAAACTCACGCTACGGCGTTTTACGACGCCAGGTCCCAAATCGGCAATTTCACTCGATTTCCCCTGCATAACAGGGAAAACCCCGGCATTCCGCACCGGCCGAAAATACCGGTGCAGGCAGCAAAGGTAATCGAATTTTCGGGATAACGGCACCGACAGCCGCTATTTTCCGGAAAAAGAGGATTATCCCTGCGGAAATCCGATCGAAATACCGTGCCAAAATATTTCCCCTTACCCGTAAAAGCCGTATATTTGCGCATCAAAACCCAGGACATGAACCGAGAAATCCTCCGATTAGCCGTTCCGAACATCATCTCCAACATCACGGTCCCCCTTATGGGTATCGTGAGTTCCGCCGTCGCAGGACACCTGGACAACTCCGCAGCGACGATCGGGGCACTCGCCATCGGCGTATCCATCTTCAACTTCATCTACTGGAACTGCAGCTTCGTGCGCATGGGTACCAGCGGACTCACGGCGCAGGCTTTCGGCGCAGGAAACTTCCACGAATGCACCAACATGCTCGTCCGGGGCATCCTGGTTGCAGCGATTCTCGGCCTGCTGGTTATTTGCTTCCAAAAACCTCTGGGCCGACTGGCACTATGGGCCATGAACGGCAACGAAATCGTACACGACTATTTCTACGCCCGCATCTGGGCGGTACCCGCCGGTATCATGCTTTTCGGATTCAACGGCTGGTACACAGGCATGCAGAATGCCGTGATCCCGATGTGTATCGCCGTCACGGTGAATATCGTACACGTTTCCACGAGCCTGTGGCTCGTATTCGGACACGGCATGGGCATCACGGGCATCGCCTATGGCTCGGTCGTGGCCCAAAATACGGGGGTCCTGCTGGCGGTCCTGCTGCTTATCCTGCGATACCGCAAAATTCTCACACGGTTTACGTGGCGTGAAGTGGTGGACTGGGAACCGGTGCGGAAATTTTTCCTCATCAACCGCGACATCATCGTCCGTACGCTCTGTATCGTAGCCGTATATACCTTCTTCACGGCGGCATCGGCCCGTATGGAGGACCCGATCCTGCTGACGGTCAATACGCTTCTGCTCCAGATATTCACCCTTTTCTCCTACATGAACGACGGCTTCGCCTATGCCGCCGAAGCCCTCACGGGACGCTTCATCGGAGCCCGGGACGAACAATCGCTGCGTCGCTGCCTGGGACGTTGTCTGGGCTGGGGCACACTGATCTCGGTGCTGTTCGTCGGCATATACCTCATCTGGTGGCGCGACCTGTTGGGCATTTTCATCAAGGCCGGAACTCCGGACGCAGCACAGGTCGTTTCGACGGCGGGTAATTACATCGTCTGGATCATCCTCATCCCGCTGGCCAGCGCCATGCCCTTCATCATGGACGGTATCATGGTGGGTGCGACCGAAACCAAAGTGATGCGCAATTCGATGCTGCTCTCGACCGTCGCCTATTTCGGTATCTTCTACTCGCTCTATCCCGTCATCGGGAACAACGCTCTTTGGCTGGCCTTCACGCTCTATATGTTCCTGCGCGGCACGCTGCAACTTCTGATGACCCGGCGCCTGCGGCTCATCTATCGAAAAGCTGCGGCATAAATTTCCCGACGTATCTTCGCCCTGCAAAGGACGGCCCTTCCTCTCCGCCGATCCAAATAACCGGGGTT
>OLND01001277.1_pt1 | contig 27013 bp, 19 predicted proteins | sample 1672031 | NCBI WGS metagenome assembly OLND01 (sample SAMEA3136638, study PRJEB25190) | human gut metagenome | biome: human gut; feature: human-associated habitat; material: faeces | place: Austria | collected 2013 | reverse complement strand
AATACACATTGTCCAAATGCGTCCGCATTGAAGAACTTTTAATCAACTAAATAGTGACTTAGCTAAGTACCTTCCTGGACTCCTCATCCGCAAATTGCTGCCGTACCAACTGATAATAATATCCCTTTTTCTCCAGCAGCTCCTTATGTTTTCCCTGCTCCACAATCTTGCCATCCCGGACTACCAGAATCAGGTCGGCATTACGGATTGTAGATAATCTGTGAGCGATCAGGAAGGAAGTTCGCCCTTTCAGCAGTTTGTCTGTGGCCTGCTGGATCAGCTGCTCGGTTTTGGTGTCGATAGAGGAAGTTGCTTCGTCCAGAACGAAAATGGCGGGATCTGCCAGTACTGCGCGGGCAAAGGAAAGAAGCTGCTTTTCTCCGGTGGAGAGACGGTCGCCGCCTTCACCTACGTCACTGTCATAACCTTTGTCAAGCTTTTCGGCTACCTCATCGGCATGAACTGCCTTCGCAGCAGCCTTTACTTCTTCATCAGTGGCATCCAGTCTTCCATAACGGATATTCTCCATCACAGTCCCGGAGAACAGATGGGGATTCTGAAGCACATACCCGATGTTGCTGTGCAGCCACAACTGACTTCGCTCACGGTAATCTCTGTCGTCGATGAGGATTCTTCCCTTAGTGGGCTCAAAGAAACGGCAGGCCAGGTTCACCAGCGTACTTTTTCCTGCACCGGTCTCTCCGACGATTGCCACATTGGTACCAGCCGGAATTTTCAGGTTGAAGTTGCTGAGCACCTCTTCTTTTCCATCGGGATACTGGAATGAAACGTTTTCAAACTCAATGTCGCCTTTAATGGGTTCCCAGTTCTCCTTGTGGGGATCAAAGAAATCTCCATACTTTTCCAGAACCTCTGGGGAGTCTACCACCTGGGGCTTCTCTTCCAGAAGGGAGGTCACCCGCTCAATATTTGCCTGAGCAGAAATGCACTGGGACAAAATTCCTGCAAGTCTCTGAATTGGTTCAAAAATTCCAACTGCATATGCAGTAAATGCAGCAAGTGTTCCTATGTCCATACTTCCATTCAGAACCATAATGCCGCCACGCTCCAGTACAAGGGCAGTTGCCAGAGCTCCAAAGAAAACTACCAGCGGAATATAAATTGCATTTAATCTGGCAGCCTTGATAGACGCACTTCTCATCTCCTCAGTGACAGAGGCAAACTCCCGGAAGTTTTTCTCCTCCACAACCAGGGATTTCACAGTTTTCGCGCCCATAATTCCTTCGTTGTAGCCACTTGTGATCTTGGAATTGATTTTTCTCACCTGACGGTTCCATGTGAGGATCTTATTCTGGAAATACCAGGTAAGGACTGCAATAGCTGGAACGATCAGCATGATCACCAAAGCCAGTTTCCAGTTCAGAAACAGCATTGCAACAAACACACCCACTACATAAAAGATAGCCCACAGCATATCGATCACATCCCAGGCGATCAACTCTGTGATCCTGGCTACGTCGTTCATTACCCTGGACAGGATATATCCAACCGGAGTTGCATTGTAGTAGGAAAAAGACAGCTTCTGAAGATGAACAAACAATGCCCTTTTCATATCACGGCCTGTTTCCACATCAAGTGTCATGCAGCCTCTGGTGAAACAGATGACGGACCACATCTGAAAGACGATCACTGCAATATACAGCGCAATAAATCCTCCAAGTCCTGCCAGAGTATTTTTCTCGATAAAGGAATCAATGGCCTGTCGCTGAAATAACGGCATGATAATATCCACTACGGAGCAGAGAATATTCATCACAATTACCATAATCAGCACATTTTTCCGGGGTGCAAGGAAAGGGAAAACCTTTTTCCAGATGGAAATATCAATGGATTTTGTATATTCTTTTTCTTCTATCCGCACATTGCACCTCCTTCCATGAGACGGATGTCACTGTTCATCTGAATCTCATAAATGTCTTTGTATGGTCCCTCCTGGTGGATCAGTTCCTCATGGGTACCCATCTGCTGGATTTCTCCCTTGTCCATCACAATAATACAGTCAGCCTGCATAAGAGATGTGATCCGGTGGGAAATCATAATAACCGTTGCTTTCTCCATCTCTTTTTTCAGTTCTTTGCGGATCTTGTTGTCTGTCTCCGTATCGACTGCGGATAGGGAATCGTCAAATACCAGGATCGGAGCTTCTTTCATCAGCATTCTGGCAATTGCAACACGCTGCTTCTGTCCACCGGACAAAGTGACGCCACGCTCACCTACGATGGTGTCATATCCGTCTGTAAAATGAAGAATTGACTCATCTACACAGGCAATCTCCGCTGCATGGCGGATTTCTTCATCCAGAAGCTTCTCCTTTGTGATGCCAATATTCTCACGGATGGTTCTGGAGAAAAGGAACGGTTCCTGGAGTACCATGCCGATATTCTGGCGCAGGTACTGACGGTCAATGTCACGAATGTCTGTACCGCCAATGGTAATACTGCCGCAGTCTTCCGGCAGATCATATAAACGGTTCAGTAAATGGACCAAAGTTGATTTTCCACTTCCAGTTGTGCCAAGGATTGCAAAGGTGCTTCCGGATGGGATTGTGAAATTGATATTTTTCAGAACCGGGTGGTCTGGAGAATAACCGAAAGATACATCGCGGAAGCAGATATCGCCATCCATGGCAGTTTTCATTCCACTGACAGGTCCCAAAGTCTGCTTTTCTCCACAGCCTTTATTTTCGGAATCCTCACTCGTTTGCTCTGCTGTCCGCGCAGGAATCTTATAAGCCAGAGTTGCCTCACTCTGTCCTGCCTTCTTCTTTTTCGCAATATTCTCTGCATTTTCATTTCTGTCTGTAGACTTAGCTTCACACTTTACAGCAGCATCTTCTTCCTCAGCCTCCAGAATATAAGCCACACGTTCCATGGAAACCCCAGCCTTACTCATATCTGAAATAATCCTTCCCAGGCTTCGCACCGGCCAGGTCAGGGACGCATTATAGGAAATAAATGCCATAAACTGTCCCAATGTGATCTGTCCATTCACGGCAAAAACAACACCAGTCACCATAACCACCAGCACCTGCAGGTTGGTGATCAAATCTCCCGATGCCCAGTAAACGCTCATCAGTTTTCCAAGATATACCCATAAATTGGAGTAGGCATTATTTTTCTCATCAAACCGATCGATCTCATACTTTTCTCTACCAAAAGCACGCACTACACGAACTCCAGTCAGATTCTCCTGCACGGTACTGGAAAGTGCCCCCTCCGCCTCATCAGCATCCTGAAAGCGTTTCCCGATCCTGGAATAGAAATAGCAGGAATAACCGATGATCACCGGAAAAAAAGCTGCCGCAGCCAGTGTGATCTGCACATTCATGGAAAACATGATTCCCAGATACAATACGATCAGGAAACAGATTCGAAACACCTCTGGCAGCTGCCTGCACACAAAGTTACGGATCACTTCCACGTCAGAGGTACATCTCTGAATGATCTCCCCGGTCTGGTGCTTTACATGCCAGGAAAAAGGCAGATACTGGGTGTGGTGATACAAGGTGTCACGGATGGATTTCAGGAAATTCTCTGAGCCTTTTGCCAGGCACATTTTACTTAAGTAATTAAAAACTCCCGAAAGAACTGCCGAAGCAGCTACCAGAAGTGCTGCCAGAAGCAGTGTCTGCCGCACATTCAGACCATCCGGAATTCCATCCAGCACCAGAATATGGTCTGCTGTGTATTTCACGATCTGTGGGATCAACGCATTACATGCTGTAAACAACACCGAAAATAATAGCGTTCCCACAAAAAACCGGATATTTCCTTTCAGGAAACGGAAAATGATCCGGAATTTCCCGGTTTTATTCTTCGTATTCATACTTTCCCCCCATTTTATAGAAAAAGGACACTCCCTGAACGAATCAAGGAATGTCCTCCTTCACTCCAAAAGTTTTACATATTCTTTCCAATGCATCATATTCCAAGGCCTTGTTTCCTACATAACTCTCAAAGGCTCCAAAAAATTCCCAGGCCGCAGGCTGCAGATACAGTTCTTTTTTCACATATCCATCCAGGATCACTGCTTCTGGCAAAAGACTTTTATAGGCGGCGCTCTGTGCCCCCAGCACATAAATCCTGTGCTCCTTCGACAGCTGCTCCAAAGCTTTTTTCTGCTCTGCAGTTGGTGCAAGCTCACCATTTACCAGAATACTTCCCGGAACCGGCTTTTGTACCAGCTTCATGGAAATACGCTCTCCCTGCAGGTTCCATTTCCCACACACAAGGTAAGTCTCACCATTGTAGGAAACCGTTTCCACCTGGTTCTCCTCTGGTCTGGCTGCAGCAAGTACCGGAAGGCGCATTATCCGAAGGCGGTTTTCCTTTCCGTAGTCTCCCAGCTGCTGGCAATCTGCCGGAGCATATATCCGGTCAAATACAGTAAGGGCTTTTCGCCATCTTGCCGGATATTTTTCATGGATGTAAGGCAGAAAATCAAGATCCACCAGAACTTTCATTTTCGCCGGTGCCTCTGCTGCCAGATAATATGGCAAATACCCGGTACTTCCAGCCATGATTACCACATCCCAGGAACTGCTGCCGAACAGCCTGCCCCACTCTCTTTGGGCAAGCATTCGCATATATCTTCGTATTTCCGGATTTTCCAGATAAAGAGCCGGATTTTTCTCAATCATACGGTAATTCAGGAAATCTTCCTCACTCAAAGTCATCCTTCCTGCGCCCATCACTTTTGGAAGCTCTTTTTCAAAGGCGAGAAATTCTTTCACATCTCCCCTGCTTCCAAGCCAGCCACTATAAATAACCGTATCATATTTTTCCCTGTCCATACTGTCTGCAAGCTTTCGGACAACAAGCTTAGCCTCCCGCTCGGCTTTCCAGCTGCTAAGGATCAGGACTTTCTTCCTTTCCTCCTGATTTCGAAGGGAGAAAAACTCCATTCCAGGCACTGCATTCTGACTTCGGATACGCTCCAGAAGACTGCCTCTGCCTTCTTTTAATCCTTCCTTTTTCTCTATGATCACATTTCCATCATAGACTTTTCCCAGGGTGCATTTTTCCAGCCATGCTTCCTTCGCTTTGCTCTTAGACGGAGCGTAGATATAATCTGTTTTCAGAAGCTCCCTTGCCGTAACTGAGAGAAATTCTGCAGTCTCCACAGACTTCCTATCATAAATTTCCAGCATGGGATTAAAATAAACCTGTGCTTCTTTTTTCACAAAAGAGCCTGGCAGAACCATATTACCGATAATGTAACTTGCCTGGGAAAGCGCCTCCAGATATTCACGACTTTCCTCTTTTACATAGTCCACACCTGTTTTTTTCACCAGATGAAAACCGCCTTTTATGCAGGCCGTAACACTCGCCTTCTCAGAGGAAACATAATTCTTCAGCGCATAGTCCAGCATTTCCAGAAGCAGGTCACTGCCAGGCTTTTTTTCATCTATAAGGAAGAAAAAATGGGAAGCCTCCACCGGATTCCCGCATACCTCTGCGTAGGCATAGTTTTTGGAAAGTTCTTTCTTATTCTCATGGATGAATTTCAGAGCCTGGCGCTTCACGCTCTCATAATCCTCCATATTATCTTTCAAAATCTTCTCTATCTCATTCATCTGAAGTCCTCTTACCTTCTATCAGCTCATCCAGCTTCCCACTCTGTTCCTCGTTCCAGGACATGGCCTGAAAGCTGTAAGGCATCTCTGTTGTGCAGTCTTCTGCCAGCAGCTTCATATTCATGGTTTTTGCAGCAAGGGTACCCAGGCTTTCTTCTTCCTCTTCCGGACAGATAAAATAATCGCACAGATTCATAAATGCAAAGGGTTTCTCAAGCCATCCGGTAAGGATCACCCTTCCCTCCAGGTGAAGATCTGAAACCATAGCTTTCAGCTTCTGATACCCTTTCCCTTTTCCGGTAATGTAAAGACAAGTATTTTTCTCCAGACGGTCAAAAGCCTTCAGAACGTTCTGGGCTTTCTGCTGGTACATACAGATATAATTGACTTTCTCTGTATCCGGTGCCGGAATGGCTTCCACGGTAATAACAGCCGGATTGTTTCCCTGGTATCTGGCAATAAAGTAGCTTTCTGTGGCAGATACGATTACCTGCTGGCCTGCCAGCTCCTTTGCAATCTGTTTTTCCCGGACAAAACGTGCATTGTATTGGAAAAACCGAACGCCATCCATCTCCTTTGCCACCACTGAAAACAGGCTCTTTTTCCCGGTAAGGTCAATTGCACAGTCGAATTTCGCCTCTCCAAACAGGCGCCTTGCCTCTCTCTTGTAAAAAGCATGTGGAATATCTTTTATTTTTCCCTTCAAAAACAGCTCATTCTGCGCGATTTCCTCCGCTTTTCCGTTAAAAGGCTGACCACGGTAAAGGATCCGAAGCCCGGTAGGAAGACCTATGATCTGTTCTTCTGCAAAATCGTCTCCACCACCGCACACAAGCAGGGTAACATCGTATTTCTGAAAATCCAGGTTCTCTGCAAGTCCAAGAAATGCTTCGGTGTCATCTCCCTCCGAAAAATCACCGGCATACATCAGAAGCTTTTTCTTTGGTGACTGTGCCTCATCCTGACAGGCTATACACCTGGAATCTTCTTTTCCGTGGAACACAATGTCTGCAAGGCGGCGGCAGACCTCTCCGTCATCTTGCGGACACGCCCAGGCTGCTTCCCTTTCGTAAACCTTCCGGTATGGCTCCATGGCTCTTTCGGCATCCTTCACATAAGCTCCAAGCTGCTCATAAGTTTCTGCAACAGGACCCGGCAGCTTATCAATTCCGAAGTATAAGCCTCTGTAATTTTTATATTCTGCAAGATCCGGGATAAAGAACAAAATGGGCTTTTTCGATACCAGATAGTCAAAATAAATACTGGAATAATCGGAAATCAGAACATCTGTAGCACGAAGAAGCTCATTGGTATCTACGGTTGCAGGAATATACTGGCCGGTTATCCCTACTGTGTCTTTAATGTGGTAGTATACAATCTGATGAGGCTTCACCAGCACCTGGTACTCCCTGGTATCCACATTCTCCTCGATAGTGCGGATCATCTTCTCATAGGCATCCAGGCTGGTATCAGGGCTGGAATACCTGCTGCCCTTCCAGGTAGGCGCATAAAGGATCAGCTTCTTCTTTGGATCTGCCTCCACGCCTGCCATCTGCAGCTTCTTAAATATGGCCTCCCGGTCTGTGTGAAAATAGCTGTCATTACGGGGCTGCCCGATTTCCAGGATTTTTCCGGGATAAAGATTTTTCATTTTGAACGCATTCTCATAAATCTCTGTCATAAAATGATTGGGCGCGATCAGATAGTCTGCTGCAAGGAAATTCCTTACTGTATTTCCTGCACTCACCTTGCCTGCCGGAATGTCAAATCCAATGGTTTTTAACGGGATTCCGTGCCAGGTATCCACAAAGATCTGCTCCTTACGTTTGGTAAAATATCCGGGAAAGCTTACATTATTGATCAGATATTTGGCTGTAGCCAGATATTCCCTGTATTCTACAGACTGGAATTTAATAAATTTCACATTTGGATCATCCCTGTAAAGTCCCATCCATGGTTCATTATCCGAAAAATCGTCAATGACCCAGACATGGAGATACTCCTGAAATTCTGTCTGGGTCAGCAAATACTTGAAAATGGCATGAGGGCTGCAGGTCATGCCTCTGCCCCCAAATGCCTCGTATAGTATACATTTTTCTTTTATGGGACTGTCAAGAAAATCCGCGTACTTCTCCCGAAGCTCCTCCGTAAGATTGTATTTAGCCTCATCCCTGGCTCTCTTTAAGGCAGCCTCAAAAGTGTCCTTCTCTTTACCGGAATTTTCATCCGGGCGGACTATCCTTTTCACCAGCTTCTTCAGGTTGTTCACGGTGATCTTCATGTTACTTCCCCCTCTTCTTCGCAACTACACGTTCAAAAAGTCTGTCCCATTCTTTCACTGCCTTGTCGATAGAGAAATCATCAGACTTGGCAATGGCATTCGCAGACATCCGGGCACGAAGCTCTTCATCATGTGCCAGTTTCAGCATAGCCTGGGCAAATTTGTGGGGATCAAACGCTTCAGGAAGGAAACCGGTCTTTCCGTCATCAATGATCAGATCCATGGCGCCCATATGATAAGCGATCACCGGAAGGCCAAACTCAAAGGCTTCCATAATCACCATAGGCCAGCCTTCCCATCTGGATGGAAGAAGGAAAACAGAAGAATTCAGATAATACTTCTCAGGCTCATTGGTATATCCTACAAAATGGACTCGCTTCTCCAGATGACGCTTCTTCGCGTCTGCCCTGATCTGGTCAAAAAGATCTCCGTCTCCGATGATATCAAGCTCCCACTCCGAATCCTCTTTGCAGAACTCTTCAAAGGATTCCATCATCAGATCCAGTCCTTTGGCATATACGAAACGGGTCGCCATGAGAAAACGTTTGGATTTCACATCGCACTTCTTTTCACTGACAAAGCTTCTGGGATTGATTTTTACTTCACAATCTATTCCAAGCTTCTCCATATAGTCCCGCTTATCATAATCACTCAACACAATGTAGCGGTCCAGATTTGGCAGATACTGCTGAAGAAGGTTCTCCTGCTGCCAGAAGACGACAGGCTTCACATGAAGATATCCGTCATAGCAGTTATGCTGCCACCCGATGGTTGCGGCTTTCAGCCGGGGCGCGATCATGGCAAGTCTCAGGCTTAGGGATGCTGTGGTAAGGATCACGTCATAATCCTGGGAATTAAAATATTCCACCCATTTCTCTCTTGTTTTTTTAGGAAAAATTGCTTCTGCAAGAATGGAATTCAGGCTTTTTTTATTAAACATACCAGATCTGTCATTGAGCTTCTTCACCAGATAGCGGGCGCAGAAAGCCGGGGTATGATGCTTATTCACGAACTGGCTGTTGTCAATGAAATCCACATTAATATCTTCACTTAAATGATACATGGTGCGGTCTTCACGAAAGCGGTCTTCATAAGTCATGATCGTCACTTCATGCTCTTTCACCAGCTCGTTTGCCAACAGGGAAACCACTCTCTTGGTTCCGCCCAGATCAAAGATTTTTGTTATCCAGATACATATTTTCATGTTATATACCACCCCTGCAGGGGCTTCCTCCTTTTGCGGGATAAATCCTGAAGCATGTAAAAAAGGCTTTCGTATTTTCTCTGTTATACCGTAATTTTGAAATAATCCAGAACACGTTTGCAGTAATTATCTGTTACATTATGAGTCTTTGCAAGAATTGCCCTACGCTGATTCTCATAGTCATCTTTTCCATTTTTGACATCCAGAACAAACTGTTCAAACTGCTGTACATTGTAAATATGTTCTCCTGGCATGTATTCCAGTGGATCTTCAAATACCCATCCTCTGGACTCCGTATAGGCATCATAGTCATCCAGGGTAAATCCAATAGGTCTGTTGAGAAGCAGATAATCAATTGCCACAGAGGAATAGTCAGAAATCAGGGCATCCGAACAGTTGATAAACTCATAAAGCTGCAAGCCATTGTCTTCCAGATCCTGATTTTCCAGGTAAACAATATTTGTCAGCACATTTTCTCCAAAGTCATATGGAATCTGGAGATAATGCTTCTTAATTACCACAAGTACATGATTATCACGACAGAAATTATTAAAAGCAAGAAGCCGCTCCTTATCGTCCAGGATCGGGATATTAAATTCATTATTCAGCGTTTCCTCATTCAGTCTCTCGCTGCTTGCATGACGGTAGGTAGGCATCCACAGGATCAGCTTGTCACTGTCAGCTGCTTTCAGAAGCTTTTCCTTATATGCTCTTGCGGCGTCGCTGCCCTTCATCATCTGATCGTAACGGGGATAGCCAAGTGCAAGAAGCTTCCTGGAACTGCAGCCAAAGAACTCTTTCTTCGTCTCAATAAACACATCTCCTGGCACCAGACAGTAGTCGAAAAATACCTTGCGGTTGTTCTTGTTCGCCTTGTAGCCGCAGCCATGCCAGAGATTTACAAAAGTCTGACCCTTTCTTGCCATTCCGATCCAATTAAATGCCTGGGTGTAGAAAATAAAGGATGAGGTCAATGCATAGCGGTAAGCTGCTGCCCTGCGGATCGTCGTGTTCTTCTTGAAATTACGAACAAACTTCACATTCTCCGCCTGGTATTTCTTATACTTCTCCGGCTCATGAACCAGCCAGACAAGCTCATATTTTTTATTATATCCATTTGCAACCATATAATCAAAAAGAGCCCGGCAATTGTCTGTAAAATCATCATTTGTCTCAAACAGGATTCTGTTTTTCACCATACGCGGGGGGAATTTACGAAGTCTTCTCACTTTCCAGCGGTCATATAAAGCATAAGTCACATAGCCTTTGAATGTGGTGAACAAAGGTCCTGCGCCCTGCTCTTTCAGGATTTTTGAAAATTTCTTTAGAATTCTCTGTGCTCTTTCCATGGATTTTACCTTTCTTAATATATTACAATCCAGAGCCTGTTTAAAAAAGGCTCTAAATCAGTCCGCATTAATACTCTTTCAGTTTCTCACGAAGCATTGTAGAAGAAGTATCTTTGGTGTAGGGAAGATAAACCAGCCTGGCTCCCAGGGCTTCCATCTCTTTCCCGGTGCGCTCCCAGCGCTCATTTCCCTTCCAGTCATCTCCGATATAAATTTCATCGAAACGGATCTTATCCCAGATTTCTTTTTTATCAAGGGTATTCGTGATGATCACCTCGTCCACATATTTAATAGACCGGACGATCTCAGCCCGCTCTTCCAATGGCACGATAGGTCTTTTATTCTTATAGCTTTCCACAAGCTCATCTGTATTTACGCCTACGATCAGATAATCACATCTTCTCTTAGCATTTTTGATCAGGTTCAGATGACCGATATGAAACATATCGTAAGTTCCCTGTGTGTATCCGATTACCTTTCCCATTTATCCCTCTCCTGTATCTGTTTTTTTCGAAAAAATAATCATAGCACATTGTTTTCTAAATAACTATACCACTCACTTGTCTGTGAATCCGATTGATATAATTATTTACGAAATGATGTACTAGAACCTTTTTGGATGGGTAACTTCTGCTTTTATTTTACTTTATATTCAAATACTCTGCAAGTGCCTCGCAGTAACCTGACTTCTTTGGCATAGTGTGCATTGCAGGCAATAATCTTCTTCTCTCTTCTTTAAAAGGATCCTCTCCCACTGCGATATGGGAAAAATAGTCCTTCAGATCCTCTAAATTGTAAATCTTCTCACCTGGCATATATGCTTCCGGATTTTCAAATACAAATCCTCTTGTATTTCGATAGCTTTCCAGGTCTGTGAGCACATAGCCCAGAGGTCGGTCAAGAAGCATATAGTCTACTGCAATGGAGGAATAATCCGAAATCAGTCCATCCATAAGTCCCACCAGTTCATACAGCTGAATGCCCGATTTCTGAAGCATTTCTTCTGTCACATAACGGATATTGGTATACGCACCTTCATCCAGGGACCAGCCAGACTGAAGGGGATGTTTTTTGATGATCAGAAATATTCCGCATTCCCTTAAATGAACATCCAGTGCTTTCAGCTCCGCCTCGCTCTCCAATGCAGGAAGCTGAAAGGGAAGTTCAATTTCATTCTCTGCGCTGATCAGCACCTCACTTTTTCGGAAAGTAGGCATCCAGATCACGGTTTTCATATCCTTATGGGAAAAAAGCTTCTCCAGCGCCTCCCCACGGCTGACAGATGGATGGAGCATCCAGTCATATCTTGGATAGCCAAGGGCAAGAATCTTCTCTTTCTCACAGTTCCAGTAACGGGATTTTGTTTCCACAAACACAGGTCCCGGCACCATGGCATGGTCAAAATGCATCATGCTTTTTCCTTCTGGCGGCTTGTTGTCTTTGGCTGCATCTTTATAGCCGCAGCCATGCCACATGTTCACTGTGGTCTGCCCTTTACAATGGTAAAAATTCAGGTAAGCTGTATTGTTTGTATAGAAAAAAAATCCTGCAACAGCACCATAATAATAAGAAAGGGGGCTGGACCAGCCATATTTATTCTCTGCCGTTACAAATTTAACATTCTTGCATTTCAGTTTCTTACATTTTTTCTTATCGGAAACCATCCAGATAATCTGATAGTTCTCATTTATTTTATTCTGAATCAGATATTCATAAAAGGCCCTGGGATTGTCTGTCATGTCCTGCATGGTACGGTTTTTCAGCACAATACAGTTCTGACGGAGCTTCCCGTGATTCCCGAACCATTTTCCCACCAGGGCAAGCTCCGCCTTTGAACAAAAGCGGCCCAGATAATAAAGAACACTTCCAGCCAGACCCTCTTCTTTTATTTTCCTTTTAAGGGAATCCTTTGTCATCTCTTACCCTCGTTTCTATAATTTACCTGATAAAATTACGATACACCAGAGTGCTTTTGAAAAAAGCTATTTGCAATTACATCTCAAAAGACGATTTCTCCGGAAAAATCACTTCGAAGCTTTTCTGAATTTCTTTCTTCTGCTTCTCAAAATCGCCCACATTCACATCATCATTAAGGCAGATCATCTTACACGCCTGTCTGCGAATGGTATGGTGAATCTGCTGATCATGTTTTCCTATGGTATAAAATCTTCCAAGCTTCGATGACTGGGGCGTGAATTTTCCTTCCATGTACTGCCAGTATTTCATCACGTACTGGTTCACATCGAATACTGTGCGGAAACGATTTTTACAAACCTCATCCAGAACAGTGCCTTCTTCGTCCCATACTTTCCAATAGGTTGCTTTCAAAAAAGGACTTGGAAGATGTGAATATTTAAAACTGGAAAATTCACGATAAGGCAGCATCAGCACATTGCGGAAGAGCATTGCTCCATAAGCCGGGCTAAACCATTTTTTTGCCTGCTTTTTGATCACTTCTTTTTTATTATAATGCATATTGACAAGAGCTGCATCATTCATAAGAATATTGGCAAAAGGATTGCGGATATTGTCCTGCACAAGGGCAGTCTCAATACAGCAGTCACAGGGGAGTCCGTTTTTGAAAAAATCTTCCTGTTTCACGGAATCAATGAGAAACATATCATCATTAAAAAAGACGAAATGCTCTGACAATCCTTTTATTCGGTGAAGATTCAGTTCTATAGAATTAATATTAAAGGTAGGAAGATAAGCAGGCGCCATAAAATCCTCATGCTTTACAATCTGAATCTTTTCATGCGCTGTGTTCAGCCACTTTGGAACATGTCCCCATGTAACAAAATATATTTTATTTACCCAGGGAGCAAATTTCTCCACACCGCGGAACCAGTACTGAAGATTGTCCCAGTCGCGGTATCTGCTCTCCCCGGCGTCAGTTCCCCTGCCAGGCTGATATTCCCTGCGCTGTGCAAGCCAGTCAGGGTCACTGCCGTCCACCCAGGTGAGCACAAAATCTATTTTTTCCATTTACGTTCTCCTGCTCTTTAAATGATTGCGGGCTAGAGCGTGTCTGAAAAAGGCTTTCTGCAAGATGTTCGTCACAATTTGTGGGAGATTTCGCCCTGATGAGGGCGCCGTAGCGGGCTACGGCAACCGAATTCGGGTGAAATATACCGCAAAGTGGGGCGTGCAGATTGCGGGAATGATTTTTCAAACACACTCTAGAGCCTTCTCAGTCAGCTTATCTGCCATACAGAAGCATCAGCTTCTGCCCTTCCTTATGGATGTCAAATCCTGCTTCTGCCAGCCTTCTGGCCGCTTCTTCTCTTTCGATTCTCCCGGCTTCCTTCATCTTAAACACAGCTTTGGCCCATTTCTCCGGGCTTTCTGCCAGAGAAATCATCGTCACATTTTCCCGGGAGAGTACTGCTTCTCCTGTGATCTGGTCTGAAATCACACAGGGCAGGCCATTGGCCTGAGCTTCCAGAAGAGTAAATGGAAGTCCTTCAAATAAAGAAGGAAACAGGAAAACATCCATGGCGCTTAAGTACCGCTCCACGTCCTGACATACCCCCGTAAATATGATTTTATCCAGGACACCCGCCTTTTTAGCCTGCTCCTGGATCTGTTCCTTTAATTCGCCGTCACCAATAAGGCAAAGCCTTGCAGCTGGCTCTTTTCGTTGGATTTCATGGAAAATACGAAGAATGGCCTCATGATTCTTCTGAATCTGAAACCTGCCTACATGCCCTACTACCAGGGCATCCCCAGAAATCCCCAGCTTCTCTCTGATTTTCCGCCTGTTTGACTCTGAAAAGCCATATTTATCTGTCTCAATTGCGTTTGCAACCAAAGTTACTTCGCCCCGTTCAAAAGCCTTATCTCCGAACAACCATCTGCCTGCTTTTTCGGAACAGGCAAACTTCTCATTCACATAATGCTTCATTCTGGGACGATTCACGCCATCCATCAGCTTACGCACAATTCCCGGTGCTGAAGCGTTATGGGAATGTGCGATCACCTTTCTCACTCCTGCCTGCTTCGCCAGGCGAAGTGGTACGATATTGGCTGCTGAAAGCATATTCACATGCACGACATCGTACTTCTCCCGGGAAAGGAGCTTCCGAAAGGCCTTTATATAGCCAAAGTAATCTTTTTTTATATTGGGAACATAAAAAACCCGTCCACCAAGCTCCAGGATTTCTTTCTCATAAGCAATCGTTCCATACATGGATACAAAATCAAAGGATACTCCCTGTCTGGCCAGTTCCCTGAAATAATTCATTACAAATGCTTCCATACCGCCAGGATTATTTCCCAGCCCTACCTGCAGGATTTTCATTTTTCACCTTCTAAACGCTTTATCAGCTTGTCATATCTGGAAACTTCCCGGGTTAATTCCTTTTTCATAATCAGCCACCTATCATTTTACTGTATTGCTCAGAGATCGGATCAATGTCGCCGTATGCGATCAGCTTGCCTTTTTCCAGAATCATGGCCTTATTGCAAAGGCGCTGTACCTGTTCCAGAGAATGGGATACAAAAAGGACGGTAACACCTGAGTCAAACATACTCATGATCTTCTTTTCACTTTTTTTACGGAACTTGGCGTCACCTACGGAAAGGACCTCGTCCAGGATCAGGATCTTCGGTTCTACTACTGTGGCAATGGAAAAGCCAAGTCTGGATTTCATACCGGAGGAATAATTTTTCACCGGAACATCCATGAATTTCTGAAGTTCAGAGAATTCTACAATCTCATCATATTTGCTGTCAATAAATTTCTTGGTATATCCAAGCATGGCACCATACAGGTAAATATTCTCTTTTCCTGTATACTGCGGGTCAAAACCAGCGCCAAGTTCCAGAAGGGGAACCATTTTCCCATGTTTGTCCACATGACCCTCTGTAGGCTTGAATACACCGGAAATGACCTTCAGAAGAGTACTTTTTCCAGCTCCGTTAAGACCAAGGATACCTACACGGTCTCCCTTTTCCACGCTGAAGCTTACATTCTTCAAAGCCCAGAATTCATTGTACTGGATTTCTCTCTTAATGGTTTTAAATATATAATCTTTTAAGCTGTCAACCTTCTCACGGCTCAGGTTGAACTTCATGCTTACGTTATCGACTTCAATGGCTGTCTTGCTCATATTTTCTCCTTAACATGTTCCTGTAAATGGTAGTTTAGAGCGTGTTTGAAAAATACTTTCTGCAGGGAATGATTTTTCAAACAGGTTCTAGATGTACAGAATAAAATTATCCTGTTTTTTCTTGAAGCATACAAGTCCGATGATGGTGATCACTACGCTGAATGCAGCTGCATAAATTACATATGGCGCATACATAGGCTCTCCGAAGATTGCAGATCGGAAAATCTGAATGGTACAGTACAGAGGATTGAACTTCAGGATCCATGCCCAGCCACTCTTCAGCAGCTTGCTTGGATAATAGAAGATGGCACATGTATACATGATCAGCATCAGGGCAACAGACCAGAGGTACTCAATATCTCTGAAAAATACACCGATAGTTGCAAGGAACATTCCACTTCCGTAGGAAAGGATCAGAATGATGATCAAGGCAACCGGTGCCTGAAGCAGATAAATAGTCGGTTTCACACCCAGGATCACGCCTACAATGGCAAGCACAACCAGGGAGATCAGAAAAATAATATAATTATAAATTACAGTTGAAAGTGGATACAGATATTTCGGTACATACACTTTCTTGATCATTGCTGCATTGGACCGGATGGATTTCAGCGCAGCTTTGGTTGCAGAGGAATAAAAGCTGTACAGAAGACGTCCGGAAAGAATGTATACAGGGAATGTTTTGTCCGTGTTTCCATACAGGGTTCCGAAGACAATTGTCAGTACCACCATGGAAAGCAGTGGTTCTAGCATGGACCACAAAATACCAAGGTAGGAACGACGATATTTCAGCTTGATTCCTTTTTTGACCAGCTCACTTAACAGGAACTGATACTGTCTGAGATTATCTAAATATTTCTTCATATTCACTCCATTATATTTTGAAAAATTTGGCTTTCTGTTTTATCCAAAGCATTCGTATATAAACTTCTTTTTGGAAAAAAGCCAAACTGTATTGTAACATACTCTTTCCCAGGTTGCAATATTGCGATTTAACCTGGAAGCGATCAATCAGTTACTGTGTTACTCCGTGACCAATAACATCAATCATTCCAGATTCTTACTTGCATCTACTGCCATCTGGTAGGCTTCTGCATAAGAAATTCCAGTCTTTCTGCAGATTTCCGCCAGGCTTTCATACTCCGGATAGCATTTCTCTGCTCCTTCTGAACCGCAGATTTTCACTTCCACCTCACCGAAGGGAATCATTACTTTCCGCTTTCTCCGGGGCAAAATCGTGCGCTCCATCCTGACCCTGCGGATACCAATACTGGTAGTTTCTGCAAAAATCAAAGCTTCCATTCCCGGGACATCTTCTTCCTTACAGATTACGGTAAGAAGCCATGCAGGACGGTTTTTCTTCATATATACAGGAGTATAATGCACATCCCTTGCACCGGCCTCAAAAAGCTTCTCCATGACAAAGCCAAGTACTTCGCCGCTGCAGTCATCGATGTTTGTTTCCAGCTTGTAGATGTAATCTGCACAATCCACGCTTTCCGTAACACCGGTCTGAATTTTGGCAGCAGCTTCCCGATTGAAAATTTCAGCAGTTTCATTTGCCGCACTTTCATTTCCTGCCGGAATTCCCACCGCTTTTTCCGGTTTATGGGATTCTTCCGGGTGAATCAGCATTGCACGCAGGATTCCCGGGCACTCATAAGTCCTCTTGCCGGCTCCGATACCTGTTTTCTCAATTACAAAGGTTTCCGGTAATTTGCAGGAAGTGCGGACTGCTGCCACGATTGCCGCTCCTGTAGGAGTTACCAGCTCGCCTCGTACCTGAGTGATCCGCAGATCCAGGCCACACTGCTGTACAATATGGGTCACCGCCGGAACCGGAACTGGTAAAATGCCATGCTGGCAGCGGACCGTACCCATTCCTTCGCATAATACAGGTACAATGACCTCTGTAATTCCAAGATTGTCCAGGCAGACTGCCACGGACAAAATATCTACAATGGAATCCACAGCACCAACTTCATGAAAATGCACCTCTTCCACCGGAACATTGTGGGCTTTCGCTTCTGCCTTTGCCAGAATCTGAAAAATTTTAAGGGCAATACCTCTGGCGCTGTCAGTCATCTTCGTATCAGCAAGTATCTGACGGATTTCGTTCATGCCGCGGTGTTTGTGCTGACGATGGGGCTCGTGAGTATGTGCTGCTATCTCATCTCCATGATCATGTCCATGTGCTGCCACATTCTTTGCAGCTGCCTCATGGCTATGCTCATACTGGTGATTATGTTCTTCTGCCATATGCGTATGACTGTGATTATGTTCTTCTGCCTCATGCGTATGACTGTGATTATATTCTTCTGCCCCATGCGTATGACTATGATCATGTCCATGCAGATACTCCATATCATGGTCATGTCCGTCTATCTCTGCATCCAGGATTACATCGAAATCACAGGCATCAATCCCGGATTTCGTCACCCTGCTTACTTTTATCTCAAATCCCTGCACCGGAATACTTTCAAGTACATCCTCCAGCACCTTCTGATCTGCTCCCAGATCCAGCAGTGCTGCCACTGTCATATCACCACTGATTCCGGAATAACACTCCAGATATAATGATTTTCCCATAATTCTCCTCGTTACAAATTTATCAAATTGCTTTTCAATTTGTGTCTCTTACTTACCAAGCGCCAGCCGGTTCATCTGCGTTGCCAGATATCCGGCTCCATATCCATTGTCAATATTCACGGTGGCAATTCCATTAGCACAGGAATTGATCATGGTCAAAAGTGCTGATAATCCATGGAAATTCGCTCCATATCCCACAGACGTAGGCACCGCGATCACCGGTCTGCTCACAAGACCGCCCATAACGCTGGCAAGAGCGCCCTCCATGCCAGCCACAGCCACAACACAATTAGCATCCTGAATGATCTCCAGCCTGGAAAACAGCCTGTGCATTCCACTTACACCAACATCATAAATTCGTTCCACGTAAGTTCCAAAATATTCTGCAGTCTGTGCTGCTTCCTCGGCCACCGGAATATCTGCAGTGCCTGCAGTACAGACAGCCACCTTTCCCTCATGAATCTTATCTGGTTTCTCTATTTTCAGGATTCTGGAAACAGGGTCATACTGAACTTCTGGAAACTTCTCCTTCACCAGCTCATACTGTGCCTGGGAAGCCCTTGTTCCAAGTACTTCTCCCTCTTCCATATATAAACGTTCAAATATTTTCAGCAAATGGGCATCTGCCTTATTGCTACAGTAAATCACCTCTGCAAAACCAGTGCGGGCTTTTCTCCCCGTATCCAGCTTGGCATAATCCATTTCCTTGTAGCCATCCTGTCGAATCAGCTTTCCTGCTGCTTCCGGAGAAAGTCCTCCCATTTGCACCTGGACAAGGATTTCTTCTAATGTCATGTACAAATCACTCCATTTCCTAAAACGTGTTTGAAAAAGGCATTCTGCAAAATGTGCGTCACAATTTGCGGGAATGTTTTTTCAAACAGGCTCTAAAATGCAACACAATTATAACGTTTTCTTCTCTTTTATTCAACAAAAAAATCCTGCCTCATTTTGCTGAAGCAGGATTTCTATGCATCGCGAAGCGTGTTGCTGATCACGTAACGAACCGTAACGGGATTTCTTCCAAAGCCGGCTGTTCTGCGCGTAATCAGAGCTCCCATGGCGTCTGATTATGTTTTATTTCGCTTTGGCCGCCTTTTTATCTCCAAGGAAGCCAATCGATGTAACACAGATCAGTTTATCAAAGATCATAAACATGGCAGGTAAAATAAACAGTACAACTACCATACTGATGATTGCACCACGGGCAAGCAGTGTACAGATAGAACCGATCATCTCAACCTGTGAATAGCAGGAAACACCGAAGGTCGCCGCAAAGAAGCTGAGACCACTGCTGATAATAGACGGCATGCTGGTCTTATGGGCAATGCTGATGGCTTCCATCTTATTCTTACCGTGCTGTCTCTCTCTCTGATAACGGGTAGTCATCAGGATCGCATAGTCAACGGTTGCACCCAGCTGGATGGCACCAATAACAATACTTGCAACGAACGGAAGGCTGATTCCCTGATAGTACGGAATGGCCATATTGACAAAAATCGCAAACTCAATAACCGCAACCAGAATGATCGGAAGGGAAATTGATTTAAAGATAATCATAATGATCAGGAAAATGGCGCCGATGGAAATTACATTTACACGAACCAGATCGGCATCTGTGGTATCCTGAAGATCCTTCATAAGCGGTGCCTCACCGATTACCATCGCCGTAGGATCATATTTCTTTACGATCTCATTGATGGATGCAAGCTGGGCATTTACCTCATCTGTAGCAGAACCATATTCAGAGCATACAAATGCAAGCTCATACTGATCTCCTTTGAAAATCTTCTTCAGATCATCCGGGATCATAGACTCCGGAACGGTAGGTCCGATCAGGGAATTCATACCCAGACTCCACTTCACACCCTCAACCTTATCAATATCATTTAACATCTGCTGTTTCTGCTTGGAGTCCATATTCTTATCCATCATAATCATATGGATATTGCCTACTGCAAAAGTTTTCTCCAGCTCATCATTGGCAATGTTGCAATCCAAAGTGGCTGGAAGGGATTCTGCAATATTATAGTAAATCTTTGTATGATTGTTTCCATAAATAGCCGGAAGCAGAAGCACCAGGAAAATCACAGTCCAAAGCTTATAATGCTTCGTAATAAATGCAGACGGTTTATCCATTCTGGCAAGAAGCAACTTATGCTGTGTCTTCTCAATAGGCTTGTCAAAAAACAGAACCAGTGCCGGAAGAATGGTTACACAGCAGATAACACCAATAATAACGCCCTTTGCCATAACAATACCAAGGTCACGTCCAAGAGCAAAGGTCATAACACAAAGTGCAACGAAGCCGGCTACTGTGGTAACAGAGCTTCCAGCTACAGACTTAAAAGTATTTGCAATGGCATGCCCCATGGCACGGTCCTTTTCTCCAGGAAAACGCTTCTTATTTTCCTCATAGCTGTTCAGAAGGAAAATGGAATAATCCATGGTAACACCCAGCTGAAGTACCGCGGTAAGTGCCTGTGTAATATAAGAGGTCTCGCCCAGAATAATATTACTTCCCAGGTTGTAAAGGATAGCAAGTCCAATACTAAGCAGGAACAAAAACGGAACAACAAAGGATCCGCTTGTCAGCTCCAGAACGATCAGACTGAGTACTGCTGCGATCACAACGTAAATCGGCAACTCCTGCATGGCAATGTTCTTAATATCTGTAACAACTCCTGTCATGCCACTGAGGAAGCACTGCTCGTTGGCAATCTTACGTAGTTCTGTGATAGCTTCCATGGAAGTATCTGAAGATGTGGTATTATCAAACAGAACCAGCATCATGGTTGCATCGCCATTTATAAATACCTTTCTGTACTTCTCAGGAATCATCTCTACCGGAAGAGTGATATCCGCCACATCATCATACCAAAGAACATCCTTTACATGCTCTACTTCACTGAATTTCTCTTCCAGCTTCTGGACATCCTTCATATCCATATTCTCCACAATTACCATGGAAAAGGCGCCCATACCAAACTCATCCACCAGAATATCCTGACCTTTTACTGTCTCAAGGGTATCCGGCAGGTAACTTAACAAATCATAATTGACTCTCGTCTCTGCGATTCCGATCACAGACGGGATTACCAGCAAAAGTCCGATCAAAAGCACCAGGACCTTATGCTTGGCTATCCATTTTCCTACTTTGACCATTGATGTCATCTCCTTAAATTCATTTCTTTCGTACTATAGTATAACCTAAAATGACCAATAGTCAATATTATTTTTAACAAAAATGAAAAATAGTCATTTTTCTCAAAAACCAATCAAAACGCCAACAATTTTTACCAAAAATGCCGCAATCCAGGCGATCACACACTGACCGATTACCACTCCTGCTGCCCACTTTCCGCCAAGCTCACGTTTTACAGAAGCGATTGCGGCTACACAAGGGGTATATAAAAGGCAGAAGGTAAGAAGGCACACTGCTGCCAGCGGAGAAAGCACATCTACCAGTGCCGCTGTGCTTCCAAATAATATGGACAATGTGGAAACCACGCTCTCCTTTGCCATGAAACCTGTTACAAGGGCTGTGGAAAATCTCCAGTCCCCAAAGCCAAGAGGCCCAAATACCGGTGCAATAAATCCGGCAAGTACTGCAAGAATACTGTCTTTGGAATCTGTCACAATATTCAGATGCAGATCAAAGGTCTGTAAAAACCAGATCACAATGGTTGCCACAAAAATAACAGTAAAGGCTCTCTGAAGAAAATCCTTTGCTTTTTCCCAAAGAAGCTGGCCAACGTTTTTTGCACCTGGAAGACGATAATTAGGAAGCTCCATTACAAAGGGAACTGCTTCTCCCTTAAACATGGTTTTTCCAAAAATCAGTGCCATCAGGATTCCCATAATAATTCCGCCGAAATAAAGTGCTATCATTACCAGTGCACCGTATTTCGGGAAAAAGGCAGCTGTAAAGAAAGCATAAATCGGAAGCTTTGCCGAACAGCTCATAAAAGGAGTAAGGAGGATCGTCATCTTACGGTCACGCTCTGAGGGCAGGGTTCTGCTTGCCATAACGCCGGGAACTGTACAGCCAAAGCCTACAAGCATTGGGACAATGCTTCGTCCGGAAAGTCCAATCTTTCGAAGCAGCTTATCCATTACAAATGCCACTCTGGCCATGTAGCCACTGTCTTCCAGAAGTGACAGGAAGAAAAACAGGGTGACGATAATCGGCAAAAAGCTGAGCACACTTCCAACTCCATTGAAAATACCGTCAATTACAAGTGAATGAAGCACATTATTTACGTTCCATGCAGTCATTGCCTGATCCACCACTGCAGTCAGCCAGGTAATTCCCATATCCAGAAGATCTGAAAGTCCCTTTCCGATCACACCAAAGGTCAGCCAGAAAACCAGAGCCATAATTCCTGCGAAGCATGGAATGGCTGTATATTTGCCTGTAAGTATTTTATCCATCTTCTGACTGCGCAGATGCTCCTTGCTTTCATGAGGCTTAATCACGGTCTCAGCGCAGACTTTTTCAATAAAGTCAAAGCGCATATGGGCAATCGCCGCGGACCGGTCAAGCCCACGCTCTGTCTCCATCTGCTTTACAATATGCTCCAGGGTTTCTTTTTCATTCTGATCCAGTCCAAGCTTTTCCAGGATCAGTTCATCCCCTTCCGCAAGCTTACTGGCTGCAAAACGTACCGGGATATCTGCCTGCTGAGCATGATCCTCAATGAGATGCATAATTCCATGAAGACATCTGTGAACAGCACCGCCATCATCGTTTGCATCGCAGAAATCCAGACGCTTTGGTTTTTCCTGATATTTTGCCACATGGATCGCATGGGCTACCAGTTCATCGATTCCCTCATTTTTCGCTGCTGAAATAGGTACTACAGGAATTCCAAGCGCCTCTTCCATCTGGTTCACACGTACAGAACCGCCATTCTGCCTTACCTCGTCCATCATATTCAATGCCAGGACCATAGGAACATCCAGTTCCATCAGCTGCATGGTAAGATATAGATTTCTTTCAATATTGGTTGCATCCACAATATTGATAATTCCTTTTGGATGCTGTTCCAGAATAAAGCTTCTGGTTACGATTTCCTCGCTGGTATAGGGGGACATGGAATAAATTCCCGGCAGGTCTGTCACCAGAGTATTCTTTTTCCCACGGATAATACCATCCTTGCGGTCTACAGTGACTCCCGGAAAGTTGCCTACATGCTGACTGGAGCCGGTTAACTGATTAAACAGGGTTGTTTTACCGCAGTTCTGGTTTCCTGCCAGCGCAAAGGTAAGAAGCTCACTGTCAGGAAGGGGATGTTCATCTGCTTTTTCATGATATTTACCGCCCTCGCCCAGACCTGGATGAGGAATCGCCCTGACACGGCTGCCTCGTTTCTGTTCTTTTTCATCCCTTACATTATCAATCTGAATCTGGGCAGCATCTGCAAGACGCAGGGTCAGCTCATAGCTATGTATCCTGACTTCAACAGGGTCACCCATAGGTGCATATTTTACCATGGTCACGTCAGCCATGGGAATGATTCCCATATCCAGGAAATGCTGCCGCAGGGCACCCTCTCCTCCTACTACTGTAACTGTGGCAGTTTTCCCGATGGGAAGGTCTTTTAATGTCATATGTACTTGTCCTCTTTTCCCATATGTAAGATTTTTGTTGCTGTTCAAAACTAAGCAGCAACCATTTTTGATAAAATTCGTCTGCTAATGATAAATTTTATCATTAATGTTACAGGAGTTAGTTTATTCTAATATCATCAGGATGTCAATATTATTGAGAAAAATTATTGACAATTTTATCATTATCTGATAAAGTTACGAAACAAGGTTTCCCTGTGAGGGAGTAGCAAGCGTGTCCACAGACGCGTGGCAAGTCAACATACCGACCGTATGAATCTGTTTGTATAGATTGCTGTTCACTGAATAAACAGCAGATTTCAGAGCAGTGTTTCGATCTGGCTTGCATTAAATTGCGAGACTCATGTATAACGTTATGCTATACATGGAGTCTGTCCTTTTATAAGAATGCAGATGACCCATATATAGCCTGTGGTTATATATCGGGTCTTTTTTCATGCTGTAAAAAGCTTCGCCGAGAGATCTGTTTCCACAGCAAATAAAAAAATGGAAACCAGTAATAAAATACATTACGGAGGAACGTAAAAATGAACTACAGTTTTGTGTTTTTTCTGAACAGCGCCCTGCTTGGAGTCGGACTTGCAATGGATGCTTTTTCTGTGTCCCTGGCAAACGGCCTTCACGAGCCTAAGATGCGCATGAAAAAAATGTGCGGCATTGCAGGCACATTCGGTGCTTTCCAGGCCATCATGCCAATGACCGGATGGTTATGTGTCCACACCATTGTAGAATACTTCAGGACATTTGAGAAATTTATTCCATGGATTGCGCTGATCCTTCTTTGCTATATCGGAGGCTCCATGCTGATCAATGGTATCCGGGGAACCGATGAGGGTGATGAAATTCCGGGAGTTGGTCCCAAATCCCTTTTCGTTCAGGGCATTGCAACCTCCATTGACGCCCTGTCCGTAGGATTCACCATCTCAGAGTATGACTGGCTGATGGCTCTTGTCTGTTCCCTGATCATTGCCATAGTCACATTCTTTATCTGCATGACCGGACTTTCCCTTGGAAAACGCTTCGGAACCAGACTTTCCAACAAGGCGGATATTCTCGGTGGCGTCATTCTAATTGCAATTGGTCTGGAAATTTTTATCAGCAATATGTTTTAATTATTTCAACATGTTTACCACTATTCAGCAAGTACTGTTCCGCCAGGTGTTTTACTATACAAGCGTTAATTTTCACCTGTTTTCCAATCAAAAAAGCTTTCATCTCTCCCTTTACGGGATGGATGAAAGCTTTTTCTGCTTTTATTAGCGGGCAATAATATATGCGCAATAAACCAGATATACCACCACCATTATAATACCCTCTTTGCGCTCAATTTTTTTCCTGGTTCCTGCAAAGATCCAGACCATAACCGAAAATACCATAAGAAGCACTATATCGATTATGTTTTCCCGGATCAAAGCTACCGGACTGATAGCAGATGAGATTCCAAGGACCATCAGAATATTGAAAATATTGGATCCGACTGCATTTCCAACTGCCATATCAACTTCATTTTTTCTTGCTGCAACTACAGAGGTTACAAGCTCCGGAAGTGAAGTTCCGATAGACACAATGGTAAGCCCGACCAGAGTCTGGCTCATTCCAAGCTCTATTGCAATCCTGCTGGCTGTATCAACGGTAAGGTCACCGCCAAAAGCAATTGCAGCTGCACCCACGATCAGAAAGAGGATACTTTTGCCATATGACAGCTCTTTCATATTATCACATTCTTCAACACCTTCTATTTCAACCTTCTGTCCTGCAGCACGGGCTTTCATTGCGCTTCGTACCATTGTGAAAATATATCCGGCAAACACGATCAAGAAAATAACTCCATCTGCATGACCCAGCGTCATTCCCGCCTTATCTCCCAGTCCTGAAATTCCCAGTACAAGCAGAAATAGTGCACAGCCTAAAGACAAGGGAATATCTCTTACCACAGTTGCTTTCTGGACCATAATTGGCGTCAGAATTGAACAGACACCAATTACAAACATCAGATTAAAAATATTGGATCCTACTACATTGCTGACAGCAAGTTCATTATTCTGTACCAGAGAAGCAGTCACACTCACGGCTGTTTCTGGCAGTGAAGTTCCCATAGCCACAATCGTAAGACCAATGATGATGGGCGGAACCTTTAACTTCTTCGCAATGCTGGAACTTCCCTCCACAAAAAAGTCAGCCCCTTTTACCAGAAAGGCAAATCCCACTGCCAGCAGCAGGATAACAGCTGCAACGGCAATCAAACTCATCATCGGAACGGTATATGGCGCGCTGATGGCACATTTCGGCGGCTGGGTCGATGAGGTTCTGATGCGGATCATCGAGGTTATCAACTCGATTCCGTCTCTGCTTCTTACGATTCTGATCATGATGATTCTTGGAAATAACCTGTTTGCACTTCTGGTCGCGCTTAGTGTCACCGCATGGTGTAACACGGCACGTCAGGTGCGCGGTATGATCAAACAGCTCCGTGAGACGGAATACGTTTACGCGGCGGAGGTGCTCGGTGCAAAACCGCTCCGCATCATCTTAAAACACTATGTACCGAATATGCTGGGTATCCTGATTCTGGATACGGCGACGGCAATCCCGATGTTTATTTTTACGGAGGCAGGTCTTAGCTTCCTCGGCATCGGCCTCAAGGCACCATCGATCAGCCTTGGTGTCCTGATTTCGATGGGACAGCAGAACATGGATTTCTATCCGTCACAGCTTCTGTTCCCATGTCTCGTGCTCTGTATCATCGTTATGGCATTCAACCTTCTGGGAGACGGCCTTCGCGATGCCCTTGATCCGAGACTTCGCCAGTAATAAGTGGGAGATAACGATATGAACGAACAAAACAATCCGATTCTGGAAGTAAAAAACTTAAGAGTCTCTTATCACACCTATGCCGGTGAAGTAAAGGCAGTCCGCGGTGTACAGTTTTCTCTCGAGAAAGGTCAGGCGCTCGCAATTGTGGGCGAATCCGGCTGCGGAAAATCTGTAACGGCGAAATCCATCATGGGCCTCATCAAGGCCCCGCAGGGTGAGATTAAAGAGAACAGTGAAATTCTCTATCATGGAGAGAATATTCTGAAATACAACAAAAAACAGTGGCAGCATTACAAAGGCGGCGAGTGTGCAATCATTTTCCAGGATGCGCTGGCTTCCTTAAATCCGACGATGCGTGTCGGAAAACAGATTATGGAAAATCTGATGGGCCACAAAAACATGACAAAACAGGAAGCGGCAAAGGAGGCTGTCGAGATG